>SXGT01059412.1_pt1 | contig 15594 bp, 10 predicted proteins | sample 3176221 | NCBI WGS metagenome assembly SXGT01 (sample SAMN11356862, study PRJNA531348) | freshwater metagenome | isolation source: freshwater sample F1-120 | place: China: Fuxian Lake, Yuxi | collected 2017-12-25
CAGAGACGCTCAGAGACGCTTCGGAGGCGGTTTACACCAAAGAGCCGATGGTTGACGTCGGCGCGTGGGACATCGGGGGCGGGATTCTTGAGCGCGGCGTGACGATCCGAGCGGCGCGTGCCGGTGGAGCGCCACCGGTAGTCATGCGCGCTGTACTTCGACCTCGGTCCGCGCGGTTGTCCCGTGCAACGGCTTCGGTAGCGTCTCGCCATAGCTGGTGAACTTTGGTATCCTATGCCGTCGCTTGACGCGACTCGGCACAGGAGCTGCCTCATGTCCGGTGACGAGATCCTCACCATCCGAGACGTCGCCGCCCTGCTGAAGGTCGGGGAGAAGACGATCTACACGATGGCCCAGGCAAGCGACCTGCCGGGGTTCAAGGTCCGAGGCCAGTGGCGGTTCCGGCGCTCCGACATCGACGCTTGGATCGCGGCTCAGGTCGAGCAATCGCAGGCTCGCCCTGACGACGGTGGAGGTGACGAATGAGCGCCGCGCCCGTCCTCCTCACGTGGGTCGCCGTGAACAACGACCCGTACGAGCGCGACGGCCAGTCGGGCCTGGCGCGACTCGTCGACGGCGCGCCCATCCCTGGTCCGACCCTGACGCTCCTGTTCGACGACGAGTCACCCTACGCCGGCCGGATCAACGACGTCGTGCTCCTGCACCGCGCGCCGCTAGGGGGCGCGAACGAGCGCGAGGAGCGAGCGGTGACGGAGCTCGGCGAGGCGCTCCGAGAGCGCTCGATTCGCGCGCACCGCGTGCCGTGGGACGGCGACGACCCGACGGATCATCGTGGGGTATTCGAGTTTCTCCGCGACAGGTTGCCGGAGCTGCGACGGCGCTTCTCGGGTCGTGAGCTAGTCCTCCACATCAGCCCAGGTACTCCGACGATGCACACGGTCTGGGTGCTGATGGCCGAAACCGGCTTCGTCGAACCGCCGTTCACCGTGGTGAAGTCGTACCGGCGCGCCGAGCGACGGGGCCGCCCCGCCGTCGTCCCCGTAGAGCTTGGGATCGAGACCTTCTACAAGGTCTACAAGGCCTCGAGCCCCCGCCAGGTCGCCTCTGAGGATCAACGCGTCGTCTGGGATCCAGCTCGCTTCCAGACCGACGCCATGCGCAAGGTCTACTCGGAAGCGCGCCGCTACGCGCAGCTCAATGTCCCGGTGCTCATCCGCGGAGAGCGAGGGACCGGAAAGACGACCCTCGCCGGCTGGATTCGCTCGAACAGCCCGTTCAAGCGCGAGGAGCAGGACGCGAGGTGGCCGAGCGTCGCCTGCGGACAGTACAGCCCCGAGACCATGCGCGCCGAGCTGTTCGGGTACAAGCGCGGCGCATTCACGGGCGCGACTACTGATCGGGATGGCCTCCTTACGGCGGCTCACCGAGATACTCTTTTCCTCGATGAGGTTGGCGACATCAGCCGAGACCTCCAGCGGCTTCTCATCAAGGCGGTCGAAGAGAAGAGGTACTTCCCGCTCGGAGACGACAAGCCGCGCGAGAGCGACTTCCGACTGCTCACGGCGACCAACATCGATGAGTTCGAGCTGCAGCGCCGGCTCGACCCAGACTTCCGCGACCGAATCAGCCTCCTGACACTTGAGCTCCCTCCTCTACGCGATGTCGGCGGCGAGCTGCCGTGGCTGTGGGAGGTCGTGTACGAAGAGGCGGCGCATCGGGCAGGCGTGACCAGGCGTCGGGCCGCGCTCGGCGCTGCACACCACGGCCACGTCGTTGCACACCTCCGGCGTCACCCGCTCCCGGGGAACCTCCGCGACCTTTTCCGCGTCGCCTACCGAATCCTCGCGGCGCGGAACGACGTCGACGCACCGCTGCAACCCGCGGAGGCTATTGAGTATGGCCTAGAAGCGCTGCTGGGTCCGCCGCCGGGCGCAGCCCGCATGACGTCCATAGCGATGGCGCTCGCCGGTGCGTTCTCCAGGGGGAATCCCGTTGACGACCTGATCGAGCCCGGCGGGCGGATCGCAACGACCGAGGTTCTCGCTGACTTCAAGGCCTTCATTGCGGCGGAACTGCGTCGCATCGCCGCTGCCCGAGCCGTGCCGGTGGACGATCTCTGCGACGTGTCGGAGAGGTCGATTCGGGAGTGGGCGAGGGCTCGGCAGTTTTCATCCGACGACCGGAAGCCTACTTCCGAATCCGGAGGATCTTGACCTATGAGGCCGCTTCACCGCACCACGTCTTTATCGTTAAAATGCCATTCATTACGGCTATTTAGAGCCGCTCCTGGTCGGTCGGAACCGAGGTTGGCACGCGCCTCGCTAAGTGAGGTCTCGAGTGCAGACGGACAGGCCGTCAGCTCGAACCACGAGGAGCAACGACATGGAAGCGGTTCACAGGACGATCGACCTCCAGAGCGAGTACAGCCTCACGCGGCACGCGTGGGAGCGGATGAGCGGACGTGGGCTGTCCCCTGCAGCCATCCGCCTTGTGCTGACCTACGGGCGCGCTGCCCACATTCGCGGCGCCACCATCTATGTCGTCGGCCGGAGGGAGGTCGAGGACTACCGGCAGGATGGCATCGAGCTGTCCTCGGTCGAGGGGGTCCAGGTTGTCTGTACCGACAGCGGCTTGATCCTGACCGTCTACCGCAACCGCGACCTCCGCGGCCTCCGACCGAACTCGCGCAGGAATCGCCGCCGTCGCGCTCACTGATTTCTTACCCGGGAGGACCGACATGGGCTGGGCCAAATTCCAAGAGGACCTCGTCAGCCGCTGGGTCAACGACAACAACGCGCGCCGTGCTCCGAGAACTGACGCGGCGCCCGTACAGCGCGAAGGGACCGCGGTCCCGAAGCAGGAGAAGCACATGAGCAAGCTAAAGGAGTTCACCACCCAGGCGGCGCGCCCCCTTCCGGTCGTCGTCCTCGCCGACGTCTCGGGCAGCATGGGCGTCGATGGCAAGATCCAGGCGCTCAACCTCGCCGTGCGCGAGATGATCGACGCGTTCAAGGACGAGGACGACCTCCGCGCCGAGATCCACGTCTCCGTCATCACCTTCGGAGGCAAGGCCAACGTCCACCTGCCGCTGGGCCGCGCCGCCGCCGCTTTGTGGACCGACCTCGGTGCGAACGGCGGGACGCCGATGGGGGCCGCCTTCGAGCTGGCGAGCGCGCTCGTCGAGGATCGCAACACGGTGCCGAGCCGCGCATACCGCCCGACCCTGGTGCTCGTCTCCGACGGCCAGCCCACCGACGAGTGGAAGCAGCAGCTCGACGCGCTCCTCAAGAGCGAGCGCGGCGGCAAGGCATTCCGCATGGCGCTCGCCATCGGCGCCGACGCCGACCACGCGGTGCTGCAAGAGTTCCTCGCCGACGCCGAGGCTCGCGTGTACCGCGCCGACGAGGCCCGGCAGATCCGCAAGTTCTTCCAGCTCGTCACGATGAGCGTCTCGGCGCGCTCGCGCAGCGCGAACCCGAACGTCGCCGCTCCTGCGGCCGACCCGAACGGCGGCTGGGACCTGTAGTGGTTCGCGTCGTCGCCACCAGCATTCGCGGCCCGGCGCACGTGAAGGAGGGGCTGCCTTGCCAGGATTCCTGGCTGGCCGTCGCGGCTCCTCGCGCGAGCTTGGCGGTGGTCTGCGACGGCATGGGGAGCCGCCCTCGCTCGAGGGAGGGCGCTCGTGCCGCGACGCTGGCCGTGCGCGACGCGTGGCGACTCTGGCAGCGGTCTCCGGTGGGCATCGTCGAGGACCTGATCCGCATCGTCGAGGCCGCGTGGCGCCTTCGGCTCCGCGAGGTCGCGGGCGAGGAGGCGTCTACTACGTGTCTCTTCTACGCGGAGGATGGGCATGGCCGTGCGGCGCAGGCGCAGCTCGGTGACGGGCTCATCGCACGGCGTGCAGCGGATGGTGCTGTCGCTGTCCACCCGTCACGCAGCGAGGGCTTCGGGCTCACTCACGCGCTGGGCACGCCACACTCGCTCGCGGACTGGTCTTTCACCTTCGTCGAGCCGCTGGCTCCGAGAGAGCGGCTCGTGCTCGCCACCGATGGGGTATCGGAGGACCTCGAAGCGGGCCGCATCGGCGACCTCGCTACCTGGGTCGCCGACGAGATCGGCGCGACCCAACACCCAGCTCGTGCGCTCGCACGCGAGCTTCGCAACTGGCCCGTCCCGCACCATCGGGACGACAAGACCCTCCTCGTGATGTGGAAGCCATGAAGAAGACTCCTGCCAAGAAGCCCACCACGCACGAGAGCGATGCCCCGACCCATCAGGTCGTCGACGAGGCTGGCGCGGTTCACACGCTCGCGAAGAGGATCGGTGCAGGCGGTCAGGGCGAAGTGTGGCTCGCTGAGGGTGGGCGCAGAATCGTGAAGCTGCTCAGGCCCGGCGCCGACGCTGAGGTGCTGCGTCGACAGTTCGCCTTCGTTCGCCGGCTCGATCTCGGCGGCCTTCACGTCGCCAAGCCCATCGCCGTGCTGAAGAAGCCGCACGTCGGCTACGTCGCCGAGTTCCTCGGAGACATGGTGTCGATCAAGACGCTGCTCGAGGCGCCATCGAAGGACCTCGTTCGCTGGCACATCGACACCGGCAGCCTTCGTCGTCGCCTTCGCCTCTTGGCCCACGCAGGAGAAGCGCTCCTCGGTCTACACGCCAAGGGCGTCGTCTACGCCGACGTCTCGCACAACAACGTGTTCGTCTCCGAGCCGGTCGGCGCCGTTGAGTCGTGGCTCATCGACCTCGACAACCTGAGCTACGAGTCCGACCCGCGGCGCGCCATCTACACGCCTGGCTACGGTGCGCCCGAGGTCGTCGCGGGCACCAGCGGCTGCACCTCGCTCTCCGATGCGTGGGCCTTTGCCGTCCTCGCCTGGCACACCCTCACGCTGCACCACCCGTTCATCGGAGACCTCGTGAACGACGGTGAGCCCGAGCTCGAGGACGAAGCCTTCGCGGGCCGCCTCCCGTGGGTGGGGCACTCGACCGACGACCGCAATCGCTGCTCGACGGGGCTCCCCTCGGAACTCGTGCTCGCGGGTCGGCTCATGGAGTTGGCCAAGCGGACCTTCGAGGACGGCGTCACCGATCGAAAGAAGCGCACCAGCCTCTCGGACTGGGTCGATCGGCTTCACGTCGCCGCTGATCAGACCGTGCGCTGCCCAGTCTGCACGGGAACCTACTTCGTCACGTCGACCGACTGCCCGTGGTGTGAAGCGCCACGCCCCTTGGTCACACCGGTGAGGCTCACGCGGTGGCAGCCCGACAAGGGGCTCGTCGATGGCGCGACCCGCCTCTGGCAGTTGCCGCTCACCGAAGAGGGGCTCGTGCTCTCCCGTCGCGTGACGGAGGGCCAGACCGGCGTCGTTGGCCGCGTGCCCCACGTCGAGCTCACGCCGGTTCAGCGCGGAGTCTCGGTGCGCGCTGCGCCGGGTTGCACAGCGTGGGTCGCCCCCTCCGACAGGGTGGACTCCGAGCGCCATGAGGTATCCGGGCGCGGGCGCATCATTCCGCCGAGTGGCTGGATGGTCTTCTTCGAAGAACCCGGCAAGCCCCAGCGCGTCGCCGTCATCGGGAGGTCTGCATGAAGGCTGCCGAGATCAGCGGCGGGGTCGCCGCAACGCTACGCGTGAAGTCGACCAACGGTGCGTTCCCGTCAGTCCCCTCGCGTGAGCAGGAGGTTGTCTTGGTGCGCTCGGGCGACCAGACGCTCTTGCGCCACGGCGATGTCGTCGCGGCCATCGAGGGCGCGACGCCCGGCGACACCACGCAGGTCACCGACGTCGTCACCAGCGGGTTCCCCGTCATCGCCTACGTCGCCCAAGCGAGCACCACCGCGCTCGTCGTCGAGACGCGGCGCTTCACGCAGGAGCTTCGCGTCACCGATGCAATGCAGTTCGGCCTCGACGAGAAGGTCATGGATGACGTCCGCAAGCAGCACAAGGTCGGTGGCACCGCGCAGGACGTGGGTGGGTGGCTCGAGGACCGGCTGCTCATGCCTCCGGCTCCCGGCGACCCCGAGAACCTGCGGCGGGTGGTGATCTCGGGTGATGCCCGTGGCCGCCTCGATGCATTCCGCATCCACGGCCTCAAGATCGCGGCCGACATCAGACGCATCGACGACAAGCTCCGCATCGAGCGCGTCGTGAAGGGCGGCAAGAACAACCAGCCGCGCCTCATGCTGCTCTTCGCGCCGATCGCCATCGTCGACGCTACCCAGGCCGCCGAACTCCACGGTGCGGTGCGAACCACCCTGGCCGAGGCGGTGACGTCCAGCTCCAGCTACCTGCGGACGTGGCAGGAGTACCAGAAGCTCGAGCGCGACAGCGTTCTGCGGCGAGCGCGCACCTTCGGCGCGATCGAGTACCAGAACGCGGAGCGTCGTCGAGACGACGGCGGCTGGCGCTTTCATCTTGTGCCCAGCGAGGATCTGGCGGCGCGCTTGGCCTTACTTGGGGACTCCGAGCGCTTCGAGTTGGAGGCCGGTGAGCATCCCCCGTCGTTCGAAGAGGATGCGACTACTGCGGCGCCTTCCTCACGGAAGAAGGGAGCGAGGGAGCAGCGCCTCAGCGCGTCGATCTCCGATGTAAACGAGCACAAGCGCTTCATCGACTTGGCTCCGCCCGATGACGACGACGAGCAGCCCAAGCCACCGACGGCTGGTCACCTCTACCTGTCCACAGGCGGTGATGAAGCACGTCTCGCACGTCGCGAGCGCGCGGAGGAGGCGCTGCGCACGGGGAGGTGCCCGATGCCGCAGCTCGGGCTTCTCATGGAAGGCCAACCGGCACCGATGGCGCGAAGGAGCCGCATCAGCCTCGATGGTCCGACGCTCAAGCCTGTGATCCGCGAGGTCTTCGGAAAAGGCGTCCCCACACAGAGGCAGCGCGAGGCGATCGAGTACGCGCTCAACACCCCAGACGTTTGCCTCATCCAAGGTCCGCCGGGCACCGGCAAGACCAAGGTCATCACCGCCATCGAACGCTGCTTGGCCGTCCTCGCCGACGAAGGAGTGGAGCCCTCACACCGCATCCTCGTCTGCGCCGCACAGCATGACGCCGTCGAAAACGTCGCGCAGCGCACCGAGGTCTTCGGCTTGCCGACGATGAAGGTTGGCAAGCGGCGCCGCAGCGCGGACAGCGCCTTCGATCCAGCGCAGGCGTTCATCGACGAGCGCACGGAGCAGCTTCGCGCGCGCGTGCGCGTTCCTCCCGAAGCGGAGCGCCTCTCTCAGGCTCGCAACATCGTGCTGTCCTGCGTCCGCACCCGCTCGCTTCCCTCAGAGCAAGCGAGTCGCATCCGCGAGATCGTGCGCGTGCTCGACGGCCTCCTGCCTCCGGCGCTGCGCGACAAGGCTCTGGAGCGTGCGACCGGCCTCGAGCGCCCGGCTGGTGTTGGCGACCTGGAGGAAGCCGAGAAGCTCGTGAAGGCCGCTCGTGGCATCCGCGTGGAAGGGGCGTCGTTCTCCGATGATGGCCCCGTGAAGGCTCGCGTCGCGCTCCAACGCCTCGCCGCCGTGCTCACGCGGGACGAGCGCGAATTCCTCGAACGCTGCGCTGCCGTCGAGCCTGAGAGCGCGCCGCCTTGGCTGGCCGATGGTGTGCCGTTGCGCGACGCGCTTATCGACCGGCTCACGCAGCCTCCTGGTCCGGCCGAACCGCAGCTCGATGAGGAGACCCAGCGTCTGCTGGTCGAGGTGCTCGACGCTGTCGACCGTCGCGTCGCTGCGTCGCGTGCGGGCGACGAGGCCGTGGTGGTCTCGTACCTCAACGACCTCGAGTCCGACCCCGACGCGGTGAGGGAGACGCTACAGCACTACACGGTGGTCCTCGCCTCGACGCTGCAGCAGGCCGCCGGCAACGAGATGCGCCGTGTGCGGGGCATCGACGAGGGCCAGACCACGTTCGAGTCTGTGATCGTCGACGAGGCCGCGCGCGCGAACCCGCTCGATCTCTTCATTCCACTCAGCATGGCGAAGCGCCGCGTGGTGCTCGTCGGAGACCATCGTCAGCTCCCGCACCTCCTCGAGCCCGACGTGGAGCGGCAGCTCGCCGAGGGCGTCGAGCAAGGCACCGTTGATAAGCAGACCCTCGACGCGATCGAGGCCAGCCTCTTCGAGCGCATGTGGGTGCTGCTCCGCGCGTTGCAGAACAAGGACACCATCGAGCGCACGGTCACGCTGAACGCGCAATACCGCATGCACCCGGTACTTGGCGGCTACGTCAGCAAGAACTTCTACGAGATCCACGAGGACGGCGTGATCGAGAGCCCGCGCGACGCGGCCGAGTTCAGGCACGACCTGCCCGGCTACGTGAAGGACGGTTCTCCTCGCGTCGCCGCGTGGCTCAATGTGGCCGCCGATGGTCGCATGGGGCGCGAAATCCGCGGCACCAGCAAGAGCCGCCCCGTCGAGGCGCGCGCGATCGCCAAGGAAGTGCGAAGGCTGATCGAGCACGACTCGAAGCTGACCTTCGGGGTGATCGCCTTCTACAGCGCGCAGATCGACGAGATCGGCCGCGCGATGGTCGAAACCGGGCTCACCGAGAAGGCCAACAACGAGCGCGGCTGGAGGGTCTCCGAGAAGTGGGCGACGACGCTCAACCACGAAGGCAAGACCGTCGATCGGCTGCGAGTTGGCACCGTCGACGCGTTCCAGGGAAAGGAGTTCGACGTCGTGTTCTTGTCGGTCACCCGCAGCAACGATCTGCCGGGCCGCACCGACGAGGAGCAGCGTCGGAAGTTCGGCCACTTGATGCTGGAGAACCGCCTCTGCGTCGCTATGAGCCGTCAGCAGCGGTTGCTCGTGGCGGTCGGTGACCTCGACTTCGTGCGCGCCGACGATGCGAAGACGCCTCTGCGTGCGCTGCGCGCCTTCACCGAACTTTGCGGAGGTGAGCATGGCATTGTTCGCTAGCATCAGCCCGGTGTTCGAGAAGGACACCCCGGTCCTGCGCCTGAACTTCGGCAAGGACCCGAGCGTCCGCTGGGTGCTCTGGCCCGTGTTCGCGTGGCGCGTAGTCGCTCCGGTGCCGAAAGAGCGGAAGCTCAACGTCTTTCAGCGCGCGGTCCTCGGCCTCGCTCGAGCGGGCGTCGTGCGCGTCGCCGACGTTGCGGAGCGGCTGCTCATCGCGCCGGACCTCGCAGCGCTCGTGGCGCAGGAACTCGTCGAGCAGTTGGGGCTGCTCGACTACTCGGGCAAGCCGACGAAGCGCGGGCTCGAGTGGCTCGAGGATCTAGAGCAGGAGCACATCGACGAGGCGCGCGTCGGGCACGTCTTCTCCGAAGCGTTCACCGGCAAGCTGTGGGCGCGCTTCCTCACGGGGGACCTGCCCATCGCGGACACCGAGCCGAACGACGAGGGGTGGCCGATGCTGCTCAGCGGCAGCGCAGGCGACCCGTGGAAGGATCGAACTTTCAGCGTGCTCCCCGGCGCACGGGACTCCGTCGTGATGGCGCGCCCCGACGTGAAGGATGTGCTCCGCGTGGCGCGGCTCCATCGTCGTCAGCGCCAGCGCGACTTCGAGGAGATCGTCGACGACGCCCGCGATGTTCCGCACCTGAAGCGGGTCTCCTTCATCGACGACCGCCCGCAGCCCTTCCTCGTCGCGCTTCGTGTGCGCCGACACGCATCGGGCGACTGGGTGGTCGACGACCCCATCGGCCACGGCGAGTCCGTCGAGTTGCGCGCTCAGATGGAGGAGCGGCTCGACAACAAGGGGCTGCGGCCGTGGCTTGCACCGTTGATCGGCTCCGACCCCGACGCGCCCACGCTCGGGCACCTACAGAACGAGGCCACGTGGAAGGTGGAGGAGCGGTTGACCATCGCGATCCGTCAGCATGAGGTCGTCCGAGAGAAGCTTGTGGCGATGCAGCGCGCGCTGCTCGAGGCCGAGAGCTACGACGCGCCGGCGGACAAGTGGAACGACGTGCTCGTGAAGGCTGACGGCGCTGTCATGTGGGCACTGCGCACGATGCACACGCCCTATGCGATGGCGCGGCCGCCGTTCTTCGAGGACTTTGACCGCATGCCGGTGAAGTCTCGGAGCCCGATCTCCGAAGCGGCGCGCGCCATCGGTCTGGCGACACAGGTGCCTTCGCGCATCCTCTCGATCACGCGCAGCCAGGTGAAGGACGCGGAGAAGGGCAAGGGCAGCCTTCGGTCCGCGCTGGTCCTCTCGCTGTTCGCTGCGCGGTGGAACGAAGACCACCCGCTGCGCCGCGCGCTCAAGGCACGCCCCGACCTTCTACAGCGACTCGACGAGCTGGCGTCGGACCGCAACCTCGCAGCGCACGGCGGCGACACGGCGCAATCGATCGTCCACCGGCACATCGCCACGGCCTACGACGCCGTCGACGCCTTCCTTCTTACGCACTGACCGAGGCTCCACCGACTGGCCAAGAACAAGCACAAGAACAACCAGCCAAAGCCCAGCCCGCCACCAGCGGCAGCACGGCCGGAGCCGACGCCCGAGCAGCTCACGCAGCTCAATGCGGTGGCGAACCAGGTGGCCGAGCTCACGGCCACGAACGGCCCGGTTTCCACCGATGGCGTGTCCGAGCCCGTGGGGCCGACGCTCGCGGAGAGCCTGAAGCGCGTCGAAGGGCTGCTCGGCAACGCGAAGGCGCTGTTCGAGAAGGCTCGGTCGCTGGAGAGCGCGAACAAGGCCGAGGCGGAACGGCTGGCGACGCAGAAGCGTGACCAGGAAGAGGCGCTGCGCCAGAAGAGGAAGACCTCCGACGAGGAGGTCGACCGCGCCAGGATGGCAGTTGAGCAGCAGGAACTCGAGGTTCTCGGTCGTATCGAGGTCGTCTCCAAGCGTGAATCGGAGGCGACCGAGAAGGAGGCTTCGTTCGCCGAGCAAAGCGCCCGCCTCGCAGAGCGAGAGTCGAACGCCGAGCGAGGGTTCCTCGCCGAGAAGGCGCGCGTGCTCAAGCCGGTCGAAGACGACCTGAAGCGGCTGCGCGAGGAGCGGGATCGGCTCGAAGCCGAGGTCGCCACGCGCAACGAGAAGGCCGAAGAGGAGCTTCGCACTAAGGCGGCTGAGCGCGCGAAGAAGTGGGCCGAGGAGGACGCGAAGCGCATCGAGAAGGCGGCCGAAGATCAGCTGCGGTGCGACGATGAACTCGCTCGTCAGCGGCACGACAAGCTCGAGGCGCTGCGAACCGATCTCAAGTCGGAGCGGGATAAGGCCGAGGAGGCATGGCGCATTGAGCTTGAACGGCGCACGTCCATCCTCGACGCGAGGGAGGCCGCCCTCGACGAACGAGCCCAGGAACTCACTGGCAAGCTCAAGGCGCAGCGCGCTTGTGCGCTGGACCTTCAAGCCGAGAAGGAACTCCACGACGCCGACCGTGATGGCCTTGAGCGGAAGGTCGCGCGTTTGGTCACGGAGAGAACCGAAAATCTGCGCTCGGAGGCCGAGGGGCTCAAGAAGCTCTTGGAGGACGCCCGCAACGCTCGCGACGCGTACTGGAAGGACCTCGAATCGAGGAAGGAACTGGACCGCCGCTTCGGTGACCGCACGCCGGAGGACATCCTCTCCGCGCTGACCATTGCCGAAAAGGACCGCGACTCCTTCGCGCAGCAACTTCGCGAACGGCCGGATGCGCGGGCCGCCGAGCGGCTTGCTCAGTTGGAGAAGGAGCGGTCCTCGTGGCTCGAAGAGCGCGCGGTACTCCAGGGCGACCTCGCCAAGGCCCAGGGCGAGCTCGCGACCAGGCGTCTGTCGGCGATCGAGCTCGAGGCGCTCAAGAAGCAAAAGGAGGCGCTCGAGGTTCACAAGCAACTCCTCGACGGTGCGGTGGACGAACTTCGAGCGCGCGTCGATGAACTCACGCGCCAGGAGGACCACCGCAACCCGATGACCGCGTTGACGAGCCTCGACGAGAAGGAGGAGCTTCAGGCCGAGGCACGCACGACGACGCCGTTCGGCCGGGCGACGCCGACGCTAAAGGACTTCGCCATCGACCTGCGACATCGCATCGCCCACGGCGTCGAGGGGCGCACGCTCTACTACGCGGAGCGCGACGTTCGCGCGTTCCTCGGCGGCCTCGCCATGACGCGCCTGGTGTTGCTGCAAGGCATCTCGGGCACGGGCAAGACCAGCCTACCGCTCGCGTTCCGCAGCGCGGTGGGAGGTGATATCGAGATCGTCGAGGTGCAGGCGGGCTGGCGCGATCGCCAGGACCTCGTAGGCTACTACAACGCCTTCCACCGGCACTACTACGCGACGAACTTCCTCCAAGCGCTCTACCGCGCTGGAACGCCCGCGTGCCGGGATCGGCTCTTCCTGATGGTGCTCGACGAGATCAACCTGTCGCGCCCCGAGCAGTTCTTCGCTGACTTCCTGTCGGCGCTCGAGCAGCCGATGGACAAGCGTCGTCTGACCCTCGTGAACGACCCCGTGACGAACGCACCGAAGCTCATGGTCGATGGGCGCCATCTGCCGATCCCGCCGAACGTGTGGTTCATCGGCACGGCGAACCACGACGAGAGCACCGCTGAGTTCGCAGACAAGACCTACGACCGCGCTCACGTGATGGAGATGCCGCGCAAGACCGAGGCCGCCCACTTCACGGTGGAAACGAAGGGCCAGCGTAATTCGATCTCCTACACGCAGCTGGAGGACGCGTTCGAGGCGGCGGCTATCAGCCGGAAGACGGTCATCGACTCGGCTACCACCTGGCTGCGGAAGGCCCCCTTCGCCGATGACCTGCAGCAGCGCTTCCGGGTTGGCTGGGGCAACCGCCTCGAGCACCAGCTCGCGCGCTACCTGCCAGTTGTCGTCGACTCAGGCGGCACCGTCGGTGAGGCGATGGACCATCTCCTCGTCACCAAGGTGCTGCGCAAGCTGAAGGATCGGAACGACGTGCGTGCGACGGCACTCGAAGAGCTGCGCGAGAAGCTGACGAAAGCGTGGGGCAACCTCGACGGTGCGAGTGAGCCGGAACGCTGCTTCGCCCTCATCGACGGTGAGATCACCGCGAAGAAGGGTGAGGAGCTGGCGTGACCATGTTCGTCGCCCGCATCGATGGAGCATCAGGCCCGTTGCCGAAGCTCGCCCTCTGCGATGCGTGGTTGGCGGACGGGCAGCGCTTTGGCGGTGAGTTGGTAGGCGTAGCACCAGACGACGTGCTCGGACGGTGGCCCGACGAGCTTGAGACGGACGCAGTCGTTCGTCTCGCGGAGACCGTCGGCGAAGTAGCGACGTGGGCAGCGTGCGCGACGACCCCGCCCGTCGCGCAGAAGCTCGCCGAGCGAGCGCGCCTGCAACCGCTCGACCTCGAGATCGCGCGGCACATCCAGCATCTTCAGCACGTGTGCCACAAGCCGCGCCTCCATCTTCGCGTCGAGGAGGAGCGGCTGCCGGTCTCGCGGGCGCGTCGCACCCCGGTGCGCGCGGTCGCCGAGCTCGTGTCGCATCCGGGCGACTGGGAGCACCGCACCCTGCGCAGCATTCAGCCGTCCCGCGTGCTCGCGCGGCAGATCGAGGACGAATGGAACCTCTACGAGAACCGCGTTGCGGTTCGCCTCGTCGACCATTTGCTCGCGTACCTCGCGAAGCGACTCGAGGAGCTGCGAAAGATCAAGGAGAGCCTCGAAGCCAGCGACTACAGCAGAGAGATTCGCGGCACGTCGTACCGGCGCGCTGGCCGCATCTCGGAACTCTGGTCAACGACGTTAGAGTCGAAGACGGAGGAGGAGCTGAGCCGAACGATGAAGCGTCTGGAGATCGCGCAACGTGATCTGCAGACACTCCTTGATGCGCCGCTGTACCTGCACGTTCCTCGGCGCGAGAGCGTGGCGCTCGCCCTCAAGCCGACGAACATCCTCGTGAACGATCCGAACTACCGCAAGGTGGCGGCGCTCTGGCGTTCGTGGGTTAGGTTCGGCCACAAGCATCACGAGACGATCAAGCAGCGTGCGGCACGGCGACAGCGCGAAGCGCTCGCGTGGGATCGATTCGTGCTGCATCTCGTGACGCGCGCCTTCACGTCGCTGGGATGGACCGCCACCGAAGCTGGCCAAGGCTGGTCGCTATCGAAGCGGGGCTGGCGAAGCGTGCAGGTCGCGGTGGACGCGAACGGAGTCGTGCGCGTGACCGGCGAGCGCAGCTTACGTTTCGTGCCCTTGTGCGCCGACCTCGCCTCGGCCGACGGCGACGGCGTGCTCGAACTGGTCAAGGCTGCCGACCATCCCCGTGACGATGTCGTGCTGGTTCACGTCGGTCGGGCAGCATCGCTCTCCGATGTCGATCGCGCCTCTGGCTGGAGCATCGGGCGGCGCGCAGTGCTGTTCTCGTGCTCCCCTTGGGGCATCGACTCGGAGGAGCGTATGACGCGCTTGTTGCACGGTTGGATGAGCCGCGCAGCGGTCCCTGCCTATCCTGTTGCGACTACCATTCGTGCGCTCCCGGAGTGGCCGGGGCGTCGCGATTGGGTGCGCTACGAAGACGAGCACCTCGTGGCATTCCGCGCGCCGAAGGACCACGAGCTTGAGGATGCCCGAGCGTGGGCTGTTACGAAGTCAAAGGCGCTCGACGTCGAGGCTCAGCGCGCCAAGGCGGCCAAGCAGGCGTTCGCGCTCGCTCCGCGCGAGGCGATGACCGCGTTCGAGAAGTTTCTGGATGGTGGGTGGAAGCCGTTGGTGGGGTTCGATGTCTGCCCCATCTGCAGTGCGCAAGGCTACGTGGAGACTCGCCCCGGCAAGCGCAGCGACGGCAGCGATGCGACCTGGTGGGCGAGATGCGCCGGCTGCAACAGCCAGTGGGGAACGCGGCCATGTGCGTGCGGGACCCGCTACCGCGTGCTCATCGTCGGCGATCCCGGCGTCAACGTGGAGGCGGCCGCGCACGACGCTCCCGCCTCGGATTGGCCCGATCGAGTCCTTGGGCGCGACGTGTGGGCCCAGCCTTGCGCTGAGCGCCCCGACGAGCAGTTCCGCTGCCCCGAGTGCGGTCGCTGCTCAGGCGGAGCCTGCTGGCGTTGCCCGAGTCGGTCACATGAGCATGGTGGGTCGGTAGCGCTGCCGCTAAGCGCCGGGATCAAACGGCCCCCGCGTTCGTAGCGGGACAGTGCGAACGAGAGAGCGTCCCGGCCTGCGGCGCGCAACCAATCGCATTCGAAGCGATTTTCGTTTTTCGGGACGGTGCGAACGACGAGAACCCGTCCCGCCGAGAACCCCGCGAAGGGGTTGGAATCGTGTCGTCGAAGAGGCCCCACGAGCCCCAGACCACGCCCCAGCGCCCGTCCAGCATCGGCCGCCGGAGCGCCTCCATGGCCTCAGGGAACGCCGGCGAGGAAGCGGCCTTCTTCCGGCGTCAGCACGCCGACCCGAACGAGCCGCTCGACCATCGCGGTCATGCGCTCGGGGTCGCGGGTCACCGGCGTCTGAGAGCGGAAGCGCCAGAAGCGAATGCCCATATCGGCGAGCAGCTTCCGGTTGATGAGGTAGTCGAACTCGTCGCGCTCGGGCTGGAAGACCTGGTCCTCCGCGAAGCGCAACGCCGACTCGGCGGTGGCCCGGTTGAAGTCCTTGCTCTCGCCACGCAGCAGCCGCGGCAGCCGGAACGCGCCACCGACCTTGTCGATGTTCCGCTCGTCGTAGACCTGAAACAGCGCGTCCTGCTGCTG
>SXGT01019853.1_pt1 | contig 15592 bp, 7 predicted proteins | sample 3176221 | NCBI WGS metagenome assembly SXGT01 (sample SAMN11356862, study PRJNA531348) | freshwater metagenome | isolation source: freshwater sample F1-120 | place: China: Fuxian Lake, Yuxi | collected 2017-12-25
AATTCGGTGCGCACACGACGGATGTCCGAGCGGGCCCAGTCCAGCAAGCGGTTCCGGGCCTGAAACGCACGGCCCGCGCTCCCTTCTGCCACGCTGCCGAACAACATCTGGAAAGCGAGATCCGGTTGACAGACGATGGGGGTCGGTCGCCGGGAAGCACTGGCCGAGACGGTGTTGAGGAACGCTGCGTTGGCAGACGGTGGAACGCCAAGGCCAACCACCGGAATGATGCTCCGTTGGGCCGAGGCGAGAGCGTGGTCGATGGTTTGGGCTGCAACGCCGCGCCGCCAGTTGAAACAGCCGAGCCCGCCATAGCCTTTGCCGTGATCGCCGCCGCCGGAGATCTTGTGCGAGAGCTTCTGAATGATGGCCATGCGATTCTTGAACGGCGCGAGCGGCGCGATCGGTTCGGGAAGCTCCAGATCGGCCAGATTTCGATCGATGACCTGGTTCGTGCCGCGCGGCGGGGCCGGCAGGTTGCGCGGCTGAACGTGATAAGGGTAAAGGCCGTTGCTTTCCAAGAAGAAAATGAACCGTTTCGGCGGCGCCTGCCCAGCTTGCTGCGCTTCGAGCCGTTGCAAGAACGGCTGAAGCACGACGGCCCCGGCGCCCAGCGTGACGCCCTTCAGGACCGTTCGGCGGTCGAGTTGGTCGCGGGTGATCATTTTCAATGGGTTGTTCATGGACATTTTTCCTTGAAGAGTTAGGATTGCGTGTCAATTTTCTCTGGGCAAAGGCCGGATGGCATACGTTGGCGGGTTGGCGGCTTTTTTCGACGACTTTTCCGAAACTCCAATCAGATTAAATAGTTGCGACTTACCCAGGTCGATCCAAATAGACTTTGTCTCAAACAAGACGAATACGCCTGTTTTCGCGCGGACACTTTGACCCTGGCTCCCAACAACGGTTGGTGGCCAGGGTAGTCATCGCAAAGTATTGACATAAAGCGGTTTGCGATCTAGCTGACCACCTCCCCACCAACAGGCCGACCCACGCACAACTGTCCACACCGTTTGCCGCGAGCTGAGACAGTCTCATCCAAATAGCTGTCGCTCTTTACTTATTTAGCCAACCAGGATCAAATCCCGCGTTCGAATTTGTCCGGGGCGATGATTTTCAGAGAGTTTGGAAGGCTATTCATTGGTCAGTCAATCCCTAAACAAAGGCGGAAGCCGTAGTACTTATCGCGGCCGTTCGCCGACATGCCATCGCGGCGGGCCGAGCGGCAAAGCGAGGGGCCAGTGTACCACGTTCCGCCACGAATCACACGCGTATCACTTTTTACTGGCCCCTGCGGATCGGTCACATCCGTTTTCGGGTAGTCCCCATACAAATCCTGGCACCATTGCCAAAGATTGCCGTGCATATCGTGCAGACCCCACGCATTGGCGGGGAAGGTTCCAACCGGCGTGGTCTTCCCTCGGCGGATACCCGTTTTGCCGGCGGCGTAGGCGAAGTTGCCATCGAAATTCGCCTGATCCGTCGAAAGGGTGTCGCCAAAATGAAACGGCGTCGTCGTCCCCGCACGACAGGCGTACTCCCATTCGGATTCGGTTGGCAATCGATACGCCTTCTTGTCTGGATCCTTCTCCTGCAACTTCTTGATGAAGGCCTGGCACTCGCTCCAGGAAACGCTCTCCACCGGCAAGTTCTTTTCGCCCGTAAACTGGCTTGGATTTTTACCCATCACCTCTTGCCATTGTTCCTGGGTTACAAGGTAGACGCCCATGTAGAAGCCCTTGGTCAGCGTGACCTTGTGCTGGGTTTCGGAGTCATTGCGTTGTTTTTCCTCCTTCGGACTCCCCATCACAAAACTGCCTGGAGGAATCCACACGAACTTCATCCCGATGCTGTTCGTAAACTGCTTCGGCGGGTCTTTCTTCTCCTGAGCGTGGAGGGAGAGATGCAACGCCAGCATCCCGGCCAAGGTGAGAAAGAAAAGGCGACCGAACCCGAGCGTGACGCCCTTGAGTGCAATCACCACCTGCGAGGAGCGAGGGGAAATGCTCACTTCTTCTCCTTTGCAGGCGTCGTTCGATTCAGGAAGGATTCGGAAGTTACCAGTGAGACCAAAAGCGCCTTCATGCTGCCATTGCTGTCGCGGTAGGCTTTGTGCGCGGCGACTAACGTCGGTCCGTCCGCGATTGTCTCGTTGCGGCCCACAAAGTAGCGGAAGACGTGCCGCACGAATACTTGTTCGACACGCTCCGACTGGGCCAACTTCTCCATCAAATCGAACGGCCCCTTCACAGGTCCGTCCAGCTTCGGATCGCCGCTGTCGGTGATGGCACCCGACGTGTCGATCGGAATATTCATCATCGTTCGCCCATTCAAGGGATTCTTGGCCCGGGCCTTGTCGGTGATCTCCTTGTTCACGACGATTTCTTTCTCACGATATCGGCCGAAATGGTCGTACTGCTCGAAAGGGAAACCAAGCGGGTCAATCTTCTGATGGCATTTCCAGCAGTATTCCTCGCGGGTAACACGCATCCGATCGCGCAGTCCACGGTGCGGTTCGTCGGGAAGCATCGCGTTAACGGTGATCGGCACCTCCAGGATGCGGCCACCAAGCAGGCGTTCGCGAATCCAACGGCCGCGGTGGATCACATGGTTGTCGAAATTCGATCCCATCGAAACCAACCAACTGGCCTGCGTGAGAATGCCGATCCGCTCTTCGGGATGCGCGTCGTACGGTTTGCCGGCGAGCCAGTCGTCGATGTCGGGCGAGGGAGTGCGGGGCTTTGTATAGAGGACTGGATGCCGAACAAAGGCCCAGTGTCTTTCGGGATCCAACCGCTGTAGACCATAGATGTCCCGTCGCATTCCATCCGCGCCGTCACCGCCGAATTCCCCACGCAAGAGTTCCTCGCGTTTTTTCAATTTCTCCTCGTTGAGTTTGGCTTCATCCACGGGCTTGCCTTCCTTGGCTGCCTTAGCCAGCGCGTCCCGCTTCACCTGGTCGTACAGGGCAGGGAGTCGCTTGTGGAAATGTGCTGGAGCATGCCCTCTCCAGAACGACTTGCGTGTCGTCAACAGGGTCCGCAGCACATCTTTGTCCGATTCCAAAATCCACTCGACTAGCCGATCGGTGTCCGCGACGAAACGGCCGGCGTATCCATTCTGGAATTCGCATCCGCCGTTGTGCGACAACTGGTATTCGTTGACGATGGCCGTACACTTCGCGATATCGGGTGCGGTCGTGTAGCCGAAGTATTCTTGGAAGAAGCCCAGTAACCGCGGCTTGGGTATGGCCGGATCGTTCAGGATGCGTTCAATGTGTTTGCGCACCTCTTCGCTGGACGCAAGCTTCCCTTCGGTCGCCGCCTGCCACAAAATCGCATCCGGCTCCCGGTCGGTCAGTGTGAAAGCGATCGCCCGAGCCGTATGTCGCGGCGGCATCGGTCCTCGTTTCGCGTTCCCATCCGGTCGCTCGATACGATACAGCACCTCCGGGTGGCAGAGCACGGAGATCAGGTATTGCTCGGCCGCCAAGGGGGCGTCCATGGACTCAAGAAGCTTGCCCAACTGTTCCCCTTGCGATTTCCGAGCGGCGGGATCGAGCGGCAAACGCAGCAGCACCTCATAGGCCTCGGCGACTGCCGCTTCCAGTTGCTCCGGCTTCGCCGACTTTCCCGCACTCAGTGCCACCTTCAGGTTCTTGAACGATGGCGAACTATTGAACTTGCCGACGATTCGCTTTGCGACCGTCGTACAATTCCGCAGGTGATGCTCGTATTCCGCCCCGCTGATCCGGTGGAGCGAGGAATAGTCGGTGAAATCCCATTTCCGAGGCATATTCCACGGTGCGATGATCGGCGTCTCTGAGGACGCGCTTGGAAACAGGATATTGTCCATCTGCAGCGAGAGTTGCCCATTGAGTCGGATGAAAAACTGCTTGTAACTCACGGGCGAAAGCCGCCAGACTCGGCTCGGCGTGCTCGCTTCACCCACGGCCTTGCCGGAGAAAAGCAAGTCGTGATCGACCCAGTTGCCTCGGGCCGGTAGGAGTTCCTTGAGTTCGTCGAACTTCACGCCGGCCGCTTTCAAGTTCGATTTGATGGATGCGATCGCGACCTGCCGATCCGCTGTGGGCGGTTGCTTGCTATCGACAGGCGGCATCTGCCCGTTATCGAGTTGCTCGTAAACCCGCTTCCAGATCTCGATCTCCTTGGGCGTTTTTGGATCGACGGAAAGATCATGCAGGGAAACATTCCCTTCGGGATTTTTCTTGCCGTGGCAGCGAACGCAATGCGCATCGAGGAACGAACGTGCGATTTTCGCGTTGGAGCCTGGCTCACCAGCGTGACAAGGCTCGCCGACGATTCCAACGAGCAACGTCAGTGCAAGACACGGTAGATATGGTTTCAACAGTCTCATTTCAAAGTCCTCGCAGGCTCCCGGTGCTGTCGCCGAGGAACGGGACACGGACGTCGACGCGTTCGAGCATCGACACCCACAGGTTGTTGAGCGGCGTGTCGTTGGCGTAACGAATATGACGGCCCGTTCTGACTGTGCCGCCCGCGCTGCCCGCCAGCAGGATCGGCAGGTTGGAGTTCGAATGTCCCCCTCCATCGCTGAGGGCGCTGCCGTAGGCAATCAGGCAGCGATCCAGGAGCGTGCCAGAGCCCTCCCGTACCGATTTCAATCGGCCAAGAAGATAGGCCATTTGGCGGAGGTGCAGGCGGTTGACCAGCGTGAGCTGCGGATATCCTCGCTCGCCTTGGTGAGTGATGCCGTGGTGCCCTTCCCGGATGCCGTGTTCCGGAAATGGTCGTTCGCTCAATTCGTTCGTCAGGGCGAAGGTGCCGATGCGCGTGATGTCCGACTGGAACGCCAGCACGATCAAATCGCACATCAGTCGGCAATGCTCCTGATAGTCGCGAGGGATTCCTGCTTGGATCGCCAGGTCCGGTCTCGGCACGGCGGGGAAGTTGGCGGCTCGCTCGATCCGTTGCTCGATGTCGCGAATGGCCGACAGGTATTCGTCCATGCGACGGCGGTCGTCGGCTCCGAGTTGCCGAGCGAGGGCGCTCGTGTCTTCGCGCACATAGTCGAGAACGCTCCGGCGCAACGCATTCCGCTGGGCACGATTGGCGTCGTTGCCGGCGAACAATCGCTCGAAGACCAACCGCGGGCGCACTTCCTTGATCATGGGCTGGGTGGCCGAACGCCACGACATCGTTCCTTTGTAGACACAGTTGTAGCCGAAGTCGCAAAAGCCGGTGTTCTCTTCGGTGCCGACTTCCAGCGAGGCTAAACGAGTCTGATCGCCGACCCGCGACGCCGCCATCTGGTCGGCACTGACGCCGGCCCGGTAGTTCGCGCCCTCGGTCTTGAGCGGAGTCACGCCGGTCAAAAACGCCGCCATGGCGCGAGCATGTGCGCCAGCCCCGCCATTCGCCGCCTGAGCGGACAGCCCCGTGAGAATGTTGATGTCACCCGCGAATTCCCGTACTTCCTGAAGAATCGGCGGCAACTCCCGAAGCGGACCTTCCTCCCGGGGCGTCCAGTTCGGCATGGCCATGCCATTGGGCACATAAAGCCACAACAGCCGGTTGGGAGCGGCTGGCGTTCGGTCGTTGGCATGAACCCACGACTCCAGCGGCCCCATCGCCTCCAACCAGGGAAGGGCAAGTCCGGCCCCGATGCCATGCAACACCGTGCGACGCGATAAAAGCTGGTTCATTGTCCTTGGTCCTTTCCTCGACGTAAACGGAACGGATCGCTTTGTACGATGGCGATCACCATCCGCGAGAATTTGAAATCGTCTTTCGCAACATCGGAGGCGATCCGATCGATGGCACGCTTGTCATAATACTCGACGCCGCGGCCCAGGGCGTAGGTCAGCATCTTTTCCGTCACGTGCCGGGCGAAGCGATCTTTATCCGCGAGCAGCGCTTTCTTGAGATCGCCCATGCCGTTGATCTTGCGGCCGTCGGGCAACGTGCCGCTCACGTCGATGATCTTGTTTCCTTCGCTCTTGCGGAAGGCGCCGACGGCATCGTAGTTCTCGAAGGCGAACCCAAGCGGATCGATCTTGGAATGGCAACTCGCACAGACCGCATTGGCACGATGCTGCTCCAGGCGTTCGCGCAGGTTGGTGGCCGTCACTTCCTTCGGGTCCAGCTCCGGCACATTGGGCGGCGGTGGCGGAGGGGGCGTTCCGAGGATCTTTTCCAAGATCCAGGCGCCGCGTTTCACCGGCGAGGTTCGCGTGGGGGGTGATGTCATTGTAAGGATGCTGGCTTGTGTCAGCAGGCCGCCACGCTCCGTTCCCTGGAGTTGCACTTTGCTGAAACGATCCCTCGGAAGAGGATCGCCTTTCTTTGCTGGATTGGGGCCGGGGCGATTGCCAAGTGTATCAGCCACGCCGTAATGCGAGCCCAACCGCCCGTTCAAGAATGTGTAGTCCGCATCGATCAGGTCGAGCAGGCTGCGGTCCTCGCGGATGACGTGGTGCAGGAATGATCGCGTTTCGCCGAGCATCGCCTCGCGAAGCTCCTTGTCGAACTTCGGAAACAGCTTGGCATCGGCCGTGTGAGTCTGTAACTGGGACAGGTTGAGCCATTGCATCGCGAAGTTATCGACCAGCGCGATCGATCTCGGATCTTTCAGCATCCGCCGGACCTGGGTTTCGAGATTCGCTGATAGCTTCTTCTCGCTGGCCAGCTTGAACAGCTCGTCGTCAGGCATGCTGCTCCACAGGAAGTAGCTGAGGCGTGAAGCCAACGCGTACTCGCCGATCGGGTGCGACTCGACGGAATCGGGCCGATCATCGAGTTCGGCACGGAACAGAAACTTCGGCGAGCACAGCATCGCGATCATGGCGTGCTGCATGCCCACTTCCCATTTTTGTCCATCGGCGACGGCTCGATCGGCGAACTTCGCGATCACTTCGATCTCGTCTTTCGTGACGGGGCGACGAAACGCCTTCGGGAGCAGGCGGCCGACGATCTCTCGCGTTTGCTCCGCCGGCGATTTGTCGGCCGAACAGGCGATAACATGCTGGTGCGAAATCGGCGGCAACGGCCCCTCAGATTCGAGCTTGAAATGCAGCCGGACCGGCGGGGAATCGGCCTTGGGCTTGAGCAAGGCGATCCCCAGGTTGTGGATCGGCCCGCGTCGGCCACGACGGCTGACCAGCACCTCGATCGACTGCGGAGCGTCGATCGACCGTGCGGTGACCTCGACAATCTTCAGGATCTGGGTGGTCGCCTGGCTGGAGTTCGTCGGATAGGTGCCAAGGAACTGGCTCAACTCGGCGTTCGTGGCATGCTCAGGCAGGTTCGGGCCCGCAGCAAACAGGGCAACGCGAACAGGTTCTTTGCCCGCCGTTTCGGCAAAGACAGTCGCCCGGAACAGAAACTCATCCGTGGCAGAGTACCGCAAGATCGAACTGACTCCCTCGCCGTCGTAGTAATAGAACGGCCCGGTGAGCCAGGGTTGTGTCTCGCCAGAATCGAGCAGGCGATAATGCCTCCAGGGGCTATCGCGAAAAATCGTATTGAGATGCCCGCTGCGCTGCTTCAGAGCGGCAATCTCCTTGGCGTCCTTGTCCTTGTCGAGCAAAGGCAACAGGTGATTAGCCCCCTCGACCGTGATGGAAGGAAACTTCCATTCGGTCGCCTTCATGTCTTTTTCCTTGATCCACGCGGCCTCGTTCACTGCGCGAAATTCACGGGCAGCAGCCTTTTTGTCGCCCGCCTGTACCAGGCACCACGCCAACCCCAACCGCGCAGGCAGGCTCTCTGGCTCCAGAACAAGCACTTCGCGATACCGAACCATGGCTCGATCAAGGTGGTCCTTGGCCGTTTTCAATTTTACCGGGTCGTCGATGCGACGGACCTCGAAGGGTAAGTGCGCGGGGTTGAAACCGAACCACACCCCACGAGCCTCTCCGCCGGGGGTGATCGAGACGGTTTCGGATTTGAGCCCATAAGCCGCGCTGTGAGCCTGAGCGAGGCGATAACGGACGAGAGCGTCTTTGGGGTTCGCCTCGGCCAGCATCGCCAACTTCTCCACCAGCTTGACGATCGGAACATTCTCCTGACGTGGGTTGGGATTAATCAGAGCCGAGTGTTCCAAGCTCACGATCACTCGCTTGGGCAACTCTGCCCGAATGGCCCGCTCGGCAATCATTTCCGCCGAATTCAGGTAGCGATCCAGCAACACGGGAGAAATCGTGAGGGCATCCGCGATGTTGTCGAAACCGTGGGTGATCGCATCCGTCGGCAATTCCGATTCGGGCGAGAATGCCAAATCCAACTGCAACAACTCGCGAACGGTGTTGGCGTATTCGGTGCGGTTGAGTCGACGAATGGGCACTCGTCCGGGATCGGGCTTGCCGGTGTCGGCCTTGGCGTAGAGGGCGCGAACGCTTTTCGCGAACGCTGATTTCTCATCCGCGGTTGGCTGCGGCTGTTTCGCCGGCGGCATCTCGCCCGCCTCGATCAGGTGCATCGCCGCGTCCCAAAGCTTGCGTTCCTTGAGGATCGCTTTCGAATCCTTGAAGGTGTGCAGCGACAACCCCGCCTTCGGCTTTTCGGCGCCGTGGCACTTCACGCAATGCTTCTGGACGAACGGCACGATGACCTTAGCAACGTCGGCCGAGTCCTGGGCGCGACAAGGCTGACCGACGATTGCAAGAAGCAGCGTCAGTGCAAGTGACGCGAGATATTGTTTCAATGCTGTCATTTCACGTTCCAGTGATTTCACGCAACTTGAATCGGTCTGCCCATTTTCACGGAATTACGCATTGAGGATTTCGGGCAAGGGGCCGTAAGTCCTCGCAGGTTCCGACGAACTGGCGGGGCGGTTGAACGCGTCGCACGGTCGGCCGACGGCGTGCAGCAGCGTGGTGTACAGGGCGTTGATCACGGGATTCGTGCGATGCGCCGTTCCGAAGGTCTGGTTGCCGCCGTCTCCTCCCGCGGCTTGGGCACTGACCGGGAACCCCACGAACTGTCCGGTCCGTAACGTTCCGCCGAGGTTGCCGACGAGCACGAAAGGCCAGTTTGCTCCAGGCCACGAATGCTGTTGGTTGGCTGAGTCGCTCATGAACACGAGCAAGGTGTTGTCGAGCATGGTGCCGGTCCCTTCTCGCGTTTCCTGCAACCGCGTCAGCATCCTCACCGCCTGCCGGGCGAGGTAATTGTGATAGAGCGACAACGGTCCGAAGGGGCGCCGCAGGGCCAATTCCACTGTCTGATCGACGCCGCCATGTCCCAGTCCGTGGCCATCGCCGTTGCAGATCCCCGAGTATCTCCCCATAAGGCCGCCGAGCCCCGAGGAGATCGTCACAACGTTGGTCAGGCCGGCCACGAGCGCCGCCGCGGCGATGTCGCACTGCGCCGTGGCGATTTCCGCCACCGATTCCATTCGCTCGGGAAGCCTTGGCGCGTGCCGATTGAGCGTGCCGTTCTGGAATTGCTCGGAGAGTTGCCCGTTTCGCCGGGAAAGAGACTCGATCGCTTCGAGATGAGCGTCGAGCAATTCCCGCTCAGGCCCCGCGATTTCCGTACGAACCCGCCGCACGTCGTTGGTGACGAAATCCAAAAGGTTTCGCCGCGTCGCGAAATCATTTCGTGTGGCGCCGACGTTGCCGAAAAGCGATTCGTAAGCCATCTGCGGCCGGCATTGCATCGCGATCGGCCTGCCCGCGCCCCACGCCGACGAGCAATAAGCGGTCGTGGGTCCACCACTCGCGACACCCAGACCGAGTAGCGGAAACACGCCGGGAATGGCCTGAGCGATCGCCGCATCGATGGAGATGCCCAGCGCCGAATGCTTGTTGCCCGCGATGCCCGAGAGCGCGGTGAAGTAGCCCCCATGGTCCACGGCATTGTTTGTTCTCAAACCATGGAGGATCGTCATCCGGTCGCGGAAGGGCGCAAATGGTTCGATGTCGAAAGGGAGGTTCAAACCCCGAAGCGGAATCTGCCGAAGTTCGTTGGAAGCCAGAGACACTCCTTCGGGCAGATTGCCACCGATTTCGCGAAAGCCGTTGTCGAACAGGAGGAAGATCACCCGCTTTGGCGCCGTGGGACGCCCCGCCGCCTGTGCGGCAACCTTTTGCAACAGGGGCTCAAAGAGCAATCCGCCAGCCCCGAGCGTGACGCCCTTGAGAAGCGATCGGCGATTGAGTTGGCCTGGAGTGACCGTGTTGAGAATGTTCATTTGGATTCCTCAAATCTTGGTTTACCGCTTGCGGCCTAGCGTCAAGAAAATCGATTCGGTCTACTTTTAAGCCGCAAGCAGCGTTTTGTTTGTTACCCAACGAGTTCGCGAATCGTATCCGTGTGTTCGAGGAGGTACTGCGGCCTATTGTTCGGGTCCAGCACCGTGGCTTGGGTCGGGTCGATTCCCAGGTGACGATACAGCGTGGCGAACATCTGCTGGTAGTGGATCGGGCGATCGAGCGGACGTTCACCGTAGCGGGTCGTGCTGCCGATGACCTGGCCCACGTTCAAACCGCCGCCGAACAGCAGCGCGGATGCCGCCGGCGCATAGTGATCGCGGCCTGCATTGTTGTTGATGCGCGGCGTGCGACCGAACTCGCCCCAGACGAGCACCATCACATCCTCCAACATTCCCCTCGCTTCAAGGTCATCGAAAAAGGCGCTGAGGCCAATGTCGAAGGAAGGCAATAACTCATGACGCAGGGCGTTAAAGTTGTCTTGGTGAGTATCCCACCGCCGTGGGCCCCCCTCTTCCCAGGTCACGTTGACGCAACGCGCTCCGCATTCGATCAAACGGCGCGCCATCAAAAACCGGGCATTTTGCAGGCCGAGCACGTTGCCATTATTCATCGGGCTTCTCCCGAACCCGATGCCATACCGGTTTCTCACGGCAAGCGGTTCACGAGTGATGTCGAGCGCGTGGGCGAACTCACGCGAAGTCACGAACTGAACGGCTCGCTGGGCGTAGGCATCCATCGCTTCCATGTTGCCGCGGGCATCGATGTCTCTGCGGATGGTGTCGAACCTCGACAAGAGATCCAGGCGATCCTGCGTGATATTGCGTGACATCAGGTTGGCTCGCCCATCTTCGCTGTCCGGGGTGTAACAGTCGAAGGATCGGCCGAGAAACCCTGCGGAGCGAAAATACGCTTGTTCGCTGGGGTTATAGCCGGAGATCATGGCGACGGCGGTGGGAACATTGCCGTTCGTGGGGCCTTGAATTTTCGAAACGATCGAGCCAATGTTGGGTCGTCCGCCGATGTTGCGCAGGCTCCCCGGGGGATAGCCCGTTGCACACATGGCCCCGTCGTGTGAGTCCACGGTTCCCGTGAGCGAGCGAATGAGTGCCATACGATCCATCCGCTCGGCGATTCGAGGCATGTACTCGCATATCTGCACGCCTGGCATTCGCGTGGCGATCTGCCTGAACTCGCCTCGAAATTCCACCGGCGCATCCGGCTTCATGTCGAAGGTGTCCAGATGGGAGGCGCCGCCGGCCAACCAGACGTTGACGATCGATCGCTTACGATACGAGGCATCGACAGGCGAGCGTGCATCGGCCCGATAGAAATCCGCCAGCGACAAGCCGCAGAAAGCCGCCGCTCCAAGTTGAAGAAGCTCACGGCGGTGCAGGCCGTTACATGGACGATTTTTGTTGGGAAGAGTCATAAATATCCTTTGGTTATGCCGCTTGCGGCTTAGCGTGGGTTTACAAACACGCTAAGCCGCAAGCGGCGGATCATTTTTGCGAAGGTAAGGTTCGATAGAGGAAGGATTCCGAGGACAGTAGCGACACGACGAGCGCTTTGAAGCTGCCGCCGCTTTCGATGTAGGCACGATCCGCTTCCTGCAACGTCGGCGCGTCGCCGGGGGTTTCGTTGCGGCCCAGGAAGTAGCGGAACGCGTGGCGAATGAACACCTGACGCACGCGATCGGATTCGGCCATGCGGCGCAACATCTCCGGCGCATCCTTGACGGGGCCGTCGAGCTTCGGGTCGCCGCTGGATTCGATGAATCCCGTCGTGTCGAGCGGAGCGTCGCGGTAGATCTTGGCTTTCTTGTCTTTGACCGACTTCAACGCTTCGAGATCGATCACCGGTTCGGTTGTGCGTACGAAACCGTAGTGATTGACATGCTCGAACGGTGTGCCGAGATCATCCATGCGATAGTGACATTTCCAGCAGGCGCCGGCCCGCGTGACCATTTGCCGCTCGCGCAACGTGCGATGCGGATCTTCGGGCACCATCGCCTGCACGTTGATCGGTAGATCGGGCACTCGGCCACCCAACAGCTTTTCACGCACCCAACGGCCGCGGCGGACGATGTCGTTGTCCGTGCCCACCGACCACGCCACCAGCCAGCTTGGCTGCATTGGGATGCCGATGCCCTCGCTTTGCGTCTTTTTGTGCTCCAACGCGAACGGGCTAAACTTGCGAAACAGGGAACCGTGTCCATTGCGAAGCCCATCTTCCGCCGAGCCAAACAACTCATGCGTTCGATAGGAGTCGGTGGTTGTCAGCAGCTCCTTGAAGACATCTTTGTCGTGGGAAAGAATGGACAGCACCAGGACATCCGTATCCTCGACCAATTGCCGCGCGCTGAAGTTTTGGTCCCGGCGTTTCAGGTGGTCCGGTATCGGATCTTTGAAGACCTCCGGCGCCTTGTAATAATCGAAGTATTCGCGGAAGAACCAGGGCACGCGGGATTTGCTGAGCTTGGGTTCGTCGAGAATTTTTTGAACGGCCGCGGCAACTTCTTCGCGCGTCGTCAGTTTCCCCTGGGCAGCGACCGAGAGAAGCCCCAGATCACGATTGGTGGAAAGCGCAAGGCTGATCGCAAACGCGGTCTCGCGCGGCGACAGCATGCGCACGCCGGGCCGGACTTCGGCGCCGAGGCCAATCTCGAAACGCAAGATCGCTTCCGGCGTCATGAGCGGGGCCATGAGGATCGTCTTGCCCGCCAGCGAAAAGTCGCCTTCCTTGGCCACGTCCTTGTAGAGTTCCAGCAGGCTTTCCAATTCTTTCTCGCTGGGAGGTCGAGAGACAATCGCCTGATACTGCTGATTGATCGCTTTCACCAGTTCATCGCGATTCGCCGCCACCTTGGGATGCATCAGCGGCGCGAAGGTTCCGTTTCCTTGGCGGACGCGATCCCCTTTTTCGAGATGCTTGCGTTCCTCGGCCGTCGCGATCTTGATACGTCCCTCGCTCGGCCAAAGCGTCTCTTTGCCCAAATCGGCCTTTTGCAAAATGTTGACGATGGAATGTACCCGCACCTGGGCCAGCACGACTTGCTCGGCATTGGTGAGCAGCAGGCTCGTGGCTCCTTCATCGGGTGCGTAAAGTGCGGAGAAATCGCGGAAGCCGGAATCTTGAATCAAGCCAAATGGCTGTTGCAGGCCGCTGATGTTATTGATGCCGCTGAAAGATTTTGTGTAGGCGGACGGCGACAGACGCCAGAGTCTGGGCGGCGGAGGCACGCTCGGTCCGCGCGGACCGCCGAAGAGAATCGCGTGCGGCAAGCGATTGCCATCCACCGGCTTTTCCTTGACCGCATAGTGGGTGGCTGGCCCTTTGAACGGCGCGTCAAGTTGCGGCGTGATCCAACCAGCGACGCCTGCGGACTCAGCCGGATCGGGCCGATCTTTGACTGACGGCGGCATGTCACCAGCACGCAACCGTTCCAAAATCGACGCATACGCAACCCGGCCCGCGATATTATCCAAGGACAGTTTGTTCATCGAAAAGTCGCCTTCCTTGCGTTTGCCGCTGTGGCAACTCACGCAGTTGGCGTCGAGAAAGGCGGCGACCGATTTCCCATCAGCCGCTTGCGGCTTAGCGAATGCAGTCGAGGATCGGAACTTCTCCGCCAACACTATCTTGGGATTCGCCTTCAGGACACGCACGCCCCCATCCGAGAGTGTGGTCAAACCACTCAGCGACACGATTCCGGAACGCTGGGCCAGCGACTTGGCCCCTTCATCGGAAAGCGTCGTGACGCCGTCGAGGAACAGCCAGTCTCCCTTGTGTTTGCCGAGCGATACAGCGGCTCCATTGGAAATCGCAGTAATGCCATTCAGGGAGAGTCGGCCGTCGTGCTGGGCGAACGCGACGGCCGAGTTGTCCGATAGCTCCTTCAGCCCATTGAGCGAGAGGGTGCCGCCTTGGTGCTTGGCGAGTTCTTTCGCCGCCTCATCCGAAAGCGTCGTTAACCCATCGAGCGAGAGATTGCCCTTGCGCCCGGCCAATGCCTTGGCAACTTCGGAACTGATCGCTTTGAGCGAAGGAAGATTGCCGTTCCATTTGCGCGACGATGCCAAGGCGATGGCTGATTTCTCGGAGAGCGTCGTCAATGCGGGCAACTCGCCGCACCATTTCGGCCACGCCGCCAAGATCGCAGCTCCTTCGTCGGAGATCGTCGTCAATCCTTTGAGAAAAACCACGGGCCGGCTATTTCCTCCCGCCTTGTGCTCGGCAAGAGCTTTGAGAGTTTCGTTGGAGATCGTCGTGAGGCCGTTGAGGTGCAGGTCGCCGTTTCGTTGGGAGATATCTTTCGCCACGACAGGGGTCAGCGTAGTCAAGCCGTTGAGATGCAGATCGCCGGAACTGTTCTTGCCGGCAATCACCACGGCGACATCATTGGGCAGTGCGGTGAGGCCATCGAGAACCAGTGTGCGATTCGGTCCGACGAGCGCTTTGGCCGACTCGACAGTGAGCGATGTCAAGCGAGGCAGATTGCCTCCCAGTTTTCCTCCCACCGCCCTGGCCGACTCATCCGAAAGCGTCGTCAGCCCTTCCAGGGAAAGCCCCCCCTGCCGCTTGGCCAGCGCCTTGGCAACATCCTCCGGAATGGTCTTCATGCCGGGCAGTCGCCCATCCCAGTTATGGCCGTGTGATTCGGCCAGTGCCGCGGCGCCTTCGACGGTGAGCGACGTCAGGCCGTCGAGGCAAACCTTGTTGGAAGGTCCGCCCCCCTTGCGTTGCGCCAGCGCCTTGCCCACTTCCGTCGATAGAGTCTTAACGCCGTTCAGGTACAGCCGGCCTCCGGTATGTTTTGCCAGAGCAGTGCCGGCTTCATTGGATAACGAAGTCAAACCCTTCAAGGATAATTCGCCGTTGTGTCGGGCGAGCGACTTCGCCGCCTCTTCCGAGAGTTTCGTAAGCCCGTCCAGGTGCAGGTGCCCTTTGTGCTGCCCGACGGCTTCGGCAGCTTCGTTCGACAGAGACGTAATGCCGTTAAGAGAGAGCCAACCCTCGTGTTTGGCCAACTCCTTTGCCGCAGCTGGCGAGAGGGTGGTCAGACCGTTCAGCAACAGCCTGCCGCTCTTGTCTTGCGCTAGCCGTTTGGCGTCCTCGACGGAAAGTTCCTTAATGCGATCCGTCTCCTGCGCTCGCCCTATTGAGGTCACGAGCAGGCAGAATCCGAGCAGGATGGAAATCGTTATTCGCATGTATGAAACTCCCGAACGATCATCTTTTTTCCGCTTTTTGAAATTTCGTAACACCTTAGCCGTATGAAGTACATCTTTGCAAAAATCGCCGTTTCGGGTACTTCTTGTGAGACACAAGGAGGTTTCTCTCATTACGGCGCTCGATGTATCTGTGGGACCGAGTCTCTCCGAAAAAGAGGCTCGG
>SXGT01402700.1_pt1 | contig 15592 bp, 16 predicted proteins | sample 3176221 | NCBI WGS metagenome assembly SXGT01 (sample SAMN11356862, study PRJNA531348) | freshwater metagenome | isolation source: freshwater sample F1-120 | place: China: Fuxian Lake, Yuxi | collected 2017-12-25
ATTGCTTCGGAGTAGATTCTTAATGAGTTTGAATTGAGTTTAGTAAATTTTTAAACTCAAAAGAGAAAAGCTGCTTTCTAGGAAATATAAATATTTTTTCTAGAAACAAACAGTAGTACTTAAAATAAGTATATTATTTGTTTAAATAGTTTTTTGCTGAATTATTTAATTTTTTGTGATAATGCTGCACATTAAAAAGATACAATAATTCGTCACAAAATTAAAAAATAAGTATTTTGGAATATTAATTGCTGAGTTTTTTTACACAAAAAGTTAATTTACATATCTTGTAAATCGCAGCACGAATAATATACTAACCCCGGAATTAAAAAATAGAGTTATTATTCTTCGAAAGGTCGTTGCTGAAAAATGTGTGCAGCAACGACCGGGACTTTTGGACATTGAATCTTTGAAAAATCGCGATTGAGTTTTCAAAAAATTTAGGCCCAATTTTTGGTGGCATGCCACCACTATTTAAATAGCCATGTCAGCCTTGATTGCGGGGTGCTTGTTGTACTCGGTCAGTTCACAGTCTGTAAACTCCAGCGCTCTCATATCTTGCAATGTATTAATTTCTTTTTTGATTTGCAACACTGGATACTTGAATGGATGACGTTGCAATTGTGTTTTGACTTGATCAACATGATTCTTGTAAATATGAGCATTTGTGATGGTGAGTGAAATCCCACCAGGCACCATGTTTGCAGCACGACTCATGAAAATAGTTAACAGCGCGGTTGAATAGATGTTAAAAGGCACGCCGAGAAACATATCACCACTGCGTTGAAACATAGCACAATAGAGTCGTGGCTTTGCGCCGAGAGTTGCCGGTGGCATGACACAGAAGTTGTAAACCATGTGACACGGTGGTAAGCACATTTTTGGCAAATCGACAGGATTCCATGCCGAAAGGACGATACGGCGTGAGTATGGATCGGTTTTTAGCAACCGAATACACTCTTCTAGTTGATTAACTCCATTGTTATTTTCGATCCATCCACTCTTTTCGGGGACGTACTGTGCACCAAAATGATTCCATTGATATCCATAGAAAGGACCGGTTTCGCCTTCTACGTAGTTTTCTAAACCATGTGAATCTAAAAACTCACGACTAGTATTTCCGTCCCAAATATGAATTCCTTTTTTTTGTAACGGCTTAACATTTGTGCGACCTTGTAAGAAGAAGATTAACTCTTCAAACACTCCGCGATGAAATAGTGTCTTTGTGGTCATAATTGGAACTCTATATTTAAATTCGATTGGTGCTGCATCGGGGTTAATCACTTCAATAGGAAATTGCATATGTGAACTAAAACTTGCGAGAGTACCAATCCCGGTACGATCAACAATGGGTATACCATTTTCTAAAATATGGTGTAAAACACTGAGATATTGATATTCGCTAGATTGCAGATCTAACAAACTATCATAATAGTTTATAACTATATTACCGAGATCGGCAGATCTCGAAAGTTTAAACCATAATGGGAGTTCGGGGAGATGACGATCGCATTCATATGCGTCGGGAAATGATGTAACAATTACACTTTTGCAACGCGGGTCACGTAGAGCAATTTCATAAATTTCTTGACCGCCGATGACAAAGATATCATGCACATATGGACTTGCTGATAGAAATTGTAGTGCTGACTCAAAATCAGCACACGTATATATATTAATGCCTTCAATGTGTATAGTTCGACTCAAAATAACATTAATACGATTTTTCAATGGGCGATATTTGGAGTCAATACTTTCCCAGGTTTTTCTACCCATGATTACTGCGTTAGCTTTACCTTCAGGCGGTGCTCCAATAGTCGTGTGTGCAAAATGTTGCATGTCATTCTTATTATACGGCCATGGAAGCTTGCCATCTTTAGCAATCCCGTGGTTTTTGTCAATTCCAACAATGATATGGAACATGTTTATTTTTGTTTCAATCGGTATCAAATTTTTAAATCATATTTCTCTTTTGACTTTGTTTAAAAACCCAAAAAAATACACCACCCCCATTACTTAAACTGCAAATCATTTCTAGCTATTAAAACTCGTGTTAAGTATTGAAATGGCTCAGCATAGTTGTAGTTGCTCTTTGATGAAACATAGTAATGTTGGAGTTGTTTATCCCATACAATTTCACGGAGAGCACCGAATCCTGAAGCATCTACTTTATTTCCAACAACAACTATTGGAATATCAGGGCATAGTCTTTTAATGCTTGTTATCCAATTATCAATGTTTTTAAATGTATTTAAACTGGTAACATCATACATTACGATAGCAGCATTCGCTTGAATGTAATATCCGTCACGCTTGCCCATAATTAGTTTCAAATCTCATAGGGTGCACTTCTACTCCTAACGTTGCAATGTATTTTTCTTCAAATCGCCCTGCAAGGTGTCGCTTTACCAGAGATGTTTTTCCAACACCAACAATAATAACTTTGTACGTAGGAATTGTTGGTATTGGCGGGGCACTCTCTTTCATTTCATTTTCCGCAAACTTTTGTACTAAATGTGTGAGTTTTGCAAAATTCACAGACAAAACTTCAAGTGCGTCAGTTATTTCCTCGAGACTCATAATATTAATAGTGAACAACTATTTAACATCAATTTTTGAAATCCCGTTTTTTAAATTAATTAATAAATGTTCTTTTACTCAAGCTAAGACGAAATCTCCAGCGACTAAAGTATGGGAGCGGTGCGAATTGAATGACGTGGTTAGAGAAAATCAAAAACCAAAAAGAACGTGAAGACTTAAACTTTTTGCCAAATCCATACGGGTTGGGGTGAACGTGGTTTATTTTTTTCGAAGCCAGCGTATGAAAGCACACCTTCGTACCGACCGCCTAATTTGTGACAAAATCGTACAACTTGTTCTGTATATTTAGGAGCCTCTCCAACTGGATATGCACTATGAACCGGATCACTTAACACTAATGCTAATCGACCACCTTTTCGTAATGCATTCCAAGCTTTTGTTAAACTTGGATACATAAATCCTGCGAGCCACTCTTTCAAAGTTGGGTATTTTGTAGTTGATTGATTTGGGTCATCGTCGTTATAAATTTCAAGATTAAAATAAGGTGTACTTGTGAATACTAAATCATAATCCGGGGTTACTTGTATTTCATTACTTTCAAATGGTGCTTGAATCATGCAGAATTTGCTTGAATCTTTTGCAAATCGCATAATCATTTGTTCATAAATAGGATGAATATTCGGGTCTGGATCAATGCCAACATATCGGTCAATTTGGTCTTCACGTGCCATTGCGCCGATAAGTCGCGCGCCTCGCCCAGCAGAAAAGTCTAATATATTTTTAGGCCGCCATAAATCAATAAATGCACAAATATGCGTTACGCGAAATTCAGTGCATTCATAATGACTTCTATATGTACTTTCACGAATATTTTGAGCAGTTATTTTACCATAATTAGTAAGGCAGTGTTTTATAATTTCTTTGGTATGGTTTTTATAAAATGTTAAAATGTTCTCTGTTTGATTTATTCTGCGAGCACGGAGCCTGATATGTTCCGCAAACCATTCCACAATTAGATTGTATTTCAAATAATCACCATGTTCGTTTTTTAAAATTAGTGGCTTCCCTCGATATTGTAACTTTGCAGAAGGAATGGTGAGTGTATTAACACGATATCGTTGTTCAATCCATTCAGCTTTATATTCTTTAACGTTTTGAAACATTGTGTCCAGTGATTCTTCTGAAATCCAATATTTCATGAATGGAAAGTGATCACCGATTTCGTTGACATTCTCATCAGAAAATGAATCCCAAAATTTTTGGTCATCAGACATCGTGGTCAAATATATTAGATATGCTTGATCTTTCTATATCGAATTTCATATTGAACAGTTATCACACCACTCAATATAAACATGGAGAATTCCAACGAGTTGTCGTCCACCATTGAAACAAATAACAGTTTAACCGAATCGTCCATTACTGTTGGACTTGAAACAGAAATCCTAAGAGATAATATCGATGAAACACCACTCGATGTCAGCATAGCCGAACTTGAAACTGAAAGCAACAATCCTAGTCTAAATGAAAGTGTTTTGGAACTCGAAAACACCAATGAACACGCCGAACTGTCGTTGAAAGAACAGAAACTTGAGGTGGATGAGGAAGTGTCAGTTTACATGAATCAATTGAATTTGGCACAAATTACGGTGATGAATCGTGTTAGGGAATGTGCGTCACCATTAGTTCGCTTTGTTGATGATAAGTTTACCATTCTTGATGGTGATAAGATTTTTATGCAGGCAGATTGGCATTTTATTGGTGAATTTCGCACAGAAAAGGAAAATCCTGAAATTAAAGGATATGAGTTTGTTTGGAGTTGGGCTTTACGTCCAGATGCCGAAGAAGATCCACATGTAAAAGAGGTGCATTTGGCGACAGAGGCGCTTCCATATGGGCTTCAACCATTAACATTTCCTTTAGTACAATTTGAAGACGTTGGAATTATCGAACTAATTAAAGCATATGCATTCTTAGCACTAAATTTGGATTTCTTGCATATTGTCTTTAATTCAACTCTCAACTCATATGGCATCTTTGGTCTGCACAACATGCGATTTAGCAATGAGAAAAAGTCGAATGTACTCGATACAATTGTTAATCAAGCAAAAAATCGAGCAAGTGAATTACAAAAGAATGATCCGCAATTAAGTGGATCTGATGCCATTAAGCAAGCATGGCAAACACCAGAAATACTTGCATTGGTTTCAGCTTATCAAAAAGATAAGCGACATCGTGAAAAAGCCGCTGAAGAGTTCAAAAACTTCTTCAAGCGTGCACTCGCTGATCCTTCACTAGTTATTGACACTGCTGTCACGGACAGCAATGATGACAACTACGCAAACGCATTACAGGCGGTAGAAAAATCGCTTGAAAAAGTACGTGAAGAAGAACTTGGGCAAATGGAGCAATTAGGTGATGAAGTTGATTAATGCGAGAGTTTAAAAAATTATTTTTTTTTGGTGGATCCGTTACTTATCTTTTTTTCGATGATGCTTCTCTTTGTCACTACGCTCTTTTTCACGACCGCGACTTTCACTCTTTGAAAAGCATTTCAAGTATACATCACAAAGCTCGTTATTGGCTTTAAGCAAATCCAAATATTCGGTATTGAGTTCTGCAAAAGACTCATCTGTGCATTCATTAGCGATGTAATCATAAATGAAAACTACTGCTTGTGGAATTTCATCTTTTTTAGGGCTGTGTGCTTCATTGTATTGAATGTGGTTAAGTGCTTCAGACACCATTGCAATGTATAGTAATCGTTTAACTGAATTTCGATTTACCCACCAAAATTCAGGACTAAGATTTTCACAACCAGCAAGCCAGATTGTGTTGAGATAATTCAAAATGCGAAATCGTGATTGAGCGAATGCTGGATATCCGCCTTTTAAATGCTCAGCAAACCACGAAAGTAGTTTTTGACGCGTTTTGCTAGCACTAATATCGCCGTTATCATTTACTGCAACGTATCCCATTGCTTGTCGCACTAATGGGTCTTCGAGCAATTCAAGGTATCTGTCATTTACTTCTACTTCAAGAGGGAGACCTGATGAACCTCCAACATCAAGATCCTCTTCACTTCCTTCAGCTTCAACTTCAGCCATAATTTATTATAAACACATGTGTTTAAATTAAAATAATTTGTGATTTTTTGGGACCGCGCGAATTTCCATTTAAAGAAATACATACATAAATATGTAGGCGGTTTTTGTGTTTTTTTTTTCGCAGTTGGGCACCGTGTTACAAAAAATAAACTATTCGTCAACTTAAAGCTTTTGAAGTTGTTCACGTCTGCTAGCTACCATTCGACTACCAAAATTTAGGTAGAATTGATAAATAATTCTTGTAAAAATCGTATAAGGCACACTCAATGGCCAGTAAGCAACATGTCGATAAAGGTATCCAGCGTATTTACGAATGTATGATCCTTCACTCCCTGGATTAATTCCGCGAATTTCATCTGCTTGTTTTGATTCTCTCAAAAATGTCCAGAACTTAACCAAACACCAAATGGCAGCGCCTAGAACATATGCGATAATACAATATGCAAGTTGTATCGTGGTTGGTTCATATAAATGAATCATAAGAGCGGTGTGTGTAATCAATGCGATTGCTGTCGGAAAATAATCCATATCCAATGTCAGAACAAGTGCTCCTACAAATGTAATAAATGGCCAAATTTGTAAAGGTGACATAAAATTAGCAACTTCTATTACTGTGTAATTAGGCAATCTAGGAACTTGTCTTGCATTCAAAACTGCTACAACAGTGACTGCAATAATTAAAATGGTGCCAATAGGTACTTCTGCAACCTTAACAACTTTATCCACTTTCTTTATGGGCGTGGGGGATCGTCGAAATCTGTCTTCTTCGCTACTCATTGGCGAAAAACGTGGACTAATGCTCGGTGAATCATCAGACTCGATTGGTCGATAGATGAAAATTTCAGAGTCACTCATATTTTATTTTGTGATTATATAGTTTGGAAAAAGAAATATATATATGGAAAATTCGTACCCATCGTTTAGTTTAGCAGGCATTGTTGCTAAAGCTAAGGTTGTAAAAGTCTATGACGGTGACACCATTAAAGCAGTTTTCAATCCATTTCCTGGAGATCCAAATTCTAAAGATTGGAAGTTTAAAATACGATTTCTTGGGTGTGACACAAACGAGCTAAAACCGAAAAAAAGCGACTACCCTGATGAAGATGAGCGTCAAGAAATTATTCGACTCGCAAAAATTGCTAGAGACGAGTTAGATTTAAAAATTATGGGTAGAGAAGTAACACTTGAATGCTCTGACTTTGATGTTTTTGGAAGAATTTTATGCAATGTCTTCATTGACAATCACTGCATAAACGAAGATATGAAAAAACATAACAAAAAATAGTGTTTTTCCTCCTAAAAAATTAACAAAATAACATTAGAATAAATGGAAACCATTTCGTCGGAAGATATTTCTGTCGAAGACAACGAATGGACCGACGAACGTGAAAAGTATTGTAAACAACTTGCTAATTCGCGAGGTGCATTCGTGTGGTTACATAATAGAAGTTCAAAATATTATTACATTTTGAATAAAGTGTTTTCTATCATCGTTACAATTTTTACAGGGGTATTTGCAGCTGGTATCACCATCGTTGATGTTATTCCGAAATGGTCAGATTCATGGAAAATTGTTGTTAGTTTTGCAGTTGTAACTTTTGCAGCATGTGTTTTTGGTGTAATTCTTCAAGCATTGGAATTAGACGCTAAATCTGTGAATCATAGTGAATCGAGTGGAAAATCAACTGCATTGTTTATTAGAATATCTAGAGAAGTTCAAAAACCACGAACAAAACGTGTATCTGCAATAAAATTCTTACATAACGTTATTGAAGAAGATAGTATTTTGCGTAGCCAAATGAGACATATTCCGTCTTATTGTTTGCGAAGATATTATAAACGATTTGGTCAAAATGCCATTGCATATGATGTGCTATTTAGTAATAACGAAATAATGCATATCAAAGATACTAATGATGAAATGGAAGTAGTAAGCAAAGCCATGCTCCGTATGACACATGGTATTCATGTAGAATCTCACACAACTCTAGTCGCGCGTCCACCTTTAGAAACGTGTTTAAAAGAGCATGATAAAAAAGAAAAATTCCAACGAACTCCGCCTGAATTGTCAACACAGGAATTATATGACTTAGAAAAATATCTTGACGAATAACTCGTCTTCTTTTTCAGAGTTTTTATGTTTTTTAATAGTGATGCCCATTTTAGAGCCATCATAAAATAAGAAATTTAGGTAAATCCCAAATCTCGTAAAGCTTTCGTAACTTTTTGAATTTTATCAATTGGCTTGTAGATACATCCGTCCATTTTACCTTCTTTTTTGTATTTTTCACCGGCTCCATCAAGAACACTGGCAGTAACTGCAACAATTTTCGGCCTGTGTTTAATGTCTTTAAACATGAGATTTATCTTTTTTGTTGCTTCAACACCGTCATATTTTCCAGGCATGATAATGTCTATTAATATTAGATCGTATGCAGATTTCTCACCACGCTTTCGAGTGGATCCTCTGTTAAGTTTAACCATTGCAACGGCCTCTTCACCACTTTTCACAGTGTCGATATTGTGATATCCGATATTCTCAAGCATCTTTTTTAACATTATCATGTTATAATCTTGATCTTCGACAATGAGAATAGCGATGTCTATATTCTGGGCTTTCTCATAAAAATTATCTATTTGCATTTCGCGTTTCCGTCGCTGTAGTTTTTTAGATTTTTTGGTGTCGTCTACAGGACTTGATCGTCTGGCTCGAGAATTGCGAGATTCCTCAGTCATGTTTGTGTATTTTTCGTTAGGTGTGAATTCTTCTTCCTCTGAATCTGTAGAGATTTTAGATGCTTGTGTTTCGTTGTTTAATGAAAGAACTTGAATAACTGTTTCAAGTAGCGCTTCATCAGAGTATGGTTTAACAAGGTGGTGAATAAACGCATTGCTTACATCATTATCATCGTCTTGACTACTAAGTGCAATAAGCGGGAACGGTCTTTGAGATCTAGCTATTCTATTAGCTAGCGTGTTTCCATCCATTCCTGGCATAACTACATCGATTAATCCCAGATCAAAGTGAAATCTGGGATTGTTTACGTATGAAACTAGTGCATGCTTTGCAGTTCTACAATCTCTATAATCAACACCCCATTTATCAAGTAAATTAGTTAATCGCATGATGTTTTCTTCTTTATCGTCGACTAGCAAGAATGATTTCCCCTCTAAAACGCTCAGATCTAATTTTCGTGTATGATCATTATAAATTCTGAGAGGAATAACAAAGTAAAATCGTGACCCCTTTTCGTATTGGCTTTCTACCCGAATAACCCCATTCATTAAATTACAAAGTTCTTGTGTAATGGCCAATCCTAATCCGGTTCCTTTGTGTCTTTTAGTTGTACTATCATCAAGTTGAGTATAGCTTTGAAAGAGTTTTTGTATATCATCATCACGGATACCAATACCATTGTCTTCAATAGAAAATTTTAAGTAAATCCAGTCGCTTATCAAAGTTTCATCATATAATGCTGTTTCATCATGATCTTTTCGTGTGAGTTTTTCATGTATTTCTGAATTATATAAGCTGATTGGTTGTAATCCGAGTGATTTAATTTCTTCATCTCCCACTACTTCAACACGCGTAATAATTGAACCTTCATCTGTGAATTTAACAGAGTTACTAAGTAGATTACTAATCATTTGTTTGACACGTTGTTTATCGCCTATAACTTTAAATGGTACTTTAGGACTAAATACTGGCTCAAGATTAAGACCTTTTTTCTTGGCTTCTATACCTATCAAATCGTAGCACGACTCAATCATTTCGCGAATATCAATAATCCCGTTTTTAAGTTGCATTTTACCAGCCTCTAACTTGTTAATATCAAGAATCTCTGTTATTAAGCCTAATAAATGATAACAAGATTGTCGTTCAATTAACAAACATTCATATTGATTATCATCCAGTTCCGTTTCAAGTAGTAATGCATTCATACCTAAAATTGTATTAAGTGGTGTACGCACTTCATGACTCACGTTGGCAAGGATGACGTTTTTGGCTTTCCTATTAGTTTGTATGTGTTGAAGTTTTTCATGTTCTATCATAAGGCGTCCGAATAAAATAATATTCGTAACGCGGTGCATCAATGGTTCTATTTGTTTTATTAACTCATCGGTATAAGGTTCAGTTCTGTTAGCAAGTCCGATTTGTCCAATTAGTTCATTTTTAAAAAATAATGGGATTGCAACGAATGATTTAATATGCGCATGCCCCGGTGGATAAGTTGGTGTACTACCAATGTATTTTAGAAAGTCGTTGGCTATAATAATCTTTTTATCTACTAAACTTTTACTAAAAATAGTGCGTTCATTATCAAATGTAAATCCTTTACCTCGATGTGACTCATACATATCTTTAGATGCTTTATCCCATGCGATATCGGTAATGGCGTGGCAAAATAAGTATAGACCTTCATTATTCGTAACAGTTTTTTCGTTTTCAGCAGATTTAACCTCCGCTAAATATCCGAATTGACTTTTCGTAAGTCCGATTAACCCATTCAAAATAATATTAAATGACTTATCAGGCTTACCACTTTCAATATAATCGCGTTCCGCTTCTAATAAAACATCTAATATCAGTCCCTTATCCATGGTATATTCGAGCAAAAAAAGTTTTGTAAGTTTTGTTAATTTGAGTTAAACAAAAACATAGGTTAATGAAAGCCGTTATCTAAAAATTTGCATTCGTTCTATATTTCCTATTTGTCTAAATTTTTCCGCCTTTAATTTGATAACTTCTTGTTCTAAATTTTGTATTTTTTCTGCCGTTTCTGCTTCCTTGAGTTTTACTTGTGTCTCATGAGGTAATTCAGACTTTGTATCAGGAAGCATCCAAATAACGAAAATAAGTACTATTGTAATAATAATTGCGTAGAAAAATCCGGCAGACACCTGCTCCTGCGGAACAGGATAAACTTTTTTAATTCCAGCTTTAATTGCGTCATTCCAACCAAGCGCTGCAACCAGTGATAATCCGGCAATTACATAATGACTAGTTTTAATTTTAAAAGCGGCCGGCATCTGTGTTACATTTGCTATTGTTCCTTTCAACATCTTATATTTAAGCGGAATATTTTCTTTTTTTTTCAAACTTTTTCAACATTTACAAAAAATTACAAATCATGTAGATATTTAGTGTTTTCAAGGTGTTGCAGGTCTTCGTTGGAAATGTTATTTATTATTCAACTCATGTCTTCAAGATGTTTTGCGTCTTCGCTGAGAAGACGATGTTTTATCCAAACCACATCTTCAAAAGGTTAAACTAGGATTTTGTCGATCATTTCGCAATGTTTTAGTCCAGTGCCATTGATTGCCTATGTAATTATTGGCTTTCCACCAATAGTGAAGGCAACATCTCTATTCCAATGACGAAAACATCTTGCTAGACTATCAGGTGGATCTTCTGCGAAAATTAAATCACAATCTCTAGTAATGACTCCACGAGTAGCATATCGCCATCTAAGAAAATCTAGGCATTGTTTGTGGAACTTAGCTGCTGGATCACAGGCGCGCAACACAAAGCTACTTGTGAAGCAAATCATGTACTCAACACCTGGTGGAATTAAGAGAAGTACTCCTATGAACCTTTTCAAGCGCCAAAATGAAATCGTCGTCAGTGAACGACCCTTTACGTGTTTTATTCGAAGGGTCTTCCATGTTTATTTTAATATGAAAAAATTATATGAGCCTTATTCGGTTGTGACTCCGGCGAGTTTGGCCACTTTTTGCTCTAGTTCTGAGTCTCGAAATTGAATGAATTTTGGCTGTTGAGGAAGCTTATCCTTGCTTAGTTCAGAAAATTCAATTGTCGCAAGTTTCCCTTTAATATTCTTCTCAAACCACCCTTTGTTCTTTTTCAATGCTTTGAAGATTGCATATCGCAATTCATATGTCCAGTTCGGATCTACATTAAACATTTTTCTATCTTCCAATTTAGTTCCAGGAGCGTCTTCATCAGTCAATGTGCATATCCATTTGACTGCTCCGACAGCTTTACCCTTTTCACCCTCTGTATAATCGAAAATTATGAATTCCTTGTCCTCTCGCGGTTTCATCTTCATTGTTTGATAACTACGGTTTTCTTTGTTAATTCCAAGCTCGTAGGGACTTTTTGTATTTCGCACAACAGCACCCTCATATTTTTCGTCAAGAAAACTGCGGTAAAGGGTGTCTAATTGTTTTTCGCTATCCGCTTCATAAGTTGGAACACGTTTAATGTATTTAACTTCATAGTCGAGGCTCTCAAGGTCTAGAAATATTTGGTTTATTAATTCATATCTTTCCGAGAAAGGCATGTCTGGCTGATCAATATAGAATACATCAAATATATGAAATTCTAATTTAATAGCCTCTTCACGTTTTGACTTTGAATCTTTGATGCGCCGACTACTTCCACTAACGTCTTGTAAATGTACTCCTTTTTTCCAAAGTTCACCTGTAATGTGCAGCCCTGGATATTTAGCTAATATGGGATAAATTTCGGCGAGTACATGTTCCTGCCCTTCGAATTTTTCTCTTCCACGAGTGTAAAAATCTAAATGAACATCTTTGTGCTCTAATGGCGGTTTACGACTCGTATCCTTAATATCAACAGTTGGTAACGAGGGGTGACTCACGCATACAAAATGAGTTCCGTTAATTTTTGCCTGAATATAACATGGAAACTCAATGTGACGAGCGTTGTTGCTCTTATTGTAGTCGTGTAATAACATCACATACACACGCCATGGTGCGTCGCCGCGATGATCCATTGCAGCTAGTTCTTCAATAGTATACGTGTCGTCTTTGGTCTTTAGTTTTTTCTTATTTCCTTCAGTAACACTTCCTTTTTTGACTTTAAAATTGTACTTAGTCATAGCATCACGTACAGCTTGAGTAAATGCCGTAGTGTAGTTTGAGCGTTTCTTGCCATCTGTAATTCCCTTTCCTTCAACGAATGTTGGTTTGCTTACGGTTTCTTTACCGCCTTCTTGCCCGCTACGTGTCCAAAGAACTCCAATAGCATCTTCCGGTAAATCACCACGTTGAATATATTCATCAGTAACAGGATACCATTCAACATCGCCTTCCCATGCACCTTCGTTGTCATCAGCATCCATGTCTTCTAAAACCTTATCTGCAATACCAACAAGTACCTGCCAATATTCAAACTTGTTTGAAGTTTTATGACGATTCCACAATGTAGGCATTTTTAAAATCGAATCATCGACAGTGCCTAAACTTGCAAATTCAACAATTTCCTGTGCGTTTTTCGGAAGAGACATTTCTGTTTATTAATAACTGAAAGTCTAAATCATTTTTTGCTATTCACTTAAAAACCTATTAAAAAAAGATTATCACACTTATTATAGGTCGAAATGTTTAACAACTACATTAAAGACAAACGCAACCAGTCCTGTCTAGATCTAGGATTTAACAGATGGACGGAACAATTCTATCCAAGACTTAAAAACCATTATAAGTGTTCAACTAATGGGTGCTGCCAAACAAATTGTAACGTAACCTGTCCAACATGTAATAATTCGTTCTATTGTAGCGAGAAATGTTTACTTCAAGATACAACCCATGTGGATGTTTGCGCAGTTACTAATACACAAGAAATGATATTTATTGATTCGTTTTTGGGATGGAAACTCAGTCCAATTCTATCATTAATTGCTATGGCGAGAAACCAACCAGGTGTTATTAATATAAGATCGTATGATAACATTTTCGACTTTAAGAACATTCCAAATGTTGAAAAGTTACGCAAGGCTTTAAAAGAATTAAGTGTATATATAACATATATTCCCATTAATGAATGGAAAGAACGATATTTGCAAGCCGGACTAGCTGTACCAGAAACAGTAAATAACAACCAGTATAAGAAAAAGATGATTGTAAACTTTCAAATTGAAGGAATGAACAAACCACAACTTCATTGCTTGCCATTATTAGATTTGGAAAAATCCGAACCCACAGGATTAAAAGACTTTATTTCAGACCCCATCAGTCGACTTAATACATTTCAAGTTACATTTGATGCATTATAAGGTCTTTTCTTGCGTTTTTTAAATACAAACTGGTATCAAGATTACCGCCACAAGAAACCTTATATAATGCTCCAATCCCTTAACTAGAAGCTAGTTAAGACCAAGAACACCCACTATAACTTTAAAACAAAGTTAATGCCGGTAGGAATATAAGATGAAAATTCGTCTTTGTTCTGAATCTGTACCGTAACTAGTGATTTCCATTTAAGATGTGTAGCACACCTGAGAATGTTATTTCTATTATAGTGATAACCTGTATTTAAATGGATATTCACTATATAAGATTTTAATAAACAGTTGATTTTTTGAGGCTCTTTATAAGATTATCCCATACCATATTTTAAATTTTAATACTTTTCCAGACCATTTTTCTTTAGTTTCTTTATTCCGTAATGATAACCAATTTAAAAAATGTATCTTTGTTAAATATAATGGGTACTTTTGTATTACTTTTGCTTTTAATATTAATCATTGTCTGGTTTGGAACCAGTGGACGTGAGTCGCTAACTTCGGGTGACTATTTATGGCCACATTTGACATTTAACAGAGCTAATGATGTCAGAGTAATGTTATTTAAAGCTAGTTGGTGTCAACTATGCACGAGGTTATCAAATAATGAATGGCCGCGACTAAAAAAGGAATTTCCCAGTGTTCAATTTGAGGAGATTGACTGTGATGAGAATCGAAACTTGTGTATGCAATACGGAATTGGGGCGTTTCCCACGATAATTATTATGAAAAATGCCGTACCCATTCCTTATAAAGGATCATGGCGATATGAAGAAATGGTGGTTGCATTTCGAGATATGTTGTAAAAAAATATTTTCTAAATATATCATGCGTTTACTATTGTTGCTCATTATTTTGTTGGTGCTTGTGGCTTTGCTACAAAGTCATGAAATTTTGGGTGGATATGTACCAAGATCTAGTGGATCGGCTAGATATGTAAAAGAAGTGATTACATATAAAAATAATAATATGGATGTTTTTGAATATGTGTATAACACCGTGCAAACTGTTCAAGCCTATCGCGCATATCGCGCATCGCCAGAATCTCAAAAAAGTGTTAACGCACATATAATGTTCACAATAACCGGTACTAACGTTGATGGTAAACCTACACTAGTATTTAAATCGGGTGATTGTTCCGGAAGTGGAGGCGCTTGTATTAATGGTATTGATGTGACAGTAACAGATAACCCGTTAAAATTTGAGGGCACTCAGTTTGCATTCATAAAAGGACTAATGAATAAGTATTGGTATAGTGAAACACAACCTTTGCTAACAGAACTGAAAAAAAACCAAACATATGGGCCTTTGTATAATAAGATTATTAATTGGATAAAGTCTGGTGAAACGTTTATTAATAGTAACGCTTCTGCATATGCAATATGTAGAGTGCCAAAAGAGTCAAATACTCTGGTTTATGTTCACATACGTATCATGCGGAAACCAAACGGTGATATCTATATAAATATAGATACGCCAGAAACATACTATGCGGGCACATATTCGTCTAAAGATGCTTATAACAAAATTGTTAAAATCATACAAAACACATCGAAGACGCACAGATCCGCAAAGAAACAAGTAATTGAATATATAAGAAAACATATAACCCCCATTGAACAGAATGGCATTTTAACGTTTGTACAGGGTGCTATCAGATAATATTTGCTTTAACAAATGTTAACGTTTCTTAACAGAAAAAACTATCTGGAACCATATGGAAATATGCGACGTAAATCTTTCCTATATTTTTTGGGTGAGGGCTAATCTTATAAAAAGCTCAAAAAATTAACAGTTGATTAAAATCTATTAAATTGGCAAATCGAATTCGCTCTCTTCCTCACTTCCTTCTTTTTTGTAACTCCGCATACCACTTATTTTGGCAGTGTAAAC
>SXGT01453651.1_pt1 | contig 15592 bp, 9 predicted proteins | sample 3176221 | NCBI WGS metagenome assembly SXGT01 (sample SAMN11356862, study PRJNA531348) | freshwater metagenome | isolation source: freshwater sample F1-120 | place: China: Fuxian Lake, Yuxi | collected 2017-12-25
GCCGCCGCCGCCGCCGCCGCCGCCGGATCGAACATCCGAGCGGAGCCGGGGCCGTCCCCGCCCCAGCCTGGCTCGGCCACCGCCACCGTGCGCGTGTTCGCCAACTCCGCCGGTGCCGCGAACACCACGTAGCCGAAGTTCATCCCGGCCTCGGTACCCACCAATCTCCCGGTCGCCTCGGCGACGGGGGTCGAGGCAAAGCGAGTTCCGTTGCAGTCCTCGTCGACTGTGTTGCCGGTGTGCTCGTCCATTTCCGGAGAAATCGAGCCGTCTGAGTCGTCACAGTCGCCTTCAGACCTGGAGTACCCATCGCCGTCGATATCCGCAGTGTCCAGCTCCTCGCCCTGGCCGCTGTCATCGCCAGTGTCCGGGCAGCCGGCGAGGAAGGTGATCCAGACGGCCGCCCCGCTCGCGCTCACCGGTGCACGCCGTTGTCGTCGTCGCAACGGTCCCAGGCGCCGAGGTAGCCGAGGCCGTCCGCAGCGTTGCGGAGTCGCGGCGCAGGGTCGTTGCCGGCTGCGCCGGAGTCGTCCGCGTTCCAAGTGTCGGGGTCCGACTGGTCGAAGAGCTCGAAGATGGTGGTGGTGTCGAGGCTCGTGTCAGTGTCGAGGTCCCAGAAGAAGCGGAGCCAGTCGTATTCCGTGCTCCGGTTGTCGCAGTTTCCGTTGGCCCCGGCGTCGCAATCGGTGCCGACGTCGTCAGCCCAGCAGCAGCGGCCGGTGTAGTCGGGCCCGGCGGGGTCGCACGTGCCGGTGCCTTGCGGCGTAGCGGGGTAGCTCTCGCGCGAGAGACCCTCCTCGTCACCCTCCTCGGTGTCGGTGTAGTCCCCGTCGAGGTTCCAGTCCGTTGGCTTGTAGTACACCCACCCGCAGTCTGTCTCGCTGGTGTTGTTGAAGGCGACCACTGAGTAGTAGTGAGCGATGCCCTCCCAGGCGGCCGCGCTGGCGTACTCCATCTGGTTGGAGGAGTGCGTCGTCAGATCGGTGCTGGGCGTGTAGCAGTTGTTGTAGTCGGCGGTGTAGTCCTTGTTCGGCGCGCAGGAGGCGGTGGCGCAGGTGCCGCTGTCGTTGGCCCGCGCGGCGAGCATGTGGCCGAACTCGTGGACGATCATGTACTTGTTGTCGGCCCCGGTGGAACTCACATCCACGCGGTCGGTGTCCCGGTCGTACCCGGTGTTGCTGGTGGTCCCCGGGTAGGCCTCGTTGAATAGGTTGAAGGTCTCCCCGGTCAGGCCTGCGCTTCGTCGGTACATCGCGAAGCCGGCGGCCTCGGCGATCCTCCACTGGTCCGCCACCGGCGTTGTCACTGTGTAGGTGCCGGAGGCGACGGGGTGGTAGGCCCCGGGCCCGTAGGCGTAGCGGCCAAGGCTGGAGTCGTCGGGGTGCACATACACGATGTTCCCATTCACCGACGCCTTCGAGTGCACCTTCACGTCGTAGCCAAGGGGCTCCACGTCGGACGAGGCGAGCGTGAGCGTCGAGGTCTGGCAGCCGGCGGAGGCACCCTCCCACTCCATGTAGGCATCGCGCATCACCAGGCCATCACGGTTTCGCGTGACGACCAGGCGTGCGCCCTGCGCCACGTAGGTGGTGTCTTGCTTCACGTAGTCGTCGCCGTAGCCAGAGTCGGCGTCGTCGTAGGTCACGTCGTACTGCGCGCAGAAGGTCAGGCTGTAGAGGGTGGCGTGCGCCGCCGTAGCGGCAAGGAGCAGGCCCAGCATGGCTACACCCCCTCGGCGACGATGACTTCCCAGGCGCCGAGCGTGTCCGCGTCGTCCGCGTCTGTCAGCACGCCCTCGGGCGCGAGCGACTCCATCAGCGCCTCGTCGAGGAACAGGGGATCTTCGGTGCGGTATGGGAAGGCCACGCGCAGCGTGTCTGCCGACTCCACGTGCACCTTGTCGTCGCCCACCCAGGCCCACACCTCCACCACGAGCGAGCTGGGCCGCGCCGCCTGCTCCGGGTCCCAGTAGGCGCCGTCGGGAAGTGCCACATCGTGGACCCGCACATCGAGCGCGTCGGGCGTCCAGGGCCCGTCGGTCCATTCCACCGACGTGCCGTCGAAACGCAGCCGGAAACATGCCTCGATGGTGAGCGCCTCCGCGTCGGGCGCATAGATCTCCGACTCGGGCGGGGTCGTGCGGTCGCCCAGGTCCGCCCACTCTGCCACCAGCGCGTCGGGGTCCGCCGGGTCGGCGGCAGGCAACTCGCAGTCCTCGGTTGCCGAAGCGCGACCGACCAGCAACAACGCGAGTATCCACGAATTTTCGGCGTAGCTACGGCATTTCAAGGGGAGGCGAGAATCTCATGAAGCCAACCTGCGGCTGCCCATCAGCGTAGCGGGGGCTACGCGGGCCGTCAAGAACGTCTCGCGACAAATATCTGCTCGGTACGTCGAAGGCGCAAGATGCGCCACCTACAGCCCCATAACCCCGCGCAACCCAATCTCGACCTCGGCGAGTCGGTCCCCGGGCAGGTGACCGAGCCTCTCGGTCAGCGCCCCCTTGTCCACCGTCAGCACCTGCGAGAGATTCACTACCGAGTCCTTCCGCAGCCCCGTCTCTCGCGCGGCGACCCGCACGATCCCGGGCGCCGTTTCTCGGCGTCGTCACCGGGCCAAACGCCTCCAAGACCTCGTTTCCCGCAGCCCAACCCCTCCAGCCTCCTGCCTCCCTAGAACCTCGCCCGCACCATCAAGTTGAAGCCGAGCGCGTTCCGCACTTCCTCGGCTTCGAGCACGTAGGCGTTGGTGCCATCCTCCTGGGTCTCGAAGGACGAACGATTGTTGTCAATCGTGTAGAGCACCTCGCCGACCACCACCATCGAGTTCGACACGTCCCACTGCAAGCCGCCGACGGTGGACAGGATCGCGGTAGGCTCCTGCCCGTCGGGCACGTGGGCCTTGTTCCGCTCGTCGTACTGGACGAAGTAGCTGTTACCACCTGTGGTGTAGGTGGACGGCAACATCCAGCCCACGCCAACCGACGGCGTGAGGTGGGCCTTCGGGAACCAGTGTCCCACCCGTCCACGCACGTAGAGTTGGGGGGTGGCGTCAAAGTCGGGGTCGAGCGCGTAGCCCGAGGTGATGCCCGGGATGTTGAACACGATGAAGGGCAGGTCTTTGTAAACGAAATCGAGCTGCATCTCGGTGGTGCCGGCCACGGCCAGCGCCTGGAGATCGCCCGCGATCGCCTTCTCCACCGTCGTGTTGTCCACGCTCTCCGGGTCGATGAGGTTGTGGAAGAGGAAGTTTCCCTCTGCCTGCACGAGCAAGCCAAATCCATCGAGCTTACGATGCGTAATGTAGGTGTCACGCACCATGTCGGGCGCGTTGCGGTAGAGCCGCAGCTCGTTGCTCACGATGTAGTCGAGCTCGGGGTTGGTGCGGACACTCAGCTGCGTCGAGACGCCGGCCGCGTTGATCGGCGCGTTGTAGAGGGGGCTGTCCACGTCGCCCACGTTGGTGAGCTGGCCCTGCTCGAAGCTGCCAGCCCCCGCCTCGATGCGCAGGTGCTCGCCAAGCTCCACGCCGCCGCCGGCGAGGCCGCCCCAGTAGGCCTCGATGTTCTTCTGGCCGGTCTCCGGATCGGTGTAGTCGCCGACCGCGGTCTTGGCGCCCGCGAACACGTAGTGACCACCGGCCTGGTACTGCACCCGGATACCGGGGGCCGCGTAGGGATCGAAGGCGAAGATGTCGCGACCGCCCCACGTGATGTCGTAGGAGTAGCCGAGCCGAAAGCGGTTCGCGTCCACAGCGTAGCCGGTGAAGCTCAGGTTCTGGCTGTCGCTGAACTCCTTGATGATGCGCACGTAGCTGCCATCGTCGGCCACCGTCACCCCGGGACGGCTGTTCGCCACGTCGAGGTAGGGCTGCATGCGGAGCACGAAGGCCGCCTCGGTCTTCACCCCCTTGATGAAGCCGTCGTCACGACGGTAGAGCACCAGGTGGGTCGTCGAGATGTCGTCGGTGTACCGCGACTCGTAGTTCTCGAAGAAGGTGCTGTTGCCACGCTGAACGAAGTTCGCCGCGGGGCTGTACTCCGAGGGGCCGGCGCGCACGTTGGTGTCTTCGAGGCCGGTCGTCACCCAGGTGTCGACGAAGTCGGAGGCCAGGGCGGCCCCGGCGAGAAACAGAATCATGGGGAAACCTTGGTGGCGCCGATGCCGTTGGCATCAAGAATGGTGAAGATCCACTTGCCGTAGACCTCCTTGATCATCCCCTCGACGTGCTCGAGGGTCTCGCCCGCGTGGTCGGGCGGGAAGTAGTCGGGGACAGTGCCGCCCGACTCCACGTAGAGCGTGCAGCTCCCGAAGCTGACAGGCCACTGCCCGTAGGCCTCGTAGTCGAGGTATTCCTCGCTGTCGGTGGTGAAGGTGGACGGGATGGTGGGCGACTCCGCGCGCACCTTGCTCGCCTCGAGCTTCTCCATCTCGTTGTCGTCACCGCAGGCGGTCTCGGTGAGCACCACCGCGTCGGGCGGAGCGAGCGACACGCCCTCCACCACCGTGTAGGTGGGCCAGGAGAGTTGCGTTGCGCCGAGATACTCCTGGTTCTGTCCGTTCAACGATGAGAGTTGGGCGCCGATGACGATGCTCTCGTCGGGCTTGTTGAAGGTGTAGACGTAGATGCCCGAGTGACCGGTCGCGGCGTCGAGGCGGTCGCTCGCCCAGAAGCCAGCGGCGTCGGTGGCGGTGACGACGACTTCCCGGTCGCTGATGCGGAGCTCCGCGAACTCACCGGCGAGCTGGTTGGTCTCGTGGTTGTCGATGTTCTGCATCTCGGCGATGGTCGGAAAGGCCCACCACACCGGGTCGGTCACCCCGGCCGCCCAGCCGGGCTCGCGCTCGTCGTCGGTGTCTTCATCGATGGCCCACACGCGGGTGGGGCCAAAGCCCGCCTCGATCGACACGCTCCCAGAGAAGGCCCCGGACTCGTCGAGACTCGCCCGATCAGGATCGATGCGGCCGGGTCGCGACTTCAGGGTGACAGTCCCCGGCCAGGGGTAGGGCTGGCCCTCGATGTCGAGCGCCTGCACGGTGATGCTCACCGGCGTGGCGCTGGCCGAGAAGGGGAGGGGGGCCTCGGCGCTGCCGCTCTCGGTGCCCTCGCCGAGGGCCACGGCGAGGAAGGAGGGCTCCACCCGTTCGCGGGTGCCCATGGCGGAACAGGCCAGGAAGAACCACATTAGTACACCGCCAGGATGCGGCCATCTTCTTCGCAAACACCCTTCTGCGGCAGGTTGCCGTAGCCGGAGATCGCCTGTTTCACCACGTCGCGGATCGAGATGCCGGTGTCGATCTGCGTCGTGTTGCGCTCGAGCACCTCGAAGCCGGAGCCGCCGTGCGCGATGTAGTTGTTGGTGGCCAGCTCGTAGGTGCCGTCCTGGTCAAGCGGGGCCCCGTTTATGTAGATGTCGGACGCGATGATGTTCTTGCAGTCCATGGTGAACCGGATCCCGGCCACTTGCGCTTGCGACTGGCAACCGCGCTCGGTGCTGCGCGCCGTCACGTAGTCGAGCAGCTCCTGGACCTCGCGCCCCGACAGGAACATCGTCGTGATCGTGTTGTCGAAGGGCATCGAGTTGTAGAGCACGTCGAGCGTGATGTCGCCCGCCGGGATGTCGGCGCGGATGCCAAGCGTGTTGGTCAGCGCGATCTCGGTCTCCACGCCCGGCGTGAAGCGCATCGCCTCGGCGGTGAGGTTGCCGAGCATCGAGTCGCCGCCGCTGGTGCCATAGCGAAGCAGCTCCTCGTCGGCGTAGCCAATCACCTGCTCGAGGTTGAGCTCGTAGTCGAGCTGCTCCTGGTATTCCTCGAGGATCTCGGCCACTTCCGGGTCCTGGGGGACCGTGTTGTCGACCGGGAAGAGCTGGTAGTCATGCGAGAGCAGTTGGCCGTCTTGCACCACGATGTCGAGGCGCCCGACGAACTTCGAGAAGGCGCCGGAGTGCACGATCGGGATGCGTTTGCCCGTCTCCTCGTTGGTCACCACCAGGGGCGGGTCGAGCGCCACGTGGTGATGGCCGCCGAGGATCAGGTCGATCTCGGAGTGTTTCTTGGCGTGCTCGATGTCGTCGTCGAGCCCCATGTGCGACACCATCACGATGATGTCCGCGCCCTCGGTGCGGAGCTTCGCCGCCTCAGACGGGATGACCTCGTCGATCTCGATGACCCGGATGCCCATGGAGTTGGACTGGTCGTAGATGCTGTTGAGGGAGCTCAGGTTGCCGAGGCCGATGACGCCCACGCGGAGACCGTCTACGTCGAACATCACGCTCGGGAGGATGAGATCCTCGAGCTCCGTGGCGTAGGGGAGGTCGCTGTCGGCGAAGTCGTAGTTGGCGGCGAGGAGGTCGAAACCCGCCCAGGTGGCCGCCTGCGTGGCGAGGTTGGTGGCGCCCTTGTCGAACTCGTGGTTGGCGAGGACGGCGGCGTTGAGACCGGCGGCGGTGAGCGCGCGGAACTCGGCCTCGCCGTCGAACTCGTTGAACACGACCGCGCCCTGGAAGGAGTCGCCGCTGTCGAGGTGGAGCACGCGACCAGACTGCTCGCGCTCGCGACGCAGGATGTACGCGATCTCGGCGAGTCCACCGTAGGGACCGAGCTCTTCGGCGAGGCCGAGCGTCTCGTCCGTGAAGCTCGGCGTGAAGTTGTATTCGTACAGGCGACTGTGGATGTCGCTCGTGTGCAAGAAGGTCATGTGCACCGGTAGACCGGCGATGTTCGCGCCGTCGCCGTCGACCGCGGTCGGGATGCAGGCCGCGAGCAGGAGGACGAGGGGCACCGCAGGCCTTCCGAGGGAGAGGGCGCGGCGTCTACTCACTGAGGAGGGACGCGGCAAGGCAGCGATCTCGCCAGGGCGCGGAAAACGCGGTTGACAGTGCCCCTGGCGCCGTGTTCTATGGCGCCCTTTCGCGAGGCACCGGCTCCCCGGATGTGGCTTCTCCCCCTCCTTTCCGTCGTTACGACGGACGCGCTCGCAGCCGGCTTCCAGATCAAGACGATGCGGGCGCCCTTCGCTGCTGTTGAGGTTGAACGTCCGCTAGTCCTAGGAAAGGGTTGGCTGGAGGTCAGTCTCGGTTACGACCACAAGCTCGCCGACGGTGCCTGGAGCGCCGAGGGCGAGGCGGTACAGTGGGAGAGCGCACGTTGGCTCTACACCACCGAGCGCATCGGCATCCGCTACGGCATCACTCGCGACGCTGAGCTCTACTGGGACGTGCCGTTTCACTACGTGAACCTGAGCAACGAGGCCCTCGGCACCGACACCAGCGCCTTTGGCCTCGGCGAGCCGCGCTTCGGCTGGCGCCTGCAGCTCTTCCGCCGCCAGGTGCCCACCACCTCGTTGGTGATGGACCTCCAGTACAAGATGCCCGCCGGCGCCGAGTCGCCCGGGAGCTACGTCGGCGGCCCCAACACGGTCTCCACCTTCACGATGAGCAGCGGGCAGTCCGACCTCGCCGGTTACCTACGTTTCAAGCAGCAAGTTGGCCCCCTCGCGGGTACCTTCAGCGCTGGCTACGTGCACCGCTTCTCCGGCGTGTCGCAGTTCGTGGTCGACGCCGAGACCTACCAGTTCGCCGGCCGCTTCAAGCCGGGTTCCGAGGTGCGCGCCGAGGCCGAGGTGCTGGCGCAGGTGGTCGGGCCTCTCGCGGTCTACGGCGACGCCACCGTGCGCCGGTGGTTCGAGGGCGCCGTGGGCACCACCTCGGGCGGCTTCTACGCCGACGCCAACCTCGACCCCATCCCGGGGACTGATGGCTGGTCGCTCGACGCGGGCGGCGGCGTCATCGTCAACGTCACGCGGGGGGTCGACGTGGGCGCCTCGGTGAGCGTGCCGCTGCGCGGCGAAGACCTCGCCTACTTCCCGCTGGAAGACATCTCCGCCACCCGCGGCAACACCTACAGCGCCACCCTCGAGCTGCGGTACTAGAATGTTCCGAAACCTCCTGCTGACCGCCGCGCTTCTCCTTCCCGCGCCCGCGCTCGCGAAGAACGTCTTCGACCACAACCACCCGGATCTCGACTGGTACTCCATCGAGACCGAGCACTTCGTGGTTCACTACCCGCAAAGCAAGAACAAACAAGACAACAAGCACTACCTCACCGCCAAGTGGACTGCCCAGAAGTCCGCCAAGATCGCCGAGGAAATGTACCCGCGCATGTGCGCGGAGTTCAACTACTACCTCAAGGAGCGGGTGCACATCGTCATCCTCAACCAGGGCGACGATCTCCAGGGCTTCACCGTCCCCACCTGGGACTGGATCGAGGTCTCCGCAAACCCGGGTTCCGACTTCTACCGCATGCGCTCGCGCATGGACTGGCTCTACGACGTGCTCGTCCACGAGTACGCCCACGTGGTGTCGCTCAAGGCCCAGGGCAACTACGCCGAGGGCGTGCAAGCGGTGAGCATCGGCGCGCTCTACAACGAGGGCGTGGGCAACACGATGTCGGGCGGCGAGGTGCTGCTCGGCAACAACGAGCCGTGGTACTGGACCGAAGGCGGCGCGGAGTATTGGAGCGACCAGTCGGGCTACAACTGGTGGACGCCCGGTCGCGACCGCACCGTGCGACTGAGCGTGCTCGAAGACCGCCTGCTCGACTGGGACGAGTGGAAGACCGTCGCCCAGACCCACACCTGGATGGACGGCGAGCGTGGTTACCAGCAGGGCTACAGCTTCGGCTTGTACTTGCGGGAGCGTTTCGGCAGCGAGACCTACAACAAGTTTGCGCTCGAGAACCAGCAGGGCTGGGTGCTCGACTGGAACGACCACCTCGAAGACGTCACCGGCGTCCCGGGGCCCCAGCTCTACCAGGACTGGCGCGCGTGGGTCACCAAGAAGTACACCGAGCAGTACGCGGCGATGAAGGCCGAGGGCGAGACGCCCTGGCGTGAGCTGGCCCTCGAGGATTACGAGTGGGAGTACACCGACCCCGACGGTCGCGACGCGTTCAACGACCGGCGCTGGAAGCGCAAGTGGGGCGTCACCGGCGAGAAGATCGCCCGTCGCGAGCGCGAGGCGGCCAAGGAGGCCACCGGTCGCTACTACCTCACCCCGAAGTGGTCGGACGACGGAAAGTGGTTCGGCTCCGACAACTCCGGGACGCTCGAGATCAACCCGGTCGACGAGGCACTTTTCTCGGCCTACACGGGCTCGGTTGGGACGGATCGTGGCGAGGCCGACCTGTTGGCCAAGCAGACCATTGTGGTTCCCACGGGGGCGTGGGGCGCCAACGGCGCGGGCCACGACTGGGACTTCGTGCCGGGCCAGGACGCGGTGGTGATCACCGGCGCGGAGCACCTCAAGGACGACGCGAAGCTCAGCTCGGTGCTGCTCAACGCGCGCTGGGAGGCCGACGGCTACGAGTGGAAGAAGCTCTGGTACGTGCCGCTGGAGCTCAAGGAGCACAAGGAAGGCAATCTCACCTACACCGGCTTCAAGGAAGCCGACGTCGTCGGCGTGAAACACCCGCCGATCCCCGCAGGCGCCTACGCGATCCCCAACACCGAGCGTGGCACCGACCCTGCCGTGTCGCCCGACGGCAAGAAGGTGGCGTACTTCGAGTACACCGACGCCACGATGAACCTCGTCACCATCAACATCGACGGTACCGACAAGAAGTACCTGTCGAAGTTCGACGACGGCACCTGGTTCCAGCGAATGGACTGGTCGCCCGACGGCAAGACGATTGCAGTGGGGCTATTCCGGAACTTCCAGCAGGACATCTGGCTTGTGGATGCCGACGGGCAGAACTGGCGCCCGCTCATGTACGACCGTTGGGAAGATAACGACCCCGAGTTCACTCGCGACGGCGACCTGCTCTTCATCTCCGACCGCACCGGCATCATGCAGGTGTACCGGTGGGACCACGAGACGCACAAAGTCGCGCAGATCACCAATGTGATCGGCTCGGCGGAGACGCCCTCGGAGACCCCCGACGGCAACCTCGTTTTCACTTCCACCACGGGCCATGGCCAGAAGGTGGGTGGCATCCAGCGGGCCGACTTCCTCGAGAAGGACGTCACCGCCGACTTCGTGCTCGACGCCGATCCGGCGGCGGTCAAAGAGGCCTGGGAGTTCCGCGAGGACCTCTCGATGTTCAAGGAAGAGCCGTACAAGTACCAGCTCATGTCGCCGAGCGCTGTGCCCCTGATCCGCCTCACGAACGACAGTCGTGACGATCTCTCGCTCCAGGCCGGTGCCGCGTTCTTCGCCCAGGACTTCGTTGAAGACCATTTCGCGTACGCCGAGGCGATGGCGGGCGAGGACTGGAACGTTCGCCTCCAGTACATGTACCAGGGCTGGTACCCGAACTTCATCCTCGGTGGCGTGTACGGCGAGGCGAAGTTCCCCTTCGGCTATCTGCTCGACGACGACGGCAACCTCGACACGACCGCCGACCAGGGCACCTACGAGGGCAAGCAGTCGCAGAACTACATGTTCGGCTTCGGCGGCATCGACTACCCCTGGAACGCCTACTGGCGCAGCTTCCTGACCGCGTCGTACATCCAGTACGGCTTCCGCTCCACCGACGACACGGGCTTCACCCAGTACAACTTCAACACCGAGGTGGGGCTCACGCAGAGCTTCTCTAGCCTCGGCCAGTTCTCCGCCAGCGCCAACCCGCGCGGCGGCCGCAGCTTCGACGTGATGCTCAGTCGGGGATTCACCGACATTGTCTACGAGCCCTACGGCGGCAAGACCATCGACGACGGCGAACTGCTCGACAACTACGCCTACAACAAGGCGGAGGTGCGCTGGGTGGAGCAGATCCCGGTGCCCGACTGGGGCGGGATCCTGAGCGAGGCCAACAAGAAGCAGCACACCATCCAGGTCGACATCGACGTGGGCATGATCGACCGCAACGTCGACCGCAACGACGAGTTCCGTGGCGGTGGCCAGCACCCCTTCTACTGGGGCAGCAACTCGCTGCGGCCGAACACCCTGTTCTCCGGGTACCCTGCCTACTCGCTCTCTGGCGAGACGATGGCAATGGTCAACCTGGCCTACCGCTTCCCGATCCGTCGCTACCTCAACAAGCACGTGGGCCCGCTCTACATGCACACCATCACCGGCCAAGTGATGGGCACGGCCGGCAACTTGTGGAGCTTCACCCCACCGGACGACCCGTCGCAGTACTATCGCAACGAGTACGGTGAGCGCGTGGCCTACGACCCCGCCGACGTGAAGCGCGAGATTCCCTTCATCGACGAGGCCCACAAGAACGGGAACTACCTGCTCTACGACGCCGGCGCGGAGCTGCGCGTGAGCAGCACGCTCTTCGACAATTACTACTGGAACAGCTTCGTGCGTGTTTCCTACGGTTTCAACGAGGTCCGTGGCTACGCCGACGTCAACGGCGACGACATCTCCGATACGACGGAGAGCGCGGTGGGCGACGAGCTTTCCAACGAGACGGAGAAGCCCGGCTTCCGCTTCTACGTCGGCCTCGGGACGGGGTGGTAAAATGATGCTGTTTCTTACTCTTTTGTCCTGCGCGCCCAGCTACGACGACGTCGACGTGAAGGTCGTCGGCGTCGGCTACAACCCCGAGGAGATCGGCCCCTCGCCCACGCCGCTCGGCGGCGTCGTCGAGTACTCCTGGGTCAACTTCGCGGGCGGTGGTCTCTCGCTGGCGATGATGCAACTCGGCAGTTTCGACGAGGTCGGTCCCGGCATGGCCGGCTACGCCCCCCCTTACGCGGCGGTGTACGGCTTCTCGTACTTGTTCACGGAGAAGCTCGAGGCGGCCGACTCCCTCGGTGGCGTCACCTCGGTGCCGCCCGAGGCCGAAGACACCTGCTACACCACCTACGAGGCCTCCGGTCCCATCGGTAGCTTCAAGACCGTCGACGTGGGCCAGTGGATGGAGCTCGTCACGGAAGACGGCACCGGTGGTCTACGAATGGACCGGTACCCCCAGCAGTACCCGGCCGACAATCAGGACGCCTTCGCGTACTACTCGGGCATCGACATCTGGACCTTGCAGGCCCAGTATGGGCTCGTACCGGGCGCCGACGGCTCCGTCGCCAACATGAGTCGCCAGGTCGTCCATGCGGCGAGCTACCCGGCCGGACAGGAGGTCGTCTTCCGCTTCCCCGGTGGAATGGCGCCCACCAATGCGCCCCTCGGCTCGGTCCCCGTGTCCAGCCAAAGTGTGGGGGAGACGAAGATCAAGCTTCCGAACTTGCCCGACGGCGTGCAGATGGAGTGGTCGGGACCTCGCTACGACGGCTACGGCAATGTGCTGGAGACTGGCGGCGACGCCCAGCGCACCTGTCTCGCCTACGCGGGGCATCGCGTTGGCGCCCCCTCCGCCACCGACGTGCCCGAGGGCCAGGCGGTGGTCGGATCGCCCCAGAGCGCGGCCGAGTGCTCCAGCGCCCTCTATCAGGACCCGGACGAGGATGATCCGGCCAACATGGGCCAGATGTACACCGGCCCCTGGGACACCGACGATGGCAGCGTCCTGTTCCGCTGGGAGCCCGACGAGGGTCGTACCGATGAGTACGTGCACCTCGCCGTGCGTTTCCTTGGCCCGATCGACGAGGCGGATCCGAACTACCTCGAGGAGGTGGTGCATGAGTCCGCGCCCCAGGCCGTGCAGGGGGACTGGAACGCCGCCCAGCGCGAGAACCTGATCTCATCCGAGGCGGAGGTCCCCGACGGTCGTCGCGCGCCTACCGCCTGCGAAGACGAGGGTAGCTACGAGTTCGATGACGCCTACCTCGACGAGAACGGCGACTACGTGCCCGCGATGCGCGGCGACCCCTTCCACAACATGGCCGAGGTCACCTGCCGGATGAAGGACGACGGCGAGTTTGCGCTCACGGCGCAGATGATCGAGGAGGCTCTGGCCTACGCCCGCGCGCACGGGGCTCAGGGCGCGGTCTTCTACTTTGGCCGGTCGACGGAAACGCAGGTGGAAGTCCCAGCAGCGATGGACAACTACGGCAACCGCAAAGAAATCACGCCGATTGGCGTGGCCACCCGAGCCGTCGACATCGGCCGCTTCTGGTTCGAGGAGTAGCCGCCATGCGCGCCCACGCTTCTTACTTGCTCATCCTCGCCGGCTGCGAGCAGTTCGCTGCTGACCTCCCCGGCTATTACGACGGCGCCACCGGCTCCGCGCCCAGCATCGACAGCATCGAGTCTGGGCAACAGAACGGCAACGTCGGCGGCCTGACCGTCACCATCAAGGGGTCGAACTTCGACGACAGCACGATGGTGCAGTTCGCGCAGCGCAACGCGGTCATCCAATCGCTGAGCGACAGCGAGATCGTTGTCGCCGCGCCCGCTGGCCCGATGGGGGGCGGAGCGGTTTCTGTCACCGTCGGCACAGTCAACGGCTTCGATACCGCAGAGTACGTCTATGACATGGGTCCCGACCTGCTCGAGTCGTCTGCGGGCGAGGAAAACGTCGAGGGCCAGGCAGGCGACTACGATGGCAGCGACGTCGTTGGCTACGTGCTCGTCAACAACTTCTGGGAGAGCTGCTACGGCGGCCTTTCCTCGCGCACCGACGACACCTACGGCGCCGTGGGCTGCACGGACTTCGCGTACATCGGCTACACGGGGCTCAGCGGCAACGCCGAGGCTCTGGAGTTCGCCTACCCGCGATTGCTCAGTGGCTACCAGGGCTTCTTCGGTGCGACCGATCTTGGCGACGCCCAGTGGCGGGTGCAGCGACCCGGCGAACTCGCGTACGCCGCCGCCATCGAGGACTTTCACCTCGACCTGGGGACGGTGCGGATGAGCAACGAGTTCCACGGCGACGATCAGGTCTGCGTCGACATGTCTCAGGTGGCCTCGTACCGGTACGGCGGCGGCGAAGAAGACGCACCTGCGCCCTACACGGTGTACGGCAGCGGCTTGCCCGACGTGTCGAAGCTGGGCGAGGGCGAGTCGTGCGACTCGGGCACCGAGTACGAGGTCGGCGAGCTTGAGTTCTGCGCTCGCGTCAGCGAGGAGGGCGTACCCGACTACCTCTACGAGGCCGACTACCCGGTCATCGAGAACTTCTTCGCCTCCTCCCGCAATGGTCTCGACCCAGTCGAGGTGAAGCTCGACATGCCCGAACTGGGGGTCGACGACGTCTCGATCGTCCTGCCCGAGTCGCTCATCGTCTACAACACCGAGGGCATGTCCCAGGTGCTCGAGGACACGCCGGGCGCTCAGGACCTCTGGTCGTTGTCCGCTTTCGAGCACTGCTTCGACGATGGCGACGACGGCGAAGATCTCGACGACACCGCCCTGACCTACGAATGGAAGGTGAGCCCGCTGCACACTGGCGAGGCAGAGCTGGCGTATCCCGAGGTTGATGGCACCATCCTCGGCTACCGCACCTACGTGCGCATCAGCTTCACCGAGCTGTCCCTCGGCTGGTTCGGTGGCATCGCCTACCCGGTGAGAGCCACCATCACGGTGCCCGACAACTACAACACCTTCGAAGTGGGCGAGGGACGCGACGCCGAGCTCTGGTCGCGCCTCACGGTGCCGGCGTCCGTCTTGTACCAGTTGCCGACGGTCACGATTCCCGGCGGCAACTCTCAGTTCAGCTCGCTCGCGGCCGCCGCTGATGACTCGGGCTACCTCATCACCGAGTTCCAGCGCGTGACGGAGTACACCATCGCGACAGAGAAGGGCCCCGTGGGGTTCGCCTACGTGACGGGCGACTTCGGCTTCTACGAGTGGAAGAATCCCACCGACGACACCTGCCACGACTGTCTCGACGGCGATGGCGACGGCTGGGTGGACGAGCTCGACCCAGACTGCGACAGCGGCGTCGAGGAGACGGGCCGCGGCGCCACAGCGTGCAACGACGGCGCCGACAACGACGGCGATGGCCTGGCCGACAGCCTGGACCCCGAGTGCGCCGACGGTGGCGGCGACGACGAGTCCAACTGCGACAACGGCAAGGACGACGACCGCGACGGATACGAGGACGAGGAAGACGCTGACTGCCAGCGTGGTGATTCCGAGACCTACGCCGACGGCTGCGTCAACGGCCTCGACGACGACGGCGACGGCTGGGCCGACACCGACGACCCCGACTGCCTCGACGACACCGAGGAAGAGGGCGTGGGGACCACCGACTGCAACGACGCCCTCGACGGCGACGGCGATGGCTGGGTGGACGCCCTGGATCCCGACTGCACGAGCGCGACCGAGACCGAGGCGGGCCTCGGCACGGGCGAGTGCAACGACGGCGTGGACAACGATGAAAACGGCGACGTGGATTCGCTCGATCCGGAGTGCACTTCCGCCGACGTGGTGTCGGAGACCCCCTAGAAGGGCCTTGACGACTCGCTGAGGTCTGATAGAAGCAGCCCACCGCGGACGTCGGCGCTGCGGGTTGTCGAGAAAAAATCTTCTTGACGAACCAAGCGCCGACAGATAAATGCGCGGGGCTCCGGACGGGAGGGTCGACGAAGGTCGGCCGAAGCGTCGCGGTCTTTGAAAAACTGGCAGTAGTTTCGTAAGTTCGAATAGAGTTTTGATTCGACCCCGGTTTAGCCACCGGGGGCGGAACAGGTTTCAAACTGGAGAGTTTGATCCTGGCTCAGAGTGAACGCTAGCGGCGGGCCTAAC
>SXGT01203212.1_pt1 | contig 15588 bp, 16 predicted proteins | sample 3176221 | NCBI WGS metagenome assembly SXGT01 (sample SAMN11356862, study PRJNA531348) | freshwater metagenome | isolation source: freshwater sample F1-120 | place: China: Fuxian Lake, Yuxi | collected 2017-12-25
ATAGTGTTTTTATTCGCGCCCATCCTTAAAGGGGTTATGAGCGAATTAACATTCAGGCCATAGCCATGATGTTTGACATAGACTATCCATTGATATTTCAGCTCTGCTATACCCGGTCCCATTGACAGAAAGATTTCCCTGGCTCACCTCAAGTTTTCATTGGAAAGCTATGCCTATCTGATTGCGACATAAAATTGTCGATCAGCGTCCTCACCAGTCAAATTCCAAATTTCTTGCAGACTATCGGCGCATTGCAGTGAAAGCGATGCGCCTTACAAACTAACTGTAAGTTACTTACGAGTACGTTTTTTGATGGATGCTGGCGGTTCTGCGACAGGAGCAGGACTGCTGATTGACGGCAAGCGAGCGGTTACCTCAGTCAAAAAGTCTTTTTCCAGTTTATTCAGGGATTGGCATGTCACATTGGCGGGCTTGTAGACCACATCGACCGTTTGAGTATCTGGTTCGCGCGAGGTGAAATTCCATACCCCTACAGATTCAAATTTATCGCCAACTTTACGGGTAATCGTCAATGTGTATTGGCTGTTGATTTGTACGCTGGTTTTGCTGTCCGAAATCGGTCGCGCCATGACGTTTGCGCTGCCGGATAGATGCATCTGCAGATCATTGATCGTCATGTAATTAATTGCAGATTTAGGATCGGGATGTGGATTTTATAGGCCGCCTGAGTACTGATAAACTCGCCGCAGGTGATGTACGCACCGGCGTTGCCGCGGATATTATCGTACTCCAATGTCATGAGGCCGCTGCCCTTGTCAAAATTCTTGATGTTAAAGAAGGTGGCACCAGCGACATTGGCAATTGTTGACCAGGTGGCATCGAAGTTTGAATTCACTTCGCGAGAATATTCCAACGATTGTGGTGCTTGTGGTGGCTGCTATACACCAGTGGCCATGCAGCCAATCAACAAGCAAGTAGTTGTCACAGCTGTTACGGCAAATAGTTTGTTCATGATTTGTCATCATCCTTATCAAGTTTTTATAAAACACTCATCTGAGTGAGTTGGTCATGCATAGGGTATTGCCATCTAACGCTTGCAAGCAAACGCCTATCATGAATCGCTGACATTCTAGCATTCTGGTTTAGGAGCGCTTAGGACAAATGATTAGTGGGCTTCCTATGTTCTTAGTCCAATTTAAACTGCCGCTCATCCAGCGGTTAACTATGGATGTTCTAAAGATTAGCAATAAATTTTGTTAGCGATAAAACCTACTAAATAAAGCGTTGTTAAACCTTGTTATATGGAGCTATCTTAATAATCTATCCTCACCATTTGATACAGGTTTTTCAAACGCAGATGCCAAACCAATCAGCCAACGAATTGCTCGACGATCTCAATTTCGATAATCGCTTTGTGCTCGAATTACCTGGCGATCCGGAACCTGATAATTACCGTCGCCAAGTTTATCAAGCTTGCTATTCACGAGTGCAGCCCAAGGCAGCCAAAAATCCTGGCCTAATCGCTTATTCCAAAGAAATGGCCACGGAACTGGGATTGTCCGAAGCAAACTGCCAATCGGAAGATTTCTGCCAAGTATTTGTCGGAAATCGCCTAGCCAAAGGTATGGAAGCTTACGCCACTTGCTATGGCGGTCATCAATTTGGGCATTGGGCCGGGCAATTAGGCGATGGCAGAGCCATTAATCTGGGTGAAATAGTCAATAGCCAAGGTCAGCGCTGGGCATTGCAATTAAAAGGCGCAGGCCTCACGCCCTACTCTCGCAGTGCTGATGGACTGGCGGTATTACGCTCATCGATCCGCGAATTTCTTTGCAGTGAAGCGATGTTTCACTTGGGTGTACCGACTACGCGAGCCTTAAGCGTCATTCTGACCGGCGAGCAGGTGGTGCGGGATATGTTTTACGACGGCAATCCTCAATTAGAGCAAGGTGCAGTGGTTTGTCGGGTTGCACCCTCGTTTACCCGTTTTGGCAGCTTCCAGATTTTTAGTGCGCGTGATGATTTGGATACTTTGAAAAAGCTGGTCGATTACACCATTCGCATCGATTTTCCGCATTTGGGGGAGCCTTCTAAAGCCATTTACTTACAATGGTTTGAAGAAGTTTGTCGCCGAACGGCTGAGATGATCGTACATTGGCAGCGGGTTGGCTTTGTCCATGGGGTGATGAACACTGACAATATGTCAATTTTAGGGTTAACCATTGATTACGGCCCTTACGGTTGGCTGGAAAATTTTGATCCGGACTGGACACCCAATACCACCGATGCTCAAGGACGTCGCTATCGTTTTGGCAATCAGCCGCAAATCGCTTATTGGAATTTGGTACAACTGGCCAACGCGCTTTATCCCTTGATTCAAAAAGCGGAACCGTTACAACAAGCCTTGAAATCTTTTACCAGCTGCTTTGATTCCGGTTGGCAATCTACTATGGCGAACAAACTGGGCTTAATCGCTTTCCAAGCCGAAACGGATGAAACACTGATAGCCGATTTATTCACGCTATTACAAACCGCTGAAACCGATATGACCTTGTTTTATCGGCAACTGGCGAATATCACCTTGAGTGATGAAATTTCGGCTTTTTATAATTTGCTGACTGATTGCAGTTATGAACCATTGACTTTAGAAACCCAGAAATTTGCAGAACTATGGTTCACCAGCTATTTAAATCGTCTCAAAACCGATGCCAGACCACAGGCTGAACGTCAAGCAGCTATGAATAGCGTCAATCCTTTGTATGTGTTGCGCAATTATTTAGCCCAGCAAGCCATCGATTTGGCCGAGCAAGGCGATTTTGCCAGGGTATGGGAATTGCTGGATGTGCTGCGACATCCTTATACCTCACAATCCGGTAAAGAGCATTTTGCTGAAAAACGCCCCGATTGGGCCAAGCAACGCGCGGGTTGCTCGATGCTATCCTGCAGTTCCTGAGCAAAAAAACATGCTCAAAACTGCTATTTCGGGTATCCTTTTTGAGCTAATCCAACGATTTTCTAGGTTCCGTTAATGAACAATAATTCCGATATTGCCGCCAAACACGATATTGATCCTGCCGAAACCCTGGAGTGGATGCAGGCACTGGAAGCGGTAATAGACAAAGAAGGCAGCGAACGTGCCAGTTTTTTGATTGAAACACTGCTGACCACCGCCAGACAAGCCGGTATGGATATCCCATTTTCGGCCAACACCCCCTACATCAACACCATCTCAATCGATCAACAGCCCAAATTTCCTGGTAATACCGACATAGAACGCACCATTCGTTCTTATGTACGCTGGAATGCGATGATGATGGTATTGCGTGCTAATAAATACACCAATGTCGGCGGACACATCGCCAGTTTTGCATCGGCTGTGACGCTGTATGATGTCGGTCAAAATCATTTCTGGAATGCCCCTTCAGACAAACACGGTGGAGACCTGATTTTCTCCCAAGGCCATTCTGCTCCCGGTACCTATGCACATGCTTTTTTGCTTGGTCGGTTGAGCGAAGAACAAATGGACAGTTTCCGTCAGGAAGTGGGTGGCAAAGGCTTATCGTCTTACCCACATCCATGGCTGATGCCTGATTTCTGGCAATTTCCTACCGTTTCTATGGGCCTTGGCCCCATCATGGCCATTTATCAAGCCCGCTTCATGCGTTACATGCAGGGACGCGGTTTTGCTAACACTGATGGCCGCAAGGTTTGGGCATTTTTAGGTGATGGCGAAACTGACGAGCCGGAAACCCTAGGCGCTATCGGTATGGCTGGCCGGGAAAAACTGGATAACCTGATTTTCGTGGTCAATTGCAACCTGCAACGTCTGGATGGCCCGGTACGCGGCAACGGCAAAATCATTCAGGAATTAGAAAGCAATTTCCGCGGCGCCAACTGGAATGTGATTAAAGTCATCTGGGGACGACGTTGGGATGCGATTCTGGCACGCGACAAAGACGGTCTGGTTGTCAAACGCATGATGGAATGTGTCGACGGCGATTATCAAACCTTTAAATCCAAAGATGGCGCATATGTCCGCGAGAAATTCTTCAACACCCCGGAATTGCAGGAGCTGGTCAAAGATTACACCGATCGTGATATTTGGGAATTGAATCGTGGCGGTCATGACCCGATCAAAGTCTTTGCAGCTTTCAATGCTGCGGTTAATCACACAGGCCAACCGACTGTCGTTCTAGCCAAAACCATCAAAGGTTATGGCATGGGTGATTCAGGGCAGGCGCAGAACACCAGCCATCAACAGAAAAAGATGAGCATGGAATCGATCAAATACATTCGTGACCGTTACCAACTGCCGGTCACTGATGAAGAATTGATCGGTTTGCCTTATATCCGCTTTGCTGAAGACTCGGCGGAAATGAATTATCTACGTCAACGCCGTGTCGATCTGGGTGGCTATTTGCCAGCCCGTCGCACCAAAGCCTATCCACTGGAAATTCCTGCCTTATCCACGTTTAAAACCATGCTGGAAGGCACCGGTGAAGGCCACGAAATTTCCACGACGATGGCTTTCGTGCGGATTCTGAATACTCTACTTAAAGACAAGCAAATCGGTAAACGTATAGTACCTATTGTGCCCGATGAATCGCGTACTTTTGGCATGGAGGGCATGTTCCGCCAGTTGGGCATCTGGTCGCAAGTGGGACAGTTATATACCCCACAAGACGCAGAACAATTGATGTTCTACAAAGAAGACAAGCAGGGTCAAGTTTTACAGGAAGGTATAAACGAAGCAGGCGGCTTGTGCGACTGGATCGCAGCCGGTACAGCCTATTCGACGCATGGCGTACCGATGATTCCATTCTTCATTTATTACTCGATGTTTGGTTTCCAACGCGTAGGCGATTTGATCTGGGCCGCGGCCGATCAACGTACTCGTGGCTTCTTATTGGGCGGCACAGCTGGAAGAACAACACTGAATGGCGAAGGTTTGCAACACGAAGACGGTCATAGCCATCTGATGTCTGCAACTGTACCTAATTGCTATTCCTACGATCCGACTTTTGCTTACGAACTGGCAGTCATCATTCAGGATGGCTTGCGCCGTATGTATGTTGAACAGGATGATATTTTCTCTTACATCACCCTGATGAATGAAAACTACGAGCAACCAGGCATGCCTGAAGGTGCCGAAGCCAATATTCTGAAAGGCATGTATTTGTTCAAAAAAGGTCCCAACAGCAAAAAACCACGCGTGCAATTGTTAGGCTCCGGCACTATCTATATCGAAGTGATTGCTGCAGCACAGTTGCTGCATGATGACTGGGGCGTGGATGCCGATTTGTGGAGTTGTCCAAGCTTCACCGAGCTAGGTCGTGACGGCCAAAGCTGTGAGCGCTGGAATCGTCTACATCCTACTGAAAACCCACGTGTTTCTCACGTCGAAAATTGCTTGGATGCCACCAAAGGCCCAATCATTGCCGCCACTGATTACATGCGCGCATTTGCTGAACAGATACGCCCATGGGTCAAAAGGTCTTACACTGTTTTAGGTACCGATGGGTTTGGTCGCTCCGACACCCGTGCCAATCTGCGTAGTTTCTTTGAAGTTGATCGATACCACGTCACTGTCGCCGCCTTACATGCCTTAGCACAAAGCGGCGAATTCGATGCGGCTAAAGTCGAAGTGGCGATTGCCAAATACAACATCAACCCCGATGCCACTGCACCTTGGTTGATTTAACGGCTGATATAACGGAAAACGACCCATGAGTTCTTTAATCGAAGTAAAAGTCCCCGACGTCGGCAATGTGCCTGAAATCGACATCGTTGAGGTGTTGGTTCAACCTGGCGACGTGGTGGCGTTGGAACAAACACTGGCGGTGATGGAAACCGACAAAGCCACAATGGATTTGCCCTCCAGCGCGGCTGGCATTATCAAGACCATTCATATCAAACCCGGAGATAAAGTTTCAGAAGGCACATTGATTGCTACGGTTGAAGCTGGGGAATCCACTCCTGCAGCACAGGCAGAATCGGTGGCTACACCTGCCCCATCAGAACCCGCACCAACTGCAGCACCTGTTGTCGAAGCACCAAAAATTGAGCCTGCCAAACCCGTTTCAACGCCTATTGCACCAGTTTCAATTGCCAGCAATGAAGGATTTAAACCGCACGCAACCCCCAGTGTGCGGCTGTTTGCGCGTGAACTGGGTGTGGATTTAAGCAAAATCCAGAACGGCAGCGGTCGCAAAGGGCGAATTTTGCAGGACGACGTGAAAAACTTCGTCAAACAAGCCATGACTTCCGGAGTTGCCGCCACGGGTGGAGCAGGTATTCCAGCTATCCCGGCTGTCGATTTCACTCAGTTTGGCGAAGTTGAGGAAAAACCGCTCAGCAAAATCAAGCGATTAACCGGCCAAAACCTGACGCGTGTCTGGCTAAATCTGCCACTGGTGACCTATCACGACGAAGTGGCTATCGACGAAATGGAAGAATTTCGTAAATCCGTCAACGCAGGCCAAGGTAAAGATGGCGTCAAGTTGACAGGATTGGTATTCATCATGAAAGCATTGGTTGCTGCGATGCAGAAATACCCGGCTTTCAATAGCTCTTTATCACCGGAAGGCGACAAACTCTATTTCAAAAAATACTTCCACATTGGTATTGCCGTCGATACGCCAAACGGGCTGGTTGTTCCGGTCATTCGCGATGTTGATAAAAAAGGTATTTTTCAATTGTCGGTTGAACTTGGTGAAATGAGTGAACTGGCAAGACTGGGAAAACTGAAACCAGCCGATATGCAAGGTGGTTGTATGACGATATCCAGCTTGGGTGGCATCGGCGGCACCGCGTTTACACCGATTGTGAATGCACCGGAAGTAGCGATTTTAGGGGTGACACGTTCCAAGGTTCAGCCAGTCTGGAATGGCAAGGAATTTGAACCAAAACTGATGCTGCCGCTGGATATTACCTACGACCATCGCGTCATCGATGGTGCAGAAGGTGCGCGCTTCATGGAAGCGTTGAAAGCCAATCTGGCCGATATTCGGCGGTTGTTACTGTAAGAGTCTATTTTTGGATAACGTATTTTAGTCCACTTGGCTGCCTTGAATTCAAAAGAAGAAAGTAATGGCTACGATGATTACTGAGGTTTACGAGGCCTTAAAGAAGCTGGCGTTAGTGAATCAAAGGCCATCAAGGCAGCAGAAGCCATTCAGCAACTAAGCAAAGAAGATCATCTGCATTTCGTGCAAGAACAAATATTGAAATATCAGCTTTATGCTGAAAGTGAATACAAGCTTTTGCAATGGATGATAGGCTTTAATCTAGCGTTTACCATGGCGATGCTTTGGAAAGTTTTGGCTGATGTTTTGCTTCTGAATTCGCCGTTAAAATTCAGCTGTTTTATGGGATAATCCAGCGTTTTTGCGGGCTAGGCTCGCACCTATAATCATAAACAAAAGGGTTTTGCAATGTGTTGGAGTGGAGAAGCGTCAGCCGTTTTAGCTGCCGCCGGTTTAACGACTGCCGTGTACGTGGCGTATAAAGGCGAATCCAAAGAGCTATGGATTCCATTGACTTATTTTGCGTTGATGGAGTTGTTGCAGGCTGCAACTTATGTCTACATTAACCTTTGCGATAACCCCAATAATCAGGTATTGACGCTATTGGGTTATTTGCATATTGCCTTCCAGCCTTTCTTTGTGAATATGGTGGCGATGTACTTCATCCCGGAAAGCGTCAAGTTAAAAATCCGCACTACTGTTTATACGCTTTGCGCCATCAGTTCCCTGGCGATGTTGATCAAAATGTACCCATTCGCCTGGGCGGGTGAATGTGTGCCCGGCACTGAAGGCTTTTGCGGCGCGCAGACCTGTTCGGTTTCCGGCGCTTGGCATATCGCTTGGCAAATGCCGTTAAATGGCTTGATGTCGCAACCCGTGGAATGGCTGTTTGGTTTTAACTGGGGCTTGCATGCCTTTTCTTACATCTTGGCGGCGTTTTATCTACCAATTTTCTATGGCTCGTGGCGTTTTGTGGCCTTCCACTATTTGATTGGCCCTTGGATTTCCGACGTCACCACCGATGATCCCAATGAATATTGTGCTGTCTGGTGCCTGTTTTCGATTGCCTTGTGCGTGTCGGTGATCAAAACGCCGATCCGTAAACATTTGCACGTCAAAAAATGGCCGTTCTATCACCGTGAAGTGGGTGATAGCTTGTAAGCCATGAATATCAGCAAACAAGACATTATTGATGCCTATTGGTTTCGTCATGCTTGTAAGGAATTTGACGCCAGCAAAACTATCAGCGCCGATGATTTTGAGTTTATTCTGGAAACCGCTCGTCTTTCGCCCAGCTCTTTCGGTCTGGAGCCCTGGAAGTTTTTAGTAGTACAAAACCCGGCGTTACGAAAAAAAATGTTGCCTGTGGTTTGGGGCGGGCAAAAACAATTACCCACTGCTAGCCATGTCATCATCGGTTTGATTCGAAAAACCTGCTTTATGCGTTATGACAGCGAGTATGTGCAGCATTTCATGCGTCAGGTTCAGAATTTCCCAGAGGATGCCGCAACTGCAAGGACGGCAATTCTAAAGAAATTTCAGGAACAGGATTTTACGTTGCTGGGTTCTGAACGCGCCATGGTGGACTGGGGCGGCAAGCAAACTTATATTGCCTTGGGCAACATGATGACGGCCGCAGCGATGATCGGTATCGACAGCTGTCCGATTGAGGGGTTTGAAAAGGCGCCGTTGGAGAATTTGTTGGCCGACGAAATGGCGGTCGATCTGGAAGCCTGGAGCGTGTCGTATTTGGTAGCATTCGGTTATCGAAAAGGCGAGCCTGCACGCCCTAAAACCCGCCAAACTCGGGATGCTGTGGTGGAATGGTTTGAATAGTCAGTTAAAACTGCAACTGCTGTCATCCGATGAATTCAGTGACAGTGGTTGCGAACGCAAAGGTCTGCGCACCGCAATAAATCTTTCCCGCCAATAGGGCTGCCGCAAACTCGAAACCATCACCCGGCCGGTCTTAGCACTCGGAGCATGTACAAAATTGTCGTCTCCCACATAAATCCCCACATGCGAAAAAGGTTGGGCTGTATTGAAAAACAGCAAATCGCCCGGTAATTTCTTTTCAGGCGGAATTTCGGGTAATTTTTGGGCTAATGACTTGGTTGAGCGCGGCAATTTCAATCCCTGCCGGTTAAACACATACACGACCAATCCGCTACAATCAAACCCTTCCTGCGGCGACTTCCCACCAAAAACATAAGGATGGCCCTGCAATTTCATGGCGTCTGCAACCGCCATGATATTTCCCTCGTCCTGATTGGTATTGCTTGTAGTGAGTGGCGGCTTTTCAGTCGTGGCGCAACCGGCTAATAGAGCCAGTAAAGCGATCAACAAAGTCAGATTGAGGCTGAAATTAATTTTTTTCATCTGCTTAGCCTTACCCACACAAACGATTACGGCGAAAAACTCATTAGCTCTTGTCGATTGAAACTACTGGTGTTTCAATCAACTAGAACATAGCTTGCAAGTATAGCTTGAATCAAATTCTCCGTTTTCGCAACCTCAAGGCGGATTCATCCCAATACGATGCGGTAACCAGCCTTGAATAAAATCCAGAAAGGAACGTACTTTGGCAGACAAGTATTTGCGATGCGGATAGACTGCATACACAGCCAGCGGATTAATGGCGTATTGATCCATGACGACTTGCAGCCGACCCAACTCAATATCCCGCCCAACGATATAGCGAGGTAACATGATCAACCCTAAACCATTAATCGCCGCATTTCGAACCGGATCAGCCATATTTGCCTGCATGCGTCCGGTTACAGTAACAGTGCGATCGCCCAATATGCCTTTAAAGCGCCATTTGTTCCGGGGCGGAATCGCCCAATTAATCAAACAACTGTGATCTTCCAGATCTTCAGGGTCTTGCGGGGTACCATATTGCTTCAGGTAATCAGGCGAAGCGCAAACTACCAATGATGAACTAGCCAGCTTACGCGCGACCAGACTGGTGTCGTTTAACGGACCCAGGTATATCGCTATATCCACGCCTTCGTCGATTAAATCTACCTGGCCGCCTTTGAGCAACATATCGACAGACAAATCCGGATAGCTTTTCAAGTATTCAGTCAGGCCTGGTGCAATTTGCGTAGCGCCAATCACCGGTGGTGCGCAAATTTTCAAAATACCTCTGGGTTCAGTTTGCAGCTTGGTGACGGCCGATTCCATTTCCTCCACATCCAACAGTACTTGCTGGCAGCGCTCCAGATATTCCTCCCCGGCTTCAGTCAGGCTTAAGCTTCGGGTCGTACGATTAAACAGCCTTGTATTTAACTGGCTTTCAAGCTGCATGATGTGCTTGGTGGCCATGGCTCTGGAAATATCCAGATCCTTGGCTGCACCGGCAAAACTACCGGCCTTGGCCACGCGGGCAAATACGTTCATGCTGATTAATTTATCCATAAGCACCTCAAAAGGTAGGTCGAATGAAACAAAATAGTTGACATTCTTATTGTTTCTTTAGTGTTTACAATTTATTTTATAATCGCCCAATTGTAAACAATTTTTTATACTGTATAGTATGCAGCAACTGATGAACAAAGCAAAGCTGCTTTGTCAAGACAGAATTTAGTGATTAGGAATTTAAAACGAAATGAACAACTTAAACAAAGATATTCTGATTGGCTCCCTGTTTTTTGCAGGCATTTGGAGCTTTATTTCAGGTTTGTTTGTGATCTCAACCGTCGTATTTGCCGCAACCAGCTTGTTCAGCAACATGTCTGACAAAGCGCAACTGCCCGGTTAAATTTTTACCCGAATTTGTAACTACCTCCTGGTGTTGTAATAGCAAGCGGAATCTCCTCATAGCACTCTGCTTGGTTTTTTGCCTCCCTCTGCGCAAGCATTGGGAGGTTTTTTTTGTCCGTCGTTTTGGCTGAGTACACAACGTGATATGATTTTTCAAGTAACAAACTCAAGAGTAATCGTGAATGAATGATGTTTTACAACAATTGGCTGATGTTTTGGAACAACGGAAACTGCAATCTGCCGATCAATCTTATGTAGCCAATTTGTATGCTAAAGGCCTGGACCATATTCTGAAAAAAATCGGCGAAGAAGCTACTGAAACCGTGATAGCCGCCAAAGATGGCGACAAAGACAAAATCATCTATGAAACCGCCGACTTGTGGTTTCATTGCATGGTGATGCTGGCAGATCAAGGATTGGGGCCACAACATGTCATTAACGAATTACAACGTCGCTTCGGTTTATCCGGTTTGCAGGAAAAGGCGCAGCGCAGTTCTACTTAATATATAAGGAGACAAAAATGGGCATAGGCATGACTGAATTGTTAGTCATCATGGTAATCGTGATTTTAGTTTTCGGCACCAAACGCCTCAAAAGTGTCGGCAGCGACCTGGGTGATGCGATTAAAAGCTTTCGTACTGCCATGAAGGATGGTAGCGAAGCGCAAAAACCTGACGAAAAAACAGGCGAAACGCTGGAAGCGGACGTCTCGACTAAAGAAAAAGACCAAGCCTGATACAGATTATGTTTGATGTCGGATTCTCAGAAATTATGATGGTAGGCCTGATCGCTTTGCTGGTGATTGGCCCCGAGCGCCTTCCCAAAGCCGCAAGAATCGCCGGTTTTTGGTTGGGAAAAACCCGCAGCACGATTGCTAACGTCAAAGCAGAAATCAAGCAGGAGCTTCACGCCGAGGAAATGCGCCAACTGATGCAAGAACAACAATCAATTGCCAATGACTTAAGGCAAATTGCCAGTGAAACTCAATCCACGGTTGCGGAACTGGAAACTGAAATTACCGCCAAAAGCGACACCATAGCAAAAGATGACCAGACTGCTTGACCCTTCCGGCGAACAACCCTTCATCAGCCATCTTATCGAGCTACGCGATCGTTTGTTGCGGGTTGTTTTATGCGTGTTATTGGTATTTATCGCCACGGCGACTTATTCCAACGAAATTTACCAATATCTGGCCGAACCGCTGTTGCTACACATGCCAAAAAACAGCACCATGATTGCAATTGATGTGGCATCGCCGTTTTTCACGCCGTTGAAACTCGCGTTTGTGGTAGCTGCATTTATTAGCGTACCCTTCATTCTTTATCAGTTTTGGGGGTTTGTTGCGCCTGGACTTTATCGGCATGAAAAGATGATGGTTGCCCCGCTCTTGCTGGCCAGTACCTGTCTTTTTTACGCAGGTGCGGCATTTGCCTATTTTGTTGTTTTTCCGCTGGTGTTCGGATATTTAACTTCGGCAGCCCCGACCGGCGTGGCGGTCATGACGGATATTGCCACCTATCTGGATTTCGTTTTAGCCATGTTTTTTGCTTTTGGCGTATCCTTTGAGATCCCCATTTTCACGATTGTGTTGGTATGGGCTGGCATTACAACCCCGGAAAGCCTCGCAGATAAACGGCCTTATGTGATTGTCGGTGTGTTTGTGATCGCCATGTTTCTAACGCCGCCGGACGCCTTGTCACAAACCTTGTTGGCAGTGCCAATGTGCTTGTTGTTTGAATCCGGTTTGCTGTTTTCCAGACTTTTCTTCGCAAAAAAGCAGGATCATTAAGCAATGTCCAGCATTGCCGAACGCTATCAGCATATTTGCAGCCAAATTCGCCATGCCACCAGTATTGCCAATAGGCCGCGTGACAGCGTGCAATTATTGGCGGTCAGCAAAACCAAGCCAGCAACAGATATCGCGGCACTTTATCGACTGGGCCAGCGACATTTTGCCGAAAATTATCTTCAAGAAGCTATACAGAAACAGCAACAGCTGGCGGCATTTAATATCACCTGGCATTTCATAGGCCCCATCCAATCCAATAAAACCAGGCCAATCGCCAGCCACTTTAGTTGGGTACACAGTGTCGACCGACTAAAAATTGCCCAACGACTTAGCGAACAACGCCCCGAGCATTTGCCCCCTTTAAATATCTGTCTGCAAGTAAATATTAGCGAGGAATCCAGTAAATCAGGGATCAATCTCCAAGAGCTGCCTGAACTGGTCGATGCGGTACAGCAACTACCCAACCTTCGGTTACGCGGTGTCATGGCAATTCCTGAGCCGGAAACCAGTTATCCCAAACAACGACAACCGTATCGTATTTTGCACCAAGCCGTAGAACAACTGAATCAACCTAAACTGGACAGTTTTTCCTTTGGCATGAGTGGCGATTTGAAAGCCGCGATCATGGAAGGCGCTACCCTAGTTAGAATCGGCACTGCGCTGTTCGGCGAAAGACACTAACATTCCAGTACTGCGCACACCTGGAACCCGGTAGCTATTCAGGGGGTTTTAAGGGATAATGATGATTATTTTTCATCCTTATTTTTATTTCACCGCTAATGAAACATACGCTTGAATACCTATTGCAACATGCTGTTGAAGCCCTGAAAACGCAAGGTGTTCTTGATCGTGAGCAATCCGTACAGTTAACACTGGAACGGGCTCGTGATGCCCAGCATGGTGACTTCGCCACCAATCTGGCCATGCTGCTGGCCAAAGCGGCTAAGACCAATCCCCGCCAATTGGCCGAAAAAATCATCGCCGAAATTCCTGCCCATAACCTGATCAGCAAAATCGAGATTGCCGGCCCTGGTTTCATTAACTTCTTCATTAACCCCGATAGTCAGTTCCAAATTGTTCAGCAAATCCACGATGCAGGTCCGCGATTCGGCCTGAGCGGGATTGGCGAAGGCAAAAGGGTACAAGTTGAATTCGTCTCCGCTAATCCGACCGGTCCATTACACGTAGGTCATGGTCGTGGCGCAGCTTATGGCTCTGCTGTGGCTGATTTACTGGAAGCTGCAGGATTTAAGGTTGAACGTGAATACTATGTCAACGATGCCGGACGGCAAATGGACATCCTGGCCACCAGTATTTGGCTGCGCTACCTGGAAGAATGCGGCGAAGTACTGCCATTCCCCAGTAACGGCTATCGTGGCGAATATGTCCGCGAAATAGCCTTTAATCTGTATAAAAAATCCGGCAACGATTTCCGTAGACCGGTCGAACTGGTACTGGAAGACATTCCTGCTGACGAACATCAAGGCGGCGATAAGGAAAAACATATTGATGCCTTGATAGAACGCGCCAAAACATTATTGGGTTCAGCCCAATATAACGAAGTGTTTCAGGCCGGTTTACAATCGATACTGGCCGACATTAAGGAAGACTTGAAAGAATTTGGTGTCAGTTACCAACAATGGTTTTCCGAGCGTCTATTGATGGATGACGGCTCCATCCAACAAGCCCTGCAACGTCTGGATGCAGCAGGTTATTTATATAAACAGGAGGGGGCCACCTGGTTTGCCTCCAGCCGTTTAGGCGACGAAAAAGACCGGGTTGTGATTCGCGATAACGGTCAAAGCACCTATTTTGCTTCAGATATTGCCTACCACATGAACAAGCTGGATCGTGGCTTTGATCAGATCGTGAATATTTGGGGAGCTGATCATCACGGTTATATTCCACGGGTTAAAGCTGCGATGCAGGCTTTGGGAGCAGATGATTCCAAGTTAAAAGTCCTGCTGGTGCAATTTGCCGTGTTGTATCGTGGTGACGAAAAAGTACAAATGTCGACCCGATCCGGCGAGTTTGTGACTTTGCGCCAACTACGCAACGAAGTGGGCAAAGATGCCTGCCGTTTCTTCTATGTTATGCGCAAATCCGAACAGCATATGGATTTTGACCTGAAACTGGCTACCTCCAAAAGTAATGAAAACCCGGTTTATTATGTGCAGTACGCTCACGCCCGAGTTTGTAGTGTATTACGTCAATTGGATGAGAAGGGCCGTGAACGAAATCTTCACCTGGGAATGCAGCATCTAAACCTGCTCACTGAAGAACAGGAATCCGCGCTGCTAACGACATTATCAAAATACCCGGAAGTATTGGAGCGTGCCGCCATACAATTCGAACCGCATCAATTGATTCATTATTTGCGGGAATTAGCCAACCAATTTCATAGTTATTACAATGCCCACCAGTTTTTGGTGGAGGACGACCGGCTTTGCAATGCCCGTCTCAACCTGATTTGTGCAGTGAAACAAGTATTAGCCAACGCCTTGAATTTGCTGAAAATCCACACCCCAGAATCCATGTAATGGCCAAAGACTATAAACATCGGGTGCAAAACCCCAGTTACGCAGGCAATCGCAAACGAGGCAAAAAAGCGCCGACTATGTGGTGGCGCTGGCTGTTGGTGATTGTGTTGATTGTCGTATTTGTGGTGTTTTTGAATCTGATTCGAAGCAAAGTAAGCGAACTTATCGCGGGTAAACCCGAAGCACAAGCCGTACAATCCGAAGCGACCACAAAACAAGAGCTTCCAATACCGGCAAAATCAGCCGCCAGCAATACACCTGAAAAAGCAGCCGAGCCGGAAAAGCCCATAGAACCGGAAGAGCCGCGCTATGATTTTTATACCATTCTGCCACAAGCAGAAACGGTGGTACCGGACTACGAAATCAAAACCCGAGTACGTGAAGAGCTGGTTGGAAAAACGAAAGCCACTAAATATGTCATGCAGGCGGGATCGTTTCGGGATACCGAGGAAGCCAATCGCCACAAAGCCAAACTGGCCAAGCTGGGTATCGAATCGTGGGTGGAAAA
>SXGT01088184.1_pt1 | contig 15587 bp, 10 predicted proteins | sample 3176221 | NCBI WGS metagenome assembly SXGT01 (sample SAMN11356862, study PRJNA531348) | freshwater metagenome | isolation source: freshwater sample F1-120 | place: China: Fuxian Lake, Yuxi | collected 2017-12-25
GACCCGGACCGCGGCGCGGGGGCGCGTCGGCCGCAGGGGCCGCCGCCACCGGCGCCTTCGCCGCCGCCACCGGCGCCGCCGGTTGCTTCGCCTTCGCGGCCGGGGCCTTGACCGCCGGGGCGGCCTCCACCGGGCGCGGCGCCTGGCCGGGCACGAACTTGTAGCCTTCGTACGCCGCGATGCCCATCCGCTTGCGGTAGTTCACCACCGCCGAGCGGGACACGCCCGCCTCCTTCGCGATGATGTCATCGGCGACGACGCCGAGCTTGTGCTTGAGGTGGACGAGCTTGTGATCGACGGGCGGACGGGGCATTGAGTAGGCTCCAGTGTGGGGAGGCCCTGCGCTAACCCATTGTCAGAATTGGGCGAGCGGGGCCCGCACCAATTCTGACAGCGTGCCCTGCCCGAGCTCGGCCTCTGCATCCGCAAGTTTGGCCACGGAGGTGGCCAGAGCCGCGTGTCGGAATGCCAATGTTGGGGGATCGACTGGAAAATCGACCTCGCTCTGGCGGGTGATCTCGGCGAGTCGCCGCGAGATCTCGCCCAGGAGCGCGCTGGCGCCCAGACCCTCGGCGCGCCACGCCCGAGCCCGCGCCGCGAGCAGGAGCCTCACCTCGTACAACGCCGGAATATCTTCAGGCAGGGCCTCCACCGCCACGGCGCTCCACGCCGCCGCCCGTTCCCGCCACCGCGTGGCATGCGCCACCAATGCGGGCCGCCCGGTGCTCTCTCCCAGCGTCTGCAGCGCATCCGCGAACCGGGCACGGCCCAGTCCCACCCCTGCCCCTTCCTCGACAAATCGGTACAGTGCGGCGTGGGCATTCAACAAAGCGGCGCCCCGCGGAAAAACCCACCGCCAGCCCGACGGGCGCCCCGGCGCGCGGATCCGCGAAGCCAAGGTCCGGATTCCCGCAACCCCCGACCCCCCAATCGGCGTGTCGAGGAGGCGCCGGAGGCCGTCGGCGAGCGCCTCGGCCACGAGCGCCGGACCGGCCTCCCCGCGCACCGCGCCGCCGAGCACGCGCAGCGTCGTGGGCGGCTCGATGGTGCACTGCGACCAACTCACGCGGAGGCGGAGCCAGTCCACCGAGACGATCGCCAGGGAGCGGTCGACGAGCCGCACCTCGTCGGCGTCGGCCCCGACCACGAGCACCGGGTGGGCGAAGGCCCGCTGGTAGCCCCGGGGGAGCGGGTCGTAGGGCACCGAGCCCCGGTCGAGCCAGGTGACCACGGGCGTGGCGGCCGACGCGTTCGCCGCGAGCCACGCGGCCAGCGCACCCTCGTCGGCCCACGCGCGCAGCTCGGCCCGGGCCCCCAGCCGCTGCACCGTGCGCACCACGTGCTCGGTGCGCGTGTCGAGGCCCGCCGCTGTACCGTCGAGCAGCACCCGCGCCGTCGGCGTGTGGCCCCCGACGCGGTAGTGGAAGCCGATGCCCCCCAGGGACGCGAACACCTCGGCTTCGTCGATCGGACCGCCCATCCCTCGCACGCCCGCGGCCCGCAGCGCGCCGGTGAGCGCGCCGACACCGCATCCGGCGAGGGCGGGAGACTGGGGCATCGGAGCACAATGTCACACGGTCCGCCGAACCGGCCACGACGATCAGGCGACGCGACTGACCCGCAGGCGCTCCAAGAGCGGCGCGTCTTCGGCGAGCAGGGCCGTGAACGCGTCAGCAGCGAGCGGTCGCGACAGGCCGAAACCCTGGCCGATGTCGCACCCGTCGCGGTCGAGGAGCTCGAGCTGCTCGAGCGTCTCGATGCCCTCGGCCACGACCTCCATCCGGATGGCGTGCGCCAGGCCGATGATCGCGCCGACCAGAGCGCGCTGCTCCACGTCGTTGGTGGCTCCGGCCAGGAAGGCCCGGTCGAGCTTCAGTCGGTCGATCGGGAACTGGCGCAGGTACGCCAACGAGCTGTAGCCGGTGCCGAAGTCGTCCAGGGCGACGGTGACCCCCCGATCGCGCAGCTGGGTGAGCACACGCGACGCAGTCTCGGTGTTCTTCATCGCGAGCGACTCGGTGATCTCGACCTCGAGCCACTCGGGCGCGAGCCCGGTCTCGGCGAGCGCACGGTCGACCGCGTGGGTGACGTCGGCGTTGAAGAACTGCCGCGCGGACAGGTTCACCGCGACCCGCACCGGCGGCAGGCCCTGGTCCTGCCAGGACTTGGCGTGCCGGCACGCCTCGGCGATGACCCACGAGCCGATGGGCGCGATGAGCCCGGTCTGCTCGGCGAGCGGGATGAACTCCCCGGGGGGCACCAGGCGCCCGTCGCACATCCACCGGAGCAGCGCTTCGGCGCCGATCAACCGGCCCGTCCGCAGGTCGACCTGCGGCTGGAAGTGCAGGAGCAGCTCGTTGCGCTCCAACGCGTGCGACAAGCGGGCGCGGGTGTCGGCGAGGTTGGCGGTCCGGGCCCGCATACGCCCGTCGTAGAGCTGCCACCCGTCACGGCCGGCGTCCTTGGCCTGGAACATCGCGACGTCCGCGTGCTTGACCAGGTCGGCGGCCTCGACCCCGTCGTCCGGGAACAACGCCAGGCCCACGCTCGCGGTCAGGGTGAACTCCCGGCCCTCGATCGTGAACGGCGTGCGGAACCCCGCGAGCACCCGCTCGGCGAGCACCGCCAGGTCTTCCCGCGCCTTGAGGTCGGTGAACAGGAGCAGGAACTCGTCGCCGCCCTGCCGCGCGACCGCATCGCCACCCCGCACTGCATCGCGCAGCCGCGAGGCGACATCGACGAGGAGGCGGTCGGCCATGTCGTGGCCCACCGCGTCGTTGATGCTCTTGAACTGGTCGACGTCCACGAACGCCACCCCGAGCATCTCCGAGCGGCGGCGCGCGTGGGTCATCGCCAGGCGCAGGCGCTCCTGGAACGCCGCCCGGTTGGGGAGGCCGGTCAGGGGGTCGTGCCACGCCATGTGGCGGTTGCGCTCGGCTTCGGCGTGGCGTGCCGTGACGTCCCGGAGCACGACGCACACCACGAACGCGTCGCGCCACGTCATCTGGCTCGCGGTGATCTCGATGTGCCGGGTGCGCGTGGCGTCGGCGTAGGGCACCTCGCCGAGCGACACGTTGGCCTTGCCCAAGAGGCCGCGCAGCGTGATCACCGCCGCGGGGGACATCGGCAGCGCTTCGGGGAGCGTCAGCGCGCACAGGTCCGCGGAGGAGCGCCCCAGCAGCGTCGCGACCGCCGTGTTGGCCTGGAGGATGGCGAGCGTGTCGGGCTCCACCAGGACGATGCCCTCGCCGGTCCGGTCGACGAACTCCGAGTAGAGCCGGTCGCTCTCGCGGTGCAGCACCCGGGGCAACAGGCGCATCACCACCAGCGACGCACCGGCGAGCACCACCGCGAAGCCGACGAAGAGCACCCGGAACGTCTGCAACCCGGCCTTCGCCATCGGGCGGCCGGCAACGCCCACCAGGCTCATCGTCCCGCCGCCGGGCAGGGCGAGGGTCCGCGACGCCTGCAGCGCTTCGGGACCCACCACGCGCACCTCCGTCGGCCGCAGGAGCGAATCGCCGCCCTCGGTGAGGCTGACCTTCAGCCCCAGGTGCCCGGCGAACGGCGTGAGGTCCCAGAGCGGCGCGGCGACGACGACCCAGCCGCCGGCGGAGCGGTGGGCGCCGACGACCCAGCGATCGCCGCCCGCGTCGACCACGCGTGTCCCCTCGTTCGTGGGGGTGCCGAGCTCCGGTGCGTCGGGCGCGGCGTCGCGGTGGAGCCACGCCCCGGTGGGCCCCAACAGGCCGACGAAGCTCATCCCCTCCGGGCGGGCGAGCGCCACCTTGACCGCCTCCGGGGCCTCCGACGCCCCCGCATCGACCCACGCCCGCACCGAAGGCACCGCGGCCGCCTCGACCGCCCTCGCGTCGATCGACCGCAACCGCAGGTCCAGCACGTCCGCCACCCGGTCCAGGCGTTGCTGCACCTCCCAGGAGTCCCGCCGCGCGGCCGCGTCGACGAACGTCATGTGCAAGAGCACCCACGCGGCCAGCACCGAGCCGATCCAGCCCGCCGCGACGAGCAGGGCCACTGCGCGCCGAGGGGACCAGGGTCCGGGGTCCGGAAGGGACATGATCGGCCCTTCGGCCGGCGGCGGGAGGTCTTGAGCGAGGCTACAGAAAAAAATCGTGCTCCACGACGCCGTGCTCCACGCCCTGCGCCCGCGCACGCTCGCCGAGGCGGTGCGGACCCGACTCGGGGGCGGGTGGTCGGTGGTCGAGGTCCGCGCGCGCCTGGCGCCGGAGGTGGTCCAGACCTGGCTCGGCACCGCCGACGCCGAGCCGATCCGGGCCGAGCGCGCCCTCTGCGACGCGGTTCGCCACGAGCTGTCCGGGTTGGTGGCCGCCGGCACCGTGGCCCGGCGAACGCGCCGCTACTCGGCCCACCTGCGGGGGAAGGGCGCGCGCGACGTGGTCATCGATCTGTACCGGCTGGGCCGTGGCCACTGACCAGCGCGTTGGCGTGGCGGTAACTCTCGTGGGTGCCGGCGTCCGACCAGTACCCCCGGAGCTCCTCCCAGCTCGCGCTCCCCGCCGCGACGTAGCGGGTGTTCACCTCGCTGATCTCGAGCTCGCCGCGCGCCGAGGGCGTGAGCGTGCGGATGATGTCGAACACCTGCGCGTCGTAGAAGTACACCCCGGTCACGGCGAACCGCGACGGCGGCGCCGCCGGCTTCTCCTCCACCGCCACCAGTCGCCCCTGTACGAAGCGGGCCACCCCGTACCGTTCGGGGTCGGCCACCTCCTTCAGGAGCAGGTGGGCCGCGGTGCCGAGGGCCTCCCACCGGGCGAGCACCGGGCCGAGCGCGGCTTCGAAGACGTTGTCCCCCAACACCACCGCCAGGTGCCGCCCCTGCGCGAAGTCTTCGGCGAGGCCCAGCGCCTCGGCGATGCCGCCGGCCCGGTCCTGCACCTTGTAGGTGAAGCGGCACCCGAACTCGGCCCCCGAGCCGAGCTGGCTCACCAAGGCCCCGAAGTGGTGCACGCCGGTGACCACCAGGATGTCGTCGATGCCCGCCTCGACGAGCCGGCGAACCGGGTGGTACACCATCGGCACGTCGCCGACGGGGAGCAGGTGCTTGTTCGTGGTCTTGGTCAGCGGGTGCAGTCGGCTCCCGGAGCCGCCGGCCAGGACCACGCCGCGGGTGGGTCGCATCACGCGGACAGGGTAGCCCACAGCGGGGACACGCGCCGATGAAGGTACTCGTCACCGGGGGCTGCGGCTTCATCGGCCACCACCTCGTCCGGGCGTGGGCCGCCCACCACCCGGCCGACACCGTCGCCGTGCTCGACGCCCTCACCTACGCGGCCGACCCCGCCCGGATCGCCGGCCTGGCGCACCTCGTGGTGGGCGACGTGGCCGACCCCACGGCGTTCGACCGCGCCGCCGACGCGCTCGGTGGCATCGACCTGGTCGTGCACCTGGCCGCCGAGTCCCACGTCGATCGCAGCCTCCGCGACCCGGCCCGGTTCGTCCACACCAACGTGCTCGGTACCCAGGTCCTGATCGACCGCTCGCGGGCGCACGGCGTGGCCCGGTTCCTGCACGTGTCGACCGACGAGGTCTACGGCTCCATCGCCCACGGCGCGGTCGACGAATCGGCGGCGTTCCGCCCCGGTTCACCGTACGCGGCCAGCAAGGCCGGGGCCGATCACCTCGTCGCCGCCGCGGTCCGCAGCTTCGGCTTCCCCGCGGTCGTCGCCCGGCCGGCCAACGTCTTCGGCACCGGCCAGTACCCCGAGAAGCTGCTCCCGGTGCTCGCGCGCGCGGCCGTCCGCGGCGCGCCGTTGCCGCTCTACGGCGACGGCCTCCACCAGCGCGATTGGCTCGCGGTCGAGGAGCTCTGCAGCGCGCTCTTGTGCCTCGCCGCGCGGGCCCCGGAGGGCAGCGTGTGGAACCTGCCCGGCGCCGGCGCCCGGACCAACCTCGCCCTGGCCGAAGCGGTGCTCGCCGCCGCCGCCGCCCCCCGCGCGCTCGTGGCGTTCGTGGCCGATCGTCCCGGTCACGACCGGCGGTACGCGATGACGGGCGAGGCCGCGGCATCGCTCGGAATCCAGGCCCGCACCCCCGTCGAGGTCGCGATTCCCGCCCTCGTCGACGAAGCCCGGCGCAGCCTGGGCGGCGCCTCAGGCCCGTCCTGACGGCGGCAGAAGCTCGACGGCGCCGCGGGCCGCGGGGAGGGAGCGCCGCCTTCGGGACGGTCGCGCCGCGGCCCCCCGACCCTAGCTGAACGCCTTCTTGTCGCCCCAGCGGTTGGACCGCTGATCGCGGGCGTTCTCCAGGCCCATTAGCGCCTCGCGCGCCATCTTGTCGACGATCTCCTGGTGGGAGAGGCCCTGGGCCAGGAGCGCGCGGTAGCCGACGTCGGCCCCGCCGCCGCCCTCGGTGTCGCCCGGCCGCTCGTGGCCCGCGCCCGCCGACCCCGTGGGGGCCCCGCCCGGCGCGCTGGTGTGGGCCGCTTCGTGCATCTCCGGGCCGCCGGTGCGGCTGCGGTGGAGCACCATGCGCTCGACCGCGCGCGCTTCGGACTCTTCCTGGTCGTGGCCGGAGTTGTGGCCTTCGCCACCCGAGTGCTCCAAGTGGTATTGCTCGTGGGCGAACAACGCCGCGTCTTCCGGCTTGTTGGGGTCGAAGTCCTCGGCCACGATGATGCTGCGGTCGACCGTCATCGCGCGGGCGCCCACCGCCTCGAGGGAGCGCGACGCGAGCGCACCGGTGAACACCTCGCCGCCGCCGGCGACCTGCCTACGCTGGAGGCCCGGCTTTTCGGCCCGGCTCGCCAGGCGATTGATGGTGCTGGCACGATCTCTGGCCATGGCCGCTCCCGGGGGGAGTATAGCGCGGCCGCGGCCGAGGCGGGCTATGGTGGGGTCGATGCGGCTGTTCGCCCTGCTGTTCCTGTGCGTGGCGTGTTCGTCGGAAGACACGGGCGACTCCGACACCACCTACACCCCCCCCGGCGACGCCGACGGCGACGGCCTGCTCGACCCCGACGACTGCGACCCCAACGACGCCACGGTCGGCGCCGGCCTGCCCGAGCTGTGCGATCAGGTCGACAACGACTGCGACGCGGCGGTCGACGAAGGGCTCGACTCCAGCACGTGGTTCCGCGACCAGGACGGCGACGCCTACGGCGACCCGACGTGGACCACGACCCTGTGCGGCGAGGTCGCCGGCTGGACCCAGGACGACCAGGACTGCGGCGGCTCCGACCCGTCGATCTACCCGGGCGCGCCGGAGTGGTGCGACGGCAAGGACCACGACTGCGACGGCCTCACGATGGAGGAGAACGCCGGCGACCGCCTGTCGTGGTGGCCCGACACCGACGACGACGGCTACGGCGCCGGCGAGCCGGTGCTGTCGTGCGAGGCGCCGGTCGGGCACGTCGGCAACGCCGAGGATTGCGACGACACCCGGGACGACGTGTCGCCCCGCGCCCCCGAGGTGTGCGACGACGCCGACGTCGACGAAGACTGCGACCTGTTCGCCGACGACCTGGACGACTGGGCGGCCGGCGGCGCCAACGGGTACCCCGACCTCGACGGCGACGGCTACGGCGCGCTCGTCGAGCCGGTGTGGACCTGCGACATGCCGCGCGACCACGTGTCCATCACCGAGGACTGCAACGACGCCGACCCGCTCATCTTCCCGGGCGCGCCAGAGGTGTGCAACGGGTTCGACGACGACTGCGACGGCGACGCCGACACCACCGCGACCGACCGGCGCACCTGGTACGAAGACGCCGACGAAGACGGCTGGGGCGAGCTGGCGGTCACCACCGAGTCCTGCGAGGTCCCCGAGGGCTATGCACGGTGGCCCGGCGACTGCGACGACCACAACGACACCATCCACCCGAGCGCCGACGAGAGCGCGTGCGTGGCCGGCCTCGACCTGAACTGCGACGGCTACACCGGGGCCGACGACGCCGACGGCGACGGCTACTCCGCGTGCACCGAGTGCGACGACGGCGACGCCGCCGTCTTCCCGGGCGCCGAAGAGGTGTGCAACGAGACCGACGACGACTGCGACGGCGAGGTCGACGTGGGCGCCACCGACGCGACCACCTGGTACACCGACGCCGACGGCGACGGCTTCGGCGATCCCGACGCGCCGGTGGACGACTGCGAAGACCTCTTCGGGTACGTGTCGGATGCCACCGACTGCGACGACACCGCGCGGACCATCTTTCCCGGCGCGCCCGAGACGTGCGCCACCACTGCCGACGACGACTGCGACGGCGAGCCCAACGAGCTCGACGCGTTGTCCTGCGTGGACTGGTACGACGACGTCGACGGCGACGGGTACGGCGCCGACAACGTGTGCGCGTGCAGCGCGTACGGCGCCTACGACGACGCGGTGGGCGACGACTGCGACGACGACGACACCTCGATCTACCCCGGCGCGTTCGAGGTGTGTGGCGACAGCATCGACCAGGACTGCGATGGCAGCGAGACGGACTGCGCGCTGACCGACGCCGACGCCACGCTCATCGGCCGGCTCGACGGGGATCGGCTGGGGCTCGGGATCGCGGCCGTCGGCGACGCCACGGGCGACGGGGTGGACGACGTGTTGGTCGGGGCGCTCGGCATGGAGACCAGCACGCCGGACGCCGGCGGGGTGCTGCTGGTCCGGGGGCCGCTCACCGGCGCCGTCGACCTGGCGGGGGTCCAGGTCGCCTACTGGGAGGGCGCCAACACCGGCGACGAAGCCGGCCGCGCGATCGCCACCGGCACCGACCTGGACGGGGACGGGCGCCCGGAGCTCCTGGTGGGCGCCCCCGAGAACGACGACCGCGACAAGGATGCCGGCGCCGCCTACCTGGTCGAGTCGGGCACCGGCACGCTCACCCTCACGGGCACCGCCCTGCTCACCATCCGGGCCGAGTACGCGTACGACGCGCTCGGCGACTCCGTCCTGCTCGGCCTCGACCTCGACGACGACGGGCGGAAGGAGGCCCTGGTCGGCGCCTACGGTTGCGATGTCGACGGCGCCGAAGCCGGCGCCGTGTACCTCTTCGAGCTGCCGGACAGCGGGGTTCGCCAGGCAACCGACGCCGACGTCATCGTGCGCGGCGACGCGCACGACCGCCTCGCGGTTTTTGCCCCCGAGCCGGCGGACGTCGACGGCGACGGCGTCCACGACCTGGTGATCGGCGGGTGGGGCATGGATGGCGACGAGGTGATCGCCGGCGGCGTGGCGGTCTTCTACGGTCCGGTGTCCGGCGAGCTCACGGTGGTCGACGCCGACCTCGTGGTGGCCGGCGAAGCCAACCAGGACGAAGCCGGTTGGCGGCTCGACGTACGCGACGCCGACGACGACGGCACGGTCGACCTGCTCGTCGGTGCCCCCGGCAACGACGACGCCGCCGCCGACGCCGGCGCCGCCTACCTCGTGCTCGGCCCGCTGCTCGCCGACGCGCGCCTGGCCGACGCCCACACCATCCTGCGCGGCGGCGCGGCCGACGACGCCCTGGGCTCCGCGGTCGCCATCGTCGGCCTGAGGGGCTCGGGCGCCGCCAGCCTGCTCGTTGGCGCGCCGGGCGCCGACGCCGGTGGTGCCGAAGCCGGCGAGGTGTACCGGCTCAACGACGCACCTTCGGGCACGTTCACGACCGCCGACGCCGACGCCAGCTACACCGGCGAGTCGCCCGACGCGGCGCTGGGCGAGGCGATCACCAACCTGGGCGACGTCGACGGCGACGGCGCAGACGACGCCGGCGTGAGCGCCACCGGTTTCCTGTCGCCGGCGGGGATGATCACCGGCGCGCTGTACGTGCTGTAGGCCGGACGTTCGACGTTCGACGTTCGACGAGCCGGTTCACCGCTTGCGGCGAACCGGCGGGGGAGAGAGCGCCACTACACCCGGCCCGGCAGGACCCGGCGGTGACATCGTTCCGCAAAACGCCGCGCCCCGCGGTTGGCCCCCCGCCTGAAGCCGCCGACCCGCGTCCCGGGTCGCCGCGTCTTGCCCGGCCCCCGCCCCGCCTCAGCCCTTGTCCCACTCGGGGTTGGGCCACATCGGCCGCGCGTCGCTCCCGTCGGCCGCGGTGCAGCCGAGGAAACGCTGGGGGTCGGACAGGACGCGGACCACCGCGTCGATGCCGAAGCGGGCGGAGAGCCCGTGGTCGATGCGTTCGTCGTAGCTGAACCGGATGTGCATGCGCGGCCGGATCACCACCTGACCGTCGACCACCATCGGCTGATCCTCGATGCGGCCGATCATGATGAACAGCGGGCAGGTGCCGTATTCGTAGAGGTGGTGGTACCCCGGCCCCATCCCCAGGCTCCCCAGGTTGGCGACGAAGATGCTGGTGTGCATCGGGTCGTCCTTGATGAAGAAGCCGGGGAGGATGTTGTAGTGGTTGAGCCAGCCGATGAGGCTCGCGGCGCCGATGAGCAGCGGGCGCGGGAGCAGGTTGAAGAGGTCGAGCTCCTTGTCGCCCGACGTCTTCTTGCCGCTGCGCTCCTCGGAGATGCCGGAGTTGACCCGGGCGCACCAGTCGCGGAAGTTCTCGCCGTCGATGAACTCGCGCTTGACCGTGCCGATCTTGGCCTCGCGGTCGAGCTTCTTGCGCAACATCGAGAACGTGAGCCAACGCCCGCGCCGCTGGTAGAGCCGCCGGCCCACGACGAACCGGTTCATCGCCGGCGTCGCCGAGAGGCCGATGCCCACCGCCGCCACCGTGGCCTGCGTGGGGTTGGCGTCGGGCACCACCTGCTTGCACCGCTCGAGCCACGCTTCGAAGTTGGTCGCGTCCAGGAACGCCTCGAAGTACACGACCGACTCGTTCCGGGTCGGCATCAGGTACTGCATGATCCGCCGGTAAGGCGGAACATTCATCAGATCGCCGTCGGGTCGGGACGTCTTGAACTCGAGCGCGAGCCACAGGAACAGGACGACGGCGACGACGACGTAGGTGACCATGGCCGCGAGACTACGCCATCTGCGTCGTTCCGGCTACCTCAGTGACACTTCCAGGGCCGTGTGCACCCCCGACGGATCGCGCTCGGCGCTGCCCTCGTCGACGGCGATGCCGTAGAGCTCGGGGAGCGGAAAGCTGAAGTCGCCGATGAGCACCAACAGCGCGTCGAGCGGCAGCGCCTGCTCCACCAGGCGCGTGGTCGCCTCGTCGCTGGCGCCCATGCTCGACTCGCGCACCATCAGGACGATCTCCGGGTCGCCGAGCTCGAGGGTGAGCTCGCCTTCCTCGGCGAGCACGGTGAGCGGAACGAACGCGTTCACCGTCGCGACGAGGTGGTCGCCCACGGCGCTCCCGGGCGCGTCGATCTCCACGAGCAGCTCGCCGAGCTGCGCCTGGAGCTGGCCGTCGCGCTCGACGACCACCGGGGGGAGCGGCGACTTCAGCGTGATGGTGCCCTCGCTCGCCTTGAGCGGCAACAACATCAGCGGGTCGAGCGATCCGTCGTCGGTGGACAGGCGCATGTCGAGCAGGCCGCCCGCCCACACCTCGTAGAGCATGCGGTTGAGGAGGTCGTCGCTGACCGCCCCGGAGAGGTCGGCCTGGGTGTCGAGGTCGGGCGTGCCCTTGGCCGCCGCGAGGAACCCCGGCGCGCTGTGCAGCCCGTCCTCCGGCACGTCGATCTCCATGTCGAGCGCGAGCGCGAGCCCGTCGTCGTCGATGTCGGCGTCGGCGAACGAAAACGCCATGTCGACGGTGAGCCCCATCATCTCGGTGCTGTAGCTGGGGTCGAGCCCCGCGAGCGTCTCGTCCAACAGCGGCGGCACCATCTCCTGGATCTTCTCGACCAGCATCTCCTCAAGGGTGGCGCGGATGGTGTCGACCAGGAGGTAGTCCTCGATGCTCCCGGGCAAAAGCGACGTGTCGTAGCCGAAGTCCTTCAGCTCGACGGTGACCTCGCCGACGTCGACCACCAGGTCGCCCCCGAGCGTGGTGACGTACACCTCGGCCGACAGGACGCCCGCGGAGGCCCACATCGCGACGTCGCTGTCGAAGTCGAAGCCGACCGCCTCGCCGTAGGCGTAGATGTCGACGTAGAGGTTCGGGAGCTCGACCTCGAGCTCGAGTGCGCCGTCCCGCGGGCGGAAGCGGAACTCGGTCGTGTCGAACGTGATGCTGTCGACGTCGGCCGCGATGGTGACCGTGTCCCAGGCGTAGGAGTCGCTGTACACCGGGTTCATCGCCGCGAGGCTGTCGTTGAGCAGCTCCGGCGTGAGGTTCTCCGAAGCGACCCCGCCGATCTCGTCGAGGCCGCCCTGGTTCACCCGCACCTGCACCGCCGACTCGACCGCCCCGGCCGCCTCGTCGTAGTCGCCGGCGAGCACCCCGTTGCGGACGAAGTGTTCGTCGCCGCCGGCGTCGACGCCCACCGCCTCGACCACGTTGACCCCGCGCGTGAGCGGCACGGTCGCGGAGAAGCGGCCTTCGCCCACCGTGGCGGCCACGCCGCCGACGGTCACCGACTCCAGGTGCAGCGCGCGGCCGGCCGCCTTGGTGTCCCCGGCGGCCAGGAAGCTGCCCCCCTCGGGGGTGAGGAGCGCGAACTCCGGCGCCGGCGCCGCCTCGTCCGCAGGGGCTTCCTCACAAGCGGTGAGGATGAAGGCGAAGAAGACCATGGGTGAGCCTCCGGGCGGGCGGCGTATACACCCGGCGCCCCCGACCTGTCAAGCGCCGCCGAGGCCGCGCGGGTGCGCCCCGAGGGTGTCGCAGCGCGCGTGCCACGCCTGGAGCGCGGCGGGATCGGCCCCCCGACGCCGATGGGCGCGCAAGAGGCGGTTCTTCGGAGTGTGTTCGACGTCCACGAACTCCAGCACGTCGACCTCGAAGCCGTGAGCTTCGAGCCAGTCCACGCGCAGCGCGTCGGTGAGCGTGGCCGCGTGCTCGCGCAGCAGGAGCCCGTGGCGGTAGGCCGGCGTGGGACCGCCCCGGTTGCGCCGCAGCTCGGCCGCGAGCTCGGCCTGGCAGCACGGCACCACGAAGAGCGCGGCGGCACCGATGTCGACGGCCACCCGCAGCGCCTCGTCGGTGGCGCCGTCGCAGGCGTGCAGGGCCAACACCAGGTCGGCCGAGCCGCCGAGGGTGTCGCCCAGGTCGCGCGCGCCGGCGATGGTGGAGACGGAGAAGGTGACGCCCGACAACGAGAGCGCCTGCGCACGCGCGGCGCAGCGCGACACGAGGTCCTCGCGCACGTCGACCCCGTGCAGCCGGAAGGGCACCCCCGCGGCGCGGAGCGCGTCGGCCAGGACGAAGCTGAGGTAGGCGTTGCCGCACGCCAGGTCGAGGATGCGGAGCGGCGCCTCCGGCCCCACCCCGCGGCGCGCCGCCGCTTCCCACGCCGGACGCAAGAGCTCGACCAGGTGGTTGACCTGCTTGAACTTCTTGGCGTTTTGCGCCGAGATGCTCCCGTCGGCGTTCTGGATGCCGAGCACCCGCAGGAGCGGACCGTGCTCGACGGGCGCCAACGCGAGCGGCCGCCCGCTGCCCGCGCGCTCCGCCGTCGGGGGCGGCAACTCCTTGGCACCGCCGTGCCGCGCGTCGATGACCACGCGGGCGCCGTCGGCGCGGACGACCGTGAGCTTCACGAACCCGTCCCGGATGCGCGCCGCAGCGTCGGTGACCAGGGCCTCGACCGTCGTGGCCTCGGCCGCCTCGACGACCGCGGTGGTGCCATCGGCGGGGCGGGCGAAGACGAGGCGGACGAAGCCGGCGTCGAGCGCGGTCCGGAGGCTTTGGCGGGTACGGGAGAGCGAGCGCACGCCGGCGGCTAACACCCCGCGGCGCCCGGCCGCGCGCACCGGCCCAACCACGTCCCCTCCACGCCGAACACCGGCAAGACCGGCAAGCCGAACCCCATGTCCGACACCCCGACCTCGGCGAGCCCAGTCACCAACGGCTCGGGGACCCGCCGGTTGTAGGTGTTCTGCAGGTCCAGGTATGCATCCAACCGCCAGGTTCGGAACGAGAACCGCCGCGCGACCTTCAGGTCGAGCGCGTGGAACGGCTCCACCCGCCCCTCGACGGGCGTCACCGCGACCCGCGTCGCGGTGAGCGCGTCGACCACCTCCAGGGTGTCCGACCCCGCCGGGTACCCGCTCCCGTACCGGAACCGCGCCCCGAGGGACCAGCCGCGGCCGAGGTCCACGCGGCCCGCCATCCCGAGGCTCAACGGCTGGTCGTAGTCGCTGGGGACCCAGTCCTCGTCGGGGTCCTCGCGGTGGCCGCTCACCCCCCACGCCACGCGCGCCTGCGCATCCCACCGCCCCTGGTGCAGCTCGCCGCTGAGCTCGGCGCCGTACGCGAGGCCCTCGCCCTGGTCCAGGCTCCCGTCGGCCTCGAGCTCCGCGAGCACCGGCAGGTGGCGCCCGTACGCCTCCATCCTCGCGCGCACCGGCCCCATCGCCCACCACGTGCCCACGCTCCCGCCCCACGCCTGGTCGAGCTCGAGCGCCGCCCCCTCCGGCCGGGCGAGCACCAGCTCCCACGCCGGCGCCGCGTAGCGTCCGGAGGCCTCCAGCTCCACGCCCGCGCCGCTCCCGAACGGGAGGCGCCCCGCCAGCCGGGGCCCGACGCCCGCGCGCACCGGCTGGCCGGCCACCCCCAGGGTGTCGACGCGCGCACCGAGGATGAGCTGCGCCGCCTTCCCGAGGCGCAGGTCGGCGTAGACCGCCGGCGTGCCTGCGGGCGCACGGCGTTCGACCTCGTCGTAACGGACGCGCGTCGCGGCGAGGTCCAGGTCGACGCCGACGTTGCCGTCGACGACGTTCCGTCCGCTGTCGGGCAGCTCCACGCGCACCGCACCGCCCAGCCGCTCGCGCCCGATGAACAGCGTCCCATCCTGCACGTCGAGCGTGAGGCTCTCCCACGCCACCGCCGGCTCGATGCGCAGCTCGCGCACGCCCACCGGCACCACGACGCGCGCGTGCACCCGCTGGGTGTCGACCCGCAGCGCGCCCGACCCCTCCACCAGCGGCAGGTCGATGGCGTCGCTGGCCCCCAGGCCGAGCACGAGCACCGGGCCGGCCTCCGCGCGGGCCTGCCAGTCCCAGAACCGCGGCACCGCGCCCGCCGAACCTTCGGGCAAGAGCGGCGCCAGGACCGCGTCCAGGTAGCTGCGGCGCACCGCCGCCGACGCGCGTACCGGGCCCAACGGCGCGCTCGCGTACGCCCCCGCGAACACGAGGTTGGCGCCCCCGCGGACCTCCGGCGCCGGCCCCGCCCGGCGCGTGACGACGTCGACGGTGCCCGCCAGGGTCTGGCCGTAGCGGACGCCGCCGCCCCCCGGCAAGAAGTCCACGCGGTCCACCAACGCCGGGTGCAGGATGCTGGTGAAGCCGCCCAGGTGGTAGATCAACGGCACCCGCACACCGTCGACGAGCACCGCGGTGTGCGTCGGCTCCCCTCCCCGCACCAGGAGCCACCCCGACTCCAGCGGGGGGCGCGTCGTCCCCGGCAGGCTGGTCAACGCGCGCAGCGGATCGCCCAGCGACCCGGGCGTGGCCTGGAGCGCCGCGGCGTCCAGCGTGCGCCGGCCGACCTCCTCGCGGCCCACGCGGTAGGTGCCCACGATGCCCTCGGGCGCCGCCGCGGGCGCGACCGGCGCGAC
>SXGT01651832.1_pt1 | contig 15584 bp, 9 predicted proteins | sample 3176221 | NCBI WGS metagenome assembly SXGT01 (sample SAMN11356862, study PRJNA531348) | freshwater metagenome | isolation source: freshwater sample F1-120 | place: China: Fuxian Lake, Yuxi | collected 2017-12-25
ATCTCCTCGGCGACGGTGACACCGTCCTTGGTGACGGTCGGTCCGCCCCAGCCCTTGTCGAGCACGGCGTTGCGACCGCGAGGGCCTAGAGTGGAGACGACGGCTTTCGCCAACTTGGCGACGCCGCGCAGCACTGCTTCGCGGGCGTCGTTTTCGAACACGAGTTGTTTGACCATCACAACCTCGGGGGGGAACCTGGATACTTCGAGTAGTGGGGTGGCAATCGCCACCTTGCGGTGGCCCTGCCGTATGCGCGCACCGCCCGTAGAAGGCGGCAGACGATCGGGCGCGCGCAAAAGCAAAGGTGGTGCCGCTCGTGGCGCTGGCTGTTCCCGTAGTTGGTGAATCTGATGCAAGAATTTATGTCTGTTAGAGTTGCGACCACCGATTTGGGTCGATTCCGAGCTTGCCCGGCGACGCTGTCGCGCCAAGTTGGCAGCCGCAGCCAAGCTGGGGCGATGGGGGCGCGTCATTCTGGCATGCACATTCTCACGACCTTGGTGGTGGCCATGTTGTGGGCGGCGCCGACGACGGCGCGGGCGCAGGGCCACGGCTGCGAAATGTTGCTGCGCGACGGCAGCGTGCTCGAAGGCAAGCAACTGCGCCGGGTCGGGGCGGACTTCGTGGTCACCCTGGCCACCGGCGAGCGCGCGGTGGCGGGCAAGGAAGTGGTCGCGCTGTTCGCCGGCGCCACGACCGTGGTGGCGTTGCCGGCGTGCCATCTGCACGGCGGCGACGTCGTGTTCGGGGCGGTGGCCGGCGGTGACGCCGCGGGCAACGAGCTGCAGCTGCAGTCCCCGGTGTTTGGTCGCATGCCGATCGCCGTCGATCGCTTGCTGACCCTGGCGAGTCCGGGCGCCGAGTCGCAGAAGGCCATGCAACTGCCGGCGGGCGTCGACGAAGCGATGTTTGTGCGCGCGGCGTTCGGCTGGGACATCGTCGCCGGCACCGTGCACCAGTTCGGCGCCGAAGGCGTGCGGTTCCAACCCGACGGGGCACCGCTGCCGCGCTGGTATCGCAGCGAGGAGTTCCTGGCGCTGCGGCTGCGGTCGGAAGGTGCGACGGCCTTCGCGCCCGAAGCCTGGTTGACGACGCGCCTCGGCGATCGGCTCGCGACCAGCGTGCAGGGGCTCGATGCCAGCGGCCTGCAGTGCACGGTGCTCGGCAGTGTTGCGGTGAAGGTGCCGTTCGCCGACCTGGCTTCGCTGACGTTCGCCGGCGATTGGCTGCAACTGAGCGACCTTGTGCCGAGCAAGGTCGAGGAAACGGGCTTCGACGGCGAGGTCGTGCACTCGTGGCAGGTCGATCGCAACGTGGTCGGTGGGGCGCTGGTGAGCGGCGGCCGTTCGTACGGCAAGGGTCTCGGCATGCACAGCAAGTGCCGGCTCACCTTCGTGGTGCCCGAGGGTGTCGACCGGTTCTGGACGCGCGTCGCGTTCGACGACAGCGTCGCTGGCCTGCGCCTTGCCCCGAAAGCGGACGTGCGCGTGTTGGTCGATGGCAAGGTCGTGTTCGAGCAACGCGATCTCACCGTGGGGCAGTTGCCGCAGGCGACCGGCATGTTGCCGGTGCGCGCCGGCGGCACGCTGGTGCTCGAAGTCGACCACGGCCGCGGTCGCGATCTCGGCGATCGCATCAACTGGTTGTCGCCGGTGTTCCTGCCGGCGATGCGACGGCCGTGATTGCCGCCGTTCTCGCTGCGGTAGCGCTCGCCGCGCTCGGACTCGGCTGCTCGCGCACCGGTTCGCCCGCCGCGCGGTGGCTGCAATGGGCGGTCGTGCTGCTGTTCGCCGTCGGCGTGCTGCTGCGCCCGCGCGAGGTCGTGCAGGAACGCAGTGTCGCGCCGACGACGGTCGCCTTGCCGGCAGCGAATGCCGCGGCGCGCACGGCGTTGCTGGTTGCGGCCGCGACCGCGATGCCGGCCGCCGAGGCGCTGCAGGTCGATTGGCGCGCGCCGATGCCCGAGCTGGGCGGGCGCCCGTTCGGGGCGGCGTCGCAGGCGCCGACGCCCTGGCCGTTGCCGCCCGAGCAGGTGCAGGTGCGGGCCATGGCAGTGCCCGCCGTCGATCGCCCGCTGCGTCTGCAGCTGTCGTCGCCCGGACTCGCGCTCCCGTTGCCGGCGACGCTCGTCGTGCTCGATGGCGACACCGAGGTGGTGCGCGCGAGCGTGTCGCTCGGCGATGCCGCGCCGGTCGAAGTCACCTTCACTCCCGCGGCTGCCCGCGAACATCGCCTCGAACTGCGCCTCGTGCACGAGGGACGCCAGTTGTCGTGGCACGGCTCGTTCGCGGTGGCGCCGGCGTTGCCCGTGCTGGTGATCGAGCCGAGTGGCCTTGGCGCAGCGGCGCTGCGCGCGCAGGCGGTGCCGGTGCAGGAACTGGCCGAGCTGCCGTTGGACCTGCGTCCGTTCGCCGCCGTCGTGCTCGGCAGTGCTCTCGATGCCGCGGCGCAAGAACGGCTCGTCACGGCGGTCGGCGATGGCCTTGGCTTGTTCGCGCTCGGGCCTTCGTTCGCTGCCGAAGGGGCGCCCGTGCGCTCGTTGTTGCCGGTGCGGCCGCGGCCGGCGGCGCCAGCGCCTGACGGCAACGAACCGGTACCGGTGCCCGGCCCCGGCAACGGCGAGCCGCCGCCTCCGGTGGCCAAAACCGACCAGCCCGAACCTGGTGCCGTGCCGCCGGCGGCGAAGGTCGGCGACGAACCGATCGAAGTCGACAAACACTCGATCGCGATGGTCCTGCTCGTCGATCGCTCGGGCAGCATGGGGGCGGCCTTGCGCGATGGCGCGACCAAGATGAGCTACGCCAAGACGAGCGCGCTGCGCACCGCCCAGGCGCTGAGCGACGGCGACGAGGTCGGACTCGTGACCTTCGGCACCAAGAACGAAGGCCGCATCGAACTGCCGTTGGTGGCGGCGACCGCCACCGTCGAAGTGCAGGCCGGCATCGAGCGGCTGGCGCACCAGAACGAGATGACCTTCCTGCTCAGCGGCTTGCAGAAGTGCAACGAGATGCTGCAGGCGAGCAAGGCGGCGGTGAAGCACGTGGTCGTGCTCAGCGATGGCGAGTTCGATCGCAACGAACTGGTGGCGTTGTCGGCGCTCGCGCACCGCATGCGCACCAGCCACAAGATCACGGTGTCGGTGATCTCGATCGTCGATTCCTTCACGCATCCTGCCTTCGTGCGCGGCGCCGAACGGTTGGCGCAGGATGGTGGTGGCCAGTTCCTGACCGTCACCGAACCGGGCACGATCCCGGCGTTCGTGACCGCCGAGGTGACCCGCTCGCTGGAGCGCGTCGGCCGCAAACCGCGCCGTGATGGTGCCGCGCCGGCAGTGACGAAGGCGCCGGAGGCACCGCAGCCGCAACCGGGCGAGCCGTTGCCACCGACGAAGACGGAACCGAAGGCGCAGCCGGTGCCGCCGCCGCCGGCGACGTTCGCGGTGCGAGCCGTCGCCGAGTCGATGCTGCTCGCACCCAGACCCGAAACGGACTGGCCGGCGCTTGGCGCGGCGCTTGCCGGCGATGCGACCGTGGATGCGCACGTGTTGCTCGTCGCCGGGGCCGAAGGCTGGCCCGTGCTCGCGTTCGGCAATCGCGGCCTCGGGCGGGTCGGCGCGTTCGCGGCGGATCTGTTCGGCACGGCTGCCGCCGACTTCCGCGGCGAACGTTCCTTCCCGGCGCGGTTCGCGCAATGGGTGCAGAGCGTGCGGCCTTCGGTGCTGCAGGGCGAGCCGACGGCACTGCTGTCGCGGTTCGCCAGTGAGCCACCGATCCCGACGCCGGCCGAACTCGACGCGTTGCGCGCGTTCTCGGGCGAAGCGGCGGCTGGCGCTGCGGTGCGCGGCGCCCACGTCGTCGGCGCCGCCCGGCAACTCCAGTCGGTGGCAGCCGAGATGGCGGTGTTCCTGGTGTTGGCGCTGCTGCTGCAGGCCCTCGGCGAACGCTGGCTGGCGGCCCGTTCGGCGCGCGCGGCTTTGGCCTGACGACGTGGCTGCGTAGGATGCGGCGATGGGAATGCGTGCCGTCGTCGTCCTGTTCGCGGTGTCGCTGCTCGGTTTGCTGCGCGCGCAAGAACGCTCCGGCGACGCGCCGTTGCTCGCCGTGCAGCGCATGGCATTGGCGACTGCACCGGCTGCCGGCATCGCCGTCGAAGTGCGCAGCGAACGCGGCAAGCCGGTTGCCGGTGCACTCGTGGCAGTGTTGCCGACGCAATGGACGGCCGAGCAGGGCAAGCAGGTGGAAGGCTTGCACGGCACCCATGCCGGGGCACCCAACCAGGCGTTGGCGGCCACGGTGCAGGCGTTCGGCACGTGCTATCGCTGCGATGACGCGGGGCGAGTGTTGGTGCCGACGGAGGCGCGGCGCATCGCCGCGTTCGACGGCAACTACGCGGGCGAAGTGCGGCTCAACGAGGCGCCGACCAAACCGGTGGACTTGCGGCTGCTCGGCCCACGCGCGCTGCTGGTGCGGGTGCTCAACGTGGACGGCAAGCCGACGTCCGGCGTGAAGGTACAACTCGGCGCCGGGCAGTTCTTCGGCTACCACGGCGATGCCGTCAGCGACGCGCGCGGCGACAGCCTGGTGCGCATGCGGATGGGCGTGCGCCAGGAGCAGGGCATGTGGGTCGAGGCCCAGCTCGCCGGCGCACCCGTGCGCGTCGACGTGCCGGAGCCCTGGCCCCGCGCTCCGATCGAACTGCGCGTTCCCGCCTCGGGCATGCTGCGTGTCATCGCCTACGACGGCAAGGAGCAGCCGCGCACCGATGTGCAGCGCGTGCACCTGGTCTGGGCTGGCCACATGCGCGGCATCGACGGCGACGCCGAGTCGTCCGGCGCCACCTTCCGCGTCGCGCTCGGCAGGCGCTTCGATGTCGAAGTCGAGCTGAAGGGAACCGCCGGGCGCATGCAGACGTCGGTCGTCGGGCCGGTGCGGGCCGGAGAACTCGTCGTGTGCGAGGTGCGCGCCACCAAGGGGCCGCCGACGGCGTTGCTGCGGGTGCGCGGACTGGATGGCAAACCGCTCGCGGGCACGGTCGTCGGCGTCGTGTTCGTCGGCGACAAGTTCGCGCGTGGCGAAGACGTGACCACCGACGGCGAGGGCTGGCTGCGCATGCTGCTCGACAACGACAAGGAGGGCGCAACCGAGTTGATCCTGCTGCGCCGCGAGACCGACCGCCGGCGGCGCACGCAGAGCTCCCTCGGCGCCGTGCGCATCGCCCTGCCGGCGGAATGGAAGGCAGGCGAGAACACGCTTGCCGAGGCCACGCTGCAGGAAGAGCCGGTGGTCGCTGCAGGTGTGGTCACCGACGACACCGGCAAGCCGATGGCGAACGTGGCGGTGTCGACCCCGGCAAGTTGGAATCGGCAATCGACGAGTTTCTCGGGCAGCATGTTCGCTTCCGAGGTCCACACCGATGCCGAGGGACGCTTCGCACTCCGGGCCCTCGATGCGGACGACGAGGTGAAGTTGACGGTGCGGGCTCCGGCCGCACACGAAGTACCGGACGCCACGGTCGCGAAAGGGGTCGCCGACGTGCGCATCGTGCTGCATCGGCAAGGGCGCGCTCGCTTGACGCTGCGCGACGTGCCGAAGGCGAACCACCGCCTGTTCACGGGCTTCCTGGTCGCGCCTGGCGAGAAGCCGAATGGCAACGGGCGCGAAGTGAAAGCGGACACGCTGCTGACGACGCGGGCCGGTACCTACGACCTGGTCCTGCGGTTGACCGACGATGGCCCGGACCTCGTCCGCATTCCCAACCTCGTCTTCGAAGCCGGCAAGGACACGGTCGATCCGCGCCTCGACAAGATGGACTGCAGCGCGTTCGCGAAGGGCATCACGATCACGGTGGTCCAGCCCGACGGCAAGCCCGCCAAGGACCAGCAGGTGATGTGCATGGTGACGGTCGGCAAGCGCAAGACCGGCCGCGGCGGCCGCACCGATTCGGATGGCAACTACTTCACGTTCGTGCCGCCCGAGGACGGTGTGCAGGTGACCGTCGGCGGGGCCCAGATGCGTGGCTTCGGCCCGCCGCAGAAGTACCGACGCGTGGTGCTCACCAACGTCACCGCCGACCAGCGCATCGAGTTGAAGCCGACGCTGCAGGTGCGCCTGAAGCCCGCCGGCGACGTCATGCTGCCGGCAGGCGTGCCGGTGCTCTGGAACACCGGCGGGAAGGGCGTCGAGGCGATGCTGCTCGGCCTCTTGCAGGGTGGTGGCACGCTGCAGGCCGACGGCACGATCACCTTCGTCCTCGACGAACCTGGCCAATTCGATGTGACGATGACGGCGACCGAGACCGTCGACGGGCGCCCGGTGCAGCACCGGTTCGCGTGGGGCAAGATCGACGTGAAGGATGTGGTCGAGGAGCAGGCCTTCGCGGTGGCGCTGGAAGCGGAGGACGTGCAGCGCCTCGCGGAGTTGCGCGAGCGCAACCAGCCGAAGTGAGGCGCGGCTGGCGGCGATGCCAGCGGCGACACGCGTTCCGGCGCGGGAAAACCCTTAGCTGGACTCCAGTAAGGGTTGCTCCGTCACCGATGCGTGGGTCTCGCCTCCCGGTTGCCAATCGCCGCCATGCACTTGCCTCATCCGCCGGACTCCGCCGTCCGCACTGACGAACGCACCGTACGCGTCGGTCGCCTCGTTCCTGAAACAGGTATCCCGCTGCGACCCTATCCCGACCGCGCGCAGTTGCGCCAGTTCCTGCGCGAGCTGCGCCTGCCGCTGTGCGCGGTCCAGACGATGCTGGAACTCGCCGACGCGCCGGAGTTGCCGGGCAGCACGCAACTGGCGATCAAGGCCGCCGCGAACCAGACCGACTACGTGCTCGACCTGATCGCCGACTACGTCGAGATCGATCGCCTCGAAGCCGATGCCGTCGGCGTGGCGCCGGAACGCACCGATTTGCTGCAGTGGCTCGAAGCCTGCATCCAAAGCCGTGCCTACGGGACGGAGGCGATCGGCAGTCCGCTGCGCCTGCAACACCGCAGCTTCTTGCCGAGCCACGTCGATGTCGATGGGCCGTTGGCGGGGCGCGCGCTCGATGCCGTGCTGCGCACCGCGGCGCAGCGGGCGTTGCCGGGGCCGATCCAGGTCCGCGTCGCCTACGCGCACGACCGGTCGCGGCCGGGGGCCACGCGGCTCACCCTCGAAGTGGTGACACGCGGCGGCGGCTTCAACGAGATCGAACGCGGCTACGTGTTCACGCCGTTCGCGGTCCGCGACGGCGCTTCGCGGCCGTTGCTGGGCCTCGGCATCGCGCAACGCCTGTGCACGCTGCTCGGCGGCGAACTCCGGGTCACGAGCCCAGGGTTGTCGTCGTGCTCGTACCAACTGTCGTTGGTGGCGCCACCCAGCCCCGACGCGCACTGGATCGATCCGATGGCTGGCAAGCGCGCGCAACTCGGGCCGGTCAACCCCGGGCGCGTCCTCTTCGTCGGCAGCGACCCGACGGTGCGCATGCTCACGGCATCGTCGCTGCTGCGCGCCGGGCACCTCGTCGATGGCGTCGATGACGAAGAGCATGTGCTCACGCACATGGGCCAGGACACCGCGTCGTTCTGTGGCGTCGTGTTCGACAAGTCGTGCCGCAGCGAGACGCTCGGTGGACTCGTCGATGCGCTGCGCCTGGCCGGCTTCACCGGTCGTGTCGTGCACCTGCAGGGCGAGGTGACCGATGGCGCGCGATTGCCGTTCGTGGATCGCTCGCTGCCGAGTGCGTGCTCCGGCGCCGACCTGCTGGCGGCGCTGACGCTGCCCTGAGCCGCGTCCGGTTCAGAGCGACCGCAGGAACGCCAGCAACGCCGCCTTGTCGTCGGCCGACAGATCGAGCGGCTTCATGCGCGCATCGAGCTCTGGGTGGGCATTGCCGCCGCGGGCGTAGAACTCGACGACATCCTCCAGCGTCGCCAGCGAGCCATCGTGCATGAACGGCTCCGTCAGGCGCACGCCGCGCAACGTCGGCGTCTTCCACTTGCCGAGGTCGGCTTCGTCCTTGGTCACCGCCGCGCGCCCCGCCTCGGCCTTGCCGTTCTGCACGCCGATGCCGGTGGCATGGAAGTCCTCGTCGGTGAACAGCGGCGGCGTGTGGCACTTCCAGCAGCCACCTTTGCTTTCGAACACCCATTGGCCGTGGCGCAGTTGCGGCGTCATGGCCGCGGGATCGCCGCGCACGAAACGATCGTACGGCGCGTCGCCGGCGACGATGCCGCGCACGAACGTGGCCAACGATTGTTGCAGCGCCGGTGCCGTGGCCGGTCCACCGAACGTCTGCTGGAAGCGTTCGCGCCACGGCGCTTCGGCGTTGAGGCGCGCCAACGCCGCCGGCACGTCGTGGCCCATCTCGCGCGGGTCGCCGATCGGTTCGAGCACGAAGGCTTCCAGCGTTGGCGAAGCACCGTCCCAACGCTGCAGCGGTGCGTAGCCGCGATTCCACAGCGCGGGCGCGTGCCGGGTCGCCTTCTGGCCGCCGATGCCCGGTGGCAACGGGTCGCGGTGCGCGAAGCCGGTCGCCGCCGGGTGGCAACTCGCGCACGACACCGTCCGGTCGCGGCTCAGCACACCGTCGTGGAACAGCTCGCGGCCGAGCTCGAACATCGCCGCCGTCGGCGTGTATCCCTCCGGCAGTGGCATCGCCGGCAAGCCGAGCGGCGGCTTCTGCAAGAACGCGAACGCCGGCGGCTGCGGTTCGAATCGTTGGGCGAGCAGCGGAACGGTGGCGACCGTAGCGGCGAGCAGCGGGCGGAGCATGTGCGCACCATAGCGCGCTGCCAGGCCAGCAGTCAGTCGAGCCCGAACGTCATCAGCGTCTTCGATTCGAACCTGGTGCCCGGGGCGAGGATCGTGTTCGGGAAGTGCGGCTGGTTGATGCTGTCAGGGTAGTGCTGTGTCTCCAGGCACACTGCACTGCGTTGCGCGTAGGCCTTGCCGCCCTTGCCGATCTGTCCGCGCAGCCAATTGCCGCTGTAGAACTGCAGCGCCGGCTCCGTGGTGCGGATGGTCATCGACCGGCCGCTCGGGGGGTGGCGCAGCTTCGCGACTTCGGCGAGCTCGGCGCCGCGCCGCAGCACGTAGTTGTGGTCGTAACCGACCGCCGGCGTGCCGATCAGTTCGTCGAGACGCACGCCGATCGCGCGGGCCTTGGTGAAGTCGAGCGCCGTGCCGGCCACCGGGGCGATCTGCCCGGTGGGAATCAGCGTGTCGTCGGTGGGCGTGTAGGTGTCCGCGGCGATCCACAGTTCGTGGTCCATCGCCGAAGGCGCGCCGGCGCCGGCGAGGTTCCAGTAGGCGTGGTTGGTGAGGTTCACCGGCGTGCGCTTGTCGGTCGTCGCTTCGTACTGGATCTGCAGCGACGCGTGGCCCGGCACCGGCATCAGCCAGTAGGTGACGGCGACGTCGAGATTGCCGGGGTAGCCTTCTTCGCCGTCGCGACTGCGGTAGGTGAAGCGCACTCCGGGCGTGACGTCGTCACCGACGACTTCGGCGTTCCAGAACACCTTGTCGAAACTGCGGGGGCCGCCACCGTGCAGGTGGTTCGGGCCGTTGTTGACGGCGAGCCGGTAGGTGTAGTCGTCGAGCGTGAAGACCCCCTTGGCGATGCGATTGCAGACGCGGCCCGTGGTGCAGCCGAAGTACTGGTTGTTGGCCGACTCGTAGCCCGTCACGTCGTCGAAGCCGAGCACGACGTCGGCGACCATGCCGGCGGTGTCGGGCACCCGCACGGCGACCAGCGTGGCGCCAAAGTCGGTGACGTCGATCTCGAGGTGCTGCACGCGCAGCGTCCACAACTTCGCCGGGCGGCCGTTCTGGGCGGTGCCAAACCAACGGGACGAAACGGTGGAAGGCGAGGTGTCGGACATCGAGGAACAGGCGGCGAGGAAGAGCGCGAGCAGCGGAGCGGACTTCATTGACGCCACGCTAGCGAGCGAGCTCGAGGCAGGCCAGCGACTCGACGTGGCAGGTCTGCGGGAACATGTCGAACGGCGTCACCGAGACGGTGCGGAAGCCGGCAGCGAGCAGGTCGCGCAGGTCGCGTTGCAACGCCAGCGGTTCGCACGAGACGTAGGCGAGTTTGCGCGGCTGCAGCCGCTGCAGCGAAGCGATCACGTCGGGCGTGAGCCCCGTGCGCGGTGGATCAAGCGCCACCAGGGTTGGCCGCGGCAGGCCGCCGGTGCCGAGTTGCCGCAGCCAGCCATCGACCTGGCCGCAGCGGAACAGCACGTTGCCGATGCCATTCGCCAACGCCGACGCGCGCGCATCGTCGACGGCCGTGCCGTGCAGTTCGATGCCGAGTGCCGAACGAGCGCGGCGCGCCAGCGGCAGCGTCAGCAAGCCGACGCCGCAGTAGAGGTCGGCGACGTCGTCGCTTTCCCCTGGCCGCAGCCAATCGAGCACGTGCTGCACGATCTGGCCCGCCATGCGCGGTGAAGTCTGGAAGAACACGCTCGGCGACAGGCGGAAGTTGATGCCGTCGATTTCTTCGTGCACGAACGGTCGCCCGGCGACGAGTTCCGAATGCGGGCCGAGCAGCCGCGCGGGATCCCCGTCGTTGTGGTTGATGCTGATCGACGAGGCGCCGGCGGCGAGCAGGCGGTCCTTGATGCGTTCGAGGCCGGCGATCTGCGGCACGGTTGCGACGAGCACGACGTGCGCGTCGCCGGTGGTGGTGGTGCGCACCAGTACCGAACGCAGCAGTTCCTTCGGCGCGAACCAGGGATCCCAGGCGCGGTGCGGCAGCTCGCGCAGCAGCTCGATGGTCGTCTGGACCAGGTCCCACGCGAGCGGATCGCTGGCGGGGCAGTCGTCGATCGCGACGAGGTCAGGGCTGCGGGCGCGGTGGAAGGCGGCAGTGAGTCGGCCGCGTGGGTCGGTGAGCAACTGCACCGCGACCTTGTGGCGTTCGCCGTAGGGGCCGGCCGCGGCGATGGTCTCGCGCGCCGTGACCTGGTCGGGGCCGAGCGCGAAGTCGACGGTCTTCTGGATGCGTGCCTGCTTGCTGCGCAGTTGGGCGGCGTAGTGCTGGTGTTGGCGATGGCAACCGCCGCATTCGAGGAAGTGGGCGCAGCGTGCTTCGACCCGGTCGGGGCTTGCTTGCTCGAGGCGGCGCAGCTCGCCGCGGCCGAACTTCCGGGTGGCCGACGTGATATCGACGATCGCGCGTTCGCCGGGCAGCACGCCCGGAACGAACACGACATAGTCGTCGATGCGCGCGAGTCCGTCGGGGCCGTCGCCGAGGCCATGCACATCGACGGTGACCTGATCGCCTCGTGCTACGGGGACTTCGCGCGGACGTTCTCGGCTCATGGGGGGCGGGGACTCTAGCGAGTGAGGGTCTTCGGTGTAGCGCAGTGAGAGGAAGTCACTGGAGCCTTGATTGCATGCGGTTCGTCCAAGAATCGTGATGTAGTCTGCTTCGCCGCTTGCCGGCCCTCTGCCCGCAAGTGGATGACACCCAAGTTCTCATGCAACCGATGAATTCGTTCTCTTTGCTCCGGGCCGCGGCCGTTTGCGCAATTGCCTTGCCGGCGATCGCCCAGTCGCAGCTCGTCCTGCCGCCGAACCACCACTTCACCGAGACGGTCGCCCTGACCAATGGTTTCGGCAGCGTCAACTTCTGGCGCAACCTCGGCGGCCGCTTCCAGGTGCTCTACGAAGGCAGCAACTTCACCGGCGTGAACGGCGTCAGCGGGCCGATCCTGGTGACCAAATTGAAGTTCCGCCACGAGGATGGTGAGCCCAACCTCGGTGGCCACGCCTGGAGCGGCGTCACCGTCGAAGTTGGTTCGACGAGCCTGACCAACGCCAACCTCAGCGCGACGTTCGCGACCAACCGCACGCCCGTGGCGCCGAATACGACCACGATGGGCACGCTCGGCACGGTGAACGTGACGATGGCCCCGGCGCTCGGCGGCACGCCGAACAACTACACGGTCGAGATCGACCTGCTCGCCGCCGGCGCGTCGTTCCTGTTCGATCCGACCAGCGCGGAGCCGAACCTGCTGATCGACATCAGCATGCCGACCGGTGCGGTCTACCCGGCAGCTACGGGTGCGCCTGGCGCGATCCAGGATACGACGGGTACGACGGCTGCGATCGGCGGTCGCTCGGTGTACGCCGCAGTCGGTGCGGCCTTGGGGTCGCTCGGCAACCCGCCGGTGATCGGTCTCGAGTTCGCAGGCAGCGGCGGTTTCGTCAACCCGCTCCCGGCGACCAATGAGTTCTACGGGGCCGGCTGCGGTGGCCAGGCTTCGACGTTCTACCAGGCGTTTCTGCAGGGGCAGGCGTTCGACCTGCAGCAGGGTCTAACGCTGATTCCGGACAACGTCGTGGCGCCGAACTTCTACCTCGTCAACGGCGGCTCTGCGGCGTTCGACGCGTCGAAGGTCAACGCGGCCCCGAACTCGATTGCCGACGATGCAGTCGTCACCCACGCGCTCGGCTACACGTTCGCGTTCCCGGGTGGCAGCACGGCGACGATCAAGCCGTGCACCAATGGCTTCGTCTGGCTCGACGGCGTCTCGACGTCGAGCGACTTCACGCCGACGCTGGCCGAGCTGCTGGGCACGACGCTGACGACCAGCGTCGCGCGCCTGCTGCCGATGTGGACGGACCTGCATTCTGGCCGCAACACCGCGACGCACCCGAACTCGGGCCTGCACGTGCTCAACGACACCAGTGGCGGTGTCGGCAACACGGTGACGTACATCACGTGGTTCAACACGGGCCTGTTCAACTCCGTGAGCGGATTGGCGGTCGGCGGCCATGTCGTCATGGACATGCAGGTCGTGCTCTACGAAGCGTCCGGCATCGTCGAGTTCCGCTACGGCGCGGTGCCGCCGTTCTGCCAGTCGAGCATCGAGTTCGCGGCGGTGACCGGCTTCACGCGCGGTCGCATCGCTGGCGTGGGCTCGGTCGATCCGGCTTCGCGCGACCTGTCGCACGAAGTTCCTTTCGCGACGGCTCCCGAGGGAGCCGTCGGCAACATGCGGATCACGTCGGTGAGCACGCCGGAAGTGGGCACGGCCACCTATGGCGGCCGCATGTTCCCGGGGCAATCGGTGAAGTGGAACGTCAGCAACGTTCCGCCAGGTTCGGTGTTCGGCGCCCAGTTGCTCGACATCGCGTCGAGCCAGCCTGGCCTGCAACTGCCGACGATCACGGCGCCGGGCTGCATGCTCAGCACGTCGACGGGAGCACTGATCTGGGAGTTGACTGTCCTGCCGCCGGCCAGCGTGGTCGGCACGGTGCCGCTGGTGGTCCCGGCCGGTGTGATGGGCGCGCAGATCCACGCGCAGTACATCGTGATCGACCTCGTCGGTCCGAACCTGATCGCATCGTCGAGCAACGCGTTGCGCAGCACGATCGGTCTCGACTGATCGACGACGCGCCGATTCGACCGCACCGGGCGAATCGGCGTGCAAGGCCGGCGGCACGCTGCCCAGGTGGGCATCGTGCCGCCGGTGCATGTACAGAATCCGGGGTTGGCGTGGCGGGCGCGCGCTTCCCATTCGGCGCGCAGGCGGCTACGGTGCGCGGCCTCGGGCTGTAGCGCAGTTTGGTAGCGCGACTGGTTTGGGACCAGTAGGTCGCAGGTTCAAATCCTGCCAGCCCGACCATCTTCTCCTGCCTTGCTGCGCCCGCGTTGTGGCGAACGGCACGAACGGCGTCGAGATCGAAGGAAGGCGGCCGCCTATGGTGCCCGCCTTCGATCCTGCCGCATGACTCCGCTCAAGTACCTGTCCGGCTATCCGCCCGAACTGCTCGGCCAGGTGCAGCGCCTCGTCGACGAAGGCCGCCTGCACGCACACATCGCCGCGCGATATCCCGACCGACATGAAGTGCGCAGCGATCGTGCGCTCTACGAATACGTCGTCGCGCTGAGGATCGAGTGCTTGCGCAACTCCGAGCCGCTGGCCAAGGTCGTCTACGACAACAAGCTGCACGTCGTGCAGCATGCGCTCGGCACGCACACCACGGCAGTGCGAGTGCAGGGCCAGAAACTGCGGACCAGGCGCGAGATCCGCGTCGCCAGCCTGTTCAAGCAGGCACCCGAGCCGTTCCTGCGCATGATCGTCGTGCACGAACTCGCGCATCTGCGGCACCGCGAGCACGACAAGAAGTTCTATTCGCTGTGCGAATCGATGGAGCCCGCCTACCACCAGATCGAGTTCGACGCGCGGCTGTGGCTGTTGGCGCGGGACCTGCAACCGCCGGTCGGGCCCGACGCGGTGGACTGAGGCGCTGGCGGGGCGGCGTTCGGCCGCGGTGATGGCCCGACCGCGGCGACTCGAGACCGGGCTGCTGATGTCGCGACGTTCCTGGCGTCCGCTCAGGCGTGCGGCCGCACCGGTGCTGCGAGCAGCGCGTTGCCGGCCGCGGCGTTGGCGCCGACGAAGCGTTCGGCCACCGGGTCCCACTGCAGCCCAAGGCCGAGGCGGTAGCCGATCGAGGCGAGGTGGCAGACGGTCGCAGTGCGGTGGCCGATCTCGGCGGTGCAGATCGGATCGCGGCCTTCGCGGATCGCGGCGAGGAAGTCGGCGACGTGGCCGGCGTTGCGCGGGAAGCGCAGTTCGCCAGCCTTCGGCTCGGCCAGCAGCTCCGGCGCGTCCGGCGCGCTGCGGTCGGTGCCGCGGAAGGCGCGGCTGTGGCCGCGCGAGCACTCGATGGTGCCGAGTTCGCCCTCGAACGAGCAGTCGGTCGGGCCGCCGTGGACCATCTCGCAGCCGTCGGCGTAGACCAGCACGAGGCCGCGCTTCTGCTCGCGGTCCGCCGGCGGCACGACCCGCACCGGTCCGCTGTGGTCCATGCCGAGTGCCCACTGCGCGATGTCGAAGTGGTGCGCGCCCATGTCGGCGAGGCCGCCGTTGGCGTACTCGCGGTACTTGCGCCACGCCGGGAAGTGGCCGTGCATGCCGATCGGGCAGAGGTCACTGTGGAACGGCCGCATCGGCGCCTGGCCGAGCCAACCGTCCCAGTCGATGCCCGGCGGCAGCGGCAGCTCGTGCAGGTCGCACGCGATCGCGGGATCGCCGGTGTGGATGGTGATGCGGCGCACCTTGCCGATGCGGCCGTTGCGCACTGCTTCGGCCGCGCGCACGAAGTGATGGCCGAACTCGCTGCGTTGCTGCGAGCCGGTCTGGAAGCGCACGCCGGTCGCCGCGACGGTGGCGGCGATGGCGCGCCCTTCGGCGATCGTCAGCGTCAGCGGCTTCTCGCAGAAGACGTGCTTGCCGGCCAACGCCGCGGCGATCGCCGGCTCGGCGTGCCAGTGGTCTGGCGTGCCGACGAGAACGGCATCGACTTCGCGGTCAGCCATGACACAGCGCCAGTCGGCGGCGACGCGGCAGACGTGGCGCTTGCGCGCGGCGTCGGCGAGCCGCATGCCTTCCTGCGCCCGCGCCGCCACCACGTCGGCGACGGCGACGATCTCGCACTTGGGGTCGGCGAGGAACTCGCCGAGCAGTTGCCGCGAGCGCACGCCGAAGCCGACGATGCCGACGCGGATCGAGCCGTCGCCGGGCGCGCGCGGCGGCAGGTCGCGCGGCTGCGCCGCTGGCGCGGCCACTGGGCTCGCGGCGCAGGCGGTCAGGG
>SXGT01690591.1_pt1 | contig 15583 bp, 6 predicted proteins | sample 3176221 | NCBI WGS metagenome assembly SXGT01 (sample SAMN11356862, study PRJNA531348) | freshwater metagenome | isolation source: freshwater sample F1-120 | place: China: Fuxian Lake, Yuxi | collected 2017-12-25
CGGCCTCGTGCGCCCCCTGGGCGCCGCGCCGGGCCTTCTCCAGCCGTTCGCGCGCCGCGCCGGCCGCCGCGTGGGCGGCCTGGAGCCGCTTCTGGGCGACGTCGGCCTCGCCGCGGACGCGAGACAGGTCGGCCTCGGCGGTGGTCGCCGCGGCGCCGGCACCTTCCGCTTCGAGCGCGGCGGCGTCGCGCTCGCGGCGTTGGTCTTCCTGGTCGTGGGAGAGCTGCTCCAGGCGCGCGGCGAGCTGCCCGAGCTCGCGCTCCTGGAACTGTCGGGCGCTGTCTTCCACGCGCCGCTCGCCCTCCAGGGTGTTGAGCCGGTCGCGGACCCGGCCCGACTCGGCCTCGGCCGCCTCGTGCAGGGCCCGCCGCCCTTCCAGCTCCTCCTCGTGGCGGACCACGGCGCGGCCGGCCTCCTCGAGCTCGGCGTTGGCGGCGCGCAGCCGCTCATTGAGGACCTTGCGATCGGCGGCGAGGCTGCCGAAGCGGGCGAGCGCGACCGCGAGCTCTTCCTGGCGGAGCCGGGCGCCGAGGGACTGGCTGCGGAGCGCACGTTGCACCTGCCGTTCGGCCGCCTTGAGCTGCCGGCCCAGGTCGTCGTGGAGGTCGGCGATCTTCTCGAGGGCTTCGCGGGTCTGGCCGAGCTTCTCCAGCGACTCTTCGCGGCGGGCCTTGTACCGGCTGATGCCCGCCGCTTCTTCGACGAGGCTCCGCCGCTCCTGGGGGCGGGCATGCACGATCTGCCCGATGCGGCCTTGCTCGATGAACGAGTACAGGCGGTTGCCGACGCCGGTGTCCATGAACAGGTCGGTGATGTCGCGCAGGCGTACGCGCTCGTCGTTGACGCGGTACTCGCTCTGCCCGTCGCGGTAGAGCCGACGGGTGACCTCGAGCTCGGGGAACCGTTGCCAGATGCCCGGGAACGGCTCGTCGCCGGCGACGAACGTGAGCGAGACCTCGGCGAACCCGAGGGCGTTGCGGGTGGCGCTGCCGGCGTAGATGACGTCGCTCATCGCGTCGCCGCGGAGGGAGCGGGCCGACTGTTCGCCGATGCACCAGCGCACGGCGTCGACGATGTTGCTCTTTCCGCAGCCGTTGGGGCCGACGACGCAGGAGATGCCGGGCCCGAAGTGCAGCGCGGCCCGATCCGCGAAGGACTTGAACCCCTGCAGCTCGAGCTTCCGGATCCGCAACGCCGCCCCCGACCCGCGGTCCTAATCCGGCGGGCCCTCGCGTCGCACGCGCCGCGCTACTTGGCGGGCGGGTGCTTGTGGGCGGGAGTCGGGAGGGCCTTGGCCATGCGCCAGCCTACCACGGCTGCGGCGTGGGCGCGGCGGTCACGCCGCGTTCGGAGGCGCCGCGTCCGGACGGGCCTCCCATCGGTCGATCACGATGGCCACGACCATGTCGGCGAGCACGTTCACGCCGGACCGGACGCGGGCGAGGATCCAGTCGACCGGGACGATGAGCGGGATCACGATGGCGACCGTCGCTTCGGGGACACCGGCGGCGCCGAGGACCAGGGGCAGGATGATGAGCCCCGCCTCGGGGATGCCCGCGATGCCCACGCCCGCCATGATCGACGCCGCCACCACCCCGAGCTGTGCCGACAACGACAACTCCATGCCGAGCGCCTGGCACAAGAAGAGCGTCGCCATCGCCTCGTAGAGCATGATGCCGTCGTTGTTGAAGTTGGTGCCCACGCAGGCGCTCAGCCGCGCGGCGCGCTCGTGGACCCCGAGGCCGGCCAGCGCCCGCAAGGTGACCGGCATCGTCGCCAGGCTCGAATTGCACGACAACGCCGTCACCACCGGGTCGAGCGCGCCCCGCAGGTACCGCGCCGGCGACATCCGCCCGAGCGCCCACCCCACCAGGGGGTACCAGCCGAGGGCGTGGATGCAGAGCCCCGCGAGCACCGTCAGAAAGAACGTCCACAGGACCAGGAAGACCTCGACGCCCGACTTGCCCACGACGTCGGCCACGATGAGCGCCACCCCCACCGGCATCGCCTCGGCCACCCACAAGAGCATCGTCGTGAGCGTGGCGTACGCGACCTCCACGAGGCGCTCCACCACCGCGAGCCCCTCGACCAACGTGCCGTGGGCGTGGTCCCGCACCGAGCGCAAGGCGGCGCCGACGAGCACCGCGACCAGCACGATCGAGATCACGAGGTTCTTCTGGAACGGGTCGACGAGGTTCTCCGGAATGAACGCGGCGAAGTTCTGCAACGGGCTCAGCGTCGCGCCCCTCGGCGCCGGCGGGGCCGCGCCCGCCACCGACTGCAGCTCGGCGAGGTGGTCGCGCCAGGTGAGGCCGGGCTCGAAGAGGTTGAGGATCACCAACCCCAGGACCATCGCGACCGTCACGTTGAGGGCGCACACCGCCAAAAGCCGCGCCCCGCTCGCTCCCGACAAGTTGGTCTTGAGGAACGAGTCGACGATGGCCACGAAGATGAGCGGGGTCGCCAGCGTCTTGAGCGCGCGCACCACCAACATCCCGAGCGGCCCGAGGTCGGCGCTGGTGAGCCCGCCGAGCCACGGCGACGTGCCGAACGCCGCGCCGACGAGCACGCCGACCGCGACCCCGGCGAGGACCCGCAGGTACAACGGCACGCGCCCGAGCGCGGAGAAGAGGACGTCCATGCGCGCGGGCTTAGCCGCCGGGGAGCGGGTCACGCTACACTGGCCGGATGCGCCTGCTCGCCCTCGCCGCCCTCCTCGCCCCCCACGCGCACGCCGCGAGCGGCGGTCCCGACGCCGGCGGCTACGTCTACACCGACTCCGACGAGGCCTCCGGGCCCGTCTACGCCTGGCTCGACAGCACCGGTGGCACCTCGCTCGGCCTCGGCGACGACGAGGTGGTCGAGGTCACGCTGCCGTTCGAGTTCGAGATGTACGGCACCGCGTACTCGACGGTGTCGGTGTCGAGCAACGGGGTGCTCTTCTTCGTCGGGGCCACGGCCACCGCCACCGGCGGCTGCCCGTCCAGCGCGAGCTCCTCGCACGTCGGCGTGGCCGCGTTGTGGCAGGACCTGGGCCCGAGCACCATCACCACCGAGAGCTTCGGCACCTGGCCGTACCGCACCTTCGTGATCTCGTGGACCGACGTGCCGGCCGGCGGCGCCGGCGGCACCGGCGCCTTCCAGGTGTGGCTGCTCGAAGGCCGCGACGAGGTCGTGGTCCAGTACGCCGATCTGGACTTCGGCGACGCCGCGGTCGACGGCGGCGTCGCCGGGTACGCCGGGGTGTTCGGCGGCGGGGGCGGGCTCGGCTCGTCCTGCCTCGCCACGATCGTCGACGAGACCGCCGTGTGGTTCGGGGCCGAGTCCGCCCGCCCCGCGCGCGCCGAGCTGTACACCGACGAGCTGGGCACGCCGTGGTCGGGGTTGGACGACTTCAGCTACGCGGGCCTCGCGATGGCCACCGCCGACTTCAACGACGACGGCGATGACGACGTGCTCCTCGGCGGCCCCGACACCGACAATGGCACCGCGTGGTTGTTGTACCGGCAGTGGTCCACGGGTACCACCCTCGACAACGCCGACGCGAGCTTCACCGGCGACAACACCGGCGACGACCTCGGCGCCGCCCTCTCCACCGGCGACCTCGACGGCGACGGCTACGCCGACCTCATCCTCGGCGCCCCCGCTTCCGACCCCGGCGGGGCCGACTCGGGCGCGGCCTTCGTCTTCACCGGCGGCGCGTGGACCGGCAGCTACGTCGCGAGCGACGCCGACGTGCGCCTGGCCGGCGGTACCACCGGGAGCATGGCGCTCGGCACGGCCCTCGCGTCGGGCGACGTGGACGGCGACGGCTACGCCGACCTCGTCGCCGGCGCCCCCAACGCCGACGGCGGCGGCACCAACTCCGGCGGGATCTACGTCCTCGCCGGCTCGGCGTCGGTCGCCGGCAACTACGCATCCACGGCCGCGGACTGGATCCTGACCGGCGCCGCCGCGGGCGACGAGCTCGGCGGAGCGCTCGCCGTCGGCGACATCGACGCCGACGGGCTCGACGACTTCCTCGCCGGCGCCATCGGCCAGGACGGCGGCGCCACCAACGGCGGCGCGGTCTACACGGTGCTCGGCGCCGACCTCGTCGCGGGCACCGCGACCATCACCGCCACCGCGAACTGTCGGACCACGCTGGCCCAGTCGCAGGCCAAGCTCGGCACCTCGGTCGCCGTCGCCGACGTGCGCGGCGGCGCCGGCCTCGACCTGCTCCTCGGCGCGCCGTACTACGACTCCACCTACACCGACCGCGGGGCGGTCTTCGTGATGGAAGACCCGGGCACCACGTGCTGGACCTCCACCACCTCGGCCGCCACGGCCGTGCTCGGCGCCACCGCATCGGGCCGCTTCGGCTGGCCGGTCTCCGCCGGCGACCTCGACGGCAACGGCCGCGCCGACCTGATGGTGTCCGCGACCAACGACAACACCGCGACCTCGGGGGGCGGGGCCACCTACGTCTTCACCACGCCGCCCGCGGCGGTGAGCGCCGTCGCGACCGACGCCGACCATGCGTTGTTCGGCGCGTGGAGCGGCGGGCGCGGAGGCAGCGCCATCGCGGTCGCCGGTTCGACCGACGGCCAGAGCCTGCTGTTCACCTCGGCCTACGCCGACGCCAGCGGCACCGGGACCGGCGCGTTGTCCGAGTGGGCGTGGCACGCCGACTTCGAAGACGACGACGCCGACGGTTTTGTCGACGCCGACGGCGGCGGCAACGACTGCGACGACGACGAGGCCGGCGCCTACCCCGGCGGCACCGACACCACCGGCGACAGCATCGACGGCGACTGCGACGGATGGACCGACGGCGTGATCCGGGTGCGCAAGGACCTCGAAGGCTGGGAGTGGGACGTCGAGGAGCTCCTGCAAGGCAGCGTCGACGCGAGCGTCGACTTCGAGGGGGGCACCTCGGGCGCCGAGGTGGCCGAGTCGGGGGTCACCTTCACCGGCGCGACCTACGCCACTTCGATCGGGCGCACCTACCCCGAGGGGGCCCTCGCCGCGTCCGCGGCCGGGGCGGTGCTCCTGGAGTTCGACAGCACCATCGACGCCCTCTCCCTGCAGCTCCTCGACGCCGACGACGACTTCACCCTGGAGGCCTACGACGCCGACGGGGCCGCGGTCGTCACCGCGTACGACTTCGAGCTGCACAACGCCGGGCGTCCGGGCGGCGCCCTCCGCGGGTACACCTTCGCCGAGCCGGTCGCCACCGTACTCTTGTCGGCCGCCACCGGCGGCACCTTCGGCATCGACGAGCTGCAGTGGGCGCTGGCTTCGGGCACCGATCGCGACGGCGACGGCCAGACCGAGGACGCCGGCGACTGCGACGACACCGACGCGGCGGTGTACGTCGGCGCCACCGAGGTGCTCGGCAACGGCGTGGACGACGACTGCGACGGCACGGTCGACGGCGGGTCGATGACGTTGTGGACGAGCGAGACGTCCTGGGAGAGCGCCGCCGGGCTCGACCCCGAGCAGATCGACTTCGAAGACCTCGTCGCCACCGCGACGATCGACGATCAGTACACCGAGCTCGGCGCCACCTTCGACGGCACGCCCGCGGCCGCCACCGACGTCGACGGGACCGCGGCGACCGGCAGCCTCGCGGCCGAGGCCGCCGGCACCACCTTGTCCATCACGTTCACCGAGGTGCAGCCGGCGCTGGCGTTCACGCTCCTGGACGCCGACGGCAGCGTCGACGTCGACGGATACGTCGGCGGCGTGCTCGTGTACGCCGGGACGTGGTCCGGGAGTGGCGGCAGCGAGTTCGTGGGCATCACCACCGAGTACGGCCTGGACGAGCTGGTCCTCACCGCTTCGGCCGGCGACACCTTCGGGATCGACGACGTCACCTTCGCCACGCTCGGCCTGGACGACGCCGACGGCGACGGACTCACCGAGTCCGAAGGCGACTGCGACGACGCCGACGCGACGGTCTACACCGGCGCCGAGGAGACCTGGTACGACGGGGTCGACAGCGACTGCGACGAAGGCGACGACTACGACCAGGACGGCGACGGTTCGTCGCTCGGCGACGACTGCGACGACATCGACGCCACCGTGTACGACGGGGCCACCGAGACCTGGTACGACGGCATCGACAGCGACTGCGGCGGCGACAGCGACTACGACCAGGACGGCGACGGCGAGGACAGCGCCGCCGGTGGCGGCGGCGACTGCGACGACACCGACGCGACGATCCGCCCGTCGGCCACCGAGACCTGGTACGACGGCGTCGACCAGGACTGCGCCGGCGACGACGACTACGACCAGGACGGCGACGGCATCGGGACCGGCGGCGGCGGCGGGCTCACCGATTGTGACGACACCGACGCCGCCGTGAGCCCCGACGCCGCCGAGGTGTACTACGACGGCGTCGACAACGACTGCGACGAAGCCACGGTCGACGCCGACCAGGACGCCGACGGCTACGACGCGACGAGCCAGGCCGGCGACGACTGCGACGACGGCGACCCGGCGGTCCACCCGGACGCGTCCGGGGAAGCCTGCTACGACGGCGTCGACCAGGACTGCGACGGCGGCGACGACTACGACTGCGACGAGGACGGGTACCCGAGCGCCGACCACGGCGGCGACGACTGCGACGACGCCGACGAGACCATCCACCCCGCGGCGAGCGACACCATGGGCGACGGGGTCGACCAGGACTGCGACGGCGGCCCGGAATACGACTTCGACTACGACGGCTACGACGGCACGGCCGACGGCGGCGACGACTGCGACGACGGGGACGACACGGTCAACCCCGGCGCCACCGACACCTGCTACGACGGCGTCGACCAGGACTGCGACGGCTGGAGCGACGGCGACTGCGACCGCGACCGCTACGACGCCGAAGCCGAGGGCGGCACCGACTGCGACGACGCCGACGCCACCGTGAACCCCGGCGCCAGCGACTTCCCCTACGACGGGGTCGACCACGACTGCGACGGTGCGTCGGAGTACGACATCGACGGCGACGGCTACACGGCGGACTGGTACGGCGGCACCGACTGCGACGACGCCGACGGCACGGTGTACCCCGGCGCGATCGACGCCTGCTACGACGGCCTCGACACCGACTGCGGGGGCGACGACGACTACGACTGCGACGGCGACGGCAGCCCGAGCGACGACTGGTCGGGCGACGACTGCGACGACGCCGACGCGCGCATCGGCCCCGACGCGGTCGAGGTGGTCGGCGACGGCGTCGACCAGGACTGCGACGGCCTCGACGCGACCACCTGCACCGACTGTGACGGCGACGGGCACGACGATCTGGCGGTCGGCGGCGACGACTGCGACGACACCGACGCGGCGGTGTACCCGGGCGCGGACGACGTCGCCTACGACGGGCTCGACGCCGACTGCGCCGGAGACGACGACTTCGATCGCGATGGGGACGGCGACCGCGTGGAGCTCGGCGGGGGCGCCGACTGCGACGACGCCGACGCGGCCGTCTCGAGCCTCGTCACCACCGACGGCTGCGGCCTCGGCGACGAAGACTGCGACGGGACGCTGGACGAAGACTGCGACCTGGACACCGGCGACACCGGCGACACCGGCGGCGACACCGGCGGCGACACCGGCGACACCGGCGACACCGGCGACACCGGCGACTCCGACACCGCCGACTCGGGCGACGACGACTGGCGACCGGACCCCGAAGAGGTGCGCGAGCCCATCGAGGTGCCCCGCGGCACCGCGTGCGGGTGCGGGGCCGAGGGGGCCGGCACCGCCGGCGCCGCCGCCGCCACGATCGGACTGGTGGTGGTGCGCCGCCGCCGGCGCTGAGCGCGCGCGCTCAGTTCAGGTGGTTGTCGTCGCGGCTCCGCCGTGGACGCTCGCCCGACTTCCCACCTTCGAGCACGGTGAAGCGCGAGGCCTCGGCCTCGAGCTTCTTCTTGCGGCGCAGGAGCCGCCACCAGCGCCAACGGTCCTCGTCGACCCACAGCACACTCCACGCCGCGCACCACACGAAGACCTGGTGGATGCTGGTGAGGTCGCGGTAGATGCCGGCGCGGAGCAGCGTGAGCACCCCGAACGCGTAGGCCACCCACATCGCCGGGATGGGGTCGCCGATGAACAGACGGAAGTGGGCGCCTCGATTCAAGAGCGCCAACCACACGATCATCGCTTCGGCCGCCCACCCGAGACCGAAGACCAGCGGGCTCCGCTCCCCCGCCCATAGGGCCCCAACGCCCACGATGCAGAGCGTGGCGCCGAACCACGCCGCGGCGGTGGCGAGCAACAACCGGCGTGTGCCCATGGTCTTCCACGTGCTCTCGAGCAGGAAACCGAGCACGAGCCACGACATGATCGCGCTGGTCGCGGGGCCCTGGTACAGCGGGTAGGTGAAGGGTTGCCAGAAGCGGAACCCGCCCACCACCGGCGCCAACGCCGCGAGCTGGGCCAGGTCGCCCGCGCCCACCTGCACGACGTAGAGCACGACGAGCACCCCGAGCACCCACCGCACGCGCACGGTGAACAAGCTCGCGAAACTGGGCCCGGTCGGGTAGTCCATGCGCCCCAGTATCACCCGCGCCCGTGCGCTCGCTCCTGTTCACCCTCGCGTTGGCCCACCCGCCCGGCAGCTCCGGCGGCGGCGGCGAGGCCATGGGCGGACTGCCCGGCCAGCGGATCGAAGCCCACGTCCAGCCCCACCGCCTCGACCTGGACTACTACGTCGAGGTGCCGGCCCTGCGCCTGTACAAGGAGGCGCGCGCCGAAGGGGCGGCCGACTCGGGGTGGGCCGCGCGCAAGGCGGAGTCGTTCCGGCCCGGGCTCCGGGCGCGCTGGGCGGACGCCGAGCTCCCCCTCACCGCGACGCCGGTCGAGGTCCCCGCCCAGTCGCGGGAGGGCAACTTCGTCGAGCTCCACCTCGCGGCGACCGCTCCCCTCCCCGGCCCGCCGGGAACGCTGGAGCTCCGCCTCGACAACTTCGCCGGGGAGGCCGGGTACTTCGCGGTCCAGGTGACCCTCGACGGCGGGCTCGTCGCGAGCGAGACCACGCTCGGGTCGGTGCGCGGCGGCCGCCTCCGCGACAACCTGCACGGCGCGTGGCGCACCGGCGAGGACGCCCGTCGGGCCGCCCTCACCCTGCGCGCGACCCGCCCGTGGGAGAGCCACACGGCCGGTCCGTTGCCCGAGCGCATGGCGGGGCTCGTCGGGCTCGATGGCCTCGTGGTCGCCGGGGCAGGGCTGGTCGCGGCGGGGGTGGCCGTGGCCGGCGTCCGGTGGTTGCGGCGAGGTCGGTGAACGGACAGTCCGGGGCAGGGCGGAAACGCCCACGCCGCGGGCTCCCGCCCGCTCGGCCGCGCGGCGCGGCGCGGACCCCGCCGAGCTCGGGACGGGCCTACCGCGCCGCCCACCCGGGGCACACGCCGAGGGTCTTGCGGGCCAGGGTCGACAACGGGAGGTCGTCGGCCTGCGCCGGGTGCACCCACCGCAGCGCGTCGGACGCCACCGAGCCCGGCTTCGACTGGAGAGACGCCGCGAAGACGGTGGTGTCGAGGTGCAGGTGGCTGAAGGTGTGCGCCACCGTCCCGAGCGGCGCCCCCACCACGGCGGCGAGCCCCAGGCGCGCGCGCAACGCGGCAACGAGCGCGTTGGCATCGGGCTGAACGTGGTCGTCGAGCTCGGCGCCGGGGAGCTCCCACAGGCCGCCGAGCCGGCCGCCCTCCGGCCGCCTGACCAGGAGCACGCGGCCGTCGTCGAGCACACACGCCGCGACCGCCCGCCGGCGGGGCACGGCCTTCTTCAGCTTCACCCCAGGGTATCGCTCCGGAGAGTCACGCCCGAGGCACCCGGTCGCCACCGGGCACCCGCCACACCGCGGGGCCCGGGGCGTGCACACCCGCGCGCCGAGCTCCATCAGCGCCTGGTTCCACTCCCCGGCCCGGCCCGGCGCCAGGACCGCCCGCGCGCGCTCCCACGACCAGCGGACCGTCGGGAGCTCCTGGGCGTACCACCTGGACAAGACCCGCTCGACGTTCCCGTCGACCACCGGCTCGTCGGCGCCGAAGACGATGGAGGCGATGGCGCCTGCGGTGTACGGGCCCACGCCGGGCAAGGCGCGGAGCCCCGCCACGGTCCGCGGGAAGCCGCCGCCCGCCACCACCGCCTGCGCCGCCCGCTGCAGGTTGCGGGCGCGCGAGTAGTACCCGAGGCCGGCCCACCGGGTGAGGACGGCCTCGGTCGGCGCGTCGGCGAGGGCCTCGACGGTGGGAAACGCATCCATGAAGCGCTCGAAGTACGGGAGAACCGTCTCGACGCGCGTCTGCTGGCACATCAGCTCGCTCACCAGCGTACGGTAGGCCGACACCTCCGTGCGCCACGGCAGGCGGCGGTGGGCTTCGGCGTACCACGCCAGGAGCGCGGTTTCGCGCACCGGGGCGGCTACTGCCAGCTGACGTCGGCCTTGCCGCCGTCGAGGTGGATGCGTGACACCTGGTCGCTGTTTTCGACCGGCAGGAGCACCATCTCCTTGCGGTCCAGGTCGTCCCAGCCGCCGCCGGTGGGGCCCGCCCACACCTGGAAGCCCAAGGGGCGGCCCGGGGCCTCCCAGTACGCTTCGAGGCCGGACGTGAGCGCCGCGTCTTCGTTGACGTCGGCGTAGGACCACCCGAGGACACCGCGGTCGACCGTGAAGCCGAAGCTGTCGCCATCGGTAGCCGGCAGCGTGCCCGACAAGAGGAGGAAGCTGACCGCGCCGCTGTCCGAGACGTAGCGTTGGTCTTCGTACGCGGCGTTGACCTGGATGCCGGAGCGCGACCCTTCGACCTCCCACGACGCGGAGCCCGAGTCGTAGGTGACCGTCCAGTACTCGGTGCGCGCGACGCCCGGGCAGGCCGACATCGCGATCTGCTCGCCCGTGGCTTCGTCGTAGGCCATGATGACGTCGGAGGTGGCGCCGACGTCGTCCAGGAGGGCGTACTGGAACGAGTCGCTGGCGTCGAGCACCTCGTTGGGCCCGTGCGGGCCGCGGAGCGTGGGCACCGCGCACCCCGTGGAGGCGTCGAGCACGTACACGAAGCCGTCCTGCGTGGCCACCGTGACCGCCGGCACCTCGGGGTAGGCCCCCCACGTGGTCGGCTGCGGCGTCGCGACGAGGCCCACGCTGGGCGTGAGGCCCGAGATGGGCGAGCCGAGGTCGACGCCCGCCACCGCGGCGTCGACCGGGTTGGGATCGACCCAGACGCCGCCGAGCAGATCGTACACGTCGACCCGGTGCAGCCCCACCGGCGCCACGAACGCGCGCACAAACGGCGTGCCGTCGGCGAGGTCGCCCGACTGCACCGCGACGTCGACGACCGGCGCGGCGGTGGCCACGGTCGTCACCGTGGCGGTGGTCGGGTCGCCCGGCACCGCGAAGTCGAGCACGGAGAGGGCCGCCGACCGGGCATCGCCCACGAGGAGCTGCCCCGCGACACCGCGGGCCATGCGCCACGGCGCCGCGCCCGCCGGGAGGGCCACCTGGCCGAGCCAGGCGCCGCTCCACGGGTCGATGACGCCGACCTGGGGGGAGTCGCCGTGCACCGCGACGTAGAGCCGCTCGCCGTCGTCGGCGAGGGCGACGGGGCGCCCGTCGAGGCTCCACACCGCGAGACCGGTGTCGGTGCGCAGGTCGAAGCGGTCGCCTGCGGTGGCCTCGCCTTCGACCACGAACTCGAGCTCGCCGAGGTCGGTGGTGTACGTCTCGCCCGGGACCGGCTCGGCGGACTGCTTGCCGGAGACCTCGCCCACGGCCCACCACCGCGTGCCGTCGTATTCCACCGACCAGTCCTCGGTGGTCGTGTACCCGGCGCGAACCACGACCTCGCCCAGGGTGGGCGTGTCGCCGCTGTCGTCGGCGTCGACGAACACCGGCTCGGTGGCCGTCGGCTCGACCTCGATCGGCGCGCCGTCGGCGACGCCGGTGACGTAGGGCGCCTGGACCAGCACCGCGCCGCGCTCGTCGACCGCCCACACCGTGATCGCGCCGTCCTTGGCGAACGCCGCGACGTCGCGGAGCTGGCGGCCCACGCCGGTGGCGATCGACGACGCCCGCAGGAACGACGCGGAGGTGTCGTCGGTGAGCAGGCGACCCTCGAGGAGGTCGAGCGGGACGATCTTCCCGCTGCGGCTGTTGCTCACAAAACCCACCGGACGTTCGAAGGCGACCGGATCGGCGATCCACGCGGCGCCCGCGGGGCCGTCGAAGTGCAGCGGGATCGTGAGGTCCTCTTCGCACCCGAGGAGCAAGAGCGCGATCATCGGTTCACCACCCAGCCCAGCGGCTCGAGGAAGGTCGGGCTCGCGGGGTCGGCGTCGAGGACCACCAGCGTCGAGGAGACGTGCCCGTCGACCTCGCCGGAGTAGTTCGCGACCACCGCACGCGTGCCGTCCGGGGACAAGGAGATGGCGTACGGGCCCTCGCCGACGTCGCGCGCTTCGGCCACGATCGTACCGAGCGGGCCGAGCTCCAGGTCGATCACGCTCACGCTGTTGGCGTTGTAGTTGGACACGAAGAGGTGCCGGCCGTCGGGGTGCATCGCGAGCTGGCCGGGACCGACCGCGCTCTGGGTGGCGACCCCACGGTCGCGCTCGAAGCTGCGGGGCAGCGGCACGAGGCCGAGCACACGCTCCCGCAGGTCGTCGAGGCCCTGGTCGTCGACCACGTCGTCGGCGCGGATCACGACCAGCGACTCCGGCTCGTCGACGAGCCCGTAGAGCGTGCCGGTGAACGGGTTGACGCGGAGGTCGCGCACCCCGCTGGAGGAGGACAACTCCAGCGTCATCACCGCTTCGAGGCCGAGGTAGTTGAGGTCGGCCCACGTGGAGGTGCTGTCGTCGCGCACGTCCATCACGTAGACGTACGGCACCAGCTTGCAGCCCGCGTAGAGCATGCCCGCCGCTTCGTCGAGCGCCAGCGTCATGCAGCCGCGGCCGATCGAGTAGGCGGTGGACGCGTCCAGGTCGATCGCGTCGTCGTCGTTGGGCGGCACGACGGTGAAGCCCCACGTGTCCGCGAGCGACGGGAGCACCAGGTCGACGTGCATGCGGTCGGGCTCGGCGCCGGCCGCGAAGCCGACACGCAGCGTCGCACCGTCCTCGGCGGCGTACAGGACCTCCCACCCCGAAGCGCCGGCCTGTACCACCGGGCGCGAGAGGCCTTCGGAGCCGAGCGCCCCCGCCATCACCGCGAGGACCGGCCGCGGCACACCCTCGGCGTCCTCCGCCACGTTCCACTTCGTCGTGCCGACGGCGCGCTCGGCGTACCCGATCTGCGTGCCCTCGCCGTCGTCGCCGGTGAACCACATGCGCTCGACCTCGCCGTCGAGGACGACCACCGGGTCGGACACCGACGCGTCGTACCAGGTGCCGGGTGCGCCGGCGTCGAGCTGCCAGGGGTACAGCTCGCCCGGTACCGCGGCGAAGCTGAGCCCGCCGTCGGTGCTCTCCACCATGCCGATCTCGCCGAACTCGCCGGTGTACCAGAGGTTGACGGTGCCGTCGTCGAGGACCTGCACCGAGCCGGGCACCACCGCCGCACCCTCCCACTCGAGCCCCCCGGCGTAGACCGGCGCCTCCGCTCGCGTCCAGGTCAGGCCGTCGGCACTGGTGGCGCGACCGATGGTCGTGACCGCGCCCGAGACGGCGGCGTAGAATGCCGTCCACGTGCCGTCGATCTGCGCGACGGCGGCGTGGTGCACGCCGTCGGCGTCGAACGTGCCCTCGGCACCCACCTCCAGCGCGAGCTCGGCGTCGACGCTCAGCACCCCGTCGACCCACGCGCCGTGCGCCACCCGCCACACGCCGTCGTCGCCCAGCACGTCGAGCCACACGTCCTGGTCGACCCAGGCGGTCGCGCGCACGCCCCCGGCGCCGTCGTCGCCGACGTCTTCGGGGCCGAGGCGGTGGCCGGTGGCGACCTCGAGGTGCCACCCCTGGGAGGACTGGGTGTAGATGACGCCGGGCTCGATCGGGTACTGAAACGCCACGCCCTCGGTGTCGCGCAACGAGAAGTTGGACTCGTCGGTGGCCTGCAGCGCGACGCCGTCCTCGAGGTGGGCCCCGGCTTCGGCGGCCAGGCGGGCGGTCGGCGCCGACCACGTGACGCCGTCGACCGAGGTGGACTCGGTGATCGTGGTGCCGTCGGCCGTCGCGGCGAGCAGGCGGAAGCGGCCCGCCCACCACGCCACCGTGGGCGCGTAGGCGACCACGCCGAGGCTGCCCTCGGGGGTCCACGTGGTCAGGTCGTCGGACCACGCCGAAGCGAGCGTGGGCTCGCCGCCGGCCGCGGTGACCGCGTACCAGGCCCGCCACCGCCCGACCTGTCCGTCCCACCGAACGCTCACGTCGGAGACCGCCGACCCTGCCTCCTGGAAGAGGGCGCCGCGGTCGCGGAAGGTGAAGCCGTCGGCCGAGGTGGCGTGGCCCACGTAGGGCTCGTCGCCGCCGGAGGTGTAGTACAGGTGGTACACCCCGTCGGCCAACAACAACCACGGGTCGGACAACGCGACCTGGGCCTCGTCGGGCTCGAGGATCGTGCCGAGCGGGCTCCACTCCCCGCCCGCGTCTTCGTCTTCGACCGACAACGCGATCGCGCCCTGGTCGACGTACACCAACGTGGCGGACAGGGTGCCGTCGTAGGAGTCGACGAACGCGGGGTCGCGGGCGGTGGACTCGCCGGACAGCGGCACGTCGTACGGGATGCCACTGCGCACCCAGGTGGCCTCGCCGTTGCCCGACCAGCGGAAGACCCCCGCGTCGGCCGCGGCCCAGGCGCGGACGCTGGCGGTGTTCCACGTCAGGTCCCAGTGGTCGGCGGCGACGGTCGTGGGATCGTCGGCCGTCGTCAAGAGCGCGAACTCGGCGCGGGAGCCCGATGCGTCCGCGTCGACGAACGCGTCGCCGACCAGGCGGCCGTCGCCGCCCGGCGGCACAAGGCGCGTGGGTCGCGACGCCAGGTCGACCGTGCTGACCGTGTGGTCGGTGCGGTTGAGCGTCCACGCGCGGTCGGTGGCGGCGTCGTAGACGACCTCGACCGGATCGGCGCCGACGGTCTGGGCGCCGCCGTCCCGGTCGGGGCCGACGTCGGTGGCGAAGGCGGGCGCGTCGGGGTTGGACACGTCGATGTACAGGAGCTGGTCGGAGGCTTCGCGGGTGCGCTCCCCGTCGCTGGCACGGTTGCCCACCAGCAAGAGCTCGTACGCTGCCGCATAGGCGGTGGCGGCCGAGAAGTTCGGCACCGCGAGCGCGTGCGGGTCGAGCGCCGCCACCTCCGTACGCCCGCCGCTGGCATCGAGCAGGTCGAGGTCGAGGGTGAGCACGCTCCCGCCGGTGAAGTCCAGGAACGGGTTGGCGTTGGTGACCGCGATGGTGTGCCCGTCGCCGAGCCAGGTGACCGACGTGGGCCCGGCGAGGCAGGTGCCGATGCCGATCTGCCCGTACTCGTAGACGCCGTCGGGGTAGACGGCGCAGTCGCCCACGTCCGGCAGGGGGTCGGACTGGACACAGGCGAGCGCGAGGAGGAGGGGCAGGATCGTCACGCGGGGCCTAGGCGAGCCCGAGCGCCGCGTGGGCGGCGGCGAGC
>SXGT01576787.1_pt1 | contig 15580 bp, 17 predicted proteins | sample 3176221 | NCBI WGS metagenome assembly SXGT01 (sample SAMN11356862, study PRJNA531348) | freshwater metagenome | isolation source: freshwater sample F1-120 | place: China: Fuxian Lake, Yuxi | collected 2017-12-25
TACGACCATGCCCTAAAAATTCATCCAGAATCAGTAATTCTTCTTGATCGTACCGACTGCGCACGGTGGCTTCAGAATGAACCCCGGACAGAATTTCATAACGGGTCAGAATTTTTTCTACTTGCACCGGATAATAGGCTAATAATTCGGTACAGGTATCAATACCCGTTAAACCGCCACCGATGACGCCTGCAGGTAAACGTACTTGTAGGTTAGCCAACGACGAAGCTTTGGCCGCGCCTGTTAATTGCAAGGCCATTAAAAAGTCGGACGCTTTACGTATGCCGCGGGTAAGATTATTTTTTAAACCAATAATCGTGGGTTTACCCGCACCTGAAGCGATAGCGATATGATCAAAGCCCAGTTTCCAGGCGTCATCAATGGTAACGGTGCCGCCGAAACGGACACCGCCATAAGCGCGGAAGGCTTGGCGTCTTAATAGGGTGAGGTAAATCACTTTCAGAAAGTTTTTATCCCAACGCACAGTGATGCCGTACTCGGCCACGCCCCCAAAACCTGCCAGAGTGCGTTTATCTAAATCTTCATAAATATCGCGAAAATCTTTAATCGGTTCGGGCAAATGTTCGCTGTCACCTGTTAAATATACGGGTAACGGTTCCAGTTTCAGGCCATCGATACCTGCCACGCCAAAGCCTTCGTTGAGTAAATAATGGCTCATGGTGTACCCAGCAGGTCCTAAACCGACGACCAAGGCATTTTTGCCGTTATACGGCAACATGCTCGGACGTTTGACGTTTAAGGGGTTCCAACGGGTTAATAAGCTGTAGATTTCAAAACCATACGGCATGAACAGCACATCAGTCAGCACATTGGTTTCGATCTGCGGAATATTGACGGGCTCAGTTTTTTGGTAAATACAGCCTTTCATACATTCATTACAAATCCGATGTCCGGTACCGGGGCACATAGGATTGTCGATAATGATAATGGCCAACGCGCCAATATTGTCACCTTGGCGTTTCACCAAATGCATTTCGGAAATTTTCTCTTCCAATGGGCAGCCGGTAATCACCACGCCTAACGGATCTTCCTTGTAAGTATTGGTTTTTTTGTTACGCATGCCTTTGGAGCAAGAATCGGTATCGCGGTCATGGCAATAAATACAATGATCGACTTCATTCAAAACTTGTCTGGCGTTAAAGCGTGGGTCAGTCAGCTTGAAACCATCACGGCGACGACGGTGATTTTCTGCACCCATCCAGGTGGAATATTCGCCGCGATCAACAATCTCATGGGCGACTAAATCATCAAAATCACGTTTTGCGGGGGTTTTAAAACTAAACCAACCTGCATACGCTGGATTGTTTAAGGCCAAGAACGTCCAGCGTTGCACACTATCCATCACGCTATCAACAAAACTTGCAAGATCGGGTGCGGCTAAGGCAGTGCTAAAGTGCTGTGCGGCTTCTGGATGCGCGGCTAAAGCTGCGCGGATTTTTTCGGCATTCTGATCCGCTTGGCTATAGTCGCTGGCTTTGCCTTTAGCGAGTAATTTGTAATGGCTAGCCAGCAAGCCTATAGGGGCGCCCACACGAGCGGCACGATGTTCAACATCGGTATCGTCTAACGCTTCAGGAAAGGCTGCTGTCAGCAGGAGCTCGAAATTACGTTCGATGGCCGCATGGTCCCAGGTGTCGGCATTTTCAGTATGAAAGGCTAAGGTCACTTTACTGGCGACTTCATTTTTAAAAGTAAAAATAGTCGCCATGTCATCACGAATTTTAGCCGCCTGCGCTTGATGCTCCGGGGTGACATCAAATAATTTAGCCACAAATTGTCCGACAAAAGGCCCCATGCGTACTAACAAGTCAGAAATGGCAACGGCGCTCATGCCTTCACCTTGGCAACTGCGATACGCAGAAAATTCACGATGCAATTCAGCATCGTGCTGCTCGACGGAGGCATAAAAAACCTCTAGTAAATCTTGTAAACGAGCCGCATCATAAAGATCTTGGTATTCAAAACCGGGTATACCCATTGTTAGTTCCTGTGTCATGTAGTGTACTGTATTGCTAAACGCTGTCTTAAAATCGACAAAACGTAGTATTTTAATCTAAAAAATCTGCTTGTACTTGACTAACGCTTGATTATCGTAAAGTTTTTAGTGAAGTGGGAAGACTATCCATTTATCCGATAAGGGTGCTTGAAAATTGTGGGGAGTTAGCCAAATTTTGCTGTCGTTGCAAAGCAGTCTATTAAATGCAGTTTTTAGTGCAAGATGGGTAACTCTCAAAATGCTATAGAGCGCGAAAAGCTTTACTGTTCCACCGCAAAATCCACAATTTGCTTTAATTCGTTATTCATTTGTTGAAAAAATCGATTTAATTCTGCATTATCGCCATCAGTAGGCAACATATGGGTTTTGACAATATTTTTGCCAGCAAATTGATAGACCACAATATTACACGGCATATACATAATCGCGTGCGGCGAAATATCCAGCACGGTTTTAGCGTGTGTTAAATTACAAAACTGCAAGGTATCATATTCGGGATAGTCTGCTGCACCGCGTTCGCGAATCACTTTGCCCACCCGGCTATGCCCAGTAATGCGAAAATTATGTTCAGCAATCGCAATTTCCAGTTCCGCTAAAACATCCGCATAAGGTTTGGAAGTTTCGACTTGGTAATATTGTAAATTGTCAGCCTTGTCTAACTGGGAACACGCGGTCAGCAGTAACAAGCAACCCAACACCAGATGTTTAAACATTAAATCCTACCTCTGAATTTTATAATCTATGGATAGTCTAGCTCCCTCCAACAGTGTCAGTGCGGTGATCTTAGCGGGTGGCCAAGCACGGCGCATGCAACAGCAGGATAAAGGCTTAGTCAGCTTTCTCGGCGCCCCTTTAATCAGTTATCCCATTACGGCGCTAGTGTCCATCACAGGCACCATATTGATTAGCGCAAACCGCAATCATGAGCGCTATCAACAGTGGGGGTATCCGGTGCTCTCTGATCAATTCGGACATTTCGATGGACCTTTAGCTGGTATTTTAACTGCCCTACACACGGTCAACACAGATATTTTACTGGTTATGCCATGCGATACCCCCTTAGTGACTCCGGCGGATTTACAGCGCTTGCTACAGGCTCTCAACGATTCAAAAATGACTGTGGCTGCAGCTCATGATGGTCTGCGTCTGCAGCCCGTATTTTTGGCGATGCGCACGCCGTTAGCAGAAAATTTACAAACTTTTTTGCAGGGCGGACAGCGCAAAATGCATCTATGGCTGCAGCAGCAAGCCCTTGTTTGCGTAGATTTTAGTGATCGTGCGCACATCTTTACGAATGTTAATTCCTTTGCTGAATTGGCTGAGCTAGAAGCCGCGGCGGGTTCTGATAGAGCTTAATTGTTACTTATGGTATCGAACCAAATTACCGCCACAGTATAAATTTGTGCGTGATGTTTGTGATAGTCGCTAATGCCTCTTGCCTATACCCAGATTTGAGCAAGCACTTACATCATCAAGATGTAACGCTACCACTCTAAAATCCTGTAGTGGAAACACGGGTGCTTTCCCAACCCAGTGTGGTCAGTTTAATTTTAACTTTTGAGCATCAGCCTTATGCAACAATTTCCGTCTAAATTCCTTTTAAAAGCAACAATTTTAACAAGTGTGATTTTGCCTTTATCGGCATATGCCGCTGTGAGTTTTACTGGTGTTGCGGCGGGCGATGCCACAAGCACGAGTGCGTGTGTGTGGACACGTGCTGTTGATGGGGCTGCGCCCGTCAAATTAACATTACGCTTAGCGACTGATCCTGCTGCATTGGCAAAAAGTACGCTTACCATTCAAGATCTAGTCAGTGATGCCAGTAAAGATTTCACGGCCAAAGTTGCGTTAACAGGTTTGGAAGCTGGGTCGGTGTATTACTATCAATTTGTGGGGCCAGCCAATGAGCTCAGTACAGTGGGTCGGTTTAAAACTGCGCCTCTACCAACAGCCACACCGCCAGTGAGACTTGCGTTCAGTGGAGATATGGATGGCTTGATGCGTCCGTATGCCTTAGCAAGTACGATACCCGCTCAGCAATTCGATTTTTTTGTGAATTTAGGTGATGTTATTTATGAGAACGCAAGTAATCCGGGTGGCGTGAATAACTCACCTTCAGTGACATTGTCAGGAACTACCCCTGCACCTAGTGCTACGGGCGCGAATAAAGCACAATTATTTGCAGATTACTCCAAAAAATATCGTGAGCAATTTTTACCCGTCAATGAGGGTGGGCAAAAAGGGTTGCAAGCATTTTATGCCGCGCAAGGCAACTACACCTTATATGACAATCACGAACTGGGTAATCGCCAATATATTAATGGTGGTGCGCCTGCAGGTGGAGCAGTGGGTGATATGCCTACGGGTGCTGGTGTGGATGCTAGAGTCGCCGCTAATGATGTCAATACTAGCGGCAGCTTTATTAACCAAAGCGAAGGTTTTCAAACCCTGCAACAAGTGTATTTAAATTATCAGCCGATTGCTGACCGTGGCACGGTTAACGCTCCGCAGGATGCACGTACGCATGGCACAAAGCAATTGTTTATGGAGCAACAATGGGGTAAAAATGTGCTGTTCTTTAATGTCGATGATCGCAGTTACCGCGATATTCGAATTAAAACTGCAGCCAATGCAGACGACACCTCGGCGCCACGTGCTAATAATCCTAACCGCACCATGTTAGGTAAAACGCAGTTAGAGCAACTTGAACAGAAGTTATTAAATGCTCAAACTGTTGGAATTACCTGGAAAGTTATTGCCATTTCTGATCCTATTGATCAGATCGGACCGATTGGTGGTGCTTTAACTCTAAAAAATTTACCATATTTTGGTGCTGACGCGAACGGTGTTGTTTCTAGCTATGCACCACCTAATTCCGATGGTGGTAAAGCTTGGCAAGGGGGCTACCGCGCAGAACGTAACGCCTTATTAAAATTTATTGCGGATCACAAAATTACCAACGTTGTGTTTCTGAGTACCGATGATCATCAAAACCGCATTAATGAATTGACCTATTCACCCACGGGTGAAACTGAAAAGCAAGCCAGTTATGTTAAAGTCCCTTATACCTTTGAAATTGTCGCAGGTCCATTAGGGGCAACGGGTCCTGATTTAATCACTAATCACAGTTTTGCCATGGCGAAACAATATGCCGATAGCTTAGTCAATGCGCAAACGGCTGCGGGTATCGAGCCTATGGGCCTGCAAGGCTATCCAGGACTAAAAAACGTTAAACGCTTGAACGATCCCAATGTGAGTAAAACTGTGACTGCGGTGGATTTTTTTAGCCCGGATACGTTTAATTATAACGCCTTGGACGTCAGTGCTAGCGGCAGTTTAAAAGTGACTAGTTTTGGAATTTATGCTACCGCCCAAAATGCTGCTTTAGAATACGATGCTAAAAAAAATCCGGTGCAAGAAATCTTTAGCTTTGAAATTGACCCGGCCGTTAATGCAACGCCTCCGATTCAGTGTTTATTAAATTGGGCAGAAACCAAATATGCGGCTTCTTTTGCACCCGCAAACAGTAACACGCTGGTCAAACTGCCTTATACCTATCGTTATTACGCGGATACAAAATCTTATCTGGGCGTCTCTGCTCAAGATAATCATGTTTACTATCTGAATAGTCGTGGGCTGTTAGAAGATGTGGGGGCGTTTGCCGATTTATTAAAATCAGCTGGCTGTGCAAATTAAAATTTAGACCGCTTAATAAAACAGAGCAGTTGCATTTACCATGCAACTGCTTTTTTTATGCAATCCTAAATTCAGCGAAAAGCCGCTTGCTGAATCCCTGCCAGGGATATCGAGTCTAGATACGCTGTTAAAATTTACAGTTTTGTCAAAATGTCTATCTGCTTAAAATTCGGGTTAACACCGCTATAAAAAGCGGAGTTTGTTAACGAAAGCAGAAATCTATCAGAGTACTGTGATGCTATATCTTGACTTTACCGCTAGGCTTCATAGACAATAGAACGTTTTACAGCAGTATAGTCACCCAACAACCCACAGGCATGGAAAACACTACGCGACCCAATCAACATTTAGTTTCAGTCAGAAACCTGACGTTTTTTCGGGGCGATAAAAAAATTTTCGACAATATCTCTTTGGATTTTGAACGCGGCAAAATCACTGCGATTATGGGGCCAAGCGGTACGGGTAAAACTACGCTACTTAAACTCATCGGTGGGCAACTGACGCCAAATTCGGGTAAGGTCTTATTTGATGGTCAAAATGTGCATCAGTTAGCCTTGGCGGAGTTGTATGAACTGCGTAAAAAAATGGGCATGCTTTTCCAAAGTGGCGCATTGTTAACGGATCTTAATGTTTTCGAAAATGTAGCCTTTCCGCTAAGAGAGCATACCCAGTTGCCGGAGTCGATGATTCGGACGCTGGTGCTGATGAAATTACAAGCCATTGGCTTGCGCGGTGCTCGAAATTTAATGCCCAGCGAACTCTCCGGCGGCATGGCTCGACGGGTAGCGTTGGCACGAGCCATTGCTTTAGACCCAACCATGATTATGTATGATGAGCCCTTTACGGGCCAAGATCCCATCTCGTTGGGAGTGTTATTACATTTGATCAAAGCCTTGAACACCACGCTGCAATTAACGAGTATTATTGTTTCGCATGATGTACAAGAAACGTCGGCGATAGCGGATTATATTTATATTATTTCAGAGGGTAAGGTGGTGGATCACGGTACCCCCGCACAAATTCAACAATCAGAATCTGAATGGGTGCAACAATTTATGCACGGTGACGCGGATGGCCCCGTGCATTTTCATTATTCAGCCCCAGACTATATCGATGATTTATTCTCAAATGCACAACACTAACTATTCATTGAGCCCTATATGCTGCAATTAATCCAAAAATTGGGGCAAACGACGTTAGCCAGTTTTAGCAAACTGGGTCGGAGTAGTTTTTATTTAGGCCATATTCTAAAGTGTATTCCTAGTATTCTGCTGCGCCCAAGATTATTGGTTAACCAATTGTATTCAGTCGGGGTGCTATCCTTTTTAATTATTGCCATTTCTGGATTGTTTGTCGGGATGGTGTTAGGTTTGCAAGGGTATTACACGCTCTCAGATTTTGGCGCAGAGGCGTCATTAGGGGTCATGGTTGCCGCGTCATTAGTCCGCGAGTTGGGTCCGGTGGTGACCGCATTATTATTTGCGGGACGCGCAGGCTCAGCATTAACTGCTGAAATTGGTTTGATGAAAGCGACAGAACAATTATCAGGTATGGAAATGATGGCTGTCGACCCCATACAACGTATTATTACCCCACGTTTTCTCGCGGGAATTATCTCTATGCCAATTTTGGGAGTGCTCTTCAGTAGCATAGGCATTTTTGGTGGGCATTTAGTCGGCGTAGGCATGTTAGGAGTGGATAATGGAGCATTCTGGGCGCAAATGCAGGCAAAAATTGATTTCAGAGATGACGTTATTAATGGTGTGATCAAAAGTCTGGTATTTGGCTTTACGGTCACTTGGATTGCGTTGTTTGAAGGCTACGACACTGTCCCAACCTCCGAAGGTGTGAGCCGAGCAACAACGCGTACGGTGGTAAATTCAGCATTTGCCATTTTAGGATTAGATTTTATTTTAACTGCACTTATGTTTGGAGACCATTAACATGCAGCATTCGCCTACTCAGGATACATTAGTGGGGTTATTTGTCGCTTCCGGCATTATTGGGCTGTTTTTTCTGGCGATGCAGATTAGTAATCTTGGTTCATTTGTCGATGAGGATACCTTTACGGTCACGGCACATTTTCAAAATTCAGGGGGGTTAAAAATTAAATCGCCCGTGTCCATGGCTGGGGTCAAAATTGGTCAAGTGAGCCGTATCAGCCTGGATACCGATCACCGTGCTAAAGTGGAGATGAAAATCCAAGCACGTTATACCAATATTCCATCCGATACGACGGCCAGTATTTTTACTGCAGGCTTGTTAGGGGAGCAATATGTCAACTTGGAACCAGGTGGACTGGATGATAATTTGACGGACAACAGTGAAATTGATATTACCCAATCGGCGATCATTTTAGAGCAAGCCTTGGGGCAGTTTTTGTTTAAAAAATCAGCTGATAAATAATGCGAGCCTATCGTAAATCAACACACCACAAGTTGGAAATTAGTGAAATCAGCCCCGAACATTTTATTATTAAAGGGGATTTGACCTTTGCTACCTTGGATAAAAAAGCCTTAGAGCACTGTAAATTCATCGATTCAGCTAAAAATATTTCTATAGACCTGCAATATCTTGGGAAAACAGATAGTGCTGGTTTAGCGCTGGTGCTCGAATGGCTAAAAACCAGCAAAATTAACGGCACAAAACTGCATTTGGAAAATATTCCACACCAGTTGCAATCACTCGCAAAGTTAAGCGGGTTTGAACAGTATTTGCAACTCTTGTAAACCTTACCCACACCCAAATAATCATGGACAAATTAATTATTAAAGGCGGTGCTACGCTCAATGGAGAGATCAGAATCTCTGGAGCGAAGAACGCTGCCTTGCCTATTATGGCCGCGACTATACTCTCCGAAGCGCCCGTCAGCATTGGTAATGTTCCGCATTTGCAGGATATTACTACTACGATGGAATTGCTCGGGCGTATGGGCATTCGTTTGGTTGTCGACGAAAAAATGAATATCGAAGTCGATTCCAGTTACATAAAAAATTACGAGGCGCCGTACGAGTTAGTCAGAACCATGCGGGCTTCGATTTTGGTTTTAGGACCCTTACTCGCTCGATTTGGCGAAGCCCATGTCTCCTTACCCGGAGGATGTGCCATTGGTAGTCGTCCTGTAGATATTCATATCAGTGGTCTCGAAAAAATGGGCGCAACCATTCAAGTGGAGAATGGTTTTATTCATGCTAAATGTAAACGTTTAAAAGGTTGTCGTTTAGTGTTGGAAAAAATCACCGTGACCGGGACTGAAAATTTATTGATGGCGGCGGCATTAGCCGAAGGTACTACAATTATCGAAAATGCGGCACGCGAACCTGAAGTTAATGATCTGGCGCATTTTCTCAATGCTATGGGCGCTAAAATCTCTGGCATCGGGACTGATGTGTTAGTGATTGAAGGCGTAGAAAAATTGGGCGTGGAATCCGTGCATTACAATGTCATGCCCGATCGCATCGAAACAGGCACCTATTTGGTTGCCGCCGCAATCACCAGTGGCCGGATCAAGTTGAAAAACACCTGTCCTGCAGCATTGGATGCTGTGTTAGATAAATTACGTGAAGCGGGTGCAGATATAAGCTGTGGTGAGGATTGGATCGAATTAGATATGCATGGCCAGCGCCCAAAAGCGGTTTCGGTACGCACCGCGCCTTATCCAGCGTTTCCAACGGATATGCAGGCGCAGTTTACGGCGATGAACAGTATTGCCGACGGTGTTTCGATTATTACCGAAACGGTGTTTGAAAATCGTTTCATGCATGTCCAAGAAATGCAACGTATGGGTGCCGATATTAAACTGGAGTCCAATACTGCTATCTGTAAAGGGGTCACGCAACTGACGGCTGCACCCGTGATGGCCACCGATTTACGTGCTTCTGCAAGTTTAGTTTTAGCGGCCTTAGTCGCGAGTGGCGAGACTTTAGTTGATCGAATCTATCATATTGATCGTGGATATGATCATATCGAAGAGAAGCTGTCGCAACTCGGCGCGACTATACGCCGAGTTCCACGTTAATTATCTGAAAGCGAGACGATAAGGTTTATTCATGCTGACCATTGCTGTATCAAAAGGCAGAATCTACGAAGATGCTTTACCTTTATTGGAAGCGGCGGGCATCGTCCCGCTAGACAATCCTAAAACCAGTCGTAAACTGATTTTAGCAACCACCCGGCCGGATGTGCAGTTAGTAATTATTCGTGCCACGGACGTACCGACTTTTGTTGAATATGGCGCTGCCGATCTTGGTGTTGCTGGCAAAGACGTGTTATTGGAACATGGTGCCGAAAGTCTTTATGAACCCTTAGATTTAAAAATTGCGGCTTGTCGTTTAATGACTGCGACGCCGAAAGATATGTTGGAAATTCCAAAACGGGTGCGCGTGGCGACTAAATATGTCAAAACTGCGCAAAGTTATTTTGCAAGTCGCGGTATTCAAGCTGAGATTATCAAATTGTACGGCTCGATGGAACTTGCGCCCTTAGTTGGTCTGGCCGATTGTATTGTCGATTTAGTGGATACGGGTAATACCTTAAAAGCCAATGGACTTGAGCCACGCGATTTAATTATGGACATAAGTTCTCGCCTGATTGTCAATAAAGCCGCGATGAAAATGAAGCATCAAGATATCCAGGCTTTAATTGATCAGTTTAAAATTACCCTCGCACAACGCTCGCAGGCAAACTTATGACCCAACCCATAATTCAACGTCTAGACAGCACCGCTGCCAATTTTGCCCAACAACTTACGCAACTTCTGGCGTGGGATGAAGAAAATGATTTTGAAATCCAAAAACAGGTGTTGGAGATTATCGCAGCGGTACGAAAACGTGGAGATGCAGCCGTCATTGAGTATACCAACCGCTTTGATCGCTGCAAATTCGATGATGCGCGTGCTTTAGAGTTACCTAAACAGCAGTTACAAGCTGCGTGGGAAGGATTGTCGCCAGCCTTGCAGCAAGCCCTAGAAACGGCAGCCACACGCGTGAGAGCTTATGCGGAACAACAAAAGCTCACCTCTTGGGAATTTACCGAAGCTGATGGCACGTTATTAGGTCAAAAAATTACCCCATTGGATAAAGCAGGCTTATATGTGCCGGGTGGCAAAGCGGCGTACCCCTCTTCGGTATTGATGAACGCGATTCCTGCGAAAGTAGCGGGGGTAGGTGAATTAATCATGGTCGTACCCACGCCAGATGGCGAAACTAATGCGTTGGTTTTAGCGGCTGCCCATATTGCAGGCGTGGACCGGGTGTTTACGATAGGTGGTGCGCAAGCCGTGGCGGCACTGGCCTATGGCACGGAAACGATTCCCGCGGTCGATAAAATTGTAGGGCCGGGTAATATTTATGTCGCGACTGCGAAAAAACTAGTGTTCGGGCAAGTCGGCATCGACATGATTGCTGGTCCTTCGGAAATTTTGATTATCTGTGACGGCCAAACGGATCCTGATTGGATCGCCATGGATTTATTTTCGCAAGCAGAACACGATGAGAATGCGCAAGCTATTCTTATTTCCGATAATGCAGCGTTTTTAGAGCGTGTCGCGACCAGTATCAACACGTTGTTACCCACTATGGAGCGGCAGGAGATTATCCGCCAATCATTAAGCACGCGTGGTGCTTTGATTTTGGTGCCGGATTTAACAGTTGCTGCCGAGGTGGCCAATCGTATTGCGCCGGAGCATTTAGAATTGTCCGTCGCCAATCCCAGTGAACTGTGTGCCTTGATTCGCAATGCTGGGGCGATTTTTATGGGGCGCTATACTGCGGAAGCGTTAGGCGATTATTGCGCTGGGCCAAATCATGTGCTGCCCACCTCCAGCACTGCACGCTTTTCATCACCGTTAGGGGTGTACGATTTCCAAAAACGTTCCAGTCTAATCAATTGCTCTGAAAGCGGTGCCAGTGAATTAGGTAAAGTAGCTTCTATTTTGGCGCGTGGTGAAAGTTTGACTGCTCATGCGCGTTCTGCGGAATATCGAATTATTTAGACTGTAAGCCCTGAATTTTGAGCGCTACCAAACTAGATAGCACTCATGTTTCAGGGTAGTACAATTGGATAGCAGAAATAAATTTAAAGTCTTTAGCGTTTAGAGTATACAACTCTAAACCTTGGTTGATAGCTGTTGCAGCAATAAGCATGTCTCGTATGGATGACTTGTGACTCAGTGAATATTCCTGCATGAGACGAATAAACAAAGCTGAATCTAGCTCAGTAACAGGATAGCATTGCAGCTGTTCCAAATGCTTGGCGATATGGGCGAGTTCAAGCTTGTCTCGTGCACCATAGAACAATTCGGCTTTACTTATGACACTAATGGCAATATTTTTTGCCCCAATTGCATATAGTTGCTGAATTACCGCAATATTACCTTTGAATAGTTCAATAAAAATATTCGTATCACACAGAATCATGTGACCAAGCATTTGCTCGAATGCTTTCTTGATTAATGTCTCTATCTTTCCATATCCCTGCGCAGCTAAAAAGGTCTTCTATGCCAGCGTCACTTGTACTATAAGTACTGAGCAATTTTTTAATCAGTTGCGTAGTGCTTATTTGTTCGCGTTCAGCCAATTCATGGATTCTGGCTTCAGTTTCAGTATCTAGTTCAAGAGTCATCTGTAATCTCCTTACAACATAGTGTCAGTCATTAAGCGTGAAGCCACTAGAGTAGGGCAGTCGCTACTCTAGTCGATGCTGTTAAATTTTAACTAAAACTTCACCCCGCCCCATATCAGACATATCGCCTGCAAAACGCTGTACCCGGTTAAAATGTAAGCCACTATCCGCAAAGCGACTATCTAATTTTTTGAAAGAATTAAACAATATTGGTAAAAATGCCAAGGTATGGGCACCGCAATCATTAAAGGTGGCCATGAGTTGGGGGGCTTGCCATAGCAATAAAGTCCCACGACGCATCGCATAGCCTAGAAATTTGCCAGTGTGTCCCATCACCGCAATGGTGCCCGCGGTCATCCTGGAGCCACAATAATCACCTGCATTGCCTTCAATCAGAATATTGCCCCGGCGCATATGGTCGCCGACACGTTCACCTGCGTTGCCTTTGATTAGCACCGTGCCGCCTTTCATCCCCATTTTATTGCCGGGTAACGCGCCGCCGACAAAGTCACCTGCGTTGCCTTCGATTAAAACAAAGCCTTTTTTCATTTCCGCAGCGGTAAAAATACCTGAGTTACCTGAAACCCGGATTTCGCCATTTTTCATGCCTAACCCCAGATAAGCACCTGCATCACCTTCCACACGTACACTGCCCGCTTCCAAGTCTTTCGCAATATAATCCAATTTAGCAAAACTATTTTTGATGATGATATTTTGGGTATCAAAACCACTTAAGGTAAAGAGATCATCGACACGTACTTTGGCTTTCCCCACTTGTAACGTTAGCGCGCCAATCTCGCTGGGTTCCAAACCTTGCAGTAAATGGCAGCTCAAGGGTGACATATCCACGCGCTGTTCTGGGCGATGTCTTAAAGTAAAAGTTAATGCACTCACGCCATAATCTCCTGTAAATGAAAGTGGAATGGGCCTAATTTACCGCCGTAATTGCCCGCACTAATACGTTTAATACCGTTGGCGGCACCCAAGTCGCAGACCGCCTGTATACCAACACGCATGGCTTTATCAATATCCGCTTTACTCAAGCCATCAATCACGATTTCCATCACCGATTCAATTTCAGGCGACAGTTCCGTGGCCGTCATACCCTTAAGCGTTGGGCAGAAAGCATCGTTAGTTGATGCACCGAGCGATTTATATTTTGAGCCTACTTTAGAACCCGAACGTACCACCCCGCCAGGGAATGGCATAATCACATTGGGGACCGTACGCATGACGTCAATGGCTGCTTCGCACGCAGCTAGGGCTTGCGGCTGAGATTCAGCCAGAACTAAAAAGTTACCGCCACCGACGGCATCGACCTGACCCGTGGTGGCTTCGGTCAAAAATTCACCATCCATCACGGGCACGCGCCAATAACGTTTACCGTCTATCAGTTTAGACACTTGAAAGCCATCGCCAAAATAGCGAAGGTTTTTACCTAAAGCGATACGCGTGCCGCCATCAATGCCTGCAAATAATGCCGAAGTAGGGGAGGTCAATACGCACTGCCCTGCGCGGGTTTCTAATTGTTTTGCCAGACCTTTGCCGCCCATAGCAAAAATCATAATGGCCACACCCGGGCGGCCATCCGGGGTTTCGTCTGGGCTTAACACCCGCTCAATGCCTGCTTCACAGCCACAGGCAATCACGGATGTGGCAAATCCGGTCATGGCTTGCGCAGAAATCATGGCCCATTTTTCGTGTTGGGCAGTGATAATCGCCCGCGTGGCTTTCATCGGAAAAGCCTCCGCGAACGTGGCATCTATGGATACACCATTAATAATCATAAGGTTATGCTCGTTGTTGATATTGTTTTGTTCATTTAATCTTAACAATGAAATTCATTATTCAGCTGCCCAGGTTCCAAAAACTTCAGTCAATTCTATCGCACAGTCGGGAAATAGATGTGGAGTTGCAACGTCGTCTTCGGCATACATCTGCGTCAATTGATACTGTTTATTTTCCTGCAAAACAAATTGATGAATAGCGTGATGTTCTGGATATACCAGCCAATATTCGTGCACACCGCTTTCCTGATATAGTTGAAATTTAATCTGCATGTCCCGCTTGGAATTTCCTTGGGAAAGAATTTCAATAATCCAATCCGGCGCACCATTACATCCTTGTGCATCCAAGATTTCAGGATTGCAAATCACACATAAATCTGGTTGTACCACGGTATAAATTTCGCTGCTATTTAATACTGATTTCTTTCTATCATACAGTCGAACATCAAACGGTGCAGCGTAAAATTGGCATTGCTTATGTTTAAAATAGTTATACAACATCCCGCATAAATCTGCCGAGATGCGCTGATGTTTAACATTTGGCCCAGGCGACATCAAAGTTATTTTGCCCTTAATTAATTCAATAGCTTCATTAATCTGCCATTGGATATAATCGGCATAGCTATAGGTTTGGGCTAAATCGAGTTGTGAAAGTTGGGTGATTTTGACCACAAAGTTACTCTCCTAGATCAACGTGGAAAATATTTATAAATATCTTTTCGGTGTAAAAATCGGGTAAAAATAATTTCATCGTCAATAACTTCGATGCCAATTCGATATTCACCTATCCGAATACGATAATACGTATCGTAACCCTGCATTTTTTTAAGCTGCTTGAGCTCAGCTAAACTAACAGCAACTTTGCATGCATCAATTACAGCTATAATTTTATCCTTAAGCTTTGGATTGGTAATCTCGCGGATATCCTTCGCAAATCTAGCTTCAAACTTTACCTTCACTTTACATCTGTTTTTAACACTGCGAGAACTTCAGCTTCTGCAACATAATTATTGCTTCTACCCTCAGCAATAGCATTAGCCAAACCTACTTCTTCCAAAGCATCCAAAATGACTTCATATAAAACTTCTCGTTTTGACTTAGCCATTTCAATGATAACTTCAGTCAGTAATTGTTTGGTTTTTTCATCACTTATTGAAAGTTCCATATTTTCTCCTTTGAGAATTATCTATAAAAGTTCGGTTGCATTTTATTTTACTTGAGACATCAGCATATTAAATGATAATTTACTTATTGCTTAAGTGAAGCTGCTTGTACTTGACTCTTTCTGATCTCGTGGGGTAACAGCTACATATAGTGATTAAGCATAGATATCTGCTTTTTTATTACCTAAATAATTTTTATATAATTAAATTTATCAAGGTCTAGCAGTACTCAATATAGCCAAGCCCACGAAAACATAAAGAACCTTGTAATTCTTTATACTGCCATAGGCGTAGAA
>SXGT01297730.1_pt1 | contig 15578 bp, 9 predicted proteins | sample 3176221 | NCBI WGS metagenome assembly SXGT01 (sample SAMN11356862, study PRJNA531348) | freshwater metagenome | isolation source: freshwater sample F1-120 | place: China: Fuxian Lake, Yuxi | collected 2017-12-25
CGACTTGCATGCCTAATCCACGCCGCCAACGTTCATTCTGAGCCAGGATCAAACCCTTCAATTGTTTAAGCTTAACGACCACGATTTGCAAACACCGCTCCGAAACACGTCCTGCCGATCGCTCGGCAAATCGCACCCCATCGCCTGCGTCCACTCCTCGAGGCCGGTTCTGAGCCTACCAAAAGAGGTTATACACCAATCTTAGCCAACCAATGCCTACCGAAGCAGACACCAACCAGCCAAGACTGGAAAGCACAGTCTCATAACTAGCACTCTTTCGAGAGCCACAAAGAGGTATACTACCAAATTGTCAAAGATCGTGCTGATGACCTTCAGGCCTGAGCCCGTTTGCCATCAACGCGGTCAATTATAATCGACCGTCGATGAGAGTCAACAGGGGGTAAAAGAAAAATTTTATCGAGCCCCAAGTCGCCGCCAATCGGTGTCACCAATTACCCAAATTAACACTCCCTCACCCCGGGCCACCTGCCCAATCGAAGGCCGATTGATCCATGACATTACCGTCCGACAGCCATCCCACAGTCCCGCGCCGCGCTCCATCCGCTCACCAACGTGCGCCGCGTCTCCCTACGACGGATTCCGCCACGGGCCGTTGGCTCGCGCTCTCCGCCGCACTACTCGGTTGGATGTTTGATGGTGCCGAGATGGGGCTGTTTTCATTGGTGGGGCGCCCCGCAGTCAAAGATCTGCTCAACACGCAGGACGAAGCGCTCGTGAGCCTGTGGTTCGGCATTGTGATCGCCTTCTTTCTTGTCGGAGCCGCAACGGGCGGAGTCCTCTTTGGCTGGCTGGGAGACCGCATCGGTCGAGTGCGCGCGATGGCCTTGAGCGTGCTGACGTACGCTCTGTTCACGGGCCTATGCGGATTTGCGACGGATGCCTGGCAAGTGGGCCTCCTGCGGTTCATCGGGGCCTTGGGAATGGGAGGCGAATGGTCGCTGGGAGTTGCATTAGTCATGGAGGTCTGGCCGAATCGGTCGCGGGCTCTGATGGCGGCATTGATCGGTGCCGCCGCCAATGTGGGATACCTGCTGGTCGGCTATATCGCTTTGCTGATCGGTCGCAACATGGCCGTTGTCGAGCAATCCTTGCAAGCCATGGGCCTATCGGCCGACACGACTGGCGAATTGGTGGACAACGGCGCGTGGCGGCTGTTGATGATACTTGGAGTAACTCCCGCGCTACTCACGTTCTTGATTCGGCTGTTTGTGCCGGAGTCTCACCGCTGGGAGGAGGAGAAGCGACAGGGGGCCACGACGCACTGGGCCGCCCATGATCTTTGGGGACTGGCTTTGGGGATCCTTGGACCAGCCGCCATTATTTATCTGTGGTCGACTGCCGGCGCACCCTACGCGCTCTGGATCCGCGTCGCTGGAACTCTTGCAGGCCTCGCAGTGGCTGTAGCCGGTTATACCTTTCCCGTGCTCCGCTTCCTACAGCGCGGTGGTTCCGTTCAACGGGCCGATCAACCGGGTGTGCCGATCCTATATCGCATGGTGATGGCCGCCTGCCTGAGCGGCGTGGCGCTGGTCGGCACTTGGGGATCGGCTCAGTGGGCCCCGTCGTATGCGCAGAAGCTGACCGAGGCCGGCATCGGTATCACAAGTGTGACTGAGGCCCGTGAGCAGGTTCAAATTTGGCTGGCGATCGGCGCGATCATCGGAACCATCTTGGCCGCTTTGATTGGCAGTTGGCTGGGACGTCGACTGACATATAGCTTGATGTGCCTCACGGCCTTTGGCTCGACCGTATTTCTTTACCAGTTCCATCATGCTTACGGCACGTCCTTTCTCGTGGCGACCACATTCGTCGGGATTTGCACGGCCTCTTTTTATGGTTGGCTCCCCCTCTACTTGCCCGAACTGTTCCCAACTCGCGTGAGGGCCACCGCCCAGGGCTTCAGCTTCAATTTTGGCCGCATCATCGCGGCCATTGGGGCGCTACAAGCCGGCAATTTGGTCGGCATGTTCCCACACGATGTTCCTTTCGGTGGGATTCTTTGGAAGGGCGCCTATCCCCTGGCATGCACCACGATCAGCCTGGTTTACATCGTGGGCTTCTTGCTGATTTGGTGCTTGCCCGAAACGAAAGGCCAACCACTTCCCGATTGAGCCTGGGAACGAGCGACCGACGGATGTCGGGTTCTCATTCGATTATCGGCGTGCGACTATCGGCGTGTTGCGCCGCGTGGCGGCGTGTCATGCCGCAAGGCTTCAACAAATTGAGTCAACTCGCTGGGGAGAGGGGCCACGAATTCCAACTCCTCCCCGTGTTCGGATTGCGGATGACGAATCCGCAGGCGATGGGCATGCAGCGCCAACCGGCGCAAATGAAGATCTTCAGCTGCGGGGCTTCCGGTCAATTCACCGACGGTGACTTGCGAACGGCCGCTGTAGAGCCGGTCACAGAGTACGGGACAACCCACGTGGGCTAAATGGACACGAATCTGATGGGTGCGTCCGGTATGCGGCAGCGCTTTCAGCATCGCGCAGCGTTGCCAGCGTTCCTGCACCTCGTAGACCGTGCGGGCCTGTCGGCTGGTTTCATGCCCCGCTCGAATCGCCATACGCTCGCGGTGGTACGGATGCACCCCAATCGGCTGGTCGATTTCATCTCGATCCCGATCGGGCACACCCTGCACGATGGCAAAATACTCCTTATGCACCGTGCGTGCTGCGAATTGCTCGGCCAGTCGCATATGGGCTGCATCGGTTTTCGCGATCACGATCACGCCGCTCGTTTCGCGATCGAGGCGATGCACGATACCCGGCCGCGTTGGCCCACCCGCTTGACTCAAGCGATCAAAGTGATGCGCGAGTGCCGCTGTAAGAGTTCCGGACCAGTGCCCCTTGGCTGGATGCACCACCATCCCGGAGGCCTTATTGATGGCGACCATCGCCTCATCCTCGTAGAGAATGTCGAGCGGTATATTTTCCGGGCGAGGGCCTGCGGGGGGAACTCCGGGCAACTGAAAGGTCACGACCTGCTGCAGCTTCAAGCGGCAAGCGGGCCGATGCACAACGCCATCGACCTGAACCTGCCCAGCCTGCACGGCGCGGCAGATTTGCGAGCGACTATAGGCGGGCAAGTGGGCAACGAGAAACGCATCCAGTCGCATGCCGACTTGGTCGGCTTCGACGCGCAACTGCACAGGTGCCGACTCGGAGGACAATTCCACCATGATCTAGCCGGAACCGTCCGAGGCTGGAGTGTCCGAGGCTGGAGTGTCCGAGGCTGGAGTGTCCGAGGCTGGGTCCTTGGGCGGCTCGACGTTGGGAATGGCCGGTTCGGCAGGGGATGATGATGTCGTGGGTGGCGCGATTCCGGGAACCGCACCTGATCCCAGCGGGTCGGCCGCCGGCTTCGGCCTCATGGGTCCCTGCTCGGCAAACCATTCGACAAAGGCGGCCGTCGACGGTTGGTTGACAAAAGCCAGTCGCGCGTTGGCCACCGACGCGGCGACTGTGTTCGGCCAAGTTTCCACAATTTCGCGATAATGTTGCGCGGCCCGTTTCAGATCGCCGGCTGTTTCATCGGCCTGAGCGGCCCCCAACTTGGCCCGCTGGGCGACTTCCGTCGGCGGATTGGTATCGAGCAGCTTGATATAGGCATCACGTGATTCTTTGACGCGAGTCATGGCCTGCTGGCGATCGGTCAGCATAAGATCCACCGCAGTACTCAGGGCCGAATCGGCAGCCATCAGGGCCGCCCAACTTCCTGCGGTCGTACCGGCGTTTTGTTGCGCAACTTCATCCAGCGCGCCCAAACTGTTGTCGAACGACGCGCCATAGAACGCATCCCACGCGGACGCTTCGAGCCGCCCCGTTCGTCCTTGCACGATCCACAACAGCACGACGGCAGCCAAACCGGCTGCTAATAGCCCTAAGATCGTGTTCGCGCGAGTGCTGATCCAGGGCAAATGGTGGCCAATCCAATCCGCCAGGGAATTCGTTTCCAGTTCGTGACGACGTTCTGCTTTCATCTACCGGTTTGCCTTATTTCACGCGGGATTGGCGGGTATATCTTCCGCTGCGCGAGTATACGGGGCATACCGCGCACGCGTCAAGGTCTCCGCTGAGCAACGACACCGACAGATCCAGATTCCCAAACACGGCGGACACTGCCATTTCCCCTTGCAGTGCCAGGACAACTGTCGGACAATCCCCTCTCGATAAGAGATCCTCCTGCGAAATTCGCTTCGTAGCATGGGATCGAGGAACGCCCATTTTTTATTAGCTGTTTTTAATTGCTGTCTGCCCCGAATAATCACATCATCTCCAACTTCCAATGCGGCCCGACTTAAACTCAGCCCAACGCGACGCGGTGGAGACTTCACGAGGGCCGTTGTTGGTGCTGGCGGGGGCAGGAACGGGCAAGACGCGGGTGGTCACCTTTCGCATCGCCCGCCTGATCGCCCAAGGTACCCGGCCCGACCGCATCTTGGCCGTGACGTTCACCAACAAGGCAGCAAAAGAGATGCAGCAGCGCGTGGGAGCCCTGCTCAAGATACGGAAGGAACTGCGACCCCACATTTCGACCTTTCATTCGCTCTGCGTGCAAGTTCTGCGACGTCACATCCATCACCTGGGATATCCCGCAAAATTTGCGATCTATTCGCAGGGGGACCAGCAGCAGGTTGCCCGTCAAGTCTTGCAGGAGGCCAAGATCGCCAATACGGCGTTACGGCCGGCTGACCTGTTGTTTTTGATCAGCCAGTGGAAGTCGCGCAGCGTCACGCCGGCCCAGGCGGGATCGATGGCCAGTACCGATCGTGAGCATTTGGCAGCGGTTGCTTACCGCCGTTATCAAGCCGCCCTGCAGGCGGTAGGGGGCGTGGACTTCGACGATCTTCTCTTATGCACCGAAAAACTTTTTGCGAATCACCCGGCCTGTCGCCGTGAGGAGGCTGGTCGATTCGACCATATCCTGGTGGACGAATATCAGGACACCAATGGGAGTCAATATCGGATCGTGCGTGCCCTGGCGGCTGGCCATCGCAATCTATGCGTTGTGGGAGACGACGACCAATCGATTTATGGGTGGCGTGGGGCCGAGGTTCGGCACATCCTTCAGTTTCGCGATGATTGGCCGGAGGCCAAGATCGTCCGCCTTGAGGAGAATTACCGGTCAACAGGGGCTATTCTGGAACTCGCCAATCGCCTGATCGCGTACAACAAGACGCGGTACGGAAAGGTGTTGAGGGCTGGTCGGCCCGGGGGCGAACGGCCGAGGATTTTACAATTTCCTGACGAGACAACGGAGTCTGAGCAAATCGTGGCGGACATTCGTCTGGTTCTTCAGCGGCCTGGTATTGAGCCACGCGATATTGCCATTCTCTTTCGCACGAACGAGCAACCTCGCCCCTTCGAGACCGAATTGCGTCGCGCCAAGCTCCCGTACCTGTTGATTGGCGGCATGTCCTTCTTCGATCGCAAGGAGGTGCGGGATTTGATGGCCTACCTACGATTGCTGGATGCGCCCCAGGACGAGATGGCGTTTCTGCGGGTCTGCAACACGCCGGCTCGTGGCATCACGCCGGCCGCCACCAATCGATTGCGAGCTGCCGCAGCAGCGAGTGGTGTGCCGTGGTCCGAAGTGCTCCCCAAGGCGCAGGAGGTGAAGGGGGTGAGTGCTGCGGCGGCCGAAGCGATCCGCCAGTTTCTCGCCTTGCTAGAACGTTATCGCCAACAAACAACGACCACCCCTTGGGCCTCGTTGATGACTCAATTTCTGGAGGAGATTGGCTATCGATCCGAGCTCGTCCGTCTGTATCCCGAGCCGGAACAGTTGCAATCCCGCTGGGGGGTGGTTGAACAGTTGGTCAACGCCTTGGCCGAACATCAGCGGAACCGTCCACGTGGCAGTCTGGGGGATTTTGTGGACGCAATGGCCCTCTCGGAGCGGGACCTGGAGGAGGACAAGGACCAGCAATTACGCCGGAACGCCATCGCGATGATGACCCTGCACAGTGCCAAGGGGCTGGAGTTTCCCCATGTCTACATGGTGGGCATGGAAGAGGGCCTACTGCCGCCTCGCCGCAGCTTGAACGCAGGGGAGCAACACATCGAGGAGGAGCGTCGGCTGTGCTATGTGGGCCTGACGCGGGCCCAGGAGCGATTGACCCTCTCCATGAGCCTGAGCCGGATGAAGTGGGGAAAACCGAGGGAATCCCACCCCAGCCGGTTCCTTTTCGAGCTCTTGGGGCAGGCCGAGCGGGCGCCCAGTCATACCCCGCAGCCGTCTCAGGCCCTTCCTACCAAGGCCCCCCAGAGGCCAGGCGGGCCTCCGGGGCCCAAGTCTTCGGCAGGCCGCCCAACTCGGCGGGGCCGCTGAATCGACATTGGAACATCCGGCCACCATTGCTAGAATGCTGGCACGGAGTGATTGCGTACAGACAGGGAGGTCCGCATCATGTCAGGGACGATCGAGCCATTTAGTTTCGTGCACACCAGCGATTGGCACTTGGAACAGCCGGTGGCCGGTCTGTCGGTGGTTCCGGATGCGTGGTACGAGCGTTTGTTGGATGCGCCCTACGCGGCCGCCGAACGGGTCGTCGACACGACCCTCCAATCGAACGCCGATTTTCTGATTCTCGCGGGCGATATCCTGCAGGCCAAGTGGGCGGGGCCGCACGCGGTAGATTTCCTGCGCCAACAATTGGAGCGACTGGCAGCGGCCAAGATCCCCGTCTACTGGGTGAGCGGGCGAGTGGATCTTCCGGAGGACTGGCCCTCCACGATCCCATTGCCAACGAATGTGCAGCGGTTGGGGCATGGCGAACCCGTTCCACGGCCAATCATGCGCGACACCACGCCGCTGGCAACGATTGAGGGGGCGACGCTGGCCGCCAACGATACCGTGCGCAGCGACCTGTTTCCGGTACGAGAGCGTCAGTTGTATCGCATCGTCACGGTGCATGGCTCCGCCGACCTGTCCTCCCTAGCGCGCGACGATCTGGAATATTGGGCACTCGGTGGCCGCCACCATTTCAAGAAATGGCGGCGGCATGGGTGCGCGGCCGTGACCTGTGGCAGCCCCCAATCACGGCAGCCAGCAGAAGTGGGTCCTCATGGCTGCGCCACCGTACGCGTCGCAGCCGACGGCAGCACGGAAGTTCAGCACGTCGCCACGGATATCTTGCGATGGCAATCCGTTTCCGTCGAGGTTCATTCGGCCACGACACGAAGTGATTTCGAACATCGCCTGCGCGAACATGCCCAACGTTTACTCGTTGAGGCTGGAGGGCGTTCGCTCTTAGTCCAGTGGTCGGTCGTAGACGCCGGATGTCGGCCCGATTCGCCCGGTGCGCGACTCCTGGCCCAGATGCGTTGCGGACGGCTGGCAGCAGATCTCTGTCAGGATTTGCAACGCGCATTTGGGCAACTGGAGCCTGGATTATGGAGTGCCGAGTTGGACGTTGCACCATCCGCGCAGCCAGCGCCGTCTTGGCAAGGGGAAGACTCGGTGTTGGGAGAATTCCTGCGGGCCGTGCAGATGGGCCAGGATCAACTCGACCGTCCGTTGGTTGCGGAGCAATGGCTCACCGATCAAGGCGATTCAACCCACATTCCCACCTCGATGCGCGTGCATAACGCTGCGGATCGACAACGCATTTTGCATCAGGTCGCGGCATTGGGGGCCGACTTGCTGCAGGGTCACTATCAGGAGTTGGAAACGTGAAGATCACCGATTTGGAAATTCAACGTTTCGGACAGTGGCAGGACCTGCGCATTTCTCACGTATCGGCTGGACTCACCGTATTTTACGGACCCAATGAGGCCGGCAAGACCACCCTGTTGCATTACATTCGCTCCATCTTATATGGCCACACCCCATCCGCCGGACATCGCTACCTCGAGCCGGCAGGGCCTGGAGAGCCCTCCAGCGGGCGCCCGGCTAACGGCGGATCGCTGTACCTTTCCCATTCGGGTAGCGCCTATGTGGTGCAGCGCACCTTCAGCGCCAAGGAACCAAGCGACGACGGGGGTGAGCTGCGCGTCTTGGCGGCGGATGGCGCACGGCAGGGAACGGATCGGCTGGCCTCGATGTTACAGGGGGTTGATGAAGCCACGTTTCGCACGGTATTTGCGATTGGTTTGAGCGAACTGCAACACCTGGCAACGTTGGATCATTCGGCAGCCGCGCAGTATCTGTATCAGCTGTCTACAGGCACGAATCACGTCTCGTTGTCGCATGTGATGCGACATTTGCGAAAGAAGCGAGATACGACGGGGAGTTGGGCCGATCCCACATCCGGCTGGCAACAACTGCAGGGGCAAGAGCAGAAGTTGGTAGCCGAGGTGAAGCAGCATACGGCCAGTCAAGGGCGTTGGAAGACGCTGATGGCCGACCGAGACGCGGTCAATGGCGAGGTATCCCAACTGGAAGCCCGTCGCCGACAGCTGCAAGACGACGTCTACTGGGACGAGAGCTGGCAACGCGTCCGTCCGGTATGGGAGCAACTCCAACGTGTGAGGTATGACCTGCACGAGCCGGGCACAGTGGATGAGCCGCCGGCCGCCCTCCGCCGGCAGTGGGATGCACTCACCGAGCAAATTGCGGAGGCCGAGGCCCATCGGCAGCTGTTGCAGGAGCGTTGTGACACGCACCGTCACGAGGTCCGTCAGCACGCCGTCGATCCGAAGATCTGGCGGCAATCCGCTCGTATCAGCGCCCTATTGGAGCAACGGAGCTGGATTGCGGGCCTGGTTCTGCAACGCAATCAATTGGAACAACAGCTCAAAGAACAGTCGCCCCAAGTGGCAAAAAAGAATTTGCTGGCGGGTGAGTCCACTCCCACGCTCACGCGGGCCATGTTGCTTTCGCTACGAAAGTCGGCCCGTCACTACGCACTGAGTCGCCGACGAGCCGACTCCTTACAGGCACGCGTCCCCCCCGCGCCGCAGCCCACCGCGCAATTGGGCGGTTTGGACCAGGTGCAACAAATCATGTCGGATGCGGGGAGCCCTCCACCGCCGAAGGGTGGCTGGGACGTGGTCTCAGCCGTCGAGACGACGGCGCAACTGGTCGCCAATCTGCGACAGCGACTACGGCTGGAAGACGACGTCCCGCAGACACAATCCCAATTGCGAGACTATGATCGTGCCTATCGTCAATTGATGGATCGACAGATACTTTCGCCCCATGTCCTGTTCGGCGTTGGAGCCATTTTTTCGGTCGGCATTCTGTTGCTGCTCGTCGCCCTCTTTGGAAAGACGTTTGGGCTGGCACCCAACAGTCGACAGTTGCTGGGCATGATTGGCGCGGTTTTCACGATGGCTGCCATTTTTATGAAGTGGAGCCTGCACCACTCAATCGATGAGCAGCTCGAACAATGCGCCCGGCAACGGGGTCTCGCGCACGACCAATGGAAGCGTCTGTCCCAGGAACAGAAGCGATTGGACGAACTGCTTCCCGCCGGCGGCGGGCCCATGGCGCAGCGTTTGAGCACTGCGGAGAATCGACTATCGCAGCTGGAGTCTCTCTGGTCAGAACTCGAGCGGCCCGAGGACCCAGAACCCAATTTCGAGCGTTTGACCGCTCGAGCAGCCGCCGCCACGCGCGCCATGCACCGCGCGCAGCGACGATGGCAAGCCACTCTACGCGCCTGCCAGCTCTCCGATCAACTCACTCCGGACGACCTCAAGTCATTGGTGACCGCGTATCAGGAAAGGGTCCGAGATCGCCGGCTGCATGTTCGCTTGCGCAACGAGTTCCAGCACCGCAATCGTGAATTGATGGGGGTGCGCAAACGCATCATGCATCTGGTGCGTGACATGCGACTGAAAACCGAGGACCAAGACCCCGTCCGGCTGCTGGATCTACTCGGACGGTCGCTACAGCAGCAGGACCAGATCGTTGAGCAACGCAAGTCGCTACGCAGTCAATTGCAACAGCTCCGCCATGAGTTGCAGGAAGCCACCCGCACGTGGCAACAGCTCCGTCAACAACAACAAGACTTGCTGCGTGAACAGAACTGGGTCGACTTGCAGCCTCTGCAACAATGGGAAGAACGCTACGCCCGGCATCAGCTACTGCAGCAACAAGAAAACGAGGCACTCGACGAGATCGTTCGCTTGCAGGGCACGGACGACGATCAACGATCCTTGTTGGAGAAACTGCAAGCGCAGTCGCAACGCAATCTGGCCGAGCTGGGCACGAAGGCCCGCACGGAAATCATTCGCATCGAAGAACGATTGAAGCAATTGCATCAACGCCAGGGTGAACTGCAACAGCAGATCCTGGCGTTGACCACCGACCGCCGTTTACCGGAGGCACGATTGAGATTGGCGGCCTTACGGCAGCGCATGCAAAAACAAGTCACGGACTGGCATGTCTATCAGACATCCAGCCTGCTCTTGCAGGATGTTTACAAAAAATTTGAGCAGAATCGGCAGCCGGAGGCCTTGCAAGAGGCCTCCGCCCTGCTGAAGCAATTAACAGGCGGCCGTTATCCACGCATCTGGACCCCTATGGATGAAGATCGACTCTTGGTAGACGATCTCGAAGGGCGCGCCTGGCAAGTGGAGGAGCTGAGCCGTGGGACTCGTGAGCAGGTTTTTCTGGCATTGCGGCTGTCGCTGATCGCCGGCTACGCCCGCCGTGGCGTCCGGTTGCCGATTGTCTTGGATGACGTCTTGGTGAACTTTGATACGGTCCGCTCGCGCCGAGCGACCCGCGTCCTCACCGAGTTTGCCGAGCAGGGACATCAAATGCTCGTGTTCACCTGCCACGAGCATATCCGGCATGATTTCCGCCAATTGGGGGCGGACGTCCGCGATCTACCAGTCGCCGATCGAGATGGCGACACGCCCCCTCTGGTCTCCAATATTGAACCGCGACGACGGCGAAAGAGGAAGAAGAACAAGATACGACGCACAGCGACCGCTCCGGCCCCCATGACCGTCGGAACCGTCATCATTGGCCAGCCCCGGCCGGCGACGTTTCTGCAGGAGCAACCGGTCGAGCCGGCACGCGCCGAACTGGTCCCGACCATCATAAACGGAACTTCTTCTCTGAATCGCACGCCGACACTTTATGGAGACGATATTCCCCCTGGCCAGACGCACAGCCTGATTTCCACAACCAACGCCGAATCGCCAGACGACGAGCGCGAACTCGACATGCCCAGCGCCAGCTATCGAGATGAGCTGCCGCCTGCACAACGATCTCGGGCGTATCAGGAGCCGGCCCATGCGTTGGAAGACACGAACCGCGACACCCCTACCCTCCACTCGTCCCAACCTTCGCTGGTCAACCACGAGTACTCGCTGGCAGAAGACGCGAGGTACCGAGCGTGGCACGCCGCGCCTACGCATCCGAACTCGCCCCATACCCACCCGAGTTAGTCGGAGCGATCAGACGGGGTGATCGGATGTGTCGCCGGCCCAGTAGGTCTGAAAATTCTTGATAAACCACTGTCGGGCCACCCATCGGTCCAGCGGATAGCGGTTCCACAGGTAGGCCGTCATGGGAAGCAGGTGGGTTCCGAGTCGTCGCTTGGTCTCGTTGTTTAGCGGTCCCAGGCTGACCCAATCCAATCCCTGCTGAATGGCGTAGGCCACGGCGTCGTAGGTCAAATTGTGATAGGCCTTGGACTTGAGCGAGAGATCGTAATCGAAACCGCCGTGGGTTTGCAGCATCCCCTGTCCACTTGTAATGAACGTCATGAACCCAATCACGCGGTCACCGACGCGGGAGATGAGGGCCACCTGCGATTGGGTCGCAAACGCCTGGGGATCGGTCAGGACGTCATTGTAAGGCACAAAAAAGGCACTTCGCGCCGCGCTCGCCCGCAGGCACTCCTGCATCGACGCTAACACCTGGCCGTTGAATGGACTCGTCAAAAGCTCCGTAACGGCCCCCGCACGATCATAATCCATGCGTTGCTGCCGCCAATTGCGGCGGCGTTTTTTGGTGGTCGTTTCAAGAAAACGGTTCAACGAACCACACCCAGCGATGCGGATGTGAACCAGCGGAATCATCGGAAAAGCGTCAAAATTTTTCTCCGCATCCAATGGAGACACTCCCGTCGGCTCTGAGATCCAGATGGATTCGATGCCGCGTTGCGCCTTCAAGTGCCGTACCACGGCCGCGACCACTTCGGCACGACGGGGGGCATATTCGCTGGCGATGGCGAAAGGGGATGCGTGTTCGTAGGCCAGGAACGCTGTGTCCAGCAGATACGATGTCTTGCGGGCCAATGGACCGAGCAACATTCCCAACCACCACCGCAGCCGCGGGGTCAACAGGTCGGTACTCTTCCGCTTCGACAAGCGGACCACCGGCACCATGCCGACCCACGAACCTTGGCGAGTGATTCGCAGGTAGGACAACTCCGTAGCGGGACTGGAAAACGCCGCAAAATGCTGAAAATTATCCACCGTGGGGCGGTTGAGACGGGACAAATCCTCCGGCGAGAGAGACGGAATCTGTTCGATCTCGAGTTGCCAGTCGCCCAACTCGCCTTGGTCACGGTTCATTCCAGATTATCCCCGCTGCCGCTCCGCAAGACGCCTTTTGCCAGCGGGAGTGTTGCTGCGGAGTCCCACTACGTCTCAGAAGGGCCAGAATAGTCTAAGGGAGGCCCTCACGCAAATCGCCATCCCACAGAACAACCCCATCAGCGTTTGGCCCTCCAGCCGGCGAATTGACAGCAGACCGGAGAGTAGGTAGGCTGGGGGAAGACTGCAATCTGCAGGTGATTGGTGGACATAACTGGCCTCAGGGACAGGAGTTAGTCACTTGCCAAGTCGATCCGGCACCGTTTTGAGCGAGCGACCAGAGCCCCTCGGGGGCGAAGCGCCCGCCGCCCGTGAGGGGCGCAACACGCCGCTGATGCTGCGATTACTCCCGGTCCCGCTGGCCATCGTCGGGATGGTATGTCTGGGGCATGGACTCATGGGAACCAATCCGTGGGTCCACGGACTACTGACGGTGGCCACGGCCTACATGATGTTTTGTTGGACTAGCACATTCCACGAAACGGCCCACCAGACCCTTTGGAAGACCGGCTGGCTGAACGTTGCCGCCGGGCGCATGCTGGGGACCATGATGTTCGTCCCTTATACGTTGTATCGCGAGAATCACATCCGCCATCATGCGTATTTGAACCGTCAGGAGGATTGGGAATTGTGGCCCTATAGCGACGGGACCACGTCGCTTTCGTTTCGGCGACTGTATGTCTGGTTCGACTTGTTTCTGGGAATCTTAAGTGCAGCCTTGATCTACAGTCGTATGTATTGGCATCGATCCTCGCCGATTCGTACGGGCGAACTGCAACGCACAATTGGCTGGGAGTATCTGGCAATCGCGGTGTTCTGGTCCGTGACATGGGGCGCCGTTTCCTGGCTGGGCCAATGGCCACAACATTTGGCGGGCGTCCTTGTGCCCCTGAGTCTGGCCGGAATGCTACAGACCGGAAGAAAACTGACCGAGCATCTTGGGATGGCCAGCTACGACCCCTTGCACGGCACTCGGACCGTGGTGCCGAAAAAGTGGCTGGTTCGGATTTGCTCGTACTTGAACTTCGACATCTTCGTGCATGGGCCACATCATCGTCATCCGCGTGCCGCTCATCATACGCTGCGGGGACGCATGGAATCGTACGTGCGGGGAAATCCAGGCGTCGACTACCCGGTCTACGAGACCTATGGGAGTGCCGTCCGGGCCATGCTGCCGAGCCTATTTTTGAATCCGGGTTGTGGTGTCAACGCGGGCGGGTCGCAGTCGAATCGCTTGAAGAATCCCGACATTCAAGATTTCGTGTACGACGTGGTTACAGACGTTGCCGTGGAGCCGACTGAAAACACGCTCCTGGCCGGATCTAGTCGCGATACCTAATCATCGCGAGGCCAGGGCGGGCAGGCGCAGGTTTCGTCGCTCTGGGCCCGACTTGTCCAGGCGTGGCCCGACCGTTGGCCCTTCCACAGAAACGGCCAGGCCTCTGATCGCACCGGCCAACATGAATAGCAGAGCATGGACCATGGGTATGACGGAGACATCGTGGAACATGCCATTGATAAGGTACGCCACGATGACCGCCAGACCTAGCAATCCAAAATGCCGGACCCGCGTGGGCCGTTCGACGTCGCGCCAGAGCCGCCACGCCTGCCCGATCCAGGTTACAAGCAGTCCCATCATGATCACCGCGCCCACAAGGCCCGTTTCGGTGAGCAACGCAAGGAAGACATTGTGTTGATGGTAGGGGCGGGCCGCACTAGCCGGCAGATCATCCCAACGCTCGCTATAGTATTCGCGGTCCGCCGACTTATATTGCCCTAGGCCGCAACCCAGGATCGGCCGATCCAAGAACATCCGCCACGCCACTGCGGCCAGCACGGGGCGTAGCTCGGCCGACTGACTCATCTCCGCCACGGACACGTTTTTGTCGCGTTTAAAGGCGGTCAAGTTTTGCCACTTGCTCCAGACGCCACACGAACCGACGATCGTGGCGCCAATGAGCACATACCGCGCCACGCGCGGCGGACAAACTTGCCATACCACCAGAGCCATGCCGGCACTCGCCCCCATCCACACCGATCGCGTTAATGTGGCGTAGAGCCCTGCGAGGCAGCTAGCCACCGCGCCACTCAATGCGAGCCGGTTGGGCCCGCGTTCCGCCCGGAAACAGGCCAGTAAGAGACCGATAAGCCCCGCGGTGATGAAGAGTCCATTGCCGACAGGATTCAACAGTGGCCCGCGTCCGCGCCCCAGGAACTCGGAAAATTTATCCGATGTGATGTAGCGAGGGACTACAAGCCCCGTCCAACCGCAAACTTCGGCCACGGCAGTGGCCGCCAGATACACGGCCAGCCCCGATAGAGCCGTTAACACCCAGCCCACTTCGCGCTCTCGCCAAACGGCGCGGCGCATGATCCAATACAGCATCGCGGGCATCAGATACCAAAAAACCAGATAAGACACGGGCCGATATTGATGGGAGGTCCAATCGTGGGTAAAGGTCGCGATTAGCAGGGTTCCCAAGAATAATCCAAGTAGCAGGTCACCTTTACTCAACGGCTTGGCCTGCGCCCAGCCCCATCGCTGCGACACGAGGGCCACCAGCAGCACCCCCATCAGCAAAACACGGTCTAGCGTAACGGGAAGGGGACCAAGGTTCACATGAAAAAATGGATGCCCCCACAACGTACCAACGACCAACGCAGCCAGGGCTCCGGCGACCAACCGGCCCCAGCAGATCAACGGGATCGCCCAAACGATCGCAACAGTGACGGCAACCGCAATGATGAAGGCCATGCCCGTGGCGCTCGTGAGATGAAGAAGGGCAGCTCAGCATCCCAGCATGGGAACATTGCCGCGCGGCGCTGTTGAAGTATAGGCCACCTGCAAAGCGGTCTACCTGTTGCACGGCACTTGGGACTGCCGCACTGCCGGTTCGCCACTTGCGACCTACAAGGGTTCTGCCGGTTGTGCTGGCCAACGGGTCCAGGGGGTGGCTATTTCGCTCCCCGTGTGGACTGTAGCTCGTCCAGCACGTCGAAATAGCGGCGATGCGTATCCCAGAGCACCCAACCCAAGTAGAGATTGGCTCCAAG
>SXGT01475709.1_pt1 | contig 15577 bp, 13 predicted proteins | sample 3176221 | NCBI WGS metagenome assembly SXGT01 (sample SAMN11356862, study PRJNA531348) | freshwater metagenome | isolation source: freshwater sample F1-120 | place: China: Fuxian Lake, Yuxi | collected 2017-12-25
CCGATGCGGTGGCGGCCTGATGGCCGCCGACTGCAAGCGGATTCCCGCCACCCATTCGAACCAGTTTGGCCCTGCGGCAGCGCCGGCGCTGCCGCCGCCAGGAAACTGCTGCCCGCGAGTGCGGTTCGCTGGGCTGTTACGTAACAAGGATGGTTGGTTGTAGCGCCACTACGGGCTCGATGGCGACGTGCCACGATTGGTTGGAATGGAGCTCCGACGGGGGCCCGCTAGCGAGCGCGACGGCCAGTAGGGTAGTCGCTTGGTGCTGGTGGGGCAATTCGCGCTTTGCGGTACGGGACAAGCCTGCTACGGGTGGCGAGACTTGCCCCGCCACGGATCGCCTGGCAGCAGTGCTACGAGGCGGTCAAGTACGGCAGCCATCGCCTCGTCAAACGCCCACGGCACGCCCGTTCGCAGAAGTATGCTCGTGTCGCGCCGAAAATCCGCATTCACGTGCTTGGCTGCCAAGTTGGCCTCAAACTCGGCTCGCGTGATCGGCCGACCTTCGGCGGCCATGTACTGGCAAAACACCTTGGCAACCAGCGCTGGATCGACGTCGCTGCGTTGCAAGCCCATCCAGAGATCAAACAAGTCGCGACCCTTTCTGCGCTGGAACAGTGCCCGCAGCTTGGTCGCCAACAATTCCTCGATGGCAAAGGTGGTCACCCGCGATGACCCGGAAAACCACCGGTTGCTCACCGAGAATTCGGCCGACGCCAGACCCAGCACGGCGAGATGCTCGCGGGTGTTGATTTCTATTTTCAAGCGCATGAGCAGCGGTGCAGCGTCTTCCGACGCGAACCGGTACATCAGGGTTGCACGACCATCGCCGAACTTGCGCTGGGGCTCGCCGAGCCATGGGTCCAGCGCTTGGCGAATCGCGTCCAAGGCAGGTCCGATGGGGCCGGGTGCGACTTGCACCAAGTCGATGTCTTCCGAGTACCGCGCGGCCGGCGCCATGAAAAGCTTGTGCAAGGCCGTGCCGCCGCGGAACGCCAACTGCGAGCGAACCAATTCTGCGCGGTACAACTCGACCAACGCGCGGCTGATGACGAGGTCTTGCTCAACCTGCCAATCCGCCTGCCAAGGGGCAGTGTCTCGCCACTGTGTCACGCAATCGCGGGCGATCATGCGTCGATCTCCACGGCCTCGTTGACCAAGACCCGCCACTTGGTGTCGCGCACGGCGCCGGCAAGCGGACTGGAGCGCAGCAATGGAATGAAGTTGCGGGGACATTCTGCGACATAGGGCAGCAGCACCGCAGCAACCTCGCTGTGGCCATTGGCATCGAGCAGGTGGCCGAGCCTCTGCGACCATCCAACCGGCGACAGGCGCGCGGCAGCGTCCAGTTTGTTGTGGTCAAGCCTGCCGGCCAATTCGGCAATTACCGTGGCCGCATTCGACAGTCCGCCGGCGCTGCTCGGGTAACCGACAAGTTCGAGCGCCGTCAATTCCGCTGTAGCCAACCGAAGCGTGGCGGTCTGGGTGTTTTGGCGCACGGTCGGCATCCGTTCGACGTCTGCGCGCGCGTTGAATTCGATCCGCACGCCGCCGCACCCGATGGCGGGGCGGTTGGCGCGAACCATGAGCTGCAGGGCCTGTGGTCGCTGGTGCGCGGCACCGTGGCGCTCGGCGGCGGACAACAGCGCAACGTAGTAGGGCTCGCCGAGGGCGGCCATCAGGGCGTCTACGAAATGATCGGCGGGCGGGCAGCCAAGGCTGCGGTATTGCGGCACGACAACGACAAAGTGCGACCGCAGCGGCTGCGCCAGATGGCCGCGCTTGACCAGCCGGCGCAACTGGGCGCGGACGGCATTTTCACTGGCGCCGATGGCGGCGGTGGCTTCCGCCGTGGTGAACAGGATGCGGCCGTCTGCTTGCACGCGGTCAACGAAGGTGGCGGCGCTGGTTCGGCTGGGCGTGTCGGGCATGTGCAGCGGCGGCTCGCCGAGTTGTGGCGAGACGATTCTTGGCCAAAATAACGGTTTGCGGTATTTTGGTCAAGAGTTGTTTTCTAATACCCTGCCGTGCTTTCACGCCGCTTCATAAAGCACTACCGCTTCGCGCGTTAGAGTTTGCGCAAGTTGGGCGTTGGAATGTTGGAGTTCAACGAACTCAACGGGCGTCAGGACGACGATGTCGAACGCGGCACCTAGTCCGCGCAGGGCGAGGCGCAGTGGCACGGAGCGGCCGGCACCGGGCGGCAGGTTGGGGACCACGACGAGGAGATCGTAGTCGCTGTCGACGGTCATGGTGCCGCGGGCGCGGGAGCCGAAGAGGAGCAGTCGTGTTAGATCTGGGAAGACGGCGAGCGTGCGGGTGACGATGGTGGCGAGCAGGTTGGTTGCAACCGGACCGGCGCTCGAGTTTGCGGTGGTGCCTTGGGTAGTTGTGGTCATTGGCAGGTTCCGGATTTGCAGGTTTTGGTGGTGCCGCAGGGCGAGGCGTCCGGGAGGTTGGTGTGGTAGCAGCCGTTGTGGGCGGCGTCGCAGAGGTCGGCGGTGCAGGGGTTGGTATCCGCGCAGTCGGCGAGGGTTTTGGAGGCGCAGGGGCCGGAGTCGGTGCAGGTGGCGTTGCCCCAGGGGTCGGTGCGGACGAACTTGGCGTCTCCGCTAGCGCCAATCACCGCGAAGCCGGAGGGCATTGCGATGACATTGTTGGCATACTCCTGCGAGCCTCCGAATGACTTGTTGAAGACTGCATTGCCCAGAACGTCGGTCCGCACAAGCCAGAATTTGATGCCCTGTCCGCTAGCGCTGACCAGCCCTGTCAGCGCGAATCCGTCAGCCAGGGCAACCAGACCGCTCGCCGATTCGTCACCTGCGGCTCCGTATGTCCGGTCCCACAGCACCTTCCCTTGCGCGTCAGTTCGGACGAGCCAAAAATCGGCACCCCCGGCGCCCTTGGACATCGTGTTGCCGGCGAGCGCGAAACCGCCATCGGGAAGAACAGCGAGCTCGGCGGCGTCGTCAGCGCTATATCCACCGTATGTCTTGTTCCACAGCAAGTTGCCATTGGAGTCGGTCCGCACGAGCCAGAAGTCCAAGCTGCCTTTGGTACCCTGGCTGCCGGGCAAGTTCGACGAATTCGTCATGCCAAGCACCGCAATCCCGCCATCGGCCAGCGCTGCTACCGCTTGGGCTTGGTCCCATCCCGATCCGCCAAATGCCTTGTCCCAGAGGGCGCCACCTTGCGCATCCGTGCGGACCAGCCAGAAGTCGGCGTCGCCGGCGCCCTTCGAGGAGGTCTCCCCTGCCACGGCAAAGCCGCCATCGAGTGTTGCGGCGCAAGCGTACGCCCTCTCCTGATTTGCGGCGCCGTAGGTCTTGTCCCACAGTTGGTTCCCCTGAAGGCCTGTTCGAATCAGCCAAAAGTCGTGCGAACCAGCGCCCTTCGAATTCGTTGAACCCGCGAGCAAGAACCCATCCGCCAGTTGGAGCAGATCGTGCACCCGCTGGTCGCCACTCGTTCCATACAGGCTCTGCCACGACTTCTCTCCGTGGACGTCGGTCCTGACAAGCCAGCCCTGACCTAGCCCGTTGCCATTGCTCGTTGAACCTGCGATCGCGAAGCCGTCAGGTAGGGAGGCAACCGCATAGGGGTAGTCGTAGTTGGCTCCGAAATCGAACGTCGCCGTGAAAAGGACAGGCTTGCCAGCCAGACACTTCTGGGAACTGCAGGCGTCGCCAGATGTGCAGGTGTCACCATCGTCGCAGGGACCATCCTTGGCAGTGTGGATGCACTGGCCGGAAGCCTCATTGCAGTAGTCGACGTTGCAAGGGTTGAGGTCATCACAGTTCTTGACCGCCCCAGCCTTGCAGACCCCGGCCGAACAGGCATCTCCGACCGTGCAAACCTGCCCGTCGTCACAAACCGCCGTGTTGTTGGTCTTGACGCACCCCTGACCCTTGACGCAAGCATCATCCGTGCACGGATTCCCATCATCGCAAACCACCGCCTTGCCGACGCAAGCCCCCTTGCCGTCGCAGACGTCGTTCTGGGTGCAGTTGTTGCCGTCATCGCACGCCAGCGTCGTATTGACATTGCTGCACAAGTCGTTGACGCAGCTGTCCGCCGTGCAGGCATTGCCATCATCACAGCTTTTGCCCGTCCCGCCGCACTTGCCCGCGGTACACTTGTCGCCCGTGGTGCAGCCGTTGCCGTCGTCGCAGCCCGCCCCGTCGGCCCCAGCCGGGAACTGACACCCCAACTTCGCGTCGCAACCATCCGTGGTACACACATTTCCGTCCGCGCACACGAGTTTCGCCCCGGCCACGCATGCCCCGCCGCTGCAGGCGTCGTTCTGGGTACAGACGCTGCCATCGGCATCACACGCCTTGGCGTTGGCCACGTTCTTGCAACCCTGCTTGGGGTCACAGCTGTCGTCGGTGCAGGCCTTGCCGTCGTCGCAGTTCAGCGCCGCCCCAGGCAAGCAGGCCCCGCCGCTGCAGGTGTCGTCCTTGCTGCACACGCTGCCGTCCGCGTCGCAAGCCGCCTTGTTCGCCACCTTGGTGCAGCCGAGCTTGGCATCGCAGCCGTCGTCGGTGCACGGGTTGCCGTCGTCGCAGCCGAGCTTGGGGCCGGCCAGACACGCCTTGTCCTTGCAGGTATCGCCCGCCGTGCACACAGTGTTGTCGGCGTCACACGTCGCCGTGTTCGCCAGGTACACGCAACCGGTCTTGGGGTCGCAGCTGTCGGTCGTACACGGGTTCTTGTCGTCGCAGTTGGCCTTGGCGCCCGCGACGCATGCCCCATCGGCACAGGCATCGGCCACCGTACACGCCGATCCGTCCGCGTCGCAGCCCTTGCCCGCATTGGCCGGCGACTTGGCGCACTTGCCGGTCTTGGCGCCGCACACGCTCGCTTCGCATGGGCCGTCGCCGTTGGTCGCGCACACCACCACGCTGGCCGCGGCGACCGTACACTGGAACGGCGCCTTGCTCTTGTTGCAGACCAAGGTGCCGTTGCACAGGTCGCCATCTTCGTACAACGCGCAATCGCTGTCTTGCTGGCAGGCGCAGACGTTCTTGCCCGACCCGCAGCTTCCGGCCGCACAGAGATCGCCCTCGGTGCAGGCATTGCCGTCGCTGCACGCCGCGGTGTTGTTGCTGTGGCTGCAACCGGTCTTGGCGTCGCAGCCGTCGTCGGTGCAGACCTTGCCGTCGTCGCAATCGGCGGTGGCGTTGATCGGTAGCCCGGCGCACGACGAGTTGGCGCACACGTCGTTCTGGGTGCAGGCGTTGCCGTCGCTGCAGGGCGAACTGTTGGCGCTGTGCGCGCAGCCGCTGCCGACGAGGCAACTGTCGTTGCTGCACGGATTGCCGTCGTCGCAGGCCTTGGCCACGTCGATCCCCTTGCCTTGGCAGGTGCCGGCCGCGCAACTGTCGGCGTCGCTGCACACATTGCCGTCATCGCAAGCCGTGCCGTCGACCAAGTAGCCCGGCTTGCACTTGCCCAGCACCGGATCCGCACTTCCAAGCGATGCACGGCTCGTTGGCGGGGCAGGCAGTGGGCTTGCCGGCGGTGCATTGGGTGCCCGCGCAGGTGTCGCCTTGCGTACACGGGTTGTCGTCGTCACACGCCGCGCCGTCGTTGGCCGTCGTCGTGCAACCGCTCGCCGGTAGACAGGCGTCGCTCGTACACGGATTGCCGTCGTTGCACGCCACCGCCTTGCCCGCGCACGTTCCGGCCTTGCAGGTGTCACCGCTGGTGCACTTGCTGGAGTCGTCGCAGTTGGCGCCGTCCGCTTTGACCAAGTTGGCGCAAACGCCGGATTTCAGATCGCACCCCTCATCCGTACAAGGGTTGCCGTCGTCGCATTGCGCGGCGCTGCATACTGGCCCAGCGTCGACCTCGGGCCCGAGCTCGGCGCCAACGTCGATGCTACCGTCGGCCACCTCGCCCGCCGCATCCGCCGTTTCCGCGACGACATCCGGCAATTCGGCCTCGGCATCGGTCGTGTCAGGCGCGGTATCGGGCGCGTCGGGGCTATCGGCCGCCGCGTCGGGCAAATCGGCGGCGACGCTGGACGTGTCGGTCGCAGTCACGTCGGTATCCACCACCACATCCACATCCGCCGCCTTCTGCTCGGGCGTGGCGAACTGGAACTGCGACTTATCGATTTCTTGCACACACGCATTGGCCAGGAGCGCGAGCACGCCAAGCAGGGTCGTCAACAGCAGGCTTGCTTGCATCACCACCACTCCGCGCCCACATCCAGCAGACGACCTACTTCGCCCCGCCCAGCCGGGCCAATTCGGCCCGCAGCCGCGCAATTTCGGCATCGGCCGCCGACAGAGCCCGGCTCTTGTCTGCCAGCGCTTCTTCCGCCGACGCCACCAGATCGCGGCCCTCGGCGTCGCGGGCAATCCGCAGCAACCGCGATCCGTCGCCAGTGACCACCAACCACGCTTGCAACTGCTCGCTGTGCGCCGGCCCTGCGCCAGCATAGGTGCGCACGAAGAGCCCGTCGCGACTGCGGCGAAACACCTGCAGGGCCACGCGCTGCTGACTGCGCTTGTGCAGGTCGTGCTCGGCGTCGTAGATGACCAGCTCTTGGCAGCCCAACTGCGCGTACTTGGGCGGGTTGTCGCGGTAATCCTTGTGCCAGTCGTCCGACACGACCTCGACGGCAAAGCGCGGAGGGCTCGCATCGGGCCGCCAGACCTGCAAAACCGTCGGCGGCGGGTCAGCGATGCGATCGACAACCAGCACATCGGGCGAAACCTGCACCTGCGGCTGATCGGGCATCCACTGCACAAACACATCCGATGCTACGTGACCTTTCCCACCGTGGCGCTCGGCCAACCAACGCTCGACAAGGTGGGTCAGCAAGCGACTGATTTGGTCGTGCAACCACGATTGGCCCATGTCTTCCTCCTCGGTCAGATACCACGCCGACCAGTCGATTTCGGCGCGCAACAGGTCGGTTTTGGGGTGGCGAATCAACTGCGGCACCCGCGGCGGGCGGCGCAGGACCGCGGATTCGGTGGCGGTGACTGGCATTGGGGCAACCTCTGGCGGCAGTTGGGCCGCGACATGAGCTTAGTGTTCGACGACGCGCCCGGTCAAAACCGCAGCGCGATCAGCGCGCCTTGGCCGCTGGGCAGCACGGCGACCTTTTCGGGCACCCGCGCGAGCAACCACGCGCCCACGCCAGCTGCGACAACACCTGCGCTCGCCAGAATCGCCGCATTGCGGTAGTTGCCGTTCAGTTCTGTGCGCTTGCTCTCGTAGCTTTGGTAGTCGATGCCGGCGACCTTGCCGGCCTGCTTGTCGGCCAGTTGTTGGTCCAACGTCGCTCGCGCGTCGGCTTGCCCCAAGTACAGTGCTGCGCCGCCACCGAGCAGGGCCACACCGCCACCCAGCGCCGCCCACGCTGGCCAGTTGCTCGGCGTCTCCGCCGGTTTGGTCACGCCGACCACGGGCGCCGGATCCTTGGGCACCGGCACTTCGTCGAAGGTCTTCGGTGCGATTTCGGCCCGCCAGCGCGCGGCGTCGGCCTGGTCCGGCGCCTTGTCGGCTGGCAGGGCCAGGTAGCGGTCGTAGCCCTTGAGCGCCGCGTCCTTGTCGCCGGCCAGATGCTGGGCGCGGGCGAGCCGCAGGATCCACGCCACCTTTTCAGGCGCTGCGGCAAGCGCGTCAGTCCACAGGCCCACGGCGACGGCGTAATTGCCGGCCTTTTCGGCGCGGTTGGCGTCGTCGGCCTTGGCCTCAGCGCGCTTCTGGCGCAGGTCGTCGAGGTAGTTGTCGACTTTGGCTTTGACCGACGGATCCAAGTCAGGCCGCGCCAACAGTTCGCGGTACAGCTCGAGCGCTTTGTCGAGCTTGCCGGCCAGGTGGAAGGCGCGGCATGCGTTGTACAGGCCGACGATGGCGGTGTTGTCTTGGCGGTAGATGTCGAGAAACAGCTCGCCGGCGCGCTCGAAGTTGCCGGCGTCGTACTCGCGCTGGGCGGCGGCGATGAGTGCGGCTTGGGTCTTGGATTTGGCGGCCGCGGGAGGCGCGGCGGCGTGGACCGGTGCAGCCCCTGCGACCAGAAGCACGAGACAGACGCGCAGCAGACTCGACATCGGCAACTCCTTAGGGTCAATCAACCATGTTCAACCCGCCGCCCTTCTTGCCGGCTGGCTTTTCGGTCGGCGCGGCCTTCTTGGCAGGTGCCTTGCCGGCTGCGGGCTTGGATTCCGCAGCAGCCTTCGGTTCCGAGACGGGCGCGGGCGCTGGTTCAGGCGCGGCGTCTCCTTTTCTGGGTGGGGGCGGGCCTCCGCGCCCGCCCGCTGGAACGGCCCCTGCCTCCGGCACTGGAACAGGAACAGGAACAGGTGCAGGCGCAGCAACGGGCTCGGGCGCAGGCGCTACCGGCGCAGGAGCGGGAACAGCTACAGGAGCTGCGGCTGGAGCGGGCGCAGGCGCCGGAACAGCTACAGGCGCCGGCGCCGCCCCCGGTCTGCGCGTCGCCGCCCACACGCCCACGCCAATCGTCACCGCCGCCAATGCGCCGCCAACGACCAACGGCAACTTCGACCCCGCCTTGGCCGGCGCATCCATCGCCAGCGTGCCGCCCGTCACCGGTTGCACGCGCCCGTGCGGATCGGTCTGCAACGCCATCGTCGCCTGATCGTTCAGCGCTACCACGGCCGGCACCGCCGCACTCGCCCGCCGCAAGTTGGCCGGCGTTCCCGGACTCAGGTTGCCCGGCGTGCCCGCCCACGCGCCGCCAATTGCAGCCTCAAGCGCCTGCCGCATCGACCGCGCGTCCGCATACCGGTCCGCCGGATCCTTGGCCAACGCGGTCAGGATGACCTGCACGAACCCGTCGCTCAGCGGTTGCTTGGCGCGGACCCGCGGATCGGGCGGCGCTTCGTGCAAGTGCTTGCTCATCAACGCCATCGCGTTGTCGCCGGCGGTAAATGGCGGCCCGCCCGTTACGCAACAGTGCAAAATGCAACCCACAGCGTACAAATCGGCACGCAAATCGACCTTGCTGCCCTGCCACGACTCGGGCGCCATGTAGCTCGGCGTGCCCAATAGCCGTCCGGATCCGGTCATGTCGCTGTTGTTGACGCGCGCGATGCCGAAGTCCAAAACTTTGCACAAGATCTCGCCGCCGCCATCGTCGGTCAGCATGACATTGCCGGGCTTGAGGTCGCGGTGCACCAAGCCCTGGCCGTGCGCCTCTGCCAGCGACTTAAGGATTTGGATCGCGTAGTTGGCGGCCTCCGTCTCGCTCATGGTGGTGCCTTGGCGGGTGTTTTCGCGGATCACCTTGTCGAGGCCTTGGCCGCTCAGCAGTTCCATCGCCATGAACATCTGGCCGTCGTTGCTGCTGCCAAAGTCGTAGATGCGAATGGTGTTGGGGTGCTTCAGCCCAGCCATCACCCGCGCCTCTTGCTCAAACCGACCGACGAATTCGGCGCTGTCGTCGCCATCGACCGCCATGAACTTGAGCGCAACTTTTTGGCCGGTGCCCGTGTGCTCAGCGGCATACACTGCGCCCATCGCGCCCTTGCCGACGGTGCCAGTTACGCGAAAGCGGCCGGCGACAACTTCACCCAGGCGGGTGTTGGTCAGATCTGCCATGCGCGAACCCGGCGGCGTGAAACCGCTGTGCGGCGAGCGTAGTCCTCTGTGCGCGCGTTGGCAATACACATGGGCATTGGCCCACAACACCAACTTGACGAAGCGGATAGATGCTATGCACCGCCCGCCAACAACGGCGGCTCCTGCGCGACGGCGACTTGCCGGCGCGCCAAACACTCGGGGCCTTGCCCCGGACCCCGCGGCCTGCGCGGCCGGCGCCAAAGGCCTGCCGGCCTCTGGACTCCGCGGGGGGCCGGTCGGGCCCGGTCGCTTGAACCGAGCCGCACTGCCAATTGCGCAGCGGCGGGGTCTGGGTCAGGCTTCGACCGGCGCGCGGGCGTGGGGCCCGGCAGCGCCGCAACGGTTCATCACCAAGGAGACAGCCATCACCGGCTACTTTCGCCAACCTGCGGTCGGACAGACCGCCACCATCACCGATTCTAGCGCCAACGCCCGCAGCCTGTACATCGCTTTCGACATGGGCAAAGAGGCTTGGCAGTTCGCCAGCGGCGACGGCGGAAAATCTCGCCGCGAGGGCAAGATCGACCGCACCAACGTCGAGCATGGCAAGCGCGACCTGCTGGCGGAAGTCGACAAGGCCAAGCAGCACTTCGGGTTGCCGGCAGGTGCAAAGGTCCACGCGATGTACGAAGCCGGCCGCGATGGCTTTTGGTTCGCGCGCTGGCTCAACGGCACCGGCGTCCGTTGCCTGGTTGTTGACCCGTGCTGCATCTTGGTCGACCGCCGCGCCAAGCAACGCAAGAATGACGCCATCGACGCCCGGGCACTGCTCGACCTGCTTGTCCGCCACATGACCGGCGACCGCGAGGTCAACGTCGTGCCGGTGCCGCCGCCGGAATCGGAGGACGCCCGCGAACTCGGGCGTTTGTTGCACCGGCTCGGCCATGTTCGGCGTTCCCTGGCGTTTCGTGTCCAGTCGGTACTGTGGACGCGCGGCATCGACGTGTCTTACCGGACTGGCCTGCAGGCCGAACTCGGTGCAATGCGCTCTGGCGATGGTCGGCCGCTCGACCGCATGGTTCGGATGGAGGTCGAGATGCTGTGCGGCCAAATCGAGGTCATTGACCGTGACCTGGCGAAACTCGAACGCGAGCGTGTCGCCCAAGTCGAAAAGCCGGCGACGCTCGCGCAGCAGCAGGCGCACCAGCTTGAGCAACTGGTCGGCATCGGGCCGATCGGCGCCTGGACGCTGGCCCATGAGCTGTTCGGCTGGCGCGAGTTCCGCAACGCCAAGGCGTTGGGTGCCTACCTGGGCCCGGCGCCCACGCCGTTCTGCTCCGGGCAGATGAACCGTGACCAAGGCATCAGCAAAGTCGGCCCATCGAAGTTGCGCTCGCTCATGGTCCAACTCGGGTGGGCCTGGCTGCGCTACCAGCCAGCAGAAAGCGACATCGCCAAATGGTACGCAGAGCGCTTCGGCGCCACCGCCAAACGGTCGCGTCGCATCGGCATCATCGCCGTGGCCCGAAAGCTCGTCATCGCGCTGTGGCGCTATGCCAAGGACGGCATTGTGCCCGCTGGTGCCGAACTGAAGGCGGCTCAACACAAGAATCCGATTCCGACCCAGCGCGGCTTCAACGCCAGGCGGCTGGCGACGACGAAAACAGCGGTGGCCAAAGCCGCATAGCGTCATCGAAGACCACCAAGGGTCAACGGTCGGTATCAACCGATGTTCACAAGTCAGCAGCACAACTCGAATCACCACATCCCAGCAAACTCGGACGGCTACTGCCACCGAGTCCGACAGGCGCGGGTACTCGTTGGATTTCCTGGTCGCGTGAGCAATCGACGTGATAGATTGGGTCCCCGCCTGCCGGTTCTCTCGAGCGTGTACCACGCAAACAGCATTGTGGAAGCGGCCAAGTTGCCGCTCCGGATAGAAGGTCGCGGACCGCGAGAGCGGACGCGGAACAAGGACCGGGTCAGCCGGCTTGGTGGACGATGTCATCCGAAGTCAACGGAATGTAAGAAACGAGTGTTAGCCTGTACTTGGCAAGCAATGCCGGTCAAATGCCGCGCACAGTTCTCTGCAGGGCGAGGTTTGCCTCGTGCGCACTGGTCGAACCCAAAGGTCGCTACGCTCCCAATGGCTTCGACCAGGGACAGGTGCGCTGCCCGAGGTCTTCGGCCGAAAGCACATGGAGCACAGCCGCGTGCCAAGCGACGGTCGCGGGCCGAGGTAACACAGTTGTCGTGGCCCGTGGCGTCCAACGGACTGCACTTCGGCTCAACTAGCTAAGCGAGCATCCTATGATTACAGGAGATTCAGAAAATGAAGGTAACTGCTTGACAACGGGAGGGTGATAGAAGGAACTCCAAGAGCACTCCGCCCCGAACGACCGGCACCAAAACACCATCGCGCCACCTCGATCGCCGCGCCAGACCCTCCGGCAACAGCGCGATCATGACTGTGCGCCGCCGTTTTCGCGCTATCAACCGCCGAATTTTTGTTCCGCGAACAAACCCGCCCCGCCCGGCGCCAGCGAGCGCCATCGCGCTGCCTGCCCCGAGCACCCCGACCGCCAAGTCCAGGCCGTTGTCGCGCGCCGGGCCGCGCTTTCGCGCCCTACGCTGCCCAATCCAGCTCGACCGGGTCGTCCACGCCGTCGAACTTGTCGCCCGGCGCCTCATCGACCTCTTCGTCATCAAAGATCCCCGGCGGCCAGCGAATGGCAATGACGTCGTCGCCATCGCGGTCGCCCGCCTCGGGCCATTGGCCGACGTGCCGCAGAATCTTCTCCACTTGAGCCGGGTTGCGGATGGCGGCGATCATCTTGCGACGGCCGCCGCAGTTCGGGCAACGCATTGGGTCCCACCCGGACGCCCGCTTCAACCCTTCCGCCCAATTGAGCTTGGATGACGCCGCCTTGGCCGCGGCGTCGTCGAGCGCCAAGGAACTTTCGTCCTGTGCCTTGACCGGCGCGGTCGTTGCGGCGACGCCTTCGGCGGCGTTGTCACCACCATCGTTGGCGGCCGGCTTGATGAGCGCCGGTGTCGACGCGTCGCCGTCCGCGGCCGCTGCGCTGGTGCCGGGTTCGGCGTCGGTGGCCGTATCGCCGCAATCGTGCGCAGCGTCGTGGTCATGCTCGCCTGCCGGGCACTTGGCCCTTGGCCCTTGGCCCTTGGCCGCGTTTTGCACTGCCGCGCCCGACCTGTTGGCGCTCCAAGTATTCGCGCCGGTCGGGCTTGCCGGTCGCCGAGCGCGGGCACAACGAGGTCGCGGTCGTGCGAACCCGGTGCCCAAATTCAGTGATAATGGGTACTTGCCTTTCTCGGTAGGGGAATCTGGGCCATGACACGAAGGGCAAAGTCCCGGCGCGTCATGAGCACGGCATTCTTCTTGCCCTTCCACTCGTTCTTCAGCCAGATGCGGATGTGGTGGTCACCGACGGCCTCCAATCGCTTCGCCGCAATCGCCGGCCGGCAGACGTACCGCACCAGGTGCTCCAGTCGATCCCGCGCGCACTCGTGGACGCGGGTCGCCGCGTGGATGTTGAAGCCCCGCGACTCCAGACACAGCCGCCCCACCCGCCGCGGCGTGGCCGGCGCCTGGCCCTTGCCCGGCGGAGCCTTGAGCGCTTCAAGCTCATCCTTGCCAAACAGGGACTGCCGCAGCACCGCGGCGGGGGTCCCCACGGTAAGCGAAGCGAGCGAGCCGTGACTCAATGTCACGGCGAGAGTGGGGCGATGGGTCGCTCGCCTGCAACGGGTCGTCGTCGTTGCTCGACGCCTTGGCGCGTTTGTCGTGGTAGCGACTCGCCTGAAGCGTGACCCGCGCCGCTACGTCCACCAACTGCGCCTCAAGCTGCTCTTCGCGCAGCGGCGGTGCGGCGACAAAGTGCATCTCGTCTGCCTCGCCGTACGCCGATCGCGCCCACGCGCCGTCGGCCACGAGCACATGCCAATGAGGAAAAACTCTCAGCGCGCCATTCCACCACCGCAGCACCGACACCGCACCAAACTGGGGCTTGACCGCGCCCTGTGCTTCTGCCTGCAAGACGAAGTGCTTCTGCAACGCCCGCATTGTCGCGGCCAGGACCTTGCGGCGCATTTCGACGTTCCGGGGTTCCCCACGGTGAGCGAAGCGAGCGAGCCGTGACTCAATGTCACGGCGAGAGTGGGGGCCAGCAAATACCTCAAATTCGCTGGTACGGTGATCCCTCACGCATGATGCACACCTATACTCGCGGGTAGTTTTCGACTTGCCGGCACCCGGACTCGTTCGCGCTGTGCCGTCTCGCGCCGTTGGCGTAGCCGTTCAATTTCAGCGGTATCGGCGACGGCGACCCAGCCACGAAGCTGGGCCGGGCCGCGCCGAATTTGCAGGACACCTTGTTGCGCCCAGCGGTAGATGGTCACTTTCGGCATGTTGAGTTCGGTCGCCAGCGCCATGAGCGGCCACTCATGGGCAGCGACCATTTCTGCAGTGCGCTTGACGGTTTTTGAAAGTCCTTGGCGGTCCAGCAGGTTCTGTGCGATCGTGGCGGTGAATGCCTGATGTCGTCTGGGCGACCGGAACCCCGCCGCATTGAGCGCATTGGCGATGGCTTGGCGGCCATGGCCTTCGTCGCGCAGCTTGGCCACATATGCCAGCAGTTCCTTCTGGTTGCTGAGTTGGTCGAGGGTGCCGACCGGCCGCATCACCGTACCTTGCGTGCGATGACCACCTTTGTACGTCACGGCGACATCGACGCGCTCACTGTCTCCGTCGACGGCGACTTCAATCTTGTCAATCAGGTGGCGAAGAATTGCCTGGCGATCTTGAATCGTGGTGGTGTCGGCCTGCCACAATGCGGGCAGATCGTGGGCAATGGCCCGAATGCTCTCGCGTTCTGCTTCGGTGAGCACTTGGGGTGCTTGCGCAGTCTCGCGCGCGTAGGCATCTTGAAGCAATTGCTCTTCGGCAAGGGTTTGCTCCCAGCGACGCTCCAGGCCGCGCGCCACCAGGCGATTGTCCGGATCAACGGCATTGTATTGCCGAAATGCCCGCTCTGCTTCGTACTTCGCACGCTCAAGCCGCAGCTTCCATTGCGCGTGCAGTTCGTCGCGGCGCGCTTGCACGTCGGCCGCCACTTGCAGGCTCACTTCAAGTGCTGCAGGTTCGAGCGCGCGCAAGGCCTGTTCGACAACAAATGTGTCCAGCACGGCGCCGCTCAGCGTTTGGCACCTGCCTTCGCCGAAACTGACGCGCGCCTGGACGCATTCGTAGTAGTGTCTCGGGGTGGTTGCATACCGAACAAGCATCCGTGCTTGGCAATGGCCGCAGCGCAGAAGGCCGGCCAACAGGCTCTGCCCCTTGCGAATAGGGCCTTTGGCGGTCGGCACGTTGGCGGCCAGTTGGCGCTGGTTTTGCTCGTACTGCTCCCAGGTGATGTATGCCGGCAGGCGGTCGCGGATGCACACTTGCCACTCGGCTTGCGGTACCCGGACTTGCCCAGTCTTGGGTCGCCCCGGCTTCTTGCGGCGCGCGTCGATTCGCCGGCGTCCCCAAACATACGCGCCTGCATACGCGGGGTTCTTGAGCATGGCCCCCAAAGTGTCGCGGTTGGCGCGTCGCCATTCCAAATCGCCCTTGTTGGCGCCGACCCGTGACCGCCATGGCAACTGCAAGCCCTGCTCGACGCAATAACGCAGCACCGCATCGATCGTTCTGGCACGTTCGAATGCCGCGAACACCGATGCAACCACGGCCTGCGCTTGTTCATCCGGGTCCTTGACCACCTCGCCCGAGCTCAGCCGCCAGGGCTATCGCTAGGTCGCCGCGCGGCAGCAGCGCAGCACCGATCAACTTGTGAGAGGTCTGGGCGCGTCCCGGCAGGGCCGGGACCGAGCCATAGTCCGGCCGCGCTGCCGACGCGGCCGGACCGGAGCCCCGTTTCTGGCCGCCGGCACGTCGACTGTAGTTGTTACGTCATCGAGTTGCGGCCAGAACCGGGTCTCCGCCCATTCGGGTTACGGTCTCTCGCGCGCTGTC
>SXGT01946184.1_pt1 | contig 15575 bp, 16 predicted proteins | sample 3176221 | NCBI WGS metagenome assembly SXGT01 (sample SAMN11356862, study PRJNA531348) | freshwater metagenome | isolation source: freshwater sample F1-120 | place: China: Fuxian Lake, Yuxi | collected 2017-12-25
GCAGGCCATGCCGGGCGTCGCCCAGGCCACGCTCGACGCGCTCTCCGACGAGCAGCTCGCCGACCTCGTGAAGAACCTGCCCAGCCCGACCCCCGCCGCGCCGGCAGCGCCGCCGGCACCCGCGGCCCCGTTCGCCGAGGGCGAGGAGACCGAATCGCCCGCCGGCCCGTCCCGCAAGGACATGATCGCGGAGCTGGTCGAGTTGGGCGAGGACGCGGCCGAACTCGACGCGCTGTCCGACGACGAACTCGGTGCCCTCTACGACGAGATGACGGCCGAGGCCCCGGTCGGGCCCGAGGAGCCGGTCGAAGAGTTCGCCGACCCGGCCTCGGCCCCCCGCGAAGAGCTGATCGCCGAACTGGTCGCGATGGGCCAGGACGCCGCGCAGCTCGAAGTGATGCCGGAAGAAGAGCTTCGCGCGCTGGCGACCCAACTTCTGGGCGGCGCGACCCCGGCCGCTCCCCCCGCGCCGGCCCCGGTCGCGCCGATGAGCGAACGCCGCCGAACCAAGCCCCGCAACTCCCAGGTGCGCACCATGAGCGAAACCGCGCGGTACCGCCGTAAGGCGCGCGAGCTGTTCAACGAGGCCGACCTTGCGGTGCGCGAACTGCGCCGCAGCAACCACGAAACGAAGAAGCAGGACGCGGAATCCTTCTGCGACCGGCTGATCGAGAAGGGCCAGATTCTGCCCGCCCAGCGCGCGGACTACCTGTCGATCCTGCTGCCGCTCGACAACCTGCGCCGGGTCCACAAGTACAGCGAGAACGGCCAGACTCGCACGGCTTCGGCCTACGAGCTGAAGAAGATCGAACTCGCCAAGCGCTCACCGATCCTGAAGTTCGGCGAGCGGTTCCCGAAAGACCCCACCGCCAAGCCGGACGCCGAGGCCGAGGTCGCGAAGGTGCGGCAGTTCGCCGAGACCCTGCCGGACGGCGCGCTCAAGGCCGGCGGGTACAAGAACCGCAACCAGTTCGTCGAGAAGTTTGCCGAGATGCACAAGAAGGACCCGGAGTACACCGCGGACAAGCTCATCAAGGGCTGACCGCACACCGGCCGCTCGTCCGAACCGATGACCCGAACCGCCGCCGACCCACCCGACCGGAGCACCCCGTGGCCAACGCAACCGAGCGCGTCAAGAAGGGAACCGTCCGCCGCACGGACGAGTTCTTCCGCCGCCAACTGGCGACCCTGTCGGCCGAGACGACGTTCTACGTGAACGCCCTCATGGGGCTCTCCACGGCCGGCTACGGCAACAAGTTCGACGACGCCGCGAGCTACGTCCTGGACGGCGTCGTCCGCGGGCGGGAGGGCAACCCGGTCATGGCCGCGGCCACGGCCGGCGACGCCAACCACGAGATCGACCTGCACAAGCCGCTCTACCTGGAGATCGCCCTGGCCTCGGTCGCCAAGGGCGACATCGACAAGCCGTGCTACGCGGTGGACGACCAGACCGCGACCCTCGACCCCTCGACCCGCACCTACGCCAACCTGATCGGCAAGGTGGTGGACAAGGTCGCGACGTCCATCGCCCTCGTGGAACTGGCCTACGACGGCGTCGCCGCCAACCGCCGCCTGGGCGCGGCGAAGTTCCTGGCCGCGACCGGGGCGCAGTCGCTCTCCAAGTGGGACGTCAACAAGACGATCTTCGTCCCCAACACCGCGGCCTTCACGATCACCCTGCCGGCCGTCGCCGACTGCCCGGCCGGGTCGCTCCTGACCTTCGTCAAGACGACCTCCGACGCCTTCGCCGCGACCCTCGACGGGTCGGGCGCGGAAACCATCGACGGCGCGGCCACTCTCGCCACGGTGGACGCGCAGTACGACACGGTCCAGCTCGTCTCGAACGGCTCGGCCTGGTTCGTGACCTTCCGCGACATCACCTGATAACCCGCGGGCCGGGGCGCTCGGAACCGCCCCGGCCCGCCGCCCGCACCGTGACCCGACCCCGACCGTCTGGCCCCCTGGGAGTTTCACCATGCCCGTTGACGTCGGCGCGTTCTCCGCGATGGCCCGGCAAGAGTTCATGCAGGGCAAGCAGGCCGCCGAGAACCGCGTCATGCCGGCGGCCTACGACCGCTTCACGACGAAGATCCCCTCGACCACGCGGGTCGAGACCCACCTGTACATGTCGAACCTGCCGCGGCTGCGGGAGTTCAAGGGGTACAGCCCCGGCCAGCGGCTCACGGTCTCGCCGTACACCGTCGAGAACGTCGAGTACCGGATCGGGCCGGTCTCGGTCCGCAAGACGGACCTGGACGACGACCAGATCGGCGGCTACCTGCTGACGGTCAAGGGGCTGCCCGAACAGGGCAAGAAGGACATCGGCTACCGCACGCTCGACCACCTGGCGGCCGGGGCCTCGAAGCCGTGCTTCGACGGCACGAACTTCATCGCCGACAGCCACACCATCGGCTCCGGCGACAACCAGATGACCGCGGACAACGCGGGCAACGACGGGGCGGCGCACAAGATCCTCGCGCTCAACCTGTCGAACCCGACCATCAAGCCGATCATCTTCCAGGACCGCGAGGCGCTGTCCGAACTCAAGGACGACTCCCGCGACGCGCTGTCCGAGAAGGTCAAGGAGATCGAGTACTGGGCCGACTGCCGGTTCGGTCTGGCCTACGGGTTCTGGTGGGACGCGGTGCTGCTCACCATCACGGACACCCCGACCCTGCCGGAACTGCAGGGCCACATCAAGGACATCATCAACCGGTTCCGCACGTTCACCCTGCCCAAGGGCGCGGACGTCGATTCCACGATGAAGGTCCACGAGAACTGGGTGCCCGCGCCGGACAACTTCCTGCTGCTGTGCAACCTGCAGCTCGCGGAACTGCTGCGGACCGTGCAGAAGTCCGAACTGATCGCGGCCGGCACCTCGGGCGCGACCGTGACGAACACCTACCGCGACGTGTTCGACTACCTGCCGACCAGCTCGCTCGACAGCTGAGCGAGCCGGCGGCCCAGACGTGACCGAGAACCGAGACACCGCGTCCGCACAGTAGGGGTAGCCCGTGGCCGTCGCCGAATCATTCCTGACGAGCTGCCGGACGGTGATCGCTGCGCTGCCGGAACTGACGGCGTTCCGCACGGCCTACGCGCTGTTCGACGCGGCCGCGCGAGCGACCAAGGGCCGGTACTGGTGTCTGGCGTTCGACGACGCGCAGGCGGGCATGAGCCCGGCGTACCGGCTCAAGAAGGCGATCCGCGACACGGTCAACGGCCACGCGGACGCGCCGACGACCCAGAGCGACCGCGAGAGTGCGTACCGGACGCTCGCCGCGCAGTACGTGCCCGCGCTCGAGCGGCCCCGCGACAACGCTGACGAACTGGCCGAACTCCACCGACTCATTCAAGAGGATGCGGGAACATGAGCGTCGACCTCCTCAACCTCGCGAAGGACTACTCCGCCACGCCCGCGGAAGTCGAACTCAAAGCCCTGTTCGCGGGCCTCTGTGTCGCCGACTGGCGGCAGGCGTTCATCGCCCGCGGCTTCGGCTGGCACGTCCAGGTCGGGGCGCTCACCACGCCGATCACCGGCGGCGGCGACGGCACCGTGCTCGACCTGGAGCAGCCCGAACTGGCGATCAACGTGCCCACGGGGTACACGATGGTCCCGCTGCGGATCGCGGTCGAGTGCCAGGTCGGGGTCCAGACGACCGACGCACACGAGAACGAGATCGTCATCGGTTTCGACCGGACGCAGGTCCAGACCGCCGGCACGTCCACGACCGAGGTTCCGGCGAACATGCGGTCGGACATCACGGCCGCGGCCCCGTTCACCAGCTACTCCGCGTACACGGCCGACGGCGTCGCGGCCCCCGTGATCACGGAACTGGCGCGCAAGGCCGGCCAGGTGGACCTGCAGGGCACGGCCGCGACACTCAACGTGTACCAGTTCGACCTGCTGTACGAGCCCCTGAACCCGCTGTTCATCGTCGGCCCGGCGCACATCGCCGTGTACTTTGGCGGCAATATTGCCCTGCCCGGCTTCATCCAGGCGAGCGTGCTGGCGTTCCCCTCGACCCTCGTCACCGGCCTTGCATAACCGCCGCCGCGCCCGACACCCCGGAAGGCCGCGCCACCGGATCGGGGCGCGGCCTTCTTCGCCGACACAGGAGTCCGCGCCGTGGAAATCGTCGTCCGCCTGATCGACGGCAAGTTCGCCCTCAAGACCAACGTCGCGGACAAGGTCGTTCTGCTGGGCATGCTCGAAATGGCAAAGGCCGTTGCGCTGCAGCCGGCCCCCTCGGCCATCGAGACGCCCGCGCCGGCCCTGGCCCGTCAGCTCCTCGCGACCGGGTGAGGTAGGTCCGTATGGCCTGGATCACCGACGCCGAACTGAAGACGGCCATCGCCGGCGCGCTCGGCGTGGCGAGTTCGGCCGAACTGCCGGCGCACATCGGCACGAATCTCGTCACGGTCGCGAACGGCAAGGCCTACAAGAAGCTGCGCGCGGTCCTGATGGGCCGCGGGTTCACGGCCGCGCAGCTCGACGACTGGGAGGCCCGCACCGAGTGGAACACCCGCCTGGGCGTGCTGTACGCGCTGCTCGAAGCGTCCAAGCGCGGCGAGGCGTACCCGACGCAGCTCATGGAGGATTACAAGCAGGCTCTTGAGGAGCTGAAGGAGGAACAGATCGTCGTGGCCGACGAGATCGCCCTCCCGGTCAACGGCCGGGTGGGGACCGGCGACCTGGACACGGGCGCGGACCGCTTCACGCTCGACGAACCGGACGGCTCCGGCGACTTCACTCTGGGCGACGGGACGAGGCTCTAGCATGGCCGGGTTCGCGACCGCCGCGACACTCGCGGACCTGGCCCGGATGGCGCAGGCCCAGACGGGACCGCTCGCCCCGCCGGTGAAAGCGAGTGGCCCGCTCGACGCCGCGACCGCCCGCGAGCTCCTGGAAATCGGCAGGGCGGACATCAAGCGGCGGTTCCAGACCGGCACCGCGCCCGACGGGTCCGCCTGGCGGCCGCTGAAGTACAGCCGGCCCAGCGGTGCGGGCAAGCCGCTGCAGGACACCGGCCGGCTCATGGCGTCGATCCAGGGCCGGCACACGGCGACCGAGTTGGTGTGGTTCACGGCCGAGGCCGCGGCGGGCCTCATGCACTACGGCGGGACGATCGTGCCGCGGCGGGCGAAGTTCCTGGCGATCCCCCTGACCCGTGAGGCCAAGCGCGCGGGCAGTCCGCGGCGGCTGCGCGGAACGAAGGTGGTGCCGCTGTTCGCCCGGCTGACGGGCGGGCGGATGGTCGGGCACTTCCTCCTGTGCAAGAAGGCGGTCGTCCCGGCCCGGCCGTTCATGGGGCTGTCCGAGCGGGCACAGGGGGCCATCGCCGAAGTGCTGGCCGAACGAGCCGCGAAGCAGTGGCAGGCGAGTTAGGGAGGGCACCCGTGCCGATCAGCGTGACCGATCACCACGTCGCCGCGCGGGCCGCCGTCAAAGCGGTCCTCGACGCCGTCGGCATCGGCCTGACGGTTTATGCGCTCGACGACCCGGAAAGTGATATCGCCACGGTCGACCTGCCCGCGGTCGTCGTCGCCTGCGTCGGCCCCGAACAGGAGCGGAGCGAGCTGCACACCAACGTCCACGACGGCATCGGCTTCCCCGTCGCGGTCCTGCTCATGGGCCTCGGCCAGACCTCGGGCACCAAGAGTGCCAGCCTGCCCAATTTGACGCTCTTCCGCCGGCAGGTGCGGGTGAGCTTCCACAACAAGCGACTGAGCGCGGTGAGCCAGAACTGCTGGTGCGAGGTCAGCGATTCCGGCCCGATCTACGACAAGGACTCGCCGGCCGTCCAGAAGCTCCAGACCGCGCTCGTGGTGACGTGCGTGGGGCGCTACCTCCGCGAGTGAGCGGGCGCAGCCGGGCAACCGGGGGCGGCACACTGAGACCCGTAACCGGAGGGGCAACCCGTGGCAGACAAGGTCGGCGTCTTCAACCGCCTCGGCTACGACGACAACACCACGACCGCGACCGTCGAGTTCGAGTTCCTCGCCGGCTCGACCATCGGCGTGACCGAACAGGTGATCGGCACCGACGGCATGCGCGGCTCCCGTTCGCACTTCGACGACCGCGCCCGCCGCGGCACCCGCCGCGTGGACGGCACGCTCATGTTCGCGCCGACCCCGGCCGAACTCAACACGCTCCTGTACCTGGCTCTGGGCGGCACGAAATCCGGCAACACGATCCCGCTGGCCGAAGCGCTGCCCGAGGCGTACTGGATCGCGGTCCGCGACGGCACGACGTACAGCTACAACGGCTGCGTCGTGGACACGCTCACGATCACCGCGCAGGAGGGCGGCCCGGTCCAGGCGTCGCTCCAGGTGGTCGGCAAGGACGAGGCGGAGGCCGGCTCGATCGGCGCGAACACCATCGACGCCTCGACCGGCGGCCCGTTCGTGCTGACCGACGGCGCGCTCACCATCGCATCGACCACCTACGAGTTTTCGAGCATCGAGGTCCGGGTCGAGAACCGTCTCGAGGTGAAGTACCGCAACAGCCTGACCCCGACCCAGATCAAGGCCACGGACCGGATCGTCACCGTCTCGCTCGGCGGGCTGTCCCTGGGCGACTCGTCGGCCGTGTACGGGTCGGCCGCGACGGCGGTCGCCGTGGCCGCCACGTTCACCAACGGCGCGTTCAGCCTCGGCCTGTCGATGGCGAAGGTCCGCGCCCCCAAGCAACCGCTGCCGTTCGGGCAGCGGGGCATCCTCGACCTCGCCTGGCAGGGCGTGGCCCGCAAGACGGGGTCCACCGACGAACTCGTTGTGACGGTCGATTCTACCGCGTGAGGTTCCCGTGTCCGATCCCCTGTCCGATCCCCTGTTCATCGACGACGGGTTCACCCGAACCCACGACATCGCCGCCGTTCCCGGTCTGCACCCGGCCGTCAAGGTCGTGTTTCGGCCCGCACTTGATCGCGAGCGGAAGGCCTACGACCAGAAGTTGGCCGCGCGCGACCCGGACGCACTCGACAAGTACGAGTGCGACCTGATCGCCCGACACGTTTCGGAACTCAACGACGATGCGCCCTCCAAGTGGAGGGACAAGCTCGCCAAGATGCACCCCACGGTTCGGGCGATCTTGCTCAACCTGATCTTCTCGTACACCCCGGCCAAGAGGCTCGAAGCCGAGGGGGAATCTTCTGGGGCGTCCGGCTGATCCGCTTGTACCCGCAGATCGCCGCGCGCCCCTGTGACGAGTGCAAGCAGTTCCTCTACGACGACCGCGGTAATCTCATGACCCGCGGCGGCCCGGGCGGAACACCTGTTGCACGTCCGAAAGGCAGCAAGCCCCCGTGCGCAACCTGCCCGAAGATCCCGCCCGGCACCGAACGGCCCGGCCCGGAGCAGGCTGTGGAGTTGTCGGCCGATTTGCGCCAGGCGTTCCAGTTTTACCGCGAGTGCAAGGCGGTCGGCTCGTTCCCGAACGACCCCATCGTCCGCTGGCTTTCCGCCCAGTTCGCTGCGGCTGAAAGCCATTGCGACAAGGTTTCGGCGCACCGCTCACAACTCACCGTCTTGGCCGCCGTGAGGGACTCGTGACCCCGTCGCAAAAAGAGCTTCAGCTCAAGATGAACGTGACCGCGAACCCGGGCGAGGGCGTTCGCGCGCTCCAGCAGATCGCGGCCGAGGCACAAAAGGCGGAGCAGGCGGTCTCCCGCGTCATTCGCGCGCTCGGCGGGTCAACCGGTGGCGCGGGTGGCTCACTCGGCGGAGCCGGCCCTCAGTCCGCGGGGCCGGGCCGGACCTTGCCGCCGATGTCCTCGGCCGTGCCCGTGTTCGACCGCCCGATCCCCGTGATTATCGTCGGGCCGAAGCCGCTCCCCGTCGTCGGCACGGCCGGGCCGGGCGGCACCGGCTCCAGTGGCGCGGCCGGCAACGGTGCGCCCCCCGGCACCGCCGAGAAGCTGCTCGGCATCATCCGCAACCTGGGACTCGGCGGCGTGGCCGGGTACGCGGGCCAGATCGAGGGCTACGGGCAGGCCGCCGGCGACGCGGCGCGAATGCTCGGGTTCAAGAAGGCCGGCGCGGGCATCGAGAAGTTTGCGGGCCGGGCGGCAGTCCCGCTGGCGCTCGCCCTCGGCGCGGCGAAGGCGGCGGGCGAGTACGGCGAGATCGCCCACGACACGTTCATGACCGGCGACCAGCAGAACCGGGCGCTGTTCCGCAAGTTCGTGCCGTTCGGCGAAACAATCCAGGGGTCCGTGGACGGCATCTCCGGGCGCAAGGCCGCCTACGAGCGTGCCGACCTCGCGAGCCGGCAGCGCGCCGCCGAAGCCTCCGGCCGCGTCGATGTGGCCGGAACGATGGTCGGTCTTAACCCAGAACTCGCGGGCCATTCGGCCCGAGCCGGCCTCCTGGGCGGAGCCAGCCCGATTCTCGAAGGGGCATCGGACCGCTCGACGGCGATGGGCGAGACAGCGTTCCGCGACCGGCAGCGGATGTTGCCGCTGGAGCGGGAGAGCGCGAAGGCCGAACGCGAGGCCGCGGTCGCCACCGCGCAGCGGGTGTCGGCCGGCACGGAGCTGGTGAAGGTCGAAAACCGAATGGCCGAACTGCAGAACAAGCGGAGCAAGCTCCAGCGCGAACTCGAACAGCACGGGTCGGGGGCCGGGCGTCAGCGCGTGCTCCACCAGCTCTCGGAGACCGAGAACGAGTTGCAGGGGATGGGCGGCGTGCAGCGTCAAGCCCGGATGGGCGTGTACCAGTCGGCGCAACAGGAAGCCGAAGCCCGGCGCGCGGCCGGCATGGTCGGCGTCCGCAAGCTCCAGGCCGAAGCCTCGGGCCTCGAAGAGGACGCCGCGGCCGCGGCCGGCGGCGCGCGACAGCTCGGCGGGATGGGCCGGTCCAAGCGCATGGACGGGGTCAACGCGCTCCGGCGGCTCCAGACCTACGGGCCGGAACTCGTCGGCCAGGCCGACCTCGCCGCGGCCCAGGCCATCGCGCCCCAGACCGTGGGGAAGATCCTCGAACGGCACGGCGCGGGCACGGCCGAGTTCGCGACCCTGCGCGATCTGGCCCCGGCCGACTTCGCCGGCGACCCGGAGGAGCTGCGCAAAAAAGCCGCGGCCAAGCGCGACGAGGCAACCAAGAAGGAGCTCGACCTCGAGCGCGAGGCCGCGCGCGCGGGCGACGCCGCCGGCCGCGACCTGGGCGCGGCCATGTCTACGATGATGAAGACGCTCGTCGAGAGCGCAAAACGCGAAATGCACAACCAGCTTCTGCTCGGCAAGAACGCGAGCTAGTCCGTCCCGCGGAGGAGCCACTTCTCCGCGCCGAGGTTCTGGAGCGCGGCGCGGACTTCGGCGGGCAACTTCTCGGTCGCGGTGCCGGTCGCGACGTGCTCCTTGAGCAGGTGTCGGGTGGTTCGGGGCACCGCGCCCCAGGTGTTCATCATTCCGAGAATCCCCTGCGCGCCCCGGTCCACATCCCAGAGAACGGAGACCGTGCCGCGGAACCCGTCGTCGGCCGCCGCGATCCGCCGACTTTCGCGCGCGACCCACGCGGACAGGCCCAGCCGCACCAGGACCACGGCGTTTTTGTCGAGGAGGTTCGCCGGGTTGAACATCAGGTTGCCGACCTCGATTTTCTCCCGATCTGATAGGAGCTTCATCGCCTTTTCGGACGCGGCCGGCTCTTCCTTGTCGAGGGCCGCGCCCACCTTCTCGGCCTTCTCCCACGCCTCGGCGAACTGTTCGGCACGCGTTTTGGTCGGCGGCGACAATTCGACCGGCTTGTCCTTCGGTTTGGGCTTGGGAGGCTGCGGCTTCTCCTTGTCTTTCTCTTTGGGCGTCTCGACGAGCCTTTTGGATTCGGGAGCCGACCCGCACCCGACCGCGACCGACAGAGCCAGCACGACCACGCACCCGCGCATCGAACACCCTCCGGGCGAAAACGCGCAGTGTCGCGCGCCCGCCGCGTGTTCGCAAGCGCCCGCCCGCCCTTTCCGTGCGTCCCCTCCGGGCAACCGGTCGCGTCACCATATCCCCCATGCAACTCCGCTGGGGATCGAGCTACTCGTTTCCGATCAACGGCTGCGACCTCGCCAGCCGCGCGCGGGTCGTTTTGTCCGAGTCCGGGCGGCCGGTCCGTTACGTCGCGCGCGTGTCTGTGGGCGGGTGGCTCGAAGCCGACGGGCAAGCCGCGCTCTCGGTGGCCGAGACCGCCTTGCGGAACGCGCTCGCGGTTCCTTACCAGGACTTGAAGTTCCTTTCCGACGACGGCGCGGTGATGGCGGTATCGCTGCTCAACGCCAACTCACTCTCGGGCGTGCGCGTCGTGGACGGCCCGAACTTCGACGGCCGCGACGGGGCCGAGTACGCGACGCTGCGGCAGTTCGGTTTCGAGGTCGAGGCCGAGTACCTCATCACGAGCGCCGCCAACGCCGTGCTGTCGTTCTCGGAGTCGCTGTCGATTACCGGCACGGGCGGTCCGGTCCGGCGACTGCGCGTGCCGGTCAACGCGACCGCGCTCGTGCGCCAGCAGATCAGCCCGCGGTCCATCATCCGCGCGACGCAGTCCGGCCAGGCGGTCGGGCACCTAAAATACCCGACCGCACCCCGGCCGCTCTGGGCCGCGCCGATCCTGCTCGAAGACCAGGTGCAGGTTCAGAAGGGCAACCCGAAGCGGATCGGCCAGGGTTTTGTCGAGTACCCGCTGGCGTGGTCCTACGCCTTCGAGAGCGACACGCCGCTCGTCGGGGTTCCCGGCCTGCCCCCCTTGTGAGGTAACGTCGTGGCAACGAACAAGTGGCGCGGCGATTACCTCGCGCGGGCGAAGGTGGTGACGCTCGTCGTCGGCTCCTCAACGAACACGCACACCTTCATCACCACGATGAACGGCAAATCGATCACGGTCACGGCCGGCGCGTCGGAAACCACCTCCACGATTGCGACCGCGATCCAGGCCGCACTCGCCGCGTCCGAGATTCCAGAGTTCCGCGAGGTAACTTGGACCGTGGACACGGCCACCGTTACCGGCACCGCGACCACGAAGGGCGTCCCGTTCACGGTCTCGAAGTCGGGCACGGGCACCTACACCCTCACGACGACCGTCGCGAGCACCGGCCCCAACCACGTTGACGAGGTCGCGAACTGGAGCGCGGGCACACTCCCGGCCGCGACCGAGGACATCATCGTCGATGTGCCCGTGGACATGCTCTGGGGCTGGGAGAGCCTTTCGGCCGCGGCGTTCAACTCGCTGCGCATCAAGGCCACAGCTAGCCGGGTCGGGCTGCCGCGGTGGAACCCGCTCGGCTACGTCGAGTACCGCCAGCGCGCGTGGTCGGTGGACACCAACGTCCCGGTCGCCATCGGCGAGGGCGACGGCTCCGGCCCGACACGGGTGATCCTGTCTGTCGGCTCGGTGCTGGCCGCCGTGATCCACAAAACCGGCGACCGCGAGAACGACGCCGAACCGGTCGTGAACCTCTACGGCTGCTCGTCAGGCACGATCTCGGCCGCGCGGGGGGACGTCGGCGTCGGCTCCGACGACGACACCCTCACCGGCACGGTCACGACGGGCACCATCGACAACGACGCTACCCTCACGGTCGGCAAGGGCTGTACGGTCACCACCTGCGAACAGAAGGCCGAATCGAAGCTGGTCGGGCACGGCACCGTCACGACCCTCACCACCTCCGGGGGAGAGGCCACGCTGTACACCGCGCCAACCACAGTTACCGCCGATGGCGCGTGCGTGGTGGACCTGCGCGGCACCGGCACCACGACCACCGTCACCGCCCGCGGCCAGGGCGAAGGCAAGGCTCCGCGCATCGAGTGCGGCAACAACCCGCGCGCCAAAACCTTCACCAACACCACCATCACCGGCGGCGCGATCCTCAACGACCCGGACAAGACGGTCACGTTCACGAACGCCGCGCAGTTCGACCGCGAAAGCCTGAAGGCATCGGACCTGGGCGCGCGGCCGATCATCCAGAGGACGTAAGCCCGTGGCCGTCGAGATCAAGCAAGAGTGCTCCTGGCCGGGCGTGGTCGGCGTCGAGTCCTGCACCGGGACCGTCAGCCACGGCATCGGCCCGGCCGCGTTCGTCCTGACCTGCTACCCCCAGACGGCCGTCCCGAATGCGTTCGGCACCCTAGTCATCGGCGACGGGTTCCGCCGCGTGGTTCTGCGCGATTGCAAGGTCGAGAACCTGACCGGTTCGGCGGACTCCAGCGGGCAGGCGTACACGCTCACCATCCTCGACCGCCGCTGGCGGTGGAAAACGGGCGTCATCTCCGGCCGGTACAACCAACTCGACCCACGCGGCAAGCTCATCCCCTGGACGATCCGCTCGCCCTACGAACTGGCGGAGCTGTGCCTGAAGGCGATGGGGGAGAAAAACTACCGCATCGATCTCCCGGCCGGGCTGACCCGCGCGGCCGGCCAGAACCTCAACCGGTTCCTGGCGCTGGGCGAGAACTTCCCGCAGTCGCTCGCCAACCCGCCCACGGTCTGGGACGTGATCCCGCCCGCGGTGGCCCTGGCACGATTGGCCGACCAGTACGGCTGCCGGGTGGTGTGGCAGCCGGTCGCGGACCGCGTCCTCGTCACGCCGCTGGGCAAGGGCCGCGCGCAGCTGCCGAACGAGCCGTGCGAGTCCATCGCACCGGCCATCACGCAGCCCGCGGTGCCGCGCGCGGTCGGGGTGGCCGGCGCGCCCGTGCGGATTCAGATGCGCCTATTGCTCGAAGCGGTGGGCCAGGAGTGGGACGAGAGCTGGGTGCCCATTGACGAGCTGTCCTACGCGCCGCAGTCGCTCGGCAAGGTGCAAATCTCGACCGTCACCTGGGACAGCCCGGCCGCGAACGACCCCGGTTCGGTCAAGGTGTACATCACCTACCGCCCGCAGTGGCACCCGCCGGTCGGCGACCCGATCCGGGCCACGTACGAGATCGGCGGGGTGTCGAGCGCCGAGGACAAGTTCGCCCAGATCGTCAACGCCATCGGGAACAACCCGGACATCTCGAAGCTCATCATCGCCAACTACGACGGCGACGTGCTGACGCTCGAGGGCCGCGAGGCCGGGTTCCCGTTTCAGGTGAAGGCCGAGACGAGTGCGGCACTGCCGGACACGCTGACGGCCGCGCTCGTCCAGGCCCCGGAGCGCTCCGCCGGCACCTGGGAGGCCTGCCCGCCCCCGTCGTTCGCCGGCGTGCGGGCGACGAACCGGCTGAGCTATGACCAGGCGCTACAGCTCGCGCGCGGCACCGTGTTCAAGAACTACCGGGTGCGGTGCGTGGACATCGCCGACGGCGTCACGCCGCGAATCGTGGTGCCGTGGTTCGGGATCGTGAAGCGGCGGCAGTCGCTCGTCTTGCAGCCGGTGAAGGTCGACATGGTCGAACCCGAACCGCGCAAGCGGGGCGGGGTGCAGGCCAACCCGGACGTTCCCCAGGCGGTGCGCAACATTGCGGGCGGCGTCCTGCCGGACTTCTTCAACGGCTACAGCCGGAACAAGCCGGCGTGCGTGTACGGCTCGGTCAGGAAGAAGGACCTCGGCTCGGTACTCTGGGAAGGGGTCTACAACACCGACGCCGAGGACCAGGTTTACGTCCAGTTCTCGATCAACGCCGTCGAGCAGCTCGTGCAGTTCTCGGACTACGTCTACATGGACTGGCCCGTCGCCAACACGCTGAACCAGATCCGCACACCGGCGCTGACCCTCGAAACGGCCGTGCTGGTGACGGACGAGGAGACCAACCAGCTCGCCCGATGGCAGGAGACGATGCCGCTGCCCGGCGGGGTCGCGCCGCCGGAGTGGGAGATCCACGACGACGTGCAGATGAGCGTGATCGCCGGGTACGGCCCCAAGAACAAGCCCGGCCCGTTCGCGTTCGCGTTCTCGGATCTGGTCGACGCCAAGCCGCGCGCCCGGTACTACCTGCACGGCATGGCGAAGAAGTACGAACTCAAGGGCGGGGAGAGCCGGCAGTACATCGGGATCAAGTTGATCGACCTCGACGGCGCGGTCCAACAAATCTCGTGGAGCATCGGCGCGGGCGGGGCCACGACGACCGTCTCGACCAACGGCGAGCACAGCGAAGTGATCCCGTCCTACCCGACCCGGCGGCGGAGCGAGAACGATCCGCCCAACAAGGCCGCGGCCCGCGCCAACATCATGGAAGACTGGCTCCGCGGCGCGATCCCCAACCCGCCGGGGAAGCTATGATCCCGACCGACTGGGTCGCGGTGAAGAACGGCTCCGGGGAGATCGTCCCCTCGGGCGCGGTCGCGCGCATCACCGGGGCCTCGTCAAACTTCCTCACCATCGCCAAGCCCAACGTCGACAACGACCAGGCCGTCATCGTCATCGACACGGCGATGATCCCGGCCGCGGCCGGGTCGGGCCAGGGCACGTTCGACCAGCGGGTGATCGCGGCCTACGAGGAAGCGGACGGCGCGCCCGCGGCCGGCGAGGAGTGGGGGCCGGCGTCGGGGTCGTGGAAGCTGCGGAAGAACAAGCGCGGGTTTCGCATCCTGGGCGGCGCGAGCCTGGGCCTGGTCAACGCACTGCGGCTCACGTTCCTGACAAACTTCGGCCCCCCGCCCGGCGCGCCGACCTCACTGGCTGGCACCGCCACTTCCGGCCAAGTCGCGCTCACCTGGAACGCGCCGGTCGGCGCGCCCCCGGCGGCGCAGTACGTCGTCCAGTACGCCCTCGACGCCGCCATGACCGCGCCGACCCAGTTCACGGTCACGGCCTCGACCAGCTCCACGGTGACGGGCCTCACCAACGGCACCAGCTACTATTTCGGCGTGTACGCGGTGTCCCCGGCCGGGGCCATCGGCGCGTACTCGAACATCCTGAACAAGACCCCACTCGCGGCCCCGACGCTCTCCAGCGCGACGGTCCAAGCGAACGGCACCGACCTGATCGCGGTGTTCAGCCGCGCCGTGACCGGCTTCACGGCGGGCGCGGAGGGGTTCGCGCTGACCGCGCTCACCGGCGGCGCGACCACGCTCACCTACGCCAGCGGCAACGGCACGACGAGTATCACCTTCACGATCTCGCGCACGATCATCGACACGGAAACGGGCGGGGTGCTGGCGTACACCGCCGGTGACATCGTGGGATCGAGTGACAGTCAGGCGCTGGCGAACTTCTCCGGCACGGCGGTCACGAACAACTCGACGCAGACGGGCGGGAGCCAGGAGTTCACCGCGGCGGGCGCGGACACCTTCACGGCGAGCTACACCGGGAACCACCTGATCGAGTGCTGGGGCGGGAGCGGCGCGGGCGGGGACGGGTTCGCCGGGACCGCGGGGTCGGGCGGGGGCGGCGGCGCGTACGCGAAGAAGGTGGTCAGCCTGACCGCGACGACCGGCTACGGGCTGGTAGTCGGGTCGGGCGGCACGTTCGGCGGCACCGGGACCGACACCACGTTCGACACCACCGTGGTGGTCGCCGACGCGGGCGTGGGTTCGATGCTCGGCGGGGCGGGCGGGGCCAGCAGCACCGGCGACACGACGTACAGCGGCGGCAACGGCGCGGTGGCGGTCGGCACCACGTCGGGCGGCGGCGGGTCGTCGGGCGGCACGGGCGCGAACGGGAACAACGC
>SXGT01045251.1_pt1 | contig 15574 bp, 10 predicted proteins | sample 3176221 | NCBI WGS metagenome assembly SXGT01 (sample SAMN11356862, study PRJNA531348) | freshwater metagenome | isolation source: freshwater sample F1-120 | place: China: Fuxian Lake, Yuxi | collected 2017-12-25
CCGCCCAGACATCGACGAGCACCGGCGTGCCGGACTTAAGCACATCGGCTTCGAAACTATCGTCGGACGTTTTGGTTGTAGCCACGGCAGATTTCTCCTGCGGAAACGGGAATCGTTGAGCTTCATGTAGGCGGGTGGGGTGACGGTTTCAACCGTGCTGGAACGCCTTGAAAACATCGTCCAAACGCACCTCCGGCAGCTCCATCAAGTGCGGCGCCTCAGTCCACAAAAGCGCGCAAGAGACGGGTTTGCCGGGGAAAATCTTGCGCAAGACCTCACGGTAAAGTGCGAGTTGCAAAACGTAGGCGTCAGGCGCTCTCGCCGGATCCGTTGGCGCGGGCCGATCCGTCTTGAAATCAAGTACGATCACGCGTGCGTCCTCTACTACGATGCGATCGACAACTCCGCGCACGGAACGCCCGCCGGCTTCGCCGACAATAGGCGCTTCCGCTCTGCTCTTTGCGCCGAACACCGCCGCGAAACGCGCATCCTCGATCACACCAAGCGCCTCCCGTGCAAATCCATCAGCTTCCGCTTGTTCAACGCCCTGGCGCAACAGCCAAGCGCGCGCGGCCGCCGCGCGTTGAGATGGCGCAACTTCTGGCAAGCGCTGCAACAACCCGTGGATCAATTGCCCGCGGCGGAAGCGCTTACGGCCATCCCCGCGCGGCGAGAACAACGCGGGATCGACTCGCATCAAACGGGAGGGCGCCGCAATCTCAATACGATTAGCTTGGGTATTGGCCCAAGCAGGGAGCGCCACAGGCTCATACAGCGCCTTCGCCGAGGCGGGCGCAATCCGCGAAGCGCCCAAACGAACACCGTCACCAAAGGGCGTTTCAAACGCAAGCGCGCCGCAGCGCTGCAAACCCCGCTCGACCGCAAGCCGCCAGCTCTCCGGCGCCTCGCCGGTTTTGGCGTTCCCAAATTGCGGGCCACAAACGATCAAGCGGTCGCGCGCTCGCGTCATTGCCACATAAAGTAGCCGCCAGTGCTCGCCGCGCATGCGCTCTTCATGCGCGGCACGCGCGGCAGCAACTGCCGCGTCATCATCTTTGCCACGGAAAGAGACGAACGGGCCAGCTTCGTCGTCAAAGATAAGCCCGTTATCCGGCGCATCGGCCACATCTCCGGTAGCGTCCGGCAGGATCACCAAGGGCGCCTCCAACCCCTTGGCGCCGTGCACCGTCATCACGCGCACTGCGCCCGCCTCGGCTTCCAATTCGCGCTTTACCTGACCTGCATCAATCTCGATATCGTACAAAAATCGCTGCAGCGTCGGCGCGACATGATTCGAAGGCTTCAAGGCGCGCTGCAATAATTCCTCGAGCGGATCGCGCGTTTCGGGCCCCAATCGCGCGAACACTCGGGCCCAACCGGATGCCCCTCCGCCATGCGGCGATTCCAACGCCCAGCTCAAAAAACCGAAGGCATCGGCGCCCCGCCGTGCAATCAAGTCTGAAACAAACGCGCGCGCCGATGCATACTTCTCGTCATTATTCGCAAGCAAACGCGAGAGCAGCGCCTCACCCTTTTCCCGGCCATAGGCCAATGGGAAGATATCAGCATCATCGTCTTCGAGATTGCACCATGGCCCTTTCAGCACAGTTGCCAACGAGAGATCATCCGCCGGATCAAGGGCAACGCGCATCAAAGCCAGGCAGTCCTCGACAGCGAGTTCATCGCGTAGGGTCATGCGGTCGGCGCCAGCGACAGGCAGGCCAGCGCGCTTGAAGGCCTTAATCAACTCGCGGAACATGGCGCCGCGCGTACGCACCAGCGCCAATACATCGCCGGCATGCATGGGCCGCAAGACCGGCTTGCGCGTGTCCTTGTCCTCGTCCCACACCGCTTCGCGCGCATCGATCATGGCTTTGACGCGCTGCGCGATCGCATTCGCGAGCACAGCATGGACGGTAATGCCGGTTTCAATATCGCGCGGCGCGTCCCAGGGCAGTGCATCGGCAGCAATCGGGCGCGGCGTGAACGGCCACACCTCAACAACACCGCCCTGCTCGGCGCGCGCAGCCAAGTGCGTGATCTCCTCCTCCCCGCTAGGCCCGGAAACGAGCACTTTATCGGCGAACGTCTCGTCCACAGCCTTGAGCACTTCGGGCGACGATCGAAACGACGTGCGCAATCCCGGCGCGGTAAAACGTTGCTTAGCCAACGCCGCGCGCTGCGCGAGCGCCTGCGCCTCGTTCAAGAAACGCCGCGGATCGGCGCCTTGGAATGCGTAGATGCTCTGCTTAGGATCGCCGACAGCGAAAATCGTCCGTGGCCGTTCGCGCGCCCCGGCTCCGGCAAAAAATTCATCCTGCAATGGCGCGACCAGGTTCCATTGCGTTGGGCTCGTGTCTTGACCTTCATCGATCAGAATGTGATCGAGCCCGCCATCGAGTTTATAGAGCACCCAGGGCGCCGCGTCTGAACGCTGAAGCAGGGCCTGCGCATGCTCGATCAGATCATCGAAATCAAGCACGCCAGAACGCGCTTTGGCGTCGGCATAGGCTTGATCAAGCTTGAGCGCGAGCGCCATGGCGGCGATAGCGTCCTCCGCCCGCTCAATAGCATTCAAACGATCGCGTGCGGCCGCTATGTCTTCGGCTAGCGCGCGCACAAATGGTTCAAGCCACGGGTGTTGACCCTGCAGCTTCGCCGTCACCAACTTGCTGCGCACGGCGCCGTCGCCTGTAAGCGCAAAGGCAAGGCATGCGGTCATTGCGTCACGCGGGGCGGCGGCGCACCTCAGGACGGCGCTCAAGCGCTCGGCGCAATTCTGATCCTGAGTACTGCCTGTTGCTAGCGCCTCCGCCGCCTGACGTATGTTCGCCCAGTCAAGACGTCCGATAAAGCCGCGCAGAAAGTCATCGGCAGATTCGGCCACGTCATGTCGCTCGCGCAACGCCTGGTAGGCAAAGAGCGGTGGGTCGTGCGCTTGCGCATAGCGGTGAAATTCGGCGCGTCGCCACGCCAAACGATCCAGGAAGCCCTCGAGCGCTTCACCGTGCAACTTGGCGGCAAAGCGGCGAAACGCCTCGCGCGGCGCGTCGGCATCGAGCGCCGCATCGGCGCGCGCCTCTCCCAACAATCCGGCGGCGCGTGGCTCGTCGGCAATATCAAACCCAGGCGCGACACCCGCCTCAAGGGGGAAGCGCGCCAGCAAACGTTCGCAGAATGCATGAATGGTCTGAATCTTTAAGCCACCCGGCGTTTCAAGCGCTTGTGCGAATAACGCCCGCGCGCGGCCGAGATCAGAACCTTCAGCGCCTAACTTTCGAAGCTGCGCCGCCAAAGTGGCGTCGTCAGCAACGCACCAACCACCTAACCGCTCGAACAAGCGCCGCTGCATCTCGGCTGCGGCGGCCTTGGTGTATGTAATGCACAAGAAAGCGGAGGGCTTGGAGCCTTCCAGCAACAAGCGAGCGATACGATCAACCAGCACTTTGGTTTTGCCGGAGCCTGCATTGGCAGTGACGAACACTGATGTCGCGGGATCGGCGGCGGCGGCCTGGTTCAAATTGGCTTCGTGGATAGCGTTTTCAGCGGCGCTCATTTGTCCGCCTCCTCGTCCGCCCATTCCTTGCGGCGCGCGAGATGATCGTACTCCAGATACGGCTTCACGAACTGCACACGCGGTTTCGAGAGGAAGGGTTGCTCGGGATCGGCGTAGCGCTGCAATAGGCCGCGCAGAGACGCCAGCGCCTTCTCCGCCGCCTCGCGTGGGCCATCTTCAAGCTCAACGGCGCGCGGTGTCGGATCGGCGCCGCCGAAGCGCCAATAGATTAGCTCCGTCACCTCTGATTGCGGCGCATCCTTGAAGGCGCCGCGCGCCAGCATGGCGGCTTCCAGCAAGAGCTGCGGCGCTATCCCGCTGGCGACCTGTTTATCGGTTGGCGGCGCACCAGTCTTGAAATCTAGCAGCGCCACGTGGGCAGGTCCGATCTCGATGCGATCAGCGACGCCGGTTAGCTTTACGTCATCGAGCATCAGCTCGCCTCGCGCCTCTCGATAAATCGCAGCGCTACGCGCACGGCGCTCGGCGAACCATTCGATGAGTTTGGCCACGGATATTTGCAGACGTTCACGTTCGGCGGCGCGCCTCTCCGGCGGCACGCCCTGGTGGCGCAATGCGTCATCGAGGAGTTGCGTAAGTAAGGCTGCATCGGAGCCGTCGCCAAAATCCTCAATCGCAGCGTGGACTGCTGTTCCGCGCTCCGCTGGCCCTGCCGGGGCGCCAATCGGCTTGAGGTGTTCCAGCTTCAAGATACGGCGCGCATAGATTGCGTACGGATCGCGGATCAAGGTCTCAACGGCGGTGACGCTGATCTGCTTGATGCGTTTATCCGCGGGCGGGCGCGGCCGCGGCGGAGCAGCAGGGCGAATCATGTCGGGCTTATCAAGCGCTTGCGCCCAGCTCACGTAATCGTGGGCGCTTTCGAGCTTAGCATGAGCGCCCTGTACTAAAGTCTTCAGTCGCCAAAGCCAGCGCGAAGCCAAAGTGGGCGAGCCGTCGCGGCGCAACGCGCGCGTCAACACCACGTTCGGCGCGTTCGCGAGTTGAGCAAAATCGTGCGCGGCAAGCCCGATGCGCTGATCCACCGACGGAAGCCCAAGCTTGAAGCGCATCCCGCGCGAGAGAAACGGATCCTCGCCAGGCGGCGCTGGCCAGACGCCTTCGTTCAAACCTGCGAGGACCATCAGATTGCGCCGTTGCAAACGCGCTTCCAGCAGACCCCAAATCGCGACTGGCGCATCGATGGCGCCTTGAGTCGGCGCCACCTCGCGTCCGTCCATCAGCCGCATCAATACGCGAGGCGCCGCGTAACCCGGCATCGCCCCCAATGCCGCGCCATATTCGATGGCGTCACGCAACAGCCCGGCGGCGGCCTCACCATCGCTTCCCTGCCAGCACGCATCATTGGTCAAACGCTCGGCGGCGATGGTTAGCGCCTCTGCAAAGCTCGCAAGCGACGTCTCATGCCGCGCCTTAATCTCCGCGAGCGGCTGCAATGCCTCTCCCGCCGCCGCGACAATGCCTCGCGCGCGTTCGTAAGACTCAAGCTCTCTCAGAGTCTCCAGCTCGTTCAGTGTGTCGTACCGGCGCGGCCCACGCAGACCCTCATGCTCCAATGTTGCAAGCGCACTTTGATCGATCGCGATTGTGACGCGCGGATGCTTCAGCAACGCCGCCAGCGCCACTGGCTCACCCGGATCGCGCGCGAGTTCGCACAGCAGCGCAATCAACCGACCCGCATCCGTCTCACGCAGCGGCGAACCATGCGAAACAGATGCCTCAATCCCCCAGCGCGCGAGCTTGGCTTCGATACGGCGCGCGAGGCCGGCGTCAGGTGTAACGACAGCAGCAGTAGCGCCCGGCGTTTCCAATTGCTCGCGCAGCATCAATGCAATAGCGGCTGCCTCTTCGTTCTCGGTCGCAGCTTCAAGCAGACGAAGGCCCGCCGCGCCTTGCTGAACGAACGCATCACCGCCGGCAGCATTGAGGCGCGCCAGCCAATCGGCGGTTTTCTCAGCGGGCGCTAACGCCTCACGCATGAGCACCCGCCGCGCGCGGCCAGTTTGCGTTTCGATAGCGAGCGCTGGGATAGCATAACGATCGACGCCTAACGCGGCGAGTGTGCCCTTGAGCGCATATTGCGGATGCTGATCGCCGACCAGCGCCCAGGATTCTTCATCAAGATCTGTATCGACCCCGGGCAGCACCACAACGCCGCGTGGCAATTGCGCGACGACGCGCATGAGTTCGCGCGTCGTCGCTTGTGAGCCGGTAGAGCCCGCAATGATGATCGGACGCTTCGGCGGACTCTCGCGCCACCGCTGCGCCAAGGCTTGGCGGAGCGCTGCGCCATGGGCGGCCGGATCGGTACGGCCCTGCTCTTTCAGATGCTCCGGCCAATATTGCGCGATGATATTAAGGAAGGCTGCGGAGCTCGCCCAATGCCGCGCCAGTTCGATCTCTTCCACCAAGCTTGGCAGCTTTTCCCAGGCAACGCGATCAACGGTAGCGGCGCTATCTAACAGCTTTGCGAGTTCGTCCGCCAACGCAATGGCGCGCGCCGGATCGTCAACGCCGTTCTCGGCTTTGCTGCGCGCGCGGAGCAAGGCAGCAAGTTGCATGCGGCGTTCGATCTTTTCGATCGGCGGCGCGATGTCAGACAAAATTGGATCGGCGCCCCAAACGTCGGGATCATCGTCCGCGTGTGGATCTCCGAGCGGTCGGATCGTCGGCAACAACGCCGCACCACCGAGCCGTTTGGCGAACGCATCGATGAGGCCGCGCGCGGCGCGGCGATTCGGCAAAAGCACCAGCGCATCAGCAAGCGCGAACGGGTCGTCTTTGCGAGCGAGCCCAGCGACCATCGCCTCTGCCAACACATCTAGAAACGGCGCTGAGGCGGGCACGGCGCGGATGCGCGGCGCCGGGCCGCCGAACAGAGGTTCGGGCAGCCCGAGCGGGAGCATGTTCATGGACTCGGCGCGCCGGCGGCCAGACGCGCTTCGGCTCGCGTGCGCGCTTCAGGATCGCCGACATGCATCCAATATCCGCCAAGCGGCGCGCCATAAAGGCGCCCCTCACTCGCAAGCCTGCGCCACACGCGCGTGAACGAGAACGGCTCGAGAGGTTCAGGATCGACAATGGCGGGATCGATGATCTGTGCGCCCATGTAAGCCCACGGCGTTTGTGGCAGCGCATCCCGGAACGACAGCTTGCCATTTTCATCCATGAAAAAATCGCCGTCGCCCTCGTAGCCGAGCTGACCGTCCATGGCGGCGAGCATCAACCTGGCGCCGCTCTTCGTTGGATCGAAGCCATCGCATAAGCGCGCCACGGCTGAACCGTTAGGTTCCTCCCAAACGCTATCGATGTTGCAGACAACGATCGGCGCATCGCCTAGCAACGGCCGCGCTTGGCGAACGCCGCCGCCGGTTTCCATCAGCTGCGCACGTTCATCCGAGATTACAATCTCGATGTCGGTGCGGCGCCTTACATGCGCTTCGAGCAGATCGGCGAACGCATGCACATTGACCACGGCGCGTTTGACGCCCGCTGCAATCAGCCGATCCAGCACATGATCGATCAGCGCGCGGCCAGAAACGGTGACGAGCGCTTTCGGGCGATCATTGGTGAGCGGGCGCATCCGCGTACCGAGCCCGGCTGCGAGCACCATGGCTGTGTGAGGAGTCACGCCGCTTTCTCCAGATAAGGCCGCGCGACGCTTTCGACGAAATCGCGCGCATCGGCCAAGGCGGGATGTTCGAGCGCGCGCGCCAAATGCCCCCACTCGCGCGGCATGAAAGCCAGATAGCGCTGCTTGCCGTCGCGGCCGGCGAGGCGCGCGAAGATGCCGAGAATGCGCATGGCGTTGATGGCGCCGAGCACAGCCAATTCGCGATCGAATTGCGCCTCACTTGCGCCGGACGCGTCGAGATAAGCGCGCACGGCCGCGGCGCTGGCTTGCGGGCTCACGTCGCGGCGTGCGTCATGCAGGAGCATTGCGAAATCCCAAGTGCGCCAGCCGCGCACGGCGTCCTGAAAATCCAGCAGGCCGACGCGCTGCAAGCCTTCCCGCTCAGGCAGCCAGAGCAAGTTTTCGGCGTGATAATCGCGGATCGTGAAGGCGCGCGGGAAACCGAGCGCTTTGACGATCAGGCTGTCGCGGATCTTTTCCCAACGGGCGCGGGCGGCATCGTCGATGTGCACATCCGCAGCGCGCGGCAGCCATTCAACGAACAAGTCAGCATTCACTTCGAGCGCCAGCGCATCGTATTCAAGTAACGGCCAGCTGGCGTTGCCGATGCCCTGCAGGCGCGACGGCGCAGGCGTGCGATGCACATGCGCCAAAACACGCGCGGCCTCTTCGTAGAGTGTGACTTCGTCAGCGCCCTGCGGAATCGCGTGCGCGTAGAGATTGTCGCCGAGGTCTTCGATGATGGCGTAGCCGGCTTCGCAATCAGCGCCGTAAATCTTGGGCGGCGAGAGTCCGAGACTTTCCAGATGCGTAGCGACAGCGACGAACGCTTCGACACGCGAGGCCGCGAGCCGCGAGGTCGCGTTCCAACCGAGCTGACGGCGCTCAGCCGGCGTGGCGCCTGGCGGGCACGGCGCGCTTTCACTGCTCGGCGGCGCGTCCATCAACATGGCGCGGCGGCCATCCTTGCTCAGGCGTTCGTAACGGCGCGTGGATGCGTCGCCCGGCAGCGGATCGCGCGCGGCGCCGTCAAAGCCGGTCTCCTGCAGCAAACGCGTAAGGGCTTCAGATCGTTGCAAGCCGTGTTCTCCATGCGCCATGCGCGACAAGTTCGGCGGTTCGGCCTTCGCCATCCAAACTCAACGCAATGTCGAGCCGATTGGCCGGCAATTGGTTCTCAAGCCGCTCCGGCCATTCGATCAGGCACGCGGCCTCCGCGAACGCGTCCTCCAGGCCAAGCTCCCAGGCATCGTCTGGCCGCTTCAGCCGATAGAGATCGACATGCCAGAGTTCGCCCTTCGCGCCCTCATAAGTTTGCACCAGGGTATAAGTTGGGCTGGGCGCCTCTTCGAGCTGGCCCGTCCAGGCCACTATCGCGCCGCGCGCCAGCGTGGTTTTGCCAGCGCCGAGATTGCCGCTAAGGCAAACCACATCGCCGGCGGTGAGCACCTCGCCCAAGCGTCGGCCAAGCGCCAATGTCGCCGCCGGGTCCGGCAGCTGAATTTGGCGCGAATCAAGTGTGTTGGCGGCGGTCACGGGCGCGGATGCTGGCCTAGCGGCAGCGCGGCATCAAGGGCGCCTTGCGCACAGCCCGCAGAGACCTCTAACACTAAGCCACTGTGAGTACGGGCGAAATCAAACGCGTTATCATTATCGGCGCCGGCCAAGCCGGCGGCGAGACGGCTCAGCGCCTGCGCCAGGCCGGTTTTGTCGGCGACATCACACTGATTGGCGAAGAACCCGCGCCACCCTATCAGCGTCCGCCGCTCTCCAAGGCCTACCTCGCCGGCAAGATCGACATGGATCGGCTGCTGCTGCGGCCGGCCAGCGTTTACACCGAAGAACGCATCGCGCTGCTGACATCAGTGAAGGCGGTTTGGATCGACCGTGCCGGCAAGAAAGTGCGCATCGAAGGCGGACGCGAACTGCCGTTCGACGCGCTGGTGCTGGCGACAGGCGCGCGGCCACGCAAGCTGCCGCTGGTTGGCGCCGATCTCGAAGGCGTTCACCTCTTCCGTACCGCCGCCGATATCGACGCGATCCGCCCACGCTTCGTGGCAGGTGCAAAACTGGTTGTAATCGGCGCGGGCTATATAGGCCTGGAAGTCGCCGCTGTGGCGCGGCAGACCGGTCTCGAAGTCACGGTGATCGAAACTGCGGTGCGGCCGCTGGCGCGAGTGACGAGCCCCGAGGTCGCTGGTTTCTTTCTCGATGAACATACACGCCAGGGCGTGCGCTTCTTGCTCGGTGGCCAGCCGGCGGTGATCAAGGGCAAGGAACGCGTCACTGGCGTCGGCCTTGCCGATGGTGGCGAACTGCCGGCTGACATCGTCGTGGCCGGCATTGGCGTGACGCCGGAGACGACGTTGGCCCAGCATTGCGGGCTCACGATCGAGAACGGCATCGTCACCGATGCCGAATGCCGGACATCGGACCCGAGCATTTTCGCCATCGGCGATTGCGCCGCGCGCCCGATGGCGCATTTCGACCAGCGTATGTGCCGGCTCGAAAGCGTGCACAATGCTGTCGAAGGCGCGAAGATTGTGGCCGCCGTTCTGACCGGCCAAGCCGCGCATACAGTCGAAGCGCCTTGGTTCTGGTCGGACCAATACGACCTCAAACTTCAGATCGCAGGCCTGTTCCAAGGCTATGATAATGTCATCTTCCGTGGCGTCATGGCTGACCGTTCGTTCGCGGCGTTCTACTACAAGGGCGAAAAGTTGATCGCGGTGGATGCGGTGAACCGACCAGGCGAGTATCTGGGAGCCAAGATGCTCATTCAGTCAGGGCGCACACTTCCGCAAGATGTGATCGCTGATGAAACGCGGACGATGAAAGAATTGGTCGCCAGCGCGCGCTAGGGATTAAGCAGGGACAATGCCAAAAATCACTTACATCGAGCACAGCGGCAAAGAGCACGTTGTCGAAGCGCCTAACGGGCAAACGGTGATGGAAGCTGCGGTGAAGCACGCCGTGCCGGGGATCGACGCCGATTGTGGCGGCGCCTGCGCTTGCGCCACCGGCCACGTCTATGTCGATCCAGAATGGTTGGCCAAGACCGGCGAAGCCGGCTCAATGGAACAATCCATGCTCGATTTCGCCAACGACGTTGAGGACAATTCGCGCCTCTCCTGCCAAATCAAAATCAGCGATGCGCTCGACGGCTTGGTCGTGCGGTTGCCGAAGAGCCAGCACTAAGTCGCGACGTCATTCTAACGGCTTGCACTTCGGCGGTACTGCCTATTGATTGTCTCCAGGGGAGACGATCATGCGGACTTTGCTTCTTGCACTTGCGATCACAGCATTTGGCGCGAGCGCGCAGGCGCAGGAGCTGACGCCCGAACGCGCCGCCTTCCGCGCCATCTACGAAGAATTGGTCGAGATCGATTCTTCGCCGACCACCGGCTCATGCACACGCGCGGCCGAGGCAATGCTCGTTCACCTGCGCGGCGCTGGTTTCTCCGAACAAGACGCGCGCGTCATCGTCCCCGACGGCCGCCCCGACGATGGCAATCTGGTCGCGGTGCTCCGCGGGAGCTCACACCGAGCTGTGCTGCTGCTGGCCCACATCGATGTCGTCGATGCACGACGCGAAGACTGGCAACGCGATCCATTCACTTTGGTGGAAGAGAACGGCTTCTTCTACGCACGCGGCGCGGCGGACGATAAGTCCATGGCGGCGGTGTTCGTCGATATGCTGGTGCGCATGCGGCGAGAGAACTATCGCCCGCGCCGCACCATACGCATGGCGCTAACCTGCGGCGAAGAAACCTCCAACCGCGTCAATGGCGTTGAGTATCTGCTCAACAACCATCGCGAATGGCTGCAAGCTGATTTCGCCATCAATGAAGGCGCAGGCGGCGTACTTGGCCCCGATGGCCGCCCGCTCGTGTTCAACATACAGGCTGGCGAGAAAATCCACCAAGTCATCACGCTTACGGTGACCAATCCCGGCGGCCACTCCTCGCGGCCGGTGCCCGAAAACGCGATCTACCGTTTAAGCCGCGGGCTAGACCGACTTTCCGCTCACGCTTTCCCCATCGAGTTAAACGCCGTCACGCGGGCATTCTTTGAACGAATGGCGCCGATCGAGGGCGGCGAGATCGGCGCGGCAATGGCGGCAATAGCGCGCAATCCGAACGACGCCGCGGCGGCGGCCGTGTTGGCGCAAAATCCCTCCTACAACGCAATGATGCGGACGACCTGCATCGCCACGCAGGTCGAAGCCGGGCATGCGCCAAATGCACTGCCACAACGGGCGACCGCCACGCTCTCGTGCCGCGTGCTGCAAACCCAGACAGCCGAGCAGGTACAAGCGGCGTTGCGTGAAGCCGTCGCCGATCCACAGATCAGCGTCGACATCGTGCGCCGCCGTCAAGGCTCGCGCGCGCCCGCGCTCACGCGCGCGATTATGCAACCAGTTGAGCGAACCGTAGAACGCATGTGGCCCGGCACACCGATCGTACCGGTGATGACAGTCGGCGCAACGGACGGTCGTTTTCTGAACAGCGCCGGCATTCCGACATACGGAATGAGCGGCATGTTCTCTCTGCCCGGCGAAACCAACGCACATGGTCTAGATGAAAAGCTCCGCGTCCAATCACTCTATGAGGGCCGCGACTTTCTGGACGCCATCGTGCGGCTCTACACGCAGCGTTAGGCTGCTTCGCGCGACGGCGGTGTTGGCGGCGGGCCAGCAATCGGCGTCGTCGCTGGCAAGTGACAGGTCACAGTGACGCCGCGGCCTGGCTCGCTTTGCAGCGCCACCCAGCCGCCGTGCATCTCGACGAACGAACGCACCAGCGCAAGGCCAAGCCCGGCGCCGCGGCGATCGCCGGATTGGAAGCTGTCAAACGCACGCGCTTGCGCATCGAAGCCCATGCCCTTGCCGGTATCCTGCACCGTGAGCCGCAGAACGCCGTCCATGCGCTCGGCAGACACTGTGATCGTGTCGCCCCGCTCGGTGTGGCGAAGTGCATTTGAGAGCAGGTTGACGATAACTTGGGTGAGGCGCTTCTGATCAGCGTTGATCTCGCCGATCTTTGCATCGCATTTCACGCGGATAGGCACTTCGGTGTCGCGCGCCTTCGAGGCCGCCATCTGCACACTCTCGGTGATGGTGGCGTAGATATCAACAGGCGCGAGATCGAGCACCACATTGCCGGCCTCTACCATTGCAACATCCAGAATGTTGTCGATGAGCTTCGATAGGTTGCTTGACGCTTCGATGATCGAACCGACTTGCTCGATCTGACGATCGTTCAGTGGGCCGAAGACCTTCGCCTGCAGCAATTCAGCATTGCCGTAAATGGCCTGCAGCGGATTGCGCAGCTGGTAGGAGACGTTCTCGACGAACTGACCCTTGAGTTGATCGGCCTGCTCGAACGCCTCGGCGCGCTCGCGCAAAGCTTCTTCGACGCGGCGGTCGGCGGTGATGTCCTGGAAGGCTACAAGGGTGGCGCCGTCTGGCAGCGGACGGGTGAGAAACTTCAGTACGCTTTCGTCGCTGCGCCGCATTTCGCCGCGATACTCGGTGCGCGCTTCCGGCGACGGATCGGTGATCCGCGCGCGGACACGCGCCCACTCGGCGCGATCGTGGAAAAGATGCTGGCAGAGCTCAACAACGCGATCGAACGGCGCCTCGCTCTCAAGCGCATCGGGCTCTAACTTCCACATTGCGGCGAAAGCAGCATTGGAAAGCTTCAAGCGCCCGTCGAGACCGAACACGACAATAGCTTCGTGCAGTTTATCGAGCGCGGCTTTCTGCGTTTGCAGCAGCGCATCGTATTGGCTCTTCAGCGACACTTCGTTGGTGATGTCCGAGAAGATCATCAGCATGCCGCCGTTCGGATGCGGCTGGCGCGCCACGCGCAGCATGCGGCTGTCCGGCAGCACCCAGAGATCTTCCGGCAGGTTATCGTGTTCTTGGTAGAGCGCGAGTTCGCGCGCGCGCCACTCAGCGTAATTGGCGTGCGCCGGTAGTTTGCGCTTTTCTTTCAAGTGATCAAGCCAAGCGGCGTGAACCGGGCGATCAGCCAGAAAGGCAGGCTCAAGCCCCCACATCGCTTCAAAAGCGCGATTGTGGAACACGAGACGCTTGCCTTGATCGAACACCGCGATGCCTTCGGCGAGATGGTTCAGCGTTTCGTCATGCGCGCGCTGTTGCTTGGCGAGCAGTTCGCGCGCCGCTTCGCTATCGGTGACGTCAATCGCGATACCCGCGGCGCCACCGGCGACCGGGCTGATGCGCAGTCGAAGCGTGCGCAGCTGCTGCCCGACAACCGCCGAGCGCGTCTCCTCGACCGCTTCGCCGAGTTCGATTGCTTTGCGCGCCAGGTCGACAGCGCCTTGGTCGAGTTGCAGGTTACGCGTGAGCGCGTGGTCCAGCGATTTGGCTTCAAGTGCGGCGAGATAGTCCGGGTTCGCCCACTCAAGCTTAAGCGCGCCATTGACACGCCAAGCCATGAACGGCGCTCCGTTCCACATTTCAAGAAACGCAGCGGGGTCGCGGGCGATGACTTCATGTCCACTGCTGCCGATCCGGCCGCCAGCTGCGCCCTCCTCAACACCGCGTACGCTGGCGTCGAGAATCCAAGCCACGGCGCGGGCGCCTGCGGTGCGTCCGTCAACTTCCACGTAAACGCCGTCCGGTGTCGAAATCTTGATCGAGAACGCGGCGCCATCGCGGCGCAAGCGCGTGATCGCCGGCGCGAGGCGCGTGAGCGCGCCCGTTGCGTCGGTGGCGTCGAACACGGAAAGGCCCTGCAGGATCCGCACCGGCGGCTCCGCCGCGACAGCCGCATCGCTAAAGCGAAGCAGGCTCGCGAGCGCGAGCGGCGAGCCGTAAATGCGCGGCTTGCCCCAATCGCCTTCGCCGGGATTGGTGAGCGTATCTTCCCAGATCAGCACGATGCCGGGGTGCGCGCCGAAAATAGCGTCAGCCCACGCAATCTTGTCCTCAAGATCGCGGGCGCGCTTTTTCCACATCTCGACACTGCCGCGCGCGCCATCGGTGACGCGGAGCGCCCACAAAAGCGACGCAACCGCGATCGACGCCGAGCCACCCGCTACCAGCAGGCTTGCGAATCCGCCGTCCAAAAGCCGACCCCTAATTCCATCATTGTGGCGAAACGAATCGCCGGACCCCGACAGTCAGTCTCCCGCGTTGCGCGCGCGTTTGCACCCCGCGCGGTGACGAGAACCGTTAACAAGCGGTGAAAATGATGAATGGCGAGTTAAGTTAAGAAAGTTCAATGGGTTAACACGCGTCGCGCGCAAGGCTCATTCCGCGCTCGGCACTATCGCGCAGCATCGCCTTGAATTTTTTTCACTGCGCGCTGCGCCGCCGCCAGGCGCGGCCGCAAGCGGCGTGTGTGCTGTCCGCCGTCCCTGATTCTGGATGCGCCGGCGATACGGAATACGAACGGCATTTTGTAGCTGGCGCCAAAGCGCACGTGGACATCATACTTCGGTTGAAACTGTGCGTGCTGCAACGCCTCTCGCGCCGCACGATAAAAGACATCCGAGGGCCAAGCGTCGACGCAATTGATATTCTTGGCGCGACCATCGGCGCCGATTTCAAACTCACAAATGGCGACACCCTCAACACCGAGCCGTCGCGGCAGCCGCGGATAGCGTGCGCGCATATGGCCCACCGGCTCCCACGGCATTGCGTCTTCGCTGTCTTCAGCCGGCTCGGGCGGCGGCTGCCAAACGACGCAGCACGGCCCAGATGGCAGGCGAAGGCGTACACGCTCCATCTCTTGCCGCTCCGCCACCCAAGCGCGCACCCAGTCCGCGACATTGACCATCACGAGTACAAGCGCCAGCACTGCGGCGCCGGATGCGGCTAACGCCAAGCCGCCGTTCCAGCCCATGGCGCGCAACACGCCTGTCAGCGAAAGATGCACGATCACCACAAGCACAAAGAGCGCGATGTAAAACACCGCGCGGATCATCCATGCTGACGCTGTACGTGTCGCTCTAACGAGCATCCCAAGCCCTCACGTGCGAAGCCTTCATCGCACGCGTTTCGTTGCGTTCGCAATGCGGCGTAGCGGACGGCCAGTGGAAAGCGCCCGCACTCGTCTCAGCGAGCGCGGGCGCAACCTTGGCTTAGTAGCGGTAGTGATCCGGCTTGAACGGACCCGCCGTCGGCACGCCGATATAGTCAGCCTGCTCTTTGGTCATTTTCGTCAGCTTCACGCCAAGCTTATCGAGGTGAAGCGTCGCGACTTTTTCATCGAGATGCTTCGGCAGCGTATAAACTTCGTTCTTGTACGCCTTGCCGTTGGTCCAAAGTTCGATCTGCGCAAGCGTCTGGTTGGTGAACAACGCCGACATCACAAAACTCGGGTGGCCCG
>SXGT01580599.1_pt1 | contig 15573 bp, 12 predicted proteins | sample 3176221 | NCBI WGS metagenome assembly SXGT01 (sample SAMN11356862, study PRJNA531348) | freshwater metagenome | isolation source: freshwater sample F1-120 | place: China: Fuxian Lake, Yuxi | collected 2017-12-25
CCGGCTCGCTGTTTTTGTGGTGTTGATCCAAATCCCTTGAAAGTTGGTCGTAGGCATAACGGCAGAGAAAGCTCAGCAGCAGTGGAATCTGCGCAAGACCACGCAACTGTGGTGCTTGAGGGAGGGCGTGGATGAGTGCTGCCGCAACGGGCGGCAAGGCGGTAAAAAATCGCTCGATAAATTCGCGTGTTTGGAGATCGCCAAACGGCTGCAATTCCATTTCCCGTTCGGTTTCCGAACCAGGAGTCGTTGGCCAAAAGGGTTCCGGGCGGCCAACGATGCGGGAAGTGAGCAGCACTCGGCCTTGAGGGAACGCTCGCGACCATTCTTCCAGACAGCGCCGCAGGGCGGGCTGTTGCGACTGCTCCACTTCGTCCCAGGCATCCAGCAACAGGACGCAACGCACTGTTCCCCAAGTCTCGGCAATCTGATTGATTACCTCTGAACCGACCGCTCTGCTGAGCAACACCGTTCGCAACACGGACAACAGGTCGCGTGACTGATCAGGTTGTCGGTTTGCCAGAACGCTGGCCAAATCCGACAACGGCAGCAGGACCGGCAGCGTGACCGAGTGGATAGAACCGGTGTTTGCTAGGTGCTCCAACGCGGTGGTGGCCAGCGCGCAAGCCTCATGTTTTTGCAGCCAGCTCTTGCCTAGGCCGGGATCGCCGAGCAGCAAACCTCGCCGAAGTGTTGAGCGTATTTGCGAATCCCAATCGAGAACGATCTCCTCCGTCTTTGGTCCACGCTTCTGTTCCTCGCGTTGTTCCTCCTCGTAGTTCAAACGATGGCTGTAGATGCGCCGCGGATCGCTGCCGCTCAGTCGCTCGCGCTCGTCCAGCCGAGCACTGAAGTCGTCTGGGCGAAACAACTCGGTGCGCACGCGAACTTGAACTCGCACATTGGGCAGCTCAGTCCCCGGCGGAAAATACGGGGGCACCGTGTCGGCATAATGAATGATGTCCGCGAGATACTTCTCGACAGCCTCAATCTGCGGCCCTCCGGACATTTCTTGCCACGCTTCTTGGGCGTTCTGGATCGGGACGCATTCGACGCGAAGTTCCGCGCGAGCCGCAGTCGTCCAGGTCTCCCACGCGCGAGTATTTCCGGTATGGTTGTCGGTTTGATTGTGGGCCAGGATCAATCGGTTGGTGGGCGGGATCGCGGTCAAGCTGTGGGCTTTTTTCCAGACGGAGCTGGGCTCCACATTGATCGCTGTGATGTCGCTCAATCGGATTCGTTCGTTCTCTTGGAACTCGCGGGCCGGTTGAATGTCGAACGAGGCTGTCGAGTCTTCACGCAGGAAGCCGCTCGTGGCGGCGGCGTGCATGGACAGCAACAGCAAGCCTCCCGCTGATGGCCCGGTGAGCGATGGTAGACCGTCCGACGGAATGGCAATTCGCAGTGGCGGCGTCTGCTCGTACCGCACGACGCGCCAAGACAAGTTGAGTTGTTTGAGGATTTCAGGGGCGATCCGAGTGGCTCCCAAGGACACGGGATCGAGATACCAGCCGCTTGGTCCTTCGGCGACTCGTGAGACGGTGAGCGGTCGGGTTTCGCCATGCAGTGCGACACCGACCAGATGGGTGCGGACTTCATGCTCGGCTGTTGCTGGCATGCTGACCCGACGCGCGAGCGAGGATTTCTCTGGACCGATGGTTTCCGTGGCCTCGCTGGCGCTTCGGGTTCGTGTGGGCTGGTCATCGGGAGCGTTCTGCAACAGGTACGCGAACAGGCGTTGCAGCATCAGCCAGTGAGTGGCTGTCGTTGGCTCGTTGAGCAACGCCATCAGCCCGGAGAGCTTCGTGGGATTCAGATACAGATTGCAGTCGTGCATCATCGGTGGACCATCGACCGGCAGTGCGGTGGTATAAGACCGCCAGCACGTCTTGACCTGTTCACGAATGGACTCGGTTGCGTTGGTGTCATTTCCCCAGCGTGATTCGCGCCACCGATAGACGGCCGCGATGCCATGCACGATGGCGATGACCATATTTGCCAGGGCCGCGACGTCGGCGCTGGGCACATTCGTATCGTGACCGAATCCGTTGGCTCGCTGGAGCCACTTCTTCGCGGCTTCCGCATGTTGGTGAGATTGCAAGGCGAGGAGATTGCTCAAGCACTTTTGAGTTTCGTCATCAAATTCGCCAGCAGTCTCGGCCGTGTAATTCAGCAGCGCGCAGTTCGAGCCGAACCAAAGGTTGGCGAAGTCTGTGACATCCGGCCGACGATCGGGCGACATCCAGCGGTCGGCGGCTCGCAGGAAGCGTTCGCGAAGTGGCGACGACTTGTTCGGAGTGGTGTGGTTCATGGGGACTCTGAGTGGCTGGGCGGTGTCACGAGTCTTCAATCCCGCGTGAGAAAACTCAATCGACACCGACTCTCGGCTGCCTTCTGGAAGGCAGACTCGGTTGGAATTGGTCGCCGTGGGGCACGTTTTCAACGTGCCGGTGACGAGCACGGTGGAAACGTGCTCCATGGAAGTCTTCGCGAATTGGCGAGCGGAAATGGTGCCTGAGTGCCTTTGAATCACTCGGAGGTACTGTCATGTCGAAATTCATTGTTGCTGATCTGCCGGAGACACGGGTTCGCTCGCCACGTTGGAGGTCGCAGTCGGACCTCATGATGCCGCAGTCGTATGGGCGATCTTGTTGGCCTCAGCGGAAGATCGTCCGCGAGTCTTGGCCTGAGGTGCGCGAGGCGATTCCGGGGAGTTCTGCTGATCCGCAGCGTCCGACGCGGATCGCTCATTTGGGAGCGACTTCGGATGGTTCGTTGCCTTCGCTGGATGGCTTGTTTCGAGCGCTCACAACTCGCAATCCCGGCCGAGAGATTGAGGTGTTCCATGTCGATCTGCCAGGCACGGACTTTCGGCCGCTGTTTCGGCAGGTCAGTGCGGGCGGGGATCTCGACGGTCGGCAGTGCGCCAGTCGAGTGTTTCATCGCGTCTTGGGAGCGTCGTTCTTGAATCCGTTGTTTCCACGTCAATCCGTGGACATGACGGTGTGTCACATGGCCGCTCATTGGTTGAGTCATGTCTGTTCGAGTGATGCGAGTGAGCGAGCGGAGGTGGCTCGTGCGGATTGGTTTCGCTTCTGGCAGGCTCGCGTGGAGGAGATGGCGGTTGGTGGAACAGTTTGGTTGACGATGCTGGGCCGTGAAGTGGGGACATCGTCGTCGGCTCATTTGCCGGTACAATTGTTGAAAGCGGCGGCTCATGAGGCGGCGCGGCAGGGCTGGGTGAGTTCGTCGGCCGCAGCAGCGTTGGAAGTGCCTGTGTACCGCCGCACGCTCGATGAAGCGTTATCTCCGTTTCAGGAGTCGCCGCTGTCGGAGTGCTTTCATGTGGAGTCGGCCGCGTATCGTGAGTCAGCTTGCCCGTTGGTCTCGCGCTGGTGCAAGCATCGGGACGATGCGCGATTCGCTCGCGAGGTGGCGCGGTTCATTCGTGGCTTCTCCGAGTCAGTGGTGACGCGGCAGCTCTTTGGAGATCGACCGCGGGTTGAGCAACGTCCAGCCGTCGCGCGGTTCTTTGCGTTGGTTGAACAGCAAGTGCGGGAACTGAATCGGCCGCTGGGGTTGTTCCGTCGCGGAGTGATCACGTTGGTCGCGCGGCGGAGCGGGTTAGCGGTTCCAGACAGCTTGTGAGCCGCACGGCGCTAGCCGCCGGTGATGTCGCCAATCAACCGGCGGCGGCGGCGCGCTGCTGTAGCCGAAGTCGTGAGACTTCGGTTGCAAGTCGCGACACCGCACCGAAGTCTCACGACTTCGGCTACGGGCCATGAACCACCGGCGGCTAGCGCCTTGCCGCTCAGGTTGGCCTCGCTGGCGCTTCGGGTTGGTAGGGCGGATGTCTTTGGAAAGGTTCGCGCATCATGAAGATGCTCTTGGAGAGTTTGGTGATCTCGCCGACGCCTTGGCAGACGACGTTGCCGGGGCTGATGGTCGATCGTGGTGTGTTCGCGATGGGGGAGATGCGCGTGAACCTCACGAAGAATGAGGCGGACATCAGCGAGCGTGAGTATCTGGTGAGTTCATTGCGGCGTCTGCCGCGCTTTCCGAGCGGTCGCGATGAGCCACCGTTATGTGATCGTGTCTTGGTCATTGCTGCGGAGAACGGTGAGCCGATGGATCTCGTTCAGTTGAGCCGGCGATTGCAGCCGTTGCCGTCGCAATGTTGGATCGTGTTAGTGCTGGGGCTCGGCAGAGACGGCGACGGCTGGGCCGGAGCGATCATCGAACGTGGTGTCCCTCGGCCATTGTTGCATTGGCGTGTGGTGGGACCGGGCATGTTCGCGTTTTCGCGTGGTGCGAATGACGAAAACGAGGAACCCGATGTCGAGTCTGCGGAGCGTTGGAGTCGCACTCGCAAAGCTTTGGGAGCCGATGTCGTTGAGAAGCTGCGAAACGCGGCCATCGCGGTCATCGGAGCGGGCCGCAACGGGACGGAGCTGTCTTGGGAACTGGCATCAATGGGGTTCAAGACAATGGTGATCGTCGACAATGACCCGATGGAAATTGGCAATCTCGACGCGATGCCAGGGCATCTGGTGGAGGATGCTCGGTGCGGAAAGAACAAAGCGATTGCGTTGGCCGAGCGTCTCGCGGCGTTTCGTGGGGACGATCTGATCGTGAAAGCGTTGCCCTGTTCCGTTACCGAGAATCGCGTGGTCGAGGCACTGCGCGGCGTCGATGTGATCTGCACGGCGGTTGATAATGACACACCGAGGCTCGGCGGCTCGATCATCGCGAACCGATATCTCAAAGTGCATTGCGATGTCGCCAGCGGCGTGACCATCAACGCTCAGGGCGAACGAATGTGGGCAGGTGATGCTCGGATCTTTCTTCCGAATCAAGGTTGCGTGGCTTGCGCGCCGGGACTTCCCAATGAAGCGGAAGCTCGGCACGAGTTGTTCGCTCCGCCGGGTGCGTTGCGTCCTCCGAAGCGAGCCTGGGATGAAGAACCGGGCCGAGCCGGTTCGCTGCTGCCGATCAACGCCGCGACGGTCAGCACCGCTGTGATGAGCTTGTTGGATCTGTTCTCCGGCAAGTTGACCGGCAGCGTCTGGCACCGTCTGCGATGGAACGAAGGTTCGAGCTTGCAGGTCGATCATTCTCTGGTTAGCCGCCGTGAAGGCTGCGAGATCTGCCGGCCAGCCAGGTGAATGGCAAGCGGTCAAAAATCGACAACCAAATTCTGGGTCGGAGTGCCTTCATCTCAACATGCGATCGTTGATCCGGGCGGCGTTCGCCCAGTGGCACTGATTGATCAGCCGGAATGATCAGCCGGAACGCGCTAGCGTCCGGTTCGGACACGCGTGCGAATGACCAACCACAAACCGGACGCTAGCGCGTTCCGGCTGATCGTCGTGCCCACCACAGTGGTTCCCTAGCGCGAGCGCCAACCAGCTCGCCATTTTCAGAAACGGAGACCGACATGTCGCCATCCACGGTGAATCTAATCTATGAATGTTGCAACCAACTCGTCTGGATCGCGTTCGTATTCTTGGCGTGGCAGGCCGGTATGGCGGTGTTTGAATCGAAATCGCGTCAACGAATATACGCCAAGATGGCCCGTGAGGTTTTGAGGCTCCGACAGCAGGTGGAGATCTTCCTGAAACCCGGGCCCAATGACGCGAGTCTGTCCAAGCGGGAGTGCCAAAAGCTGGTGCTCAAGGATGTCCGCTCCCTTTGGAACCGTATTAACAATCCTGAATTAGCCAAGGTGCTGCCTGGTTTGTTGGAGGCGACCCTCGCCGGGCGCGATGACTGTGCGATGGACTTAAATGATCGTTTCCTTTTGAACCACGACGGCCGAATTTCGACACAACTGACTTTCAAAGAACTCTGCATCCAAAACGGTCTCATGGGCACAGTTCTCGGGCTTCTTCAATTATTTTCGAGCGGTGATGTCAAAACAGTTTCACTGTCCGCAATCGGTTTCGCGTTGCTGACGACGGCGGCGGGTCTATTTCTGGCAGCGTGTTTCTCGATTGCCTTAACGCTGATCTTTGAACCAGCGTTTCACTCTTTGAGTCATGAACTGGAAGAGACACGTTCGCATTGGGCGCGCTTGTGGCGCGAACGAACTCAATGGATGCGCGACGACTCGGCCGAGTTGTTGGCGATCGCAGAGGTCATCCAGGAAGTCCGCGCGACGCGTAAAAGCGGTGACGACATTTCATCCGCGCTGTGCGAAGTGTTGGCGGGGCTTCCCGAACAGCTTGCGAAAGAGCTGCTGAAATTCGCCGAAGCACCGAGTTCGCTCTTCTCCGACGCGACCACGAATGTGTTCGCACTGGATGATCTCTTGCCATCGCGCAGAGATGAGGAATTCGAAATGTAGATCGGGCTTCTGGCCCGCGCTTCTTGTCCCAAACCTCACCGGCCAGCCGCCTGTGTTACGGAAAGGTTTCACTATGCGACGCCAATTGCAGCTTCGACCCCATACCGGCGGCGAACCACTTCTGCCGTTGTTGGATGTCAGCCTATCACTGATGTTCGCGTTTCTGATGTTGATCAATCGCGACGCTCAGCAAATGACGGAATTGCCGACGGTCGAGACGGCTGATCCGACGAAGTCGTCGTCGCACCAAGGGACCGACAAGCGGCCGGTGGTGCGCATTGATCAGGACGGTAGCGTCACGCTCAACGGCCAAACCACCACGGATGAATCGTTGGTGGAGTCCATGAATCGGATCGCAGCGGCAGCGATCGGAAAAGGCGAGGCCCCATCGAAGACTTCCATTCGGCTTGAAGGGCACAAGCAAGTGGGATACGGCCGGCTGGTCACCATTCGTGAAACATTGCGAAGTGCCGGTTTTCCGGTGATCGAGATCGCTGAAGTGAAGCCGTGATGTCGGAAGTTCCGGCGGCACGAGATCAAACTCTTTCCTTTCAACTCGGAGACTCATGCCATGTTTCCTTTCCATCGTCCGTCGATCCTTAGTGTCGAGCTTACGGAATTGCCGGAACGCAGCTTCATCACCAGATCCACGCGGCTCAAGTGCCGGTGGATCTTCGCAATCGTGATGCTTGGGCCGCTCGCAGTGCTGGCTGGCTCGCTGCTGGAGCACGCATCGAATGCGGACACGCAACCGAAACCGTATCAAACGCAGCGGGGTTCACTGACCGTGCAGCGCAAGGAAGTCGATTCCAATCAGCCGCGTGATCCAGTTGCTCCGACACAACTTGTCGCCGTGAAAACTCCACCGCCACAGGCTCAGCCGCGGGATGAGAATTCGACGGAGCAGGCACGGATCGCGAGCGAATCCAGACCACGTCCGTCGACAACGACAATTGCGCCGACTCCCGAACAGGCCGCACCCGTCTCGCAAGAGGTCGAGCAGTTGCTGACCGAGCTTGCGGAAATTGCGCCGACTCCCGAACAGGCCGCACCCGTCTCGCAAGAGGTCGAGCAGTTGCTGACCGAGCTTGCGGAAGGGGTTGGCAACGGTCAAAAGGAGACCGATGGCGAGAATGGCCCGGCTTACGTCTTATCGTCGATGGAAAGCTATCAGCGGTTATTGAAAGAGGCGCGCGGAGTGATCATCGCGTTAAATATGAAAACCGAATTGAGCTTCCAGTTGGGGAGCTCGTTGACACCGAAGCAATGGAAGGAATCTCCGTTGACGTCGTGGAGGAACTTGCCGAATTACTCGAAGCGTGTGACTCCGCTGCCAACCGCCGATCCTGCGGTCGCGGCGCTGCGAGCGCGATTCCTCAGCGAACATCCCGATTGGGAGGCTCGACAGACACGACTGATGCTGGCGATCCCGCAGTCGCTCGACGACACGATTCTGCAAGCTCAGCTTGCGGCCTGCGATCGGCATCGCATTCGTCCCAGCTCGCGCGTCGTCACCATTGGGGATTTGGTTCCGCAGCCGAACGGCGTCACCTACGTCGTGCGAGCTGTCAAAGATTTTTCTTCCCGCGACCGCGTCGCCGCGCGGTGATCGGAAGTTGGGACGTCGAGTGAGCCGCAAGGCGCTAGCCGCGGGTTGCGTTCATCGACCCGCGGCTAGCCCAGAATTGTGACACTGGGTGTAAACCGATTGCCGCACACTAACCCGACGCGCAAGCGAGGCCAAACCGTCACGACGGCCGCGCTTGCGCGTCGGGTTGGTATGGGGCCATGAATAATCTGAGCTAGCGATCCGCAAACCGCGGCTAGCGCCTTGCGGCTCACAATTCCTTTTTCAGCAGGAATTGTGAAGAGCCGGAATTCACAACCGTTTGGCACCTCTGAATGCCTTCTGTTGTGAGAGCGACAGCTCGCACGTGCGTGCGGGCGGCTTTGGGGTACTCGAATCAAAAGGAGAAAGTGCCATGTCCACAGTCATGACCACCGGCGTGATGCCGGACCACCGTGAGCGGTCTGCGGCCGTTCGCTCGCGCGGGGTGAGTTCCACGATCACGGCCGAGCGCGTTGAAACGACAGTTCCGTCTCCGGAGAAGAAAGATCTCGACACGGACCCCCATCACGAGCGGGTGGTGGATATGTCCCAACCGACGTATTCGCCGGAGTTGGGGCGAAATCTGATTGAGATGAAGACCAGCGAACAAACCAAACGCGATTTCGTTCGCGAACAAAAAAAACTGGCCGACATCCGCGCGTTGCAAACCGCCGACTAAGTGCCTTCGCAGAGATGTCTGCGTAGCCGCGTTTCGCCAGAACGCGGGCGAATGACCGAAGACCCGCGTTCTGGCGAAGCGCGGCTACCCAGGAAGTAGGACGGGCACTCTTGCCCGTCCGTTCGATGAGCAGAAAGAGACGGACAAGTGCTTCCCTCTCTACGTCATTTCCTTCTTTTCTCATAGGAGAGACCATCATGTTTCCAGGTCGAAGTGTTTGGAATTTGGGTTTGGGAGCCGCTGTGCTTGGCGGCATCGTCCTCTCGTTCATCCTGGGGCCGGAACGTGTCTCGCGAGAGATGCGTGCGTCCGTGCAACGGGCCGAGCAAGCGTTCGATAAGAGCGTCTCGAACGCGCAGCTCATCGCGACCGCGCGAGTCACGTTGCGCGATTACGAGGAGAACTGCCACAAACTGGAAGAGAGCCAGCACGAGATCGACGATCGCATCGCTGAAGCTCGTGGCATCGTCAGTCAGGCCGAGAATGAGCTGAAGCAGCACGAAGACGTGTTGCGGTTGGCGAAAGTGAAGTTGGTCGGCAACACCGACACGTTCGAGATCAACGGCCGATCGTTTTCACGAACCGAAGTCGAACGAGATGCTGAAAAGCGTCTGCAGTTCGTTCGCGACGCAGCGGCGCGGATCGCAACCGAGCAGGAAACGCTGAAGCGTCTGGAACAAATCCGATCGGACGTGGCAACCAACCTGAGCCAACTGCAAACGGTGCGTGCGGACAAAAACCGGGAACTGGAGCTCCTGGCGTCTCGGATTAAGAACGCTGAAGTGATCGAAAACATCGAAAACCTCAGTTTGAAATTCGATCACGCCACCGGCGAGAAGTCGAAGTTTGAGCAGTCCGTTGCCGAAATTGAGCGACGCATCCGCGATGCCGAAAGACGAGCCACCCGCGGCTCGAACAAAAGCGATCTGATCGACTGGACTTCGACTAAACGAGATCTCGTTGCCGAGATCGACGTGCAGTTGAAGAAAGTACCAGCGACACCAGCGGTCGTTCAGAAATGATGTGTTCCTCACGGGACACGAATCGTCGAGCACTCATGCCCGGCCTAGGTTGGGCATGAGTGCCGAGGGTGCCCCACAGATCAAAGCGATTGTGATTTCTTGGAGCCGCGCCCGTGAGGAAGCGGAGTATTCCCGATCTGGCAACCGCTTCCTCACGGGCGCGGCTCCATTGACTCACAGCCTCAAAGCAACAGAGCGGCCAAGCCCTGACGCAGATCTCGCTGGCGCTTCGGGTTGATATGGGACGATGCGCAATTCGTTGATGGGAGGAATCATGACTCGCAAATTGCTCACGCTGACGTTCCTCACAATTGCCGCAACCAGTTTGGCGACTTGGTTTCGACTTCCCGATGTGTGGGTTCGTTGGCAAACCGGCTCGGCCGAGCATTCGGCGTCCGTTGAAGCTCCGCAGGACGAACACTCGATCAAGCGGGAGACCGGTTCGCCGCCCATCGCATATCGCCACGACAAATTGATCATTCCCGATCTCGGTGTGAACCAGGTGGACGGCTTGCCTCGCCGCGCGGTTCGACCGCTCGCGATCCGGAACGCGCCGCGAACGATCGCGATCTACGAACAACCGATCTCCGCCGCGGAACTCGCAACCGATGGGCTGCCACAGGCTCGGCCCCTGGCTCGCGTCCCGGTCAACGATGAAATGAGCGAGACTTATTGGCCAGTGCTCGGCGAGCAGTCGGTACTTCACCACGGGAAGTCTCACGACACAGTGCGGATTCGTGTGGGGCTTCCCGTCCCCAAGAAGACTCTGGCAAACGATGTGCCGGCCAAACCGTCCGACACGACTCGACCGTTAACGGACGTGGTGTTCTCAATCGACAACACCTACAGCAGCGAGCTGTTTCTATCGGCCGCTCAGCAGGCGGCGGTCGACTTAATGAGCAAGCTGGCTCCCAGTCACAGGGTGGCAATCGGAGTTGTTCTTTTTCGTGACTACGCCGACGGCAACTATTTTGGTTCCAATGGCGAAGTCACCAAGGTGCTCGGCCAAGGACGCCTGATTCAGGAACGTGAGCCACTGTTGCAACTGCTGCGTTCGATCACGCCGCCACAATACGGATCCGGGGACTGGCCAGAAGCGGTCTTTGATGGTTTGTCAGTCGGGCTGCGGCACATTTCGTGGAGGCCCAATTCTCAGCGGTTTCTTCTTTGGTTCGGCGATAGCAGCAGCCATCAAATAGATTCGGCGAAGAACCCGTATCGGCTTTCTGTAAAAACGATCTCTCACATGGCTCGCGAGCGTCATGTGCAAGTGTGGCCGATTTTCATCGAAGGGGCCGGCGGGGCTGAAGAACAAGCACTGCATCGACGACAAGCGGAGGAAATTGCTGCGCAAACCGACGGCGAAGTCGTGGAGTATGAGGATCGAGCGCTTCTGCCGGCGCGTTTGGCGTCATCGGCGACCGACACGACCGTAGCCACGTTCGCCAGAACGTGGGCCAGCGAGCCACAGACCCACGTTCTGGCGAACGTGGCTACGACGGACGTGACTGCCGAGTACGTCACCGGCTGGACACTGGCAACTCACGACGGCCAACCACGATTTGAGCGTGGCTGGTTGCTGTCGCGGAAGCAGGTCGAATTTCTGCGGTCGGAGTTACAGGGCCTCGCCGAGACCTTGCGAATGAGCGACCGTTTCAGCTCAACGCACGGAAACAACGACAAGCCAGTTGTTTCATTGTTCTTCAGCCAGCCTCATACGGAGTCGTGGGCCGCATTGATCCGGCGGGCTGGAGTGCCTGTCTCGCTCGGAGTTTTGAATCACTCGCAGCGCGAATTCTTGGAGTTGCCGACCGAGGTGCAACTGCGCATCGCCAACACGATCCGCGATCAATGGCTTACGCCTCTCTCGGCTTTTTTGGATTCGAACACACAAGCCAACGCCGACGTCTTCATTTCCGAAAAGCTGCTGCCGTAACCTCGGTCAACCGTGATTTGCGAGTGATGCGCAGCGGCAAGCAAGATTCGTCCAAGAATCGAAAGACAGAATCCCGTCGGGACTGCCTTTAGATCGAGACGGCGGCGTGGATTACGGTTCGCTGCCGACGACAAACGCTTTTGAACCGTCTCACGCCGAGGAGATTTCGCATCATGCCCGTGGCGGTTGAACCCAAAGTGTCCAGCCATGCGACACGTCGCCGGCTTCGCAAACTGAATCGAGAATTCGAGACGTCCTCATGGACCGAGATTTTTGGAGTCCTGTCGACGATCAAACGGCAGGATCTCTGGAAGGAGATGGGGTTTGATTCGTTTCAAGAACTCCTCGATGAGAGTGCGTCGATCACGGCGTTGCTGGAGCGTGTCTTGGACACCAAACGGCAGGCCGATTGCGATGAGTACTTTCTCGAAGCCGCTCGGATGTTCCAGAACGTAGCCCTCGGATTGCCGAGCACAGCGGCCGTTGCCAACCGCCCCATTGAGCCTGGGCAGCGATCCGCCCAACAAGGCTGGCGACGGCCAATGCCGCCAGCGGATCAGTTCGCGTGCGATCCTAGCGTCTGGGACCAAACGTGTTTCGGCATCAGCGAGAACCGTTCTGTGCTGCTGATCGGGCCATCTGGTTGCGGAAAGACGGAGTTGGTTGCTTGGGGCGTGAAGCAATCCGGCCGAAACCTTGAACGATTCAACTTCGGTGCGATGACCGATCCGCGAGCTTCGCTCATTGGAAATACACACTTCGACGTTCAACGCGGGACGTGGTTTGAGAAGTCGCGATTTGTCCGAGCCATTGAAACTCCAGGAACGTGCCTGCTGCTGGATGAAGTCAGCCGTGCAGGCCGCGACGCGTTCAATCTATTGCTGCCGGTTTTGGATAAACAGCAATATCTGGCTTTGGATGAAGGGGAGAATGCGCCGCTGGTGAAATGCGCCGATAACTTGAGCTTTCTCGCGACGGCCAATCTGGGAGTGGAATACACCGGTGCCAGTGAGCTGGATCAGGCCTTTCTGGATCGCTTCTCGATCGTGATTCGTTTGGACTTTCCACCCGCTGAAAAAGAGTTGGCGGTGCTTCAAGGCCGGTGCTCCGGCCTGCCACAGGCAGCCTGTGAAACACTGGTCAAACTCGCGGACGCGCAGCGTCAAAAGGCGCGCGAGGGAGAATTCACGTCATTCATCTCGACTCGTTCGCTGCTGGAGGCAGGACATCAACTGACTCGCGGGATCGCGCTGCCAATGGCGCTCGAATACACCATCTTCAACCGTTTCAGTTCCGAAGGAGGGCACCTGAGCGATGCTGCTCGCCTTCGGCAGTTGGCGGCCAAATTTACGGGATAACTTCAGCGGAGCCGCACATCATGAATTTGATGTCCTTGGACACTGGCCGTACTTCGGAAGCTCCGTGGAGCGGTCATTTCAGCACGGAGTTGTTTCCTGACGACACCGACGGCCGCGATTGGTTTGACTCCACCGTGGACCGAAATCGGCGATTGATTCGAGTTTTGAAATCCAGTCGAGGTTCACGCGCCTGGATTCATTCGCGACCGCCTCTCTTCACGGCCTCCTATCTGAGTTGGATTCTCGACAACCTTCGCAGCTTGGTGCGTAACCACGGTGTCCCACGGAACTGCCGAGTCGACTTCGCGACCGTGGCCGATGATGCCAGCGGCTGCGCGGGATTCAGTGACGCGCCGAAGAGCTTTCTTCGTCCGTTTATCTTCTTCGATCGCAAAGTCTACGAAGAATGCAGCCCCGAGGAGGTTGTCGACGTTTACTGTGGCCTGGCCATCCATGAGGCCAGCCACATCTTGCATACCCGCGAGTTCTACCAACGCCAGCTGACGCAACGACTGCGGGTGTGGAGTAATCTCTGGGAAGACGAACGCATCGAAGCACTCGCAAGGCTCGATTCACCCGGATATGGACCGCTGTTAGAGGCCACTCGCTTTGCCTTGATCTCGCGTCCGTACGGGGCCAAGGCTTCTGTTTGGAATCAATTGTCTGAACTTGATCGGGCCCATGCTCTCATCTTCGGGTTCATCAGATGCCCCCACGCGTTGCCAGAGTTCATGCGCCAGTGGCAAACGCAATCTGGCGAATGTTTATTCGATCGCCTTCGCCGCCGATTCCCGCGCGGTCCGCGTACCGAGGACGAAGTCGCCGAGTGGGCGAACCGGACACAACAGATCTATTTGAAGCACCGAAAACGATTTCCAGACACTCCCCAAAAGTTTGTCGCTACTCGCGCCGCGGAGAAGTTGGCCGACATCGATGTTCCTGGCGTGTTGCGACAACTCGAAAACGATGCTTGCGATCGGGCTCTTTCCAAGCCGGATCGCACCCACGAAGCCGTCACCGAGCGGCTGCTCGAAGAAGCAGACCTTTTCGAACAAGCCGCTTGTGATGCGGATCCTCGCGATGCCGACGAACTCCGAGTCATTGCCGACCGACTGTTGCGACGTGGTCTGCATGTGCAATCGACAGGGAACATTTTTGTCGAACGCGAAAATCGCTTTTCTCTTCGCGAGATGAAAGACCTGCTCGGTGCGACGGAATCGATCACTCGTCCGCTGTCTCTCGAAGAGGCGACGGTCGTGGGTGCCGTGTCCGTGTCACTGTCTGAAGAGGATGACGCCTCAACACTCGGAGTTCTGGTCCAGGAAGATCATTGGGATTGGGACGGAGACCGTCAGACCATCATTGAGTATCCGCGTCCAACGACCGAGGCCAGGTCGTGGTTCGATGTCGCTCGGCAAGCCGTCGCGGGACATGTGGCTCCACTTCGCAAACTGGCTTCGCTTCGCAAAACACCAGAAGCGGTTCGCTTGCGAGACCGGCAGCGCGGCACTCTGGATCGTAGCCGGCTATGGCGCGGCGCTTTCGACGACCGATTGTTCACACAACGGAGTGAGCAACGAGAGCGCGGAATGGCCTTGTGTTTGTTGATCGATGAATCCGGCTCGATGTGGCATGGCGAACCGCGAAAGATCGACGTCGCCAAACAAGTCGCCGCGATGTTCGTCGGCGCATTTGGTGGAATACCCGGCATCGAACTCGAAGTTTATGCACACACGTCGCATGGTGAAGAGAATCGAGACTGTCTGGTCCGCTATCTCTTCGGGCGTCACAACCGCGATGCGACGACCATTGGCTCGTTCAGCGCGGGCGGAGAAAACTACGACCATCAGGCAATCGCCACCGCCGCCAAACTGTTTCGCCAGAACACCACTCACGCCAACCGCTGGCTGATCGTTCTGAGTGATGGCCTCCCCTCCGGACAAGGCTATTCGGGCGACCCTGCGATTGACGCCACTCGTGATGCCGTTCAATCGGTGCGACGGCAGGGAATTCGGGTGCTGAATGTCGCGATTGAAAATTTCGCCTCCGAGAGAATCTTTGGCAAAGACTTCGTCTTGAAGTTCACCGATCACAACAGCCTCGTCAATCGCATGCGTCAGCTCATGACGACCATGCTGCGCCAAGGATGATTGGCGAGCCGCAAGGCGCTAGCCGCGGGTTTGTTTTCATTCACCCGCGGCTAGCCCTGATTATTCATGGTATGGGGATAAACGGCGGCATGCTGTCGTAGCCGAAGTCGTGAAACTTCCGACACAACTTGGTCGACAGCACCGAAGTCTCACGACTTCGGCTACGAAGCCATGAATAATCCCGGCTAGCGCCTTGCGGCTCACAAATTCGCTCGCAACACGAATGTCGGCGATCCCCCAAAAAAATCGTTGCCAACGACAAACAATTTGCCCCCCGGAGTGCCTTCATTAGGAAACAGAGCTTGGGCCTTCGAGTGGATCGCCCGGCTTCCGCGATTCAGTTCTGACTTCAACACAAGGAGACCGAGTCATGACGTTGTCACCTTCCTCATCACTTACTTTTCGGCGAATGGCTTGTTGGATCACCGGAGCGCTGACGTTGATCGTGCTCTTGGGACTGGGCCAGTCCCTTA
>SXGT01656553.1_pt1 | contig 15572 bp, 7 predicted proteins | sample 3176221 | NCBI WGS metagenome assembly SXGT01 (sample SAMN11356862, study PRJNA531348) | freshwater metagenome | isolation source: freshwater sample F1-120 | place: China: Fuxian Lake, Yuxi | collected 2017-12-25
CGTGCAGGAACTGGACACCTGGGGAGATGCAGTGCTGACCGCCACACGCCTGGAGGATGTGTTTGATAGCGGGTCTTAAATACCACTACCGGTGGGTAATACATACCACCACCCCGTCAGGCTGCGCCTGCCACCCCTCCAAAGGAGGGGAATGTTACCTGCCCCCCTCCAACAGTATCAAGACAGCACGCCTGTCTACTTCCGGTATTGGACGAAAGGAATGCGTTTTTTGCCTGACCGGACAGCCGCAGAGCGGAAGAATCCGAAAAATGCTGTATACCCTCATCGGCAACAGGCCGACAGCCTTGTGGCATAGCCCATCGGTTTTCCGGATCTCACACCGGGTGACGAATCAGCCGTTTGAGGGCCTCAATGGCATCGGCCAGCCGGTTTTCAAATGCAGTCAGCAGTACGGGGGGAAGGTCTGCCATCCAACTGCCTTGCAGGCCTGTTTCCAGTGCACCTGCCGCTGAGGTCAGGGGATCCAGTCCCAGGGTGGCGGCCAGCCCCTTGAGAATCCGTGTTGTACGCAGTGCGTCCGCGTCATTCTGGTCACGAATGAACTCCCGTATTGTCCGGGCATCGCGGGCATGCTCCTGGATGAACATTCTGGCCATATTCCGGTAGAGCAACTCATTCCCCCCCATTCTGCTGATTGCGTTCGGCAGATTGCGTAACATGGCCTGCAGTGTCTCATCCGCTTCGTTCAGTATCGACAGATCAAACAGGTTGTCTCCCGGTTTGTCGCCAACCTGATGCGTTTCCGTGGAGCGGTTTGTAGCGTTACGCAGGCGTTGGTGGCTGTGGGCCTGCAGGTGGGTTAAAACGGTTTTGAGTAATTCGTCCCGCCTCAGGGGTTTGGTGAGGTGGGCATTCATGCCGGCTTCAAGACTGGCGGTGCGGTCGTCATTCATGGCGTGGGCCGATACCGCGATGACGGGTATCAGCACCAGCTCGGGTTCCTGCCGGATACGCCGGGTGGCGGTGTAACCGTCCATGACCGGCATCTGAATATCCATCAATACTACGTCGTAAGTATCCGGTGGCTGACTGGCCAACTGGAGCAGGGCCTGCGAGCCGTCATCGGCCAGGGTGACTGTAGCCCCCAGTTTTTCGACCACCGCCCGGGCGACGGTTTGATTGATGTGGTTGTCTTCCACGATGAGTACATGAAGCCCGGCCAGTGGATGGGGGGAATCCCCGCCAGAACGAACGTCAGGGGTTTCAGCCAGATCAGCCCACTTGAACGGGAGTTCAGTGCTGAAGGTACTGCCCACACCGGGCGCACCCTCCACCTGAATGCCATAGCCGCCCATCATTTTTACCAGACGCAGCGAAATGGCCAGCCCCAGACCGCTACCGCCGTAACGACGATTGTTGGACTGGTCGAGTTGCACGAACGGTTCAAACAGTCTGTTCCGGTCTTCTGTCCGGATGCCAATGCCGCTGTCGGTCACCGTCCAGCGTACCCAGATGCGGCCATCCTCCTGGCGGCTGTCGATTCGCACTGTGACCGTGCCCTGATCAGTAAACTTGATGGCGTTGTCGACCAGATTCAGCACTATCTGGCGGAGACGCCTGGCATCCCCTTGCAGATACTCCGGTACCTTGCGGTCAATCTCGCCGCTCAACACTATTTTTTTGGCGAGTGCCAGAGGGCCGGCAGTGTCCAGCACCTCCTGCCAAACCGCCCGAACACTGAAAACCGCCTGGTTGAGCATCAATCCACCGGATTCCAGGCTGGAAAAATCCAGGATGTCTTCAATGACTGAAAGCAGGTTTTCCCCGGAAAAATGGATGCGGTCGAGATAGTCCCGCATCAGTATCCTCGAGTTTGATTCGAGCGCGAGGCGGCTTAGCCCGAGTATTCCATTGAGTGGCGTACGCAATTCGTGCGACATCTGCGCCATGAACCGGTTGCGTACTGCCAGGGCGGTTTGCGCTGTCTGCCAGGCCTGTCTGAGTTCCGCCTCCTGCTGCCTGCGCAGGCTAATGTTGGTGCAATACACCGCGATGTATTCGCGGCCCTCATGATGGAGGTAATGGCAGCCCACTTCCACCGGCACACTCTGATCCGTTGCCGTGTTGTGGGTGGTCTGAAAGGTCAGGGAATGATTGGCAAGCAGGCTTTCCCAGAGAACCCGCAATTGATCCGGCTGCAATTCCGGATTCAGGGTGCTGATTGACAGTTGGGTCAGGCTGTGTTCCGGGTAGCCAAAATGCTGTGCGGCAGCCTGATTGGCGTATACCAGACGGTAGTTATCGTGTGGATCAATCAGGTAGCTTGGGGTACCGGAATGTTCGATGATGCCTTCCAGCAGGCGGGAACGGCTTTCTGCCTGATGCTGATGCTGGAGATGGGTTTGAGCCAGATCAGCGGCGATCCCGGCATCCAGTTCTGCCTGTTTGCGTTGGCTGATGTCACGAAAACTGCCGGCTATGTATTCGCGCCCCTCGTGCTGAAAATAGAAACTCGTCACGTCAACCCACACCTCACGCCCACCGGCCACCCGGTTGATGGTTTCCACCCGGTGACAACCGGTTGCCTTGAGATGCTGCCAGACCTCATTGAGTTTATGTCCGGGGAAATTGGGATCGTAGTCGGGTACCCGCAAGCTCAACACCTTTTCCCGGTCATACCCGAAATGGCGAACCAGTGCCTCGTTGGCATAACACAGCCTGAATCCTTCCTCGGGTGAACAGAGATACATCGGGTCGCTGTTATTTTCTACCAGGGCCTGCATCAGGTGGAGCTGGCTGGCATGGCGATGATGACGGGCAACAATCGTCAGCATATCCATGGCCTTCACCATGATAGCCTCATCTGCAGGGGAGGGTTGCTGATTGAATCCATAGTAAAAATTGACCAGCCCCAGCAGCACGCCGTCTTCATCAAAGACCGGCTCGGCCCTGACTGCCGTGATGCCAATCACCTTGGCGGCTTCCAGAAAATCAGCCGTGCAGGCATTACAGTGATCTTGTGCCATCCAGGCATCCGGCCCGGAAATCATCTGCTGCCTGCAGCGATCACAGTCGGTCTGGCTTACGAATACCGATTTCCGTCGTGCCTGCGCCAGCAGATTGGGTGACAGCCTGGGAACTGGATGATGCGCCAGATACCGTTCCAGATTCTTTGTCTCCACGCCCGATTCAAAATGTCGGATGAGTGCATCCAGCAGCAGCGGCGATGAACTGGCAATGTGCTGACCCGCCACCATCAGCGAAACGTGAAGACCGCTTCTTTCTCCTTCCAGCAGGGTAATGATGGAGGTGACGACATCGGTCAATGGCTCCTGCCGGGCCAGTTGTTCCATGACCCTTTGTGTGGCCAGCAGTATGGCCTGTGCCCGTTTGTGTGCCTCAAGCTGGCGTTGTACCCGAAACAGGGCCATGATGCTCACGGAAAGCAGCACGATCCATAAGCCGGAAGTGGCCAGCGAGTCATAACAAAGCGGAGGGTACGCCGTGTCTGCCCGCAACAGGCATTCGCCGTATCCGTCATGGCCTACACCGAAACCAAGATAGGGAGCGGCCGCGACCAGTACGAGCGACAGTAATAAAAAGGCCAGCAAAGGGGTGGCACCGGTCAAGCGTTTCATGGGACGTATTGGCAGAATAGCGGATAAAAATCAGGCTTAACAGCACTTGACAGAGCGGACACCAGGCGCGAGACTCGCCACTCGCCAGTATTCACTTGTAGTTATCATGGTATATCTACCCTTGAGCAATCCAGACCGTCCAGACCGTTGCGCCGTATCATAACGGGATTGAACCGGATTGCCTATCAAAGCCCCATCATCTATATGGATGATAATTTCATGCCACTCCGCGACCCGCCATTCCGCTCTCCTCACCCGGAATTGGCATAATAAAAATAACCGCCAGACTCCCCCCACCGACCACCCCGCCCTTCGGGCACCCCTCCAGAGGAGGGGAATACCCCGCCCTTCGGGCACCCCTACCAAAATTCCCCTCCTCCGGAGGGGTGGCAGGCGAAGCCTGACGGGGTGGTGCTGTTAACCGACAGTCCGCCAGGCCGATGGACACTGTGCATTGATTGAAATACTGAGGCATCATCGGGTCAATACACTTGACTAGCCCCAATTCATCTACCATCGCGGCTACCAACCCCAAATGGTTCATGCTTTCTACGGAGTAAGAACCGGCTTCATCCGTCGTGGTGGTGTCAGTTTTTTCACTTGGCTGGGACAACTTGCGGGCGTGGTGGTGAGTTGTCAGGAAAGATGTATTTTAGACGACTGGGGGGGCGGAATGTCAGTTTTACAGCAAAAACTGAAGGGCAGAAGGCGAGGGGCGAGGGGCAAGGGGCGAGGACAGATGTTCAGGCACACCACTCCGCCGGTCGGACGACGACCACCCCGCCCTTCGGGCACCCCTCCGGGGGAGGGGAATTTCAAACCACCCCGTTCCGGGTAAGGGATGCGGAATGACAGATAAAAGGCCATCAATTCTGGCCCTTGCTCAATTGTACGGATACTGACGATCAGATATGGAAATCGCTTGTAATTGAATTGATATTTGCAAAAACAGCAGTCACGGTAACACCGAGTGCCAACTGCCCCAGGCCCGCAGCAGGGGGAAAGACACGCCAACTGGTCGAAAAGGTTGTGACTGGTAAAGGAACTACCGCAGGTGTTTTTATCGTGGCTGTCTGGTGCCCTGTCCTCGAACCAACTACAGCCTCTGCTCACCCACGGCTGGATAAGTCAGGCACACTCCCGTCGTATTCCCTCCGCATCACGGTATCACAATCCGGCTGTGGCCAGCGGCCAGACGCCGAACCTGGATGCGGGTGCCGATGCGGTCAGTCATTTCCCGTACATGCGAAATAACACCGACTTTGCGGCCCTGAGCGTTCAGGTTATCCAGTGCGTTCATGGCAATATCCAGGGTTTCCGCATCCAGGCTGCCAAAACCTTCATCAATGAAAAGGGATTCCACCTGAACGCGGTGCGAGGACAGGGAGGCCAGTCCCAGTGCCAGGGCCAGGGATACCAGAAAGGTTTCTCCGCCGGAAAGCGAGTGTACCGACCGCACCTCGTCTCCCATGTCCTGGTCAACTACCATCAGGGCCAGCCTGTCGCTGACCCGCTCCAGTCGGTAGCGGCGGGCCAGTTGTTCCAGGTGGCGATTGGCATAACCCAACAGGATGTCCAGTGTCATTTGCTGGGCGTAATTACGGAATTTGCGCCCGTCTGCCGACCCGATCAGTTCATTCAGCCGACTCCAGACCCGCAGGGTTTGCTCCCGGGCCGCTACCTGCTGATCCAGCTCGGTTCGGCGTATTCCCAGTTGGTCGTCCTGTTGCAGGGCCAGGCTGATCCGGGCCTGATCGGCCAGTACCGCGTCGCGTTCAGCCGTCTGGCTGCTTTTGCGCTGTTCAAGTGTTTCCCGTTCTTCAGGGCCGGGGCGGGATTGTTCCAGGCTGTCCCGCTGCGTCCGGGCTGCCTGGTGCAGGGCTTCGGCTGCCACATTGGCATCGTCGATGCGCTGGAGTGCCTGGCGTTCGGCCTGAAGCCAGTCCGTGCCGTTCTGCAGCAGTTCACCCAGGCGTTCCGGCGTCAGCGGTGCCGATGTTTGGGCGTGATGCTGGAGCCACTGCCGTAACGCCTGTTCGGCCGATTGCCGGGCAGTCTGGCGGGCCGTGAGTTCACTCCGGGCCGCTTCAGCCCGGGTTTTTTGCCGGGTGTAGCCGGTTTCCGCCGCTTGCCGGGCGGCTTGCTGCCGGGCCAGTGCCTGTTCTGCCGTTTCAATCGCGGCCTCAAGTGCGGTTTCGCAGTCGCCGACCGCTTGCCCTTCCAGCAGGGCTTTTCGCTCGGTTTGGCGTTCCTGTAACTGCGCTGACAGGTGTTGCCAGCGGGTCTGAACGTCTTCCAGACGCTGCTGCGACAGGGTGAGTGCCTGCTGATGCAGGTCGCTATCGGCCCGGATGGCCGCACAGTCACCGCTCAGGCGGTTTTTGTCGTCGAGCAGCCGGGCACAGGATGCAACCGCATCGGTCAGTGTCTGCTGAAATCCGGCCGGATCCCGCTGCCAGTCGGTACGCCAGCCGGATTCCGGCATGACCGTGTCCAGCGGTTCCAGCCAGGTTTGCAGGTTTTGCAGGAGTTGATCGTGCCGGGTCTGACAGTTGCCGAAGGCGTCCCTGGTTCGCTCCAGGGCATGGTTGGCCTGACTTTCCGCGTCGCGGGCTTCGGTTAGCCGGACGAACTGCTGATCGCGCTGCTGCCGTATGGCGTCCTGCTGGCTCACAATCAGTCGCCAGGCTTTTTCGCCAGTCTGAAACAGTTCCAGTCGATGGTGCAGACTGGACAGGGCCTCGGTGCAACCCGCCTCCTTGCTGCTGTCGGAAATATGGGCCAGATCGGCCCCGGCCGGGTGCGACAGCCAGAGTTCATCCAGTTGTAACAGTATCTGGTTTTGGGTTTCAAATTCCACTTCCCATATCTGTTGTTGTTTGCGGTTAAATTGGCACAGGCTTTCTGCCGTGGTTTGTTCCTGCTCAAGGCGACGGCACTCGCTTCGCAGAAAATCCACGTCCTGTTCCAGAGTACCCAGCAGGTTGTCCAGAGCGGTTGTCCCGGCCGGGTTGGGGTGTTCCAGTGCGCCACAGACCGGACAGGCTTCCCCGGCCCGGAGCTGCTGGCGCAGTTCGCGGGCGGTCTGGGTGGATGCCAGTTCGGCCATTTTGAAGGCGCGTTCGGCCTGGGCCAGGGCGGCCTGGACGGTGGGCAGGTTGTCGCCGATCTGTCTGAGTGTGGTTTCAGCCTGGAGGATTTCCGCGTTGCTGGCCACCGATTGCCGCTCAATGCTTTGCAGCAGTTCCAGACAGGCTCTGCGTCTTTCCCAATGCAGCCGGGCATCCTGCAGGTACTCACGCCGAGCCTCCAGTTGCTGGCTCTCCAGCCGGGTGCGTTCCATTGCCTCGGGGGTCATCGGTAGCACGATCTGGTTCAGGGCCTGTTCAAGCCGGGCCAGTTCGGTTTCAGCCGCAATGCGGGTTTGTTCTGCCGCATGGCAGGCGGTTTGGTCGGTCTGGCTCCGGGTTGTCAGTTCAACCAGCCGGGTTGCTTCCTCCTGCAGGCTTTGCCACAGGCTGTTGGCCTGTTGCAGACGGTTCTCCCAGTGCGACCAGGTCTCCACCAGCGGTTGCAGGGTGGCCTGATTTTGCAGGCTGGTTTCTACTGCCGTCAGGGTCTGGCTCAGTGCCGCATGCCGTTCTGCCTGTTCTGCCAGTTGCAGGCTCAGTTGGCTGACCTGCCGTTCGGCCTCGGCACGCTGAGCCTGCCAGTCGGCCACCTGTTCGGTCAGGGTGGCGATGGCCTGATCCAGGTTGCGGGCTGCCGCGATGGCGGGCCGGGCCGATTCGCGCTGGTAACGGGCCTGTTCCAGTTGTTGCTGCCCGGTATCCACGGCGCGTTGCTGCTCCTCCAGCCAGCGACTGGACTCTGCCAGTTGCTGGCCAATCTGTTCGGCCTGTTGTTCAGCCTGCTGCACCGCCTCCCGCGCCCTCTCTGCATCATTCAGCAGTGGTCTGGCGTCCTGCACCGATTCGACCTGACGGCAGTAATTACGCCGGGGTTCAAGCGCGGCCTGCCCGGCCCGGGCCTGTGCCAGGCTGGCAGCCGCCTGTTGTTCCCGCTCGACGGCGTCCTGCCAGTTACGATGCCATTGCAGGTGCGATTCCAGCAGAATCAGACAGTCGTTCAGGCGTTGGCTCTCATCCGAAAGCCGTATCGTTTCCTGCGCCAGGCGAGTGCGTTCCTCGGGTTCCAGCGGACACAGGGCCGTCTGCTGCCGGGTCAGATCCTGCAGCAAGCCACGCTCCTCCTGATGACGGCGATAGGTCAGGCTGGAGATTTCCGGGTAGATATCGGTGCCGGTCAGGGTTTGCAGCAATTCGGCCCGTTCGCTTTCATCGGCCCGGAGAAAGGCGGCAAATTCATTTTGAGCCAGGAGAACCGCCCGGGTGAACTGGGCGAAGGACAGTCCGAGGCGGGCTTCGATGGCGGCCTTGACCTCGGTTTTGGTATGTCCGAGCGGGCTACCGTCCGGCAGGGCGTGCAGGCGCATCTCGCTGGGGCGCAAACTGCCATTGGCCCTGTTATGGGCCCGGCGAACTGACCAGCGGGCGCGGTAGGCCTGACCGTCACTGCCGACAAAATCGGTTTCGGCGTAAGCCTGGGTCTGACCCCGGCTTAACAGGTTGCGCGGATCGCGTGGAATCAGGCCGTCTCCGGCTGCATCGGGCAGGCTAATCCCGGCGGCCTCGGCCCGCAGCAGGCGGGGGGTATTGTCGTAGAGCGACAGACACAGGGCATCCAGCAGGGTGCTTTTGCCTGCTCCGGTCGGCCCGCTGATCGCGAACAGTCCGGCGGAATGGAGCGGCTCCCTGCCAAAATCGACCTCAAAAGGCCCGCTCAGGGAGGCCAGGTTGCTGCCACGTATGGCCAGTATTTTCATGGGTTGCCATCTTGGGTTGTTTTGAACACAGCATGCCGCCGCCCGGGTTCAGGGCAGGGTCGTTGACAGTGCCGATTCTTCGGCCAGGCGGCATACGCTGTCGAACGCGGCCTGGAGGGCAGCGTCAGGCTCAGTGGCGTGGCGTTGCCGGTGCAGGTTGATGAATACGTCGCGGGGTTCCAGCCGACCGATGTCGTCCAGGGTGGGGACCAGTGCCCCGTCTGGCCGACCGATGGCCCGGCCCGGATAACGCGGTTCGATGCGTACCAATCGCACCGGTTTACCCTTTAATGCGGTTTCCACCTGGTGGCGCAAGCCCGGTTCCGGTTGATCCAGACGTACCCTGACTTCCAGCCACGGTTGTTGTTCGGTGGCACAGGCCGGGCGTTCGAGTGCCGCCAGCCAGGCCAGGCTTTCGCCCAGCGATTGCTCGGGTGCCCGTATCAGCTCGACCGTGCGCGGTATCGGCAGTACCTCAACGGTGCTGACCTGGTCGCGCTGCAGGTCGATGGATACTACCTGGTGGTGATAATCGGTTTCGCTGAAGGACAGGGGCAGCGGACTGCCGCAATAACGGCGGGTGTCGTCCTCTCCGACCCGTTGCGCCCGGTGCAGGTGGCCCAGGGCGACGTACGCCAGGGCAGGATCGAACAGCGAGGACGGCAAGGCTTCGCTGCCACCGATGACAATGCGCCGTTCTGAATCCTGCGACACCTGTCCGCCGTGCAGGTGACAATGGCCCAGGGCGATGATGGCCTGATCGGCATCCCGGCGCGATTCGGCATGGGCCTGAACCTGCCGGTACAGTGCAGTCACCGCCTGGCTGTAGCCGTCAGCGGCAGATTCATCGCGCTCGCGTAACGGCGGCAGATCACTGCCGCGCAGAAACGGAACGGCCAGGCACCAGCTACGTACGCTGCCACTGCGATCCCGCAGCGGGACGACCAGCCGATCCAGGTCGATCTCACCCGATGCCAGGCGGCTGACCTGTCCCACCACCGTAACGTCCAGGGCGGTCAACAACGGCGAGGGGGCTTCCAGTCTGAAGGGGGAATCATGATTACCGGCCACCACAATGACTTGCAACGCAGGCAGGCGGGTTTTGGCATCACGGAGAAAGCGGTAAAACAGATGCAAGGCCGTTGCCGGTGGATTGGCGTTGTCGAAAATGTCACCGGCAATCAGCAAGGCATCGGTCTGGGTCTGCTCCAGGGTATCAAGCAGCCAGTGCAGAAACTGGCGGTGTTCATGCTGACGGTCATAACCGTGAAAGGTCTGGCCCAGATGCCAGTCCGAGGTGTGAAGCAAACGCATTGTAGAACCTCCATTCAGATAACCCGGCGCATTGTATCGCCGATGCAGCACTGCTGGCGAATGGCGAGTAGCACGGCCATCCCGCCCGCTCCGGTTCATGGCGAGCCTGTCGAACCATCATGCAAGGCAGGACTCGGGCCGATTCAATCAACGGCTTGGCTGACAACAATACCCGCCTGGGTGGCATCGGTGCCGATTCACTCGACGGCGGCACCGGGTTCGATACCATGAGCGGTGGACAATGGTATGTCCTTGATCCGCTCTGCTTCCGGGTTTATTTGGCGATGGTGATGTTGGGGCCTTCGTCGCGGGGAAGGTGGGTTACCGTCATCTGGAATAATTGGTAGATCACCCTGAAAGCCTCCCGATTCCAGAAGGATGTGTGTGACCGGGCCAGGCAATACGGGTGGCCATTAAGGCGGATACCCACTTCCGGATCGCAGTCTTCGCCGTGATCCTCCAGTACAGCCAGGGCATGCACCGGATTTTCTGATACATCCGGGCTGCGGGTATCCGGCCCGACCGGGTATTCCTGTTCTTCTCCGGTGTCGCCACCCACGAAGTTAAGCAGCGAGTAAAAGCTGCGCAGACGAACGTAGCCCCTGATGGGGTACTCCCCGCCCGGATATTCGGCACGTATGTCCAGCCTGATTTCATCGGAATTGCCAACCCTGGCCCAGTTGTTCCAGGCGGCCTGCTGGTTTTGCGTGAGTTGTGCCGGATCGTAGTTGGTCAAAATGGCGGTAAGGGGGTCTACGTGCAGCGCATTGCGATCCTGAATGGTCGACAGGTGGAGTACGGCCTGACGGAAAACCGGGTATTCGGTTCTGATCTTCGGACGGTTGTGATAAATCTGCTCAGTGTCCCCGGTTTCCAGGTGCAGTTCACTGGCCACCAGCCTTAGTAGCATGTCGACGTCATAGCCCTGCCGCAACAGCAAAATGATCCGATCGGATCCCAGTGGCGTCAGAAAGCGCCGGGTAAATTCCTCACCCTCCACCGGCATGATGCTGATGGTTGGATTTTCTGCCACACTGGCCCCGAGCAACGGTGCCAGAAGACCGCCCTGATTGCCGGTCAGGGCGGGCGAAACACCGGCATTGAACTGAAAGTTGAACGTGGCCGCGATGTTGGCAATGGCGGTAAAGTGCATGGGCAAATGCTGGCGGGCACGGGCAATGTTGAGCAGCAGTTGCCGTGACAGCACCGCGCTGGCGGCTTCGTCGTATGCCATGACCGCCTGATTGAGTGCGACCGGACTCATGCAACCGGACAGCAGAATACAGCCCGTCAGCAACCATCGTCTGACGGCACGCTTCATCGCGGTTGGCGTTTGCGGGGATGATGAGGGCCGGTTTTGGTGACGGCCGGTGCGGCAGGGCGGGCTTGGGCCGCACCCTGCGTTCCCAGGGCATAGGCCAATATCGCTACGGTTGCCGATACGTTCAGCGATTGTACGGCTCCCCGGCCGCGGATTCTTACCACCTGCTCACAGCATTTCAGTGTCGCCGGTGAGAGTCCCTGTTCCTCGTTGCCCAGAATGACCAGCGACGGCCGCGGGTCGTCCGCCAGCTTTTCCAGCGGTATTCCCTTGTCGAGGGCCGTGCCGATGATGCGATAACCGGGTTGCAGCCGGTGTAACAGGGCGGGCAGACGACTGGCACGAAACAATTGCAGATGCTCCAGTCCGCCTTCGGCCACCCGGTAGGCCGAATCGGATAATCCGGCCTGGGCCGGGTGGTCGGACAGAATCAGCCGGTCATAACCGAAAAACGCCAGTGTCCGGGCAATGGCACCCACGTTATGGGTGTTGCCAACACCGTCCAGAACAAATACCGGTTGACTGGTTGTGGCCCAGGTGTGAATCCGTTCGGGGGACAGTTCCTGCAGGAGTCGGGGTTCGGCTACCGCGACGATTCCGCCATGTCTGACCGTCCCGGCAATCCGGGATAGTTCAGCCGTGTCCACCATCCGGTAGGGACGACGTTGCCCCGCCATGCTGGCGCAAAAAGTCCCGATGCGGGGAATCATCCGTTCCTCGTAAAAAAAGCGAACCACCCGTTCCGGTGCTGCTTGAAACAGGGCCGCAACCGCCGGAAAACCCGCTACCCTCAACAGTTTGTCGCCAGCCGGGGCGTCCGGCAGGGGGGGAGCCGGTTGGGGCTGGCGCGGTGACGGCGGGACGGAACCCGTCTGCAACCGGGGGGACGAAAGCGGTTTTCTGGAGATCATGGCGTATTTCCTGGGTAGGGGTAAGACAAAGTACTGAACACCCGGCATTCTACCCTGAAACCGCCCGGCGGGGGCTGGATGACACGGGCATTTCAGGTTCCAATACAACCGAGAGTGTGGTACAGTGGCAAGCAAATTTTAAGTGAAACAGTCAGCAAACGATGCGTTTCTGACCTCATCACTCAGAAAAACGCCCCATCCAGGGGCTTTTTTGTTCGTGCGGATTTTGTCATACCCGGGGGCGGTAGTCTCGTGATTTCACGAGGTCTCCGCAGAGGGTCTGGCAAGGTTTCCGTCAGTACCGGGCCTTGTGCCCTTTTTTTGTCGGTCATTTCAAGAGAGGGGGTGTCATGCGTGGGCAGGAACGCCTGAGCAAGTTGGTCGGGCCTGTGGTCAATGGTCTGGGGTATGAACTGGTTGCCGTCGAGTACGACAGCAGGCAAAAAATCCTCAGGGTTTACATCGACCATGAAGCAGGCATCACCCTGGACGATTGCTCAAAGGTAAGCCATCAACTCAGCGGCTTTCTGGATGTGGAGGATCCCATACCGGGGAATTATCAACTGGAAATATCCTCGCCCGGAATGGATCGGCCACTGCGTGAGCGCGACCACTTTGAACGTTTCAAGGGTTGCACGGTGAGGTTGCAATTAACCCACCCGCTGGAAAACCGCAGAAAATTCAAGGCCCGACTGCTGGGCATGGACGGTGACGACGTAGTATTGCAGGACGGTGAAACCATTCTGCATATCCCTTTTGAATCCATAGACAAGGCACGCCTGGTGCCTGACTTTGATATTTGACAACCCAGGACGACGTAATGGCAAACAAAGAAATATTGCTGGTGGTTGACGTCGTATCCAATGAAAAGGAAATCGACAAGGAGGTGATTTTCGTTGCCATAGAGGATGCGTTGCGTACAGCCACGATCAAGCGACATGACAACAGAATTGATGTCCGGGTGGCCATCGACCGCAAGACCGGCGACTACGAAACCTTTCGCCGCTGGCTGGTGGTGGAAGGTGAGGTGCCGGTTCGCAGGAGCAATGACCAGCCGGAGGTAGAAATATCGCTCGAGGAAGCCAGAAATACCCAACCCGACATACAGGTGGATGAGTACCTGGAACGCCCGATCGAATCAATAGAATTTGGACGGATTGACGCCCAGACCGCCAAACAGGTCATCGTTCAGCGGGTGCGGGACGCCGAGCGGCGCAAGGTGGTTGACGCCTTTCGCAACCGGGTGGGTGAACTGGTGACTGGCGTGGTCAAACGGGTGGAACGAGGCAGCATCTATCTGGATCTGGGCGGTAACATTGAGGCCTTTGTTCCCCGTGAGGAAATGATAGGGCGCGAGGCAGTACGCACCGGCGACCGCCTGCGTGGCTATCTCAAGGCAGTTAAACCTGAGGCTCGCGGGCCTCAGCTTTTCGTCAGCCGTACCGCGCCCGAATTGCTGATGGCCCTGTTCCGGCTGGAAGTCCCCGAGGTAGGGGAGGGCATTATTGAAATCATGGGGGCGGCGCGTGATCCGGGCGTGAGGGCCAAGGTTGCCGTCAAAAGCAAAGAGCCGCGTCTGGATCCGGTCGGAGCCTGCGTCGGGATGCGTGGTTCCAGGGTGCAGGCCGTCACCAATGAATTATCCGGTGAACGGGTTGACATCATTCTTTGGAGCGATAATCAGGCCCAGTTTGTGGTCAACGCCATGGCACCGGCTGAAATCGTTTCCATCGTGGTGGATGAGGATCGGCATTCCATGGACATTGCCGTGGCCGATGAAAACCTGTCCCAGGCCATAGGACGCAATGGTCAGAATGTGCGACTGGCCTCCGAACTGACCGGATGGACGCTCAACGTCATGAGTGCCACCCAGGCCGAAACCAAAAATACCCAGGAAACCAATAAACTGATACAAAAGTTTGTTGATGAACTGGGCGTGAGCAGGGATGTCGCCGAGGTATTGGTGCGGGAGGGTTTTTCCACCGTTGAGGAAATGGCGTATGTTCCCAGTAAGGAATTGCTGGAAATTGACGAATTTGATGAGGACATTGTTGAGGAATTGCGTAATCGCGCCCGCGACGCCCTGCTCATCAACGCCATCGCCAGTGAAGAAAAATTTGAACCTACCCCGATTCCGGGAACCCTGACTGATCTGGAAGGCATTGATGAGGCACTGGCTGAGCGGCTTGGACGGCACGGAATTGCCACCGTCAATGACCTGGCCGAACTGGCAGTTGATGAACTGCTGGACATCGGCGGCATGAATGAGGCGACGGCTGCCCGCCTGATCATGGCGGCTCGTTCGTCGTGGTTTACCTGAATCAAGGGATTTTATCGAACAGGATCGAGGCTATCTGAGAATGAGTGATGTGACAGTAAGGCAACTGGCCGGGGTAGTGGGTATCCCCCCGGAGAAACTGCTGACGCAGTTGGCTGATGCGGGCCTGAGCAAATCAGGCCCGGATGACACCTTGAGCGACAGCGAGAAACGGCAGTTTCTGGGATACCTGCGACAAAGCCACGGCAAACAGCAAAAAGATGGTGCCGAGCCTAACCGCGTCACCCTGCAGCGAAGAAAAGTCAGCGAACTCAAGCAGGGTAAAATTCCCGGCAAGGGGGCCAAAACCATCAGTGTGGAGGTTCGCAAGACTCGAACCTACATCAAGCGCGAGGCTCCCGAAACGGCCGAACAGTCGGCAGAGGCTGCCAGAATTGCTGCCATGCAGGAAGCAGAACGGCAACGACTCCAGCAGGAGGAGGAAGCCAGACGCCTTGAGGCTCTTGAGCAGGAACGTATCCGGCTGGAACTGGAGGAACAGGAGGCGCGCAGGCAGCAGGAAGAGGCTGCCCTGGCAGAACAAAAACGCCAGGAAGAAGAAAGAAAACAGGCTGAAATGCGCCAGAAACAGCAAGCAGACAGAAAACCCCCCACGCAAAAGACGGCGGAAAGCAGTCCATCGGCCACTCGTCCCGCCGAGAAAAAACCGGTTGCGGCACCGGCCAAAAAACCGGCGGAGCCGCCCCGTAAACCCAAACCGCCCGCCCTCAAACCTGTTGTGGAACGGGAGGAATTTGGCGGTGTGCGTACTGCGACCACCGATGCGGACGCCCGCAGGGGCAAGAAAAAAACCGGCACCGCCAAAGCAGGTGACGATGACTTTCGTGATGGTTTCGAGGGCGGTGACAATCGCCGCAACAAGAAAAGGAAAGCCAAGCCCGGCAAATTTACACCAGCCCCTCCGGAGCAGAGGCACGGGTTTGAACGTCCCACGGCTCCGATGGTGCGGGACGTCGCCGTTCCGGAAAGCATTTCCGTGTCCGATCTGGCCCAGCGCATGTCAGTCAAGGCCACCGAGGTTATCAAAACCCTGATTGGCATGGGCGTCATGGCCACCATCAACCAGTTGCTGGATCAGGATACGGCCCTGCTGGTAGTGGAAGAAATGGGCCACAAGGGGTTCGCCCAGGTAGAAAACCCGCTCGAGGCCGAAATCATTGCGACCATGAGCCTGGCAGCCGAGGCCGAGCAACATTCCAGAGCC
>SXGT01519085.1_pt1 | contig 15569 bp, 15 predicted proteins | sample 3176221 | NCBI WGS metagenome assembly SXGT01 (sample SAMN11356862, study PRJNA531348) | freshwater metagenome | isolation source: freshwater sample F1-120 | place: China: Fuxian Lake, Yuxi | collected 2017-12-25
AGCGTCCCATTTCTGGCCCCAACGTTGTTGGTCGTCGCAGTCCCGCGTCCGCCGTCGAGGGGATTGAGACCAAGTAGCCTCATCGGTGAACGCATTACGTTCAGACGTCGCAGTCCCGCGTCCGCCGTCGAGGGGATTGAGACATGGAGACGGTGAGGCCGTAGGTGTTCGTGATATAGAAGAGTCGCAGTCCCGCGTCCGCCGTCGAGGGGATTGAGACGCCGCCACCAGTCCATTATGGAACTGGTAGTTGTTTTGCCGATCGCAGTCCCGCGTCCGCCGTCGAGGGGATTGTGGCTTATCCTCGCTCACTAGACGGACTCCTTGTAGGCGCGGGTCGCCGTCCCGCGTCCGCCGTCGGGATTGAGACATCGCGCGAATCGTTTTGCGTTGCGTACGCGTCGCCGTAGTCCCACGTCCGCAGGCGCGGGGGATCGAGACGCCGCGGCAATGATCCCGGTCTCACAGACGGCCGCGATCGTCGCAGTCCCGGGTCCGCCGTGTCTGCGGGGCGCGTCCGCGCGCCTCCTGGCTACTGGCGCCGACGAGCGTCCGACACTATGATCTCGCCCGAGCGTCTTTGGAACTTGGAACACGGGCGCGGCGAAGTCCGGCGACTTGGTGTTGCGAGAACATCTGCGGTTGATGTTCGCCTGATCTGCGTACATGGCGAACTGGGTAATTTTCCGACTTCTTAGGGCGAACTGTCAGCGGAGCGCATTCTCGTCCGTCAAGACGAAAGTGCTTGCGCGGTCCTGCGCCTTACCTATCAGACCCGTTGCGACGGGGCGGAAAGCGTCTAATGACCTTCCTTTGCTACGACCTGAAGGGCATCCAGTCCTTCATCTTCGCGGTTCCTCGCCTGCGCTACATCTGCGGCGGAAGCGCGATCATCGACCGCTTCGATCGCGAAGTCGCGCCAGCGGCTGCAAAGGAATCGGGGGGCGCCGAGCTCGTCTTCTCCGGGGGCGGCAAGGGAGCCTATCGGTGCGCGGAGGCCGTGGCCGCCGATCGCATACAGGAACGACTGCGGAATTCTGCGCGAGAAGACGGGCTGACGATCTGTTTCGGGCGTCACGAGAACTACGCCGAGGCGGCCCGCGTCGCGACACGGACTTTCCCTTGGTTGCCCGTTGGCGCGGAGTTGGAGGGTCAGCCCTGTCCCTCCAGCGGGTTGTTTCCGACGCTCGACCGCCGTACGCATCCCGTCATCGCACGCCGGCAGTTTGCAAGAGGCGAGCGGAACGACCGCTATTTTGAAGAACGGCTCGCGCTTTCCCCGGAGTTCGGACTCAAGGGGAAGCTGTCCTTCGTGCGAAACGTTTCCGGACGCGACCGCGACGATCCGGACGCGGACCGCGACGGCGAGGCCGGCGCGCGCGCGTTCGGGTCGCGAAATCGTTGGGCCGTCATTGCGATGGACGGCAACGATGTCGGAGCCCAGCATCGTCGGGCCCATGACATCTACAAGGGAAACGACGCGCGCCTCGGCGAATGGTTGCGTCGCATGAGCGCAGCCCTTGACGCCTGCACCGCCGCCGCGTGCAAGGCGGGTATGCGAGAAGTTCTGCGTTTGTGGGCGATGTCCTGCGGCGACGAGGTCGACGGCGCCCGTGTCGACGATGTGCAGTTCGTCCCGCTACGGCCGTTGGTCGTCGGCGGCGACGATATCGTTCTGCTCTGCCACGCCCGGTTCGCGACGGAGTTCGTCATCAAGGCTGCCACCGAGTTCGAGCGGCTGGCGCGCGAAGAAGCCGTGACTGCGAAGAAGCAGGGGTTCGATCTTTGGCCGGCGAGCGACGGGAAACTCACTATTTCTGCGGGAATCCTCTTCGCTTCCGTGACCGTTCCGCTCGCTTCGGCGATTCCGTATGCGGAGTCTCTCTTGGCGAGCGCCAAGGGAGGTGGTCGAAGGCTCTCGGGTGGACGCCTTCCATCGCCGAGCTGCGTCGACTTCGAGATGGTGACCGAATCCGTGCTGGATACGCCGTCCGCGCGCCGTAAGCGCGAGCTCCAGTTCCACGACGGCGACGACGATTCGACGGTCGAACTGACGCGCCGTCCGTACGAATTGCGGGCGATGAACGACCTCTTGGAAATGGCCGACGCATACCAGGACGTCCCGACGACCATTCGACACCAGATCCTCGCGGGAATGCGAGCGTCACGCTGGGACCGTAAAGCTTTCGTGGCACGCCTTGGGAAGCGCGGCGCGTTGGCGCGGCTCGTTTCGGATCTGGAGGAGGGCGGTGGTCGGTGGAAGGAGCGTCTCACCGGATCGGCGCGGGCCGTCTCCACCGACGTCGTCGACGCCCTGCAGATCCTTGAAGAGTGCGCGCGGATGGACTCCGCGAAGGAGGCGTCATGAAGCGGATCGCTTACTCGCTGACCCTCTTAAGCGATGCCGCCGTCGGAACCGGCTTCGGCACTGTCTCCGTCAACCAAACCGTGGCGCGCGATCATGAGGGGCGGCCGATCATCCCTTCGACGCACCTCAAGGGGGTCGTACGGGATTTCTTGGGGCGTCTAGCGTCGGAACTCGGTTGGTCCGACGATTTCGAAGACGCCGTGCTCGGCGCCGAAGGAGACGGACACGGCGACGGCACGGCGTCTTCGGTCCGCTTTTCCTCGGCGCAGCTTGAGTCCGGCGGAGGCGGGATCGCGCTGTCGCCGGTCCGTGCGATCACCCGCACCCGACTCAGCGACTTAGGAACGGCGGCGAGCGGTTCGCTGCGGACCACGGAGGCGGTGCGCGCCGGCGCCCGATTCCGCGGCGAGATTTTCGTGGCGGACCACGCGCCTCCGCAGGTCGAAGCCGCCGTGCGGCTGGCGCTTTTGTCGCTCGATGCGCTCGGCGGCGGCAGGAACCGGGGGGCGGGAGCGTGTTGCGTCGTCGTGGACGGCGAGACGCGTCGCCCCGGAGACTTGCTTCGCGCGCTCGCTCCAGACGCCCCGAAGTTCAAAGCGGCGCTCGGTCGTCCTCAGGCCGGACGTACGCAAGGCGTCGATATGGGAGTCGGAACGACGCTGTTGCGGTTGGTCTTTCAGGCGGCCGACCCGGTGTGCTGTCCGGAAACGCCCGTCGTCTCGAACAACCTGCTGCGATCGGGCCTCGGCATTCCCGCGTCCGCGGTACTCGGCGCTGCGATCTCGCGCTTGGACGCTTTCAACTCGGACCTTGCCACCGCGGCGCTGGCCGATCGGCGGACTTTGGCTTGGCCGCTTCTTCCCTGCGGCGGCACCGACCTTGATTTGCAAAAGGCGCCGGCCGCCGTCCGTGTTTCGCTCAGCCATCGGATGAGCAAGCTGCAAGGCGCTCGCGGCGAACATGAGTTCCGGGATGCGGCGATCGAACCCTACGACTGGCGAACGGTAGCCGACGGATCGCCGCTGAAGGCCTCGGACGGCGTGCTCATCAAATCGGACGGCGCTCCCGTCGAGCTCTGGCGATCCTCCGACATGCCGCGGCTTGTCACCGCGCACGGAGTGCACTTTCCTGCACGCAACTTGTTCACAGTCGAGTCGTTCGCGCCCTTGACCTACACGGGTTGGATCGCGCTGCCCTCGGCGGCCGCCGAGCGGTTCGTGCGCTCGCTGCAGGAGAACCCATCCGTTGCGTTCGGAAAGGCCCGGACGGTACGGGGCGGAGGAGTCTTGGTGGCTTCGCCCGCCGGCCCCGCCGACTTTGCGGCGATCGAACACAACTCCGCGGATTTGGCAGGCCGCGTTTTCGTCCTGCAGTCTCCGGCTGCGATTCCCGACGATTGGGAAGTCGGACGCGCCGAAACGGTGCTACAGCGCCTTGCCGCCGCCAGCGGTTTCGGCGACGTCGACTTGCAGGACGAAGAGTCCGGCCTGGCTCATGTCGGAAGTCTTGCCTCATGCGCGGTGCGATTCGGATGGAGCCGGCACGGCGTCGGTCGCGGCATCGCGGACTCGCGACGACTGCGCGCGCGTCGCGTGATCCTGCCCGGTTCGGTCTTCGTGCTGCGAAAGCGCGTCGCCGACATGCCGCGCGCTCTGATGCGCGGCTTGGGCGTCGAACTGGCGAACGGAGACATGGACGGCCGTGAGCAGGGCTTCGGCGCCGTGCTTCCGCATCCGGGCATCGCCGGTCTTCGACGAGTGCAAGAACCTAAACTTCAGCGGATTCCAGCGAGCGACGGGGCCGCGAAGTTGGCTTTCGAGCTGCATGATGCGGCTCGCGCCGGCAGTCCCTCGGTCAGCCAGATCGCCGCGCTTCGCGATCGGATTCCTGAGAACGCACGAGCCGCCGCCGACGCTGCGGCGGCCCGCGACTACTTCAATAATCAATGTGATGGCCGATCGGCGAGGGTCTGGGAGCGCTGGAAGGCCGTAAATCGGATCATCCATGACTCGTTGCGGAATCGCCCGGGAACGCTGCGGCGAGCGCTGCGGATCTGGCAGGATCTCGTCTTGAGTTTCGGCACCGGCGAGGAGGCGTGACATGGGCGGTACGTTGCATCGACTATGGCTACCGCTGGTGTTTCCGGAAGGACTGAGCCCCGGTGAAGGTCGGAGCGGAAACGTGGTCGCGATCGCCCGCGACGGCTGCGGCGACGGACGTCCCGTGTTGCGCGCAACCGCAGTCGCCGGGGTGCTTCGCCATGCGCTGGCGAGAAGGCGCGGGTGTTCGTCGGACGACCCGAGTTTGCAACGGATCTTCGGCGCGGCGCTCGACGCGACCATGCAAGGTCCGAGTCGTCTAAAGGTCGGCGACGCAGTTCTCGTGGTTGGAAAAGGCCCCGACGTCGTCCGACGGAACCATATCGCGATCAACCGTCATCGCGGCACGGTATTGAAGGGAGCGCTGGTGACGGTCGAAGCGTTGCCGCCCGGTGTTGCCACCGCCCTGCGTCTACTTCTCGAAGATGATGGCGAACCCGGCTGCGATTCGCTCGACGTGCTGCAAGAAATCGTCGACTGCTGTAATGAGGGACTGTCGTTCGGCGGAAGATCCGCACGCGGCATCGGTCGCGCGGCGCTGAACGGTACGCCCACGCGCGCCTTGTTCGACCTTGGGACGCTCGAGGGTTGGGCCGCTTGGCTCGACGAGGACCGGCGTTGGCGGGAGGCGGCGCTCGCCGGTCGCAGCGAGCAACTCTCGGGGACCGCCCTGACCGCCCTGACCGCCCTGACCGGCGTCGGAGGCGTGCTGCGCGTGAAGCTCGATTTGGGCATCCCCCGTGGGGAGGACCTTCTGGTCGCCGACGGTCAAGGCCTCGATTTTGAACTTGAGCCCCAGAGAGTGCGGCGCGCCGACGGGACGACGGTCTGGCGCTTGCCCGGTTCTAGCTTGCGCGGCGTCTTCCGTGCGTGGTTTGCACGCCTATCGGCGCGCGCCGATGAGCCGGTTGCGGACAGCTACGACCGCGGCGCTCACAAAAAAGATCTCAACGGCGCCGACTTGGCCTGGGGTTATGCACCGCGTGAACTCCGCCGCGCTGTCGCGCGGCGGAGCGAGATTCCGGTGAAGTGCGTCGTGATGGACCTCTTCGGGTCTGCGTACGCGAAAGGACGGATCCAAATCGCTGATGCCTTCGCTTCCGCCGCAAGCGGCCTGCAAGCCAGAAGTCACGTCGCAGTCGATCGTGTAACCGGCGGAGCTAATGACGGCTTCTTCTTCATGAACGGCGTGCTTGTCGCGTCGTCTACTGAATTCTCCGTCGTTCTGACGGTGGCGAACCCGACGGAAGCCGAGGCGAAGCGGCTCGCGGAGGTCGTCCGCGCCATCGACTTGGGGATCTTGAGGGTAGGGTCGAGCAAGGCGGGCGGTCGTCTTGCGCTCGTGCGCACGCCTGAGGCGTCGGGGCCGTTCGCAGCGACGTTCACCGCGTTGAATCCGGAAGGGAACTGAGGGGGCGCCATGCATCCGAACATCAAGCAGTTCGCCAATCGCGTAAAGGAAAGAAAGGTCTTTCCTGCCGATGCGGCGAAGTTCGACGAATGGCGATGCAAGCAGGAGGAGGGCTCGGAGACTCGCCGCGACGCCGACAAGGCCTGGGCCGACAATCAATCACAGCAAGATGCGTCGTCGGCACCGACGTTTTTCGGCGCGGATACCCGGCGTGCTGCGGCACCGCAGTCGCACCGGGGCGCTCCGCCGATGGCTCAATCCGCTGCGCAGACCAACGACCGAGCTGCGGAAGTCTCCTTCCTTGGCAGGGCCTTTCACAATCCCTATACGTTCCTCCCTTTTCCGAAGGAACAGCCGATCCGCCGGGTGCCGACTCCGCTCACGATCGACGAGCGGCCTGAGGAACGGCATCGCTGGACGGGGGTCTTGGAGTTCGAGGTCGCGACGCGTTCGCCCCTGCTGACCTGCTCGCCCGAGGCGAAGGAGGACCTCCAAACAAAGCACAAGACCTACAAGGTGTTTAGCGTCGGAGACGACGTCGTGGTTCCTGCGACCGGCGTCAAAGGTGCGCTGCGCACATTGCTTACGGTTTTGACGGGGGGCACTCTCAACTACGTCGACGACGAAGCTTGGCTCGTGCAAGGGCGCGATCGCAACCTCGGTCCGCGCGGCAAGTCGAGCCCTCCTCGGACACCCGAGCACGTCTTCTTGGGGAAAGTAGTCAACGTCGGCAACGGCCGTTGCGATGGAGAGATCGAACTCGGCAGTACGGTCTTATTGAAGGCGGACGATCTTCAATCGTCCTATCGCCGGGACCTACCTCGTCCGAACGCGGGCACTCCTCGGCCGGCTCCTTTGTATTGCAATGCGGACGGAAGCCGATTCGCAGATCGTTCGACCGTCGATTGCCCATGGCAATTGAAGTTGAGCGGCAAACCGATCAACCCGAAAGGCAAGCGCGAAGGCGCGTTCCTTGGCTCCGAGAAGACCGTCGTCGTCGACAAGGCGCTATGGGCCGCGTACCAGGGCCGCCATCGTCACGGCGATTTCCCGGAGTTGAAGCGAGGCGACTTGGTTTGGCTGGAGGCTCGAGACCCGGCGGCGAGCGACATCCGCGCTGCCGCCGACATCAAGTCGCTTCAGTGGGCGCGGTGGGGCAAAGAGGGCGACCGCCTCCTCGACTGTATTCCGCCCCATCTTCGTCCTGACAACCTCAACCCGGACGGAAAAGTCGACGTCGTGACGGACTTGTTCGGACAGATTTCCGGGCACGAGAACGCGATCAGCTTTGCGGCGCGCGTCCGTTTCGGAAATCTTGTTTTCCGTGACGCGGTCTCCGCCATCGAGGCCGAAGTCGCGCTCCCTCCGCTCCAGCAGCCGCATCCGGGTTGCGCGGCATTTTACCGCGCGGCCGACGCCGACCATGTCGGAAACCTGCCGGGTGTTCCGATCCGAGGCTACAAGGTCTACCGGAATACCGCGGAGCGTGGCGCGGAAGCCCCTTGGCGTTTCGAAACGCAGGGCGTCTACGAAGACGACGGCAAGTTGAGCCGCAAGGGAACTCGTCAGAAGTTGAACAAGAGCGCCGATCTCCTGCTCGAAGACCGAGTGGGAAAAGTCCGCCTTTCTTGTCGGGCGTTGACCGAAGAAGAACTCGGATTGCTCGTCGCCATGGGCTCCGTCGAATGGCGTTTGGGCGGAGGCAAGCCGCTTGGCTTAGGCCGATGCGAGGTCCGGACCGTCGTGAAGATCAACGAAGACGGTACGCGCGAACCGGTCGCGCCTGCGAGGTTCGATCAAGCAACGAATGGATTCCATGGAGACGGCGTGGTCGCGATGGCGATCGCCGCGTTTCCGATACTGGGATCCCGTATGTCGGCGTGGCGTGCGGCGCAGTTGCCGGTGGCGCGCCTGCGGTACCCTCGCGCCTTGGTTCGAAACAACAAGATCAACCGCGGCGGCCATGCGTGGTTTCAAAGGCATGCGGCGTTGAAGAAGACGACGCCCGGCGAAGAGCGAGCGCGGGGCTTGGCGACGATCGAAGTCGACGGCGGGTTGAAAGAACGCGCAAAGGGCAATTCGCTCCTGCGGGCCCAATTGTTGCCTCGATTCGATCCGGCCAACCCTTTTTCGGACGTGCTCTACGGGTACGACTTGCTCTGGGAGAGCGAGTTCCAAGAGCGCAATCGGAAGAACGTCTTCGTCAAAGCCGATCCGTTCACCGATTCAGATGTCCGCGGGAATGAACGTAGCGGAGGCAACCAGAGCCAGAATCGAGAGTCGCGCGAACGCCGCCGTGAAGAGCGCGACAGATGAACGACGAAGCGGCCTCCCGAAAGTTTCCGACTCCGGAATTCCAAGAGCAGATCCAGCGCGTGCTTAAGGACTGCCCAGGACTTGTCAAGAAACTGGCGTTCTCTCTCAAGGACTCGGACGATTCTTTTCGGCACGAGTTCCTCGCGTCAGCAAGCGCCAAGCGGCTTCAACGGATGGTCGCAACGAAAGTGATCAAAAACTTTCCGGCGTTGGTGAAGCGGTGTCTCAACAACTTCTTTCTCGACGAGCTGGAAAAGCAGCAGCGCCGCAAGGACATCGCGCGCAGGCGAGGCGGTGAAGACGCATCTGACGAGGTCGAAGAAGAATCGTCGCAGGCGAGAGACGACGCCGGCTGTTACATCGAGCAGTGCTTCGATGAGCAGATTCGCCTGATTGTCGGTCTTGGGACGCCGCGATCGCAGCGCGACACGGACCGAGCGGCTTTCCTGCTTGTAGACGAGCGGATGCGACTCGTCCTCTTCTTGGCGGACAGCACAGCGTTTGTCGTCGGTGAATGGCTGCAGCGGTACGGGCAGGAGTGCGAAGATCAGTGTGCGCGCGCTTCCGAAGCGCTTTGGCCGTGGACGGAGGCCGTTGCCGCGCGCGTGTTCTGCCGGCGTTTCGGCACGACGATCAAGGATGACTGGGCGCGCGGCGTCACGGCGTTCCGAGAGAAGCCGGATTGGTTCAGCGACGGGTTGAACGCGCTTAACCAGTTCACGTACTTCGCCCTGGTCCAACAAGAGCCGACAGCGACGGGGAAGAACCGCACCAACGGCGTTGATCAGTGGCGCGTCAGGGCGCGGAAGATGTTCTTGCGCGACTGCGGTCGCACGCCCAAGGAGGTTGCTGGCCTGTTTCCGTGGTGGACGATCGGGAAGACCGTTGTTCGTACAGCGACCAACTGCGGAGCGGATCCATGATTCACCCTTGGATGTCAGGCACCCAGCGAGAACCTCGTCTAGGCGACAGTCGAGCGGCTTCGGCGTTCTTATGGCCGCCGACGATGTGCCGGCTGCGATTCTGCGGGGTGCCATGACATGATCACGTTTCTTCAGACTTTGAGCGACGAGCTAGCGGCGACGGGACTAGGCAAAGGCGCGCCAAGCTATTGTCGGCGGCCCGCCATCGGTCTCTCGGTAGGCATGGGCGTCGTATGGGACTTGCTGGAGCGCTTAGGCCCGGGCACCGAATCCGATGCTGCAGCCGAATTTTATCGGCTCGCTTTGGCGGGACGTTGGAACCGCATCAAGCCGGAGATCCGGCCGCCTTGCGGTCGTGTCGGCTGGCTCTTAGCGGCTTCGTCTGATCCGTCGATATATGCGTCGTTTGCTCCGTTGCTGTCGAATTGGGCGAAGGCGGCGGAGGCCGTACAAGACCTATTCGATGGCGGCGCCCTATTCGAAAACGAGGACGCCCTTGCCCTAGCCGCCGCGATCGTGGCGCTGGAGTTCGACCGCCTGATTTGCGGACTTTCTGAAACGGCCCGGCGCTTCGCGGACGTCGCCAAGACCGTAGACGCTTGCGCCTCTAGCGCACGCGAAATGCGCGCGAAGTTCGATGCGCTTACGGCGGACGGCGCCGGTGCGTTCGGATTGATTCAAGGGTTGGTTCAAGAGTGTCTTTCCGCGCTCGATCCTGCGGCGATCGTCGGTTTGGACGATTGGCACGACACGCGCCAAGACTGGGTCTATCTGCGCGACGTCGCAGTCGTCGAGTCGGACGATCATGCCGCGCTGTGGAGAGCCATCGGCTTTACGCCACAGCTGCAGACTACGAGGGAAGCCGCTGCGATCGTTCTCCGCTTCGCGCGCGAAGCCGCACCCGCGATGGCGGCCTCCGGACCGACGTCGGACTCGATTTCGGCTCCGTCGTTCGTTTGGGAAGTCGATCGCGACGGGTCCGTCGCCTTGCTGTCGTTTTCCGGCGAGGGCGCAACGCTGCCGCAACGGATGGCGTTCGAATGCCGGGGTCCTGCCGCACGCCGGCCGGAAGTCGCCTACATCTTCGGTCTCCCCGTCGCCGTCGAAGACGGCCGCGCCGTCGTCGATTTCGAGGAACTCCGCGCTTGCGCGCGCGACTGGAGCGGGCCCACCTTGGAGACGCTTGACTTTGATGGAGAACGACGAGTCTGGCGGATGGTCGCTCCGGTCGGCGAACGATGAGGGGAAGGTCGCTCGAAGAACTGGCGCGGCTGGCGGAGGAGGCTGCTTCGGACGATTTCGGTCTCCGCCGACTCGCCGCGCAATTGGGACCGTGGGCTCGCTACCTGCTTACCGACAAGGCTTGTGCCAGGCTCTCCGGCATCCGACGGACGCTAAGGGAAGAGCTACGTCTTTTCGATCGGGCGGAAGCGACGGCGTTCCCGATTTTCGTCCTCGACCATCCCGCATGGGGCCGCTCACAGGAGGCCGGCGTGGTGCGGCGGGCCACGACGATTCCCTTGCGATGGTCGTGCGGTGTCCCGGACGATTCGCGCCTGTCGCCGGCGCTCATTGCGTTCGCGGAAACCGTCCGCGCAGACTCGGATGTCCCAGGATGGGGACTCGGTATCTCCGATCCGGATGAGCGATTCGACTTGAGCAGGCTAGAGCTCGGCGTCGAATCGGCATGGGCGTCGCTTGCAGCCGCGCTCAGAGCCGCCGCACTGGAAGGACCGTGCGACCGGCGGGTCATGGCGACCGCCGCCTTCAAGCGGGGCTCAGACCTCGGATCCGTCGACCGCATCCCGGAGAAAGTCGCATTCGCGGCGGAGCTCGGGGCGCGGACACTCTTCGTCTCTCGGGCCGATCTCGAGGTCGCGCGTCAGTGCCTGCCTACGGACGCAAGCGGTGACGGGTTGCAGATTCGCGAACTTGGCCGAGGCTCGGTGCGCGAGATACTGAGCCCGCTCTTGGGCGAACTGCTCGTTCCTCCTCCGAAGGATGCGCCGCTCGACGAGCAACTGCGCCATTGGGAGCGTGTCGTGCTCGTCTCAGAAGTCCGTGCGGAGGTCTTCTACTTCGATCGGTTGCTTCCGATGCTGCTGCGACGAACCGCTGCAGAGTGGATTCGCGCAACCGACACGCAGGGGCGGGCGGCGCGGGTGGATACGCTCTTCACCGCGTCTACCAGGAGCGGCGAAGTCCTGTTGTTCGCGCTGGAATCGCTGCAGCCAAGTCGTGTCGTCGTTCTTCAGCCGGAAGGGGACGTGCTTGCCGGCCCGACGGCGAGCGATGAGCGGCGTTCGGCCGCCGAGCGAGCCGTAAGGACGACGATGGCAGCGGCGGAACGGCGGGGAGCCGATGTCCGATACGTGCGGTTGGGCCGCGGCATGGACGCCGCTCGTCTCGTGGTTCGCGAAGCCGTCGCCAAGTTCGCGAACGGAGTCGTCGGATTCGACGCGACTCCGGGACCAAAGGACTGGACATTGGCATTGGCGGCGGAGTTGAAGACCCGGAGCGCGCGCTGTTTCTACTTGGAGACGGAACAGCGCGGAGGCAGGCCCAGGCCGGGTACCGAGCGGCTCCGGGAGTTCGAACTTTGATCTCCGACGTCTTCGATGCAGCCAATCTGAAGGGCAGTGGCGACGTTTGGCGCCCCGGTCAGTGACGACGCCGGCGTTCACAACCCGAGTTGCGCGGATCGTTGTCGCGCACGGGCTTGCTTCATTAGGCGCGACGATGCCTTCGATGGCCAAGGGTCGCAGTCCCGCTTCCGCCGTTGATGGGATTGAGACAAGTAGACGGCCATCATGCCGCCGTCCGAGGATTCCACGGTCGCAGTCCCGCTCTTGCCGTTGACGGGATTGGTGCCGCAAGATCGCACGAGTTGCTTTGCGTTGCGGGCTCTTGGGAAACCAGGCGGCTGATCTGTGGATCCGGAGCGGTCGGGGGGCCTTGCTTGGTCGAGAGCGCGCAACCGATCTCGGCGGAGGGGCACGGCTCGACCAAGCCGACTCATGCGGCGACTGGAAACCCCTGAATCGAATCTGGCGGACGGCATCCGGCATCACGCCCAAAACATGTGCGCATAAGGCGCGCGCCCACATCCGATCGACGCATGATTGCTATTGACGGATAAGGCGCGTCGTCGATGTAGGCCGCTACGAGCTGCGTCGGCGCCTCAGTGCGGTTGCGTTTCTTTCGGCCGGCCTTCGGCCCACTCAATGCGGGCGCTCCAACCTTTGGCGGCGAAGAACCGCGTCAGGCGGTCGGTGATGCGACTCCGCGTCGCAGGAGCCTCGGCCTCGGACTGCGCGAGTTCGGACAGCCGGACCGAAGCCGTGCGCAACGCGGCCGTCCTCTGTTCGGTCTCGCGCTCCAGGCTAGCGAACACGCTGCGCCGGATCCGATGGGCGACCGTGCGGTCGTGGTCGATGCGGGCGCTGATCACGCGCGGCGGCGGGAGCCGAAGCGTGAGACGTTTTCCGGAGTCATCGACCGTCACTTGGATCTGTTCGACGTCGAGTCCGATCACGGCGTCGCCGCAGACGCTCCAAGACCCGGAAACCCACGCGATACCGCCTTGCTGCGACGTCACGACGTCTTCAAAGGGCAACTGCTCCAAACAAAACGCACCGACGGTCCTGAGATCGGGAATCCCGGCCCCTCGACCGACGTGGACCGGCGGCGGTTGCGGCGTCCGGATCTGACCTATGCTCCAAAGGCCGAACGCCAAGGCGCAGGTCAGCGACGCGACAAGAACCCCGCGCCGTCGCGAGTGCTTTTGCACGAACGCTTTGCACCGGTCAAGGAAGTGAATCTGCGTTTCCATCGTCCATCTCCGTTTCTATTGCTCATTTGCCGGGGCGGAGCCGTGCGGCCCGCACCGCGAGTTCGGCGCTGCTGACCTGCGTGCGGCCGTCGAGCGTGCTCCAGACTTCCGGGCGAGGCGCTTTGCCGCATGCGCCGAGTAGCGCACTGAGGGCGAGCGCCGCCAAGGCTGGGAACAATGATTTGATGGGTCGTTTCATGGGAGTCTCAGCGACTTGGATGACCGTGAAGGAAGACGATCCGCGCGCGCTACGGCTGACAGACCGGCCCGGAAATCCCTTCCGGAAGCCGCCAGGCGACGACGATGCGCCACCCCGCTCCGGTCGCTAGTAAATCGAGCATGGCTTCGATCGGCTCCTTGGCGGATTCGAGGTGCTCTGCTGCGGCAAGGGCGATGATCGTCTGCGCTGCTTGGGGTGCTTCAGCGAGCGCGGCCGCCACGCGCTCGTCATCCGCGAACCAGCGTTCCGAGACGAAACTCGGGCCGCTTTTTTGTTCGTCGACGACGGCACGAAGCACGCGTGGGTACGGAAGCTCCACGCGCAAGCGCTTTTCGGACGGGTCGTATTCGAGCAACTGGATCTGCGCCGCGTCGATGCCGAGTTCCGCGTGCCCATAGATGACCCAATCGATCTCTACATGGTCTGAATCGAATTTGATCAGCCGCGCGAACCGGAAAGGACTCGCGGTGATCTCCGCGAGTTCTTTGACGGCTTGAAGGACTGGCTGTGACGTGATGACTTGCGGCTGGGGCGCGAACCATTCCTTGCGGTTCCGGAGCGCCAGGTCGATCGCCGGGAAAACGAGTAGTGCGAGGACGGCCAACACGAGGACCAACCGCAACGGCGTACGCACGTACAAAGACCAACCGGCCTGCGCCGCAGACTTTGCGAGCCGCCACGCCCCGGCGCCTAGCGCACGAAGCGGCTTGGCGCCGCCACGATGAGCGTCGTCGGCGTGCGGCGGATTAGCAGTCCCGAAGTCGGCGCATGAGACGTCGGGAACCGGGGCTTCACCGTTCGCGCGACCGGCTCCGTCGATGACGGAGGTTTTGGACTTGTGATTCGGCGCGTTCAGGGGCGAGTCGTGGTTGTTCATGGCACCGGAAAGACGATGGGCGCAGTCACCCGCTGACAACACCGCGGGGCGCTTGCGGCTTTTCCGTGTCTGACGGGCCGTCGGATGGACGGGACGCCTTCGACCGGATCCTCCAAACCGTGTGGTGCCCTGCCATACTGCTCGGCCGAGCGGAGGCGGAGACCGCGTTGCGCGGAGCGTTGTCCCGCCATGGTTTGCGTCATAAGGCATGCCCCGGGAGGCCGTCTTTGGCGTCGGACCTGCCGGAAGAGTTCCGCCCTCCGTTTGTCGGTCGATTCGTCCTTCGCTTCTGCAACCTGCGGTCTCACGCCCTGGACGCAGTCGAGGCGGATTCGCAGCGTCCCGGCGGCGTCCGGTTGACGCGCAAGGGGCTGCGAACCGTCCTAGGCAAATGAAACGAGTATCCGTCTCGTCCGATGCGCGGAGCCGGCCTCGGTGCACGCCTTCCCGTGGGCGAGTTCGACGCTGGGATGGATCAAGCGTTGTTGTGCGAACAGCTCGGCTGGCTCGAAGGGATCCTGGACCCACGCAAGACCGCTAGACGGTGCAACTGGTGTGTGGAACCGGCGTCGAACGGCATCGGACCGACTGGCCGCCGCTGACCGATGACGCAAAAGACGCCGCCGCCGTCGTCGTCTGAGCCGATAGCCGAGAACCGAGACGCGCGCGACGTCCGCGGGGTTGACAGTAGGCGCCTGGACGAGGATGATGGAATTCAAGCCCGGGTGGAAGTTGCTCGGGCCGTTATTTGACAACTTGACGGCCGGTGAAGGTTGGCTGTACGACACCCAAGCGGTGCTGTCGCGCCAGCCGCGCGCCTTAGGGTGCGATTCGTAACCTGCCGCGCCCCCTAAAACCCCGTCAGGTTACGAATCGGACGCAAGCTGTTTTTATGGAAAGACTTGCAGCCACGGACAGTTCGCCATTAGCGCGATGTCCCTTTGGCGGATCGCTCGACTGTTGATGGTTACGAATTTTCCCCGCTCAAACGGTTATGTCCCAGCGACTTGCGACCCCCGGGGTCGCAGTCCTGCGTCCGCCGTCGAGGGGATTGAGACCGGGTCCGATCCTCGCGGCGGCCGCACAGATATGTGCGGCGGTCGCAGTCCTGCGTCCGCCGTCGAGGGGATTGAGACAAGCTCTCGTAAAGCTCCTGACCGCCGGGGACCGTTTTGGAGTCGCAGTCCTGCGTCCGCCGTCGAGGGGATTGAGACTGAAAGGCTTCATGACTTGCTGGGCGTACTTCCTCTTCGTCGCAGTCCTGCGTCCGCCGTCGAGGGGATTGAGACCTTACCTTAAGCCCTTCCAGGGTGTACCACCGATGGGAGCTTGTCGCAGTCCTGCGTCCGCCGTCGAGGGGATTGAGACACATGTCCACCCACCATCATGATGCGGTGACAGCGGACCGGTCGCAGTCCTGCGTCCGCCGTCGAGGGGATTGAGACCTTGAGGACGTCCTCCCTGGCAGCAACGAGCTGCTGGTCGGTCGCAGTCCTGCGTCCGCCGTCGAGGGGATTGAGACT
>SXGT01661449.1_pt1 | contig 15568 bp, 9 predicted proteins | sample 3176221 | NCBI WGS metagenome assembly SXGT01 (sample SAMN11356862, study PRJNA531348) | freshwater metagenome | isolation source: freshwater sample F1-120 | place: China: Fuxian Lake, Yuxi | collected 2017-12-25
CTCGAGCGGCGTCGGCGTCGCAAAGATCAACGACGAAGGAACCTCCCAGAAGGTGATCGGCGAATAGCCCGCCCCGAGAGCGAGTTCATGCGATTTCGAAAGCGGCAAGCCCGCCCCCGCGGCGCCCATCGCGTGAGACCGCACCGGCCGGTCGATCGCGTGGGCGACGAACGCCGGGAACCACGGTGCGACAAGGAAGTCGCTGTAGCTCGTGCCGATGACGGTCGCGGTGCGGTCCTTCGCGAGCGGGTCATAGTCGAAGGCCGCCCCGTTCGCGTCGACCGTGCGTCGAAACGCGAACTTCAGAGGGCGCACGACCCCGGCGAGGACGGCGAGCACCCGCCGTCGCACATCCGGATCCTCGGAGCCGAATCCGGCGTACTGCAGCGTATCCGTCGGCGCCTCGACCTCGAACCACGTTTCGATGCGCGACGTACGCGACGCCGGCGCGATCCGGAGTCCGGCCGACTCCGCCGCCGCTTCGGCCGCAGCCATGGCCCCCGCGAACGTCCAGTGTGTATCGCCGAGAAAGAACGGCTCCTCCCCTGCGACACGGACGCGATCCAACGCGGCCAAGAGATCCGGCGCGGGAAGCCCGGCGTCGGTCAATCGCCGCACGAGGCGCCCGAAGGCCGCTCGATCGCCCGCGACTCCGGGCGGTGCGGCGTCCGCATGCACCAAGTCCTTTTCGGGCACGGCGCAGAAGACGAGCCGCGATCCCCGGGCCGCCATACGCCGCGCGACCGCTCGGACGATCGCCGCCGCCTGGTCGGCGGTTTCGTCGCCGTCGGCGGGCCGGCTCGAACGTTCGCGGACATAGAATCGCCCGTCTGCATCGGTCGCGACGCCGCTCGGAAGCGCGCGGAGGGCCGCGTACATCAGCGCTCCGTAGATCGGCCGGAGATCATGCCCGACGCGCGAAACGGCCGCCAAGTCGGCGGCGTACGTCGCGGCCGCAGTCCCGTCGACGAGACGATTTCGGGCGCGCGCTTCCGCCTCGCGATCCGCGCGGTCGAGGATCGGCCGGGGCCGCGGAGCCGGATGCAAGCGGTCGACGACCGCAGTCAAGGCCAGCGCGGACAGGAAGCCCGCCACGACGATCGGCCGCACGAAAGCCGGGGTTTCGCGCCTCAACACCGCGGCTCCGACAAGACCGCTTGCCGCTTGGGTCGGCTCATCCGAGGGGGTTTCGACGGGGTGCGGATCACGGCGGCGGCGATCGTAGCGAAGCCCGGTCGATCGGGTCGGTCGGAAAGTCTTGCGGCAGCGTTTCTATGGCGACGGTAGGTTCCATCTATGCCGACAGGAGATCCGGACGCGACCCTTCGCCTCAGATCGGGCGACACGGCGGAGATTCCGCCCGACCCGGCGACTCTGCCGGAGATCGGTCGCGACGTCGACGACCTCGCGGGCGCCGTCATCGGCGGCTATCGGATCCTGCGCGAACTCGGCCGCGGCGGCATGGGCGTCGTCTATCTCGCCGAGGACTCCGAACTCCGACGCAAAGTCGCGCTCAAGATCCTTCCCGGCGGCGCCGCCGACGCTTCCGCGCGCGCCCGCTTCCGCCGCGAGGCCGAGGCGGCGTCGCGCCTCGACCACCCGAACCTCTGCGGCGTCCTCGGGGCCGGATCCGAAGGCGGCGTCCGCTGGATCGCCATGCGCTTCGTCCAAGGGACGACGCTCGCCCGGCGCATCGCCGACGACCGCGCCGAACGCGATGCGGGCCCGACCGGCGAATCCGGCACGCGCGTCGAAGCGTCGCGATGGCGCGAGATCGTCGCTCTCGTCGAGACCACCGCTCGCGCCGTCCACGCCGCACACGAAGTCAACGTCGTCCACCGCGACTTAAAGCCCCAGAACATCATGGTGCAAGAGGACGGCTCGCCCGTGGTCCTCGACTTCGGCTTGGCGCAGGACGGCTCCGACGAAGGCCTGACCGCGACCGGCGACATCCTCGGCACGCCGCAATACATGGCCCCGGAACAAGTCCGCGGCGATTCCGCGCACGCCGACCGCCGCGCCGACGTCTGGGCGCTCGGCGTCGTGCTCTACGAGACGCTGACTCTTCGCCGTCCCTTCGAAGCCGCGACACGGGAAGCCCTCTGGCGCGCGATCGTCGAGCAGGATCCGCCGCCGCTCCGCGCGTCGGTCCGCGGATCGCCCTCGGATCTCGAGGCCGTGGTCGCCGTGGCGCTCGCCAAGGATCCGAACCGCCGCTACGCCACGGCACAGCTCTTCGCCGACGACCTCCGCGCCGTGCTCGAAACACGGCCCGTCGCCGCGCGCGCACCGTCCGGCTTGGAGAAGCTCTGGAAACTCGCGCTGCGTCGCCCCGCCGCGGCCGCGTTGGTCGCGCTTACGTTCGTCGGCGGACCGATCGGCGCCGCGCAATGGACCGCCGCGCGCTCCCGCGACGAACGCATGGAGCAGCTCGCCGTGGGCCGCCTCGACGACGCGCGCCGCGCCCTCGAGTTCCGCCGCACGGCCGAGGCCCTCGCTGCATTGGACGCCGCCAAGACTCTCGCCGCTCCGGCCGATCAGATCGAACCCATCGCCGCCGCCGTCGCACGCCGCGTGCGGCTCGACGCGATCGAAACCGTCGCGCAAGACGCCGACCTCGACCCCGACGGCTCGCGCGCCCTCGCATTGCTCGATCAAGCCGACCGCTCGGGCGACGGCGGACTCGAAACCGCCGTTCTCCGAGCGCTCGTTCTCGCCCGCACGCGCGGAACGGCGACCGCCGCCGCTGCGCTGAAAGAGTTCGATCGTGGGACACCGGGCGTCGGCGCGGCGCCGTTCGCCGACCTCGCGCGCCGTTTCGCCGAGGACGAGGCCGCCTCGCGCCCGGCCGGTCGAACGGCGGGCCGAGCCGAGCCGCAAGCGAATGTCGCCGACCCCGATCTTGCCTACTTCGGCGCCCTGCTGCTCTCCGCCCGCGGCAACGATCGCGAGGCGTTGTCCGCGCTTGAGTCGCTTTTGGAATCCGCGCCGCAGCGCCATTGGTTCGCTTGGGCCGCAGCGGAAGCCGCGTCGCGCCTCCACGACTTCCACGCCGCGCTCGCCTTTGCAGGCCGTGCGCGGGTGCAAGGCGGCGCCGCCTCCCCCGAACGCCTCGGCCGCTACTCCGCGCATCTCCGGCGCGCGGGTCGCATCACGGAGGCGACGACCGCCGCGGCCGAGGCTGTCCGACTCGGCGGCGAATCCCCGGTCCTCCTGCTGCACTTAGGCAACGCCTACGCCGACGCCAAACGCTCCGCCGACGCCGAGCCCTTGCTTCGTCGCGCCGTCGCCTTGGATCCGCGTTTCGTCGAGGCCCGCGGCGCCTTAGCGGCCGTCCTGTTCGAGCGCGGCCGATATCTCGAATCCGCCGAAGAGTCCCGAGCCGCGCTCGCGATCCGCGAAGACGGCGGCATTCGGGTGAACCTCGGCAACGCCTTGATCGAAGCCGACCGCTTCCCCGAGGCCGAGATCGAACTCCGCCGCGCGGTGGAACTCCGACCGGACTCGGCCTTCGCGTGGAACTCCTACGGCACGTCGCTCATGCACCAAAGCCGGTTCGAGGAGTCGGAGCGGGCTTTCGCGCGGGCGGTCGACATCCTGCCGAACTATGCGCAAGGGCTCGCTTCGCTCGGCGTCATGCTGCATCGACGCGGCGACATGGCCGGTGCGGAACGACGCCTCAGGGCGGCCCACGCCTTAAGCCCGAGCGACGTTCCGATCCGCTATCGCTTGGCGTGCGTCCTCTTCGACGATCGCCGCGACGAAGCGCTCGAACTCTTGGAAGGCGCGCGGGAGATCAACCCCGACGACGCCGACGTCTTGGCCAAGATCGCGGAAGCATGGGCCGGCCAAGGCCGGTTCGTCGAAGCGGCGGAGCTCTCCCGTCGCGCGACCGATCTACGGCCGGAGGCGACGCGCGCGTGGCTCGTCCGCGCTCTCACCGCCGCGGGCCAAGGGCAGTTCAAAGAAGGCGAGACCTTTATGCGCCGTGCGATCGAAGCCGATCCGTCCGACCCGCGGCTGCAGATAGGCCTCCTTGATTCGTTCAGCGTCGCGGATCCGATCGAAAACTACGCCCGGCTCGTAGAATGCTTGCGGCTCGACCCGTCGCTCGACGACTCATTGAGCGACCGCCTCGCCAAGGTCCGCGACCGCCTGCTCGACACCATCGACGACCCGCCCGACGATCCGACTCCGGAAGATGCCGCGCTCGCCGCGCATCCCCTGACCGTCGCGATCTCCGCCGCCGCCTCCGGCGACCGCGCCCGGATCGATGCCGCCAAGACGCTCGTCGAAGCCCTGCCCGACGGCGTCAAAGGCTCCTCCCCCGCCCTGATCCGCGCCGCCGCCCTCGCCGCCCTCGCCGCGCTCCGCTGACGCGACCGAAACCGGTAAAATCCTGCAGGAAACCGGCGCTTGCGGGACGATCGGAACTTCGCGCGTTCAGTGCGCCGCGCGGAACGAACACGGACGCTCGGACCTCGAGCGCACGACCTTCCGTGCCGCAATCGAAATTGGAAGGATCGACGATCTCCCCATGCCCGCCTTCCTCAATCGATTCCGCGGGCTCGGACCGTTCGGACTCTTGCTGCTTGCGGCGACGGCCCTGCCGCTCGTCGGAAGCGCGATCCTGTTGGCATACGCGCCGACGGCCGAGGCGAGCTTGCGCGGCGCCGGCGTCGAGGGGCTCGCCGTCTTCGCGTTCGCGACGGCCGTTCTCGGCGGCCTAGCACTTCTGAACACGCAGGTGATCGCGATCTTCGCGGGATACGCGCTCGGCCTTCGGAGCGGCCTCGGCACGGTCTATGTCGGCATCCTCGGTGCGGCGGTGCTCTCGTTCGTCCTTGCTCGCAAGATGACGGGCCCGGCGTTCCTGGCGTCCGTCGAAGCCTCTCCGCGCGCGGCGGCGATCCACGCGGCATTGGTGCGCGACCCGCGCGGCGCGTTGACGACGACCACGCTGCTGCGTCTCTCGCCGGTCGTTCCGTTCGCAGTCGTGGGCATCGTGCTGGCGGCCGCCCGCGTGCGGACGAGCGCCTACCTGATCGGCTCCGCGCTGGGCGCCGGGCCGCGCACGGCGCTCGTCGCGTATGCGGGATCCGAACTGGCGTCGTTCGATCCGGAGGCCGGTCCGGAGGGGGCGTTGAAACTCGGGTTGGCGGTCGGCGCGACGCTAGCGCTGTTCCTATGGATCGGTGTCGCAGCAAAGCGCGCGCTGCGGAGGCGTGTCGATGCGCAGGTAGCGCCTCAGATCGTGCAGGAACGATCGGGGCCTGTCGCCTAAGCGAGCGCTTTCAGGATGGCGGCGACGAAGCGCGCGGGGGCGGCGGGATCGTGGCGGAAGAAGAGCGAAGGCTCGACCATCTCCAGTTCGACCAAGACCGGTCGGCCGGATTCATCGGAGAGCAGGTCGACGCGGGCATAGAGCGGCGGCTCGGCGAAGGGCATGGCATTGAGCGCGAGCCGGGCGGCCTCGCGTTCGGCGTCCGTCGGTGTATGCGGGCCGTCGCTCGCGCCGTAATCGTCCTGAACGCGGTAGTCGCCTCGTACGGGGACCTTCCGGACCGCATGCGAATACGCGCCGCCGAAGAAGATCAGGCTGCGCTCGCCTTCGGACTCGACGCGCGGCAGATAGGGCTGGAGCATGAAGCCCGCGGGGGCTTCGGTCGTCGCGAGGTGGCGCGCCGCGGTTGCAAGGCCCGCCGCATCGGTCGTGAAGCGGAGCGTACCCGAGGCCGAAGCGCCGATGACGGGCTTTAAGAACGCCGTGCGCCAGCCCCGACCGACGATCAGTGCTGCGAGATCCGACGTCGCACCCGGTGCGATCCATTCGGTCGGCGCCAGCGGAGCGCCCCGCGCGGCGAGTTCGCGCAGGTAGCGCTTGTCGAGGTTCCAAAGGACGAGCGGCGCCGGATTGAAAAGCCGGGTCAGGCCGGCGACACGACGGATCCACGCAGCGAATTCCGCGTGGCGCGGTACATAGTCCCAAGTCGTGCGGAGGATCGCCGCCTCGACTCCGGACCAATCGAATTCCGCGTCGTCCCAAGCCGGAACGAGGACTTCGACCCCGGCCGCCGCCAGCGCCGTTTGAAAGGGCCGATCATCCACCTCCCAAGTCGGAAGCGTGGAACAGCTTACGAGAGCGATGCGCATGGTCGAACGTAGCACGGCGGGGCGGAGGCGGCGGCGACTTCGGCGGGCAGGGTCAGGGCGTGATCTCCGGCGAAAAGGGCCGGGTTTCCCGCATCCGAACGGCGCCGCCTATAAACTCCGGCAGGACGGCGCGGATGGAAACTGAGGGCGGCACATGGCCGTCACGTCATTCTGCGACCGGAAGTCACGCTCCAGAGCTCATGCCCCTGCCTGAACGCGAAGAAGAACCCGCTGGATCCGGCGACGCTCGTCCCGCCGACGCCGCGCGTCCGAACAATCCGCCGACCGACGACGACCTGCGCGCGGCGCTCCCGCGCGGCTGGCTGCAGGCGATTCGCGGCGAAGCGGACGTTCCTGACCCGCCCGCAAGGCTGCGCAACCGCTACGACCGTCGCGAGCAACTCGGCCGCGGCGGCATGGGCGGCGTCTGGCGCTACTTCGACACGCACACTCGTCGCGACGTCGCAATCAAATTCGCGTACGAGGGGCGCGAAGACGCCTTGCGCGAAGAAGTCGAAATCTTGGCGCAGCTCGACCATCCGTCGATCCCGCGCGCGCTCGACGCGGGCGACGACCGCGGCCTCGCGTTCGCCGTCTTTCCGCTGATCGAAGGTCCGACCCTCCATGCGATGCTCGTGGCGCGGCGACCCTCGCCCGCTTCGCTGTACGAAGACGTCGGCGCGACGCATCCGTCGGATCGACCCTCGCCGGGGGGTGCGACGCCGTCGACCAAGTCCGCTTGGCCGGTCCGGCCGGAAGATCGGATCACGCAACCGGCGACGGCAGACGCCGAGGCAGAACCCGCTCCGCCGTCGAAGGCCGAAGCGGCCCGCCTGCTCTCCGCCTTCCGTGATCTGACGACCGCGCTCGGCGCGATGCATCACCGCGGCCTGCTCCACATCGACATCAAACCCGCGAACATCATGCTCGGGCCCGACGGCCGGGGCTACCTGATCGATTTCGGGCTCGCGTCCGGCAGCGACGGCGGCCACGGCGACGAGGACGGCGGCGCACACGGCGGCACGCCCCAATACATGAGCCCCGAGCAAGCCTCGGGCGTCGGCGGCCTCGACTTCCGCAGCGACATCTACTCCCTCGGCGTCTCGCTGCACGAAGGATTGACGGGCGTCCGCGTCGTCCGCCCCCCGGACGGGCTCGGAACCCGCGCACGCGCCGACTGGATCAAGGCGACCGTGACGACGACGCCCGTGCCGAAGCTCTCGGCCGCGGCCCCCGGACTGAACGCCGTTCTCGGCAAAGACACGACCGCCGCGCTCGAAGCCGTGCTCGACAAAGCCTGCCGCAAGAACCCCGCCGAGCGCTACGCGACCGCCGAGGCGTTTGACGCCGATCTCGCCCGCGCCGCCGCCGGCCGCGCGCCGCATCAGGCCGTAGCGAACCGTTTCGTCGTTCGGCGACGCTTGAGGCTCGCGACGGCGGCCGTCCTCGCAATTTCCGCCTCCGCATTCGCCGTCAGCTCTTGGAACGACGCCCGAGCGCACCGGAAGACCGTCGACTCCGCCGCCGCCGAGATTCGCGCGGCGGAAGCGACCTTGGAAACGACCGGAGAGCGCCTTCCTGTTTGGGAAGCGATCGGCGAGCGGCGCCGCATTATCGAAAGCGACGACGTCCTCGCGGCTGATCAGAGAAGGTTCGTCAAGGACTCGTCGATCGCCTTCGCGCAGGAAGCGGTCCTCGGACAGTGCCTCACGATCTTCGACGCGGGCCGCCGGCTGAAGCAGGACTTCCTCGCCGTTCGACCGCGGCACCAGCGCTACGCCGCCGCCGCAGAGAGTCTGCGAGGATTCCTCGGCGACGATGTAACCGTCGATATCGTCGCGGCCTTCGGCGCGTACGTCGATTGCCGTTTCGACGACGTCGACCGAATCTTGGAGCGCTGCGAACACGCGACGGGCGAGTCGGCGCAGCTCCGCAGCACCTTGATCGTCTGCGCCGGATTCTCGCGAATGCGGGACGGCGCCCCGGGACGCCTCGAAGAGATCGGTCGCCATATGGAGCGGCTCGGAGTCACGGCCAAGGCGTTCGATCCCGACGCCCTTACGGGGCTCCCCCTCGCCTGCGCGGCTTTCGTCTATATCGCGGGGCTCAAGGAACCCGGCGTCGCCAAGGAGGCGAGAGTCGTCGCTCTAGAGAATCGTTTGAGCGTCCGATCGAAGCAGCTCGCCGTCATCCAAGCGGAAGACAGGAGAAGGCCCGCCGCGCATCGCACCAATTCCGAGCGCGCGGAAGTGTTGCGGGTCTTGGCCGCACGACTTGCCTTCGCCAGAGGCGCGTACGCGACGACGATCGAACACCTCGACGCGCTGGACGCGCCGGAGCTTTCGCCCGATAACGTCGCCGCGATGCGGATTCTCCGCGGTGCGGCGGCGCTGAAGCTCGCCTTCGATCCTCGGATGTCGTCGGAGAGTCGGGCCGTAGCCCGTGGTCGCTGGGCTTCGGACTTGGCGGCCGGTCTTTCGGCGGCGCCTGCCGCGATCAGCAGTTTGGTCGATCTGTTGAGCGCGGCGCCCGAGCGGTTCGGCGCGCCTTTCGACGCGGATGCCGCATCGAAGGCTTCGTCCGAGGCCTGCCTCGCGGCATTGGAGATCATCCTGCACGATCCGCAGTTCCGATGGTCCGGAGACCTATCGCGTGCGGAGGCTTCCTCACCGGAATTGGCTCGCCTCGCGATCGCCGCGATCTTGAGCATCGTGCACGACGAAACGGCCAAGTGGGCTCGTGTCACGTCTTGCCTATTCGCCTACATCGCCGGCACCGGGCCTTCATCGATGAAAGAATCCGGGCTGGACCTCCTTTTGACCGGACAGTGGATCTACGGCGTCGTCGACGACGCCCTGAAGTCCGCGGATTGCGCTACGGCGCTCCGAGCCGCAGAAGCCGCGCACGAGGCTCGAGTCGGCGCGCCTGCGCTTAATGACGCCGCATTGGGCCGCGCGCATGCGCATGCGGCCGAGGCTCCGGGCGCGTCGCCGGGCGAACGACAGCACCATCGCAACAAGGCGCGCGCGCATCTGCTCGCCGCACTCGCGACGGACACCGGGCTGCCGGGTATCGTCGCGGCCGTCGAAGCTCGGGCGAGATCCCTCTCGACCGCCGATCCGCGACAGGAGACGCTTTCGCACCTCCAAGCACAGTTGGAACACATCATCGAAAACGCAGTGAAGCCGGAATTGGCGAAAATCCCTCCGGACGGCCCCTGAACATCATCGGAACCCGCACCATGAACTTTCGCATCGCATCGACCCGCACGGCGCATACGACGTTCTTGATCTTGATCGGCGCGCTCGCCCTCACGGGTTGCAAGTCCGGCCGATTCGAACGACGTGATCCTCGCCGCATCTTCGCGCAGCCCGAGGAACTCAATCCGCCATGGGCGCTCCCGAACCGTGTCGAGGTCCCGCAGCAGCAGGGCACGCCGGTCTCGTTGCAAGTCATCATCGAAAACCACGGGCAGGCGTTGATCGACGACGACCGCAACATGGCGATCTTTCGCCGCGACCCCGTCGCCGATCAAACCGGGCAGTGCGACCCGTCGACGACGTCCGGAGAGGGCCTTCCGACCTACTCGGCGAGGATCGGCTGGGGCGACCTGGCTTCACTAAGCGGCGCCGAAACCCAACCGTTGAGCCGGATGAGCTTCCGTTTCTGCGATGAAAACCTGCGGAAGTTCCTCGAAGGCGCCGTCTTCGTGGATGTGCGCGTCCAATTGATGCGGAGCGACGGCGAGACCAGCTTCAATCCGCCCGAGGCTGAGGCGGGAGACGAACCGCCGTTCCGACGCTGCGTCCCCGTCCAGCGACCGATCCTATCCATGATCCGCTGCCTCAAGCCGCCCGCGACCGCACCGGTCCGCACCGCGGACCTCACGCCCGTCGATATCCGTGTCAAGCAGGACTCGTGAACGAATCGCCGACACCCTTCTTCCGTACGACTCCTACGTGCCGGTCGTTTCGTCGACCGTGAAGCGGGAGCGTTGCTCGGAATAGGAGACGAACGTCGACTTATCGAGCGACCCCGAAGGGTCGGACAAGACGCCATGATGGGCCGACCCGCACCGGCGATCAGCCGCCGGCGGCGGGCTTCGGTCCGATGAGCGCGAAGCACGACGTGTAGCCGTGCAGGAACGTCCGCTGGCCGACGGGGCCGATCTCGCCCGCGCAGAAGAATCCGCCGAGGGGGACGTCGCCCATGATCTCGCGGAACACGCGCGAGTCGTGATCGGACTCGCCGTAGAAGGACGCTCCCCGGCCAGCGCACGAAAAGAGGAGCGCCCCGGCGGGCGGCGCGACCATCGCGCACTTCCGCAGCACGGCGCGCAGATCGGCGGCGCTCGCCGCCGCGTCGCGCAGGTGCAGGCGCATCTTCCGGCCCGAATGGATCTCGTCGCCGACCGCGACCGAACCGCTGGCTTCGTCGGCGCCGAGCAGATTGCGGACGAGGTAGTCCCCCGGCTCCGGCTCGCCTTCGCGGAAAGGATCGGCGTCGAGGCCGACGCACACTGCGCCGAGCGGACGGCGTTGATCGATCTCGTCGAGCGTGGCCAACTGGATGCGCAGAAAATCGAGCGCCGGTTCGCGGTCGATCGCTTGGACGAAATGGCGGTCGGCGCGGGTGATCATGCCGGACTCGCCGAAAGGCCGTGCGCCTTGGGCGACGACCGCTTCGAACGACACGTCGTGCGTGAACGCGACGACGACGACGCCCGACGGCTCGAACCGACCGTTGTAGAAGACCCGGCCGCGGCCCGGCGCGCGGTTGCCGCTTTCGACGCCGCCGACCTTCGGAGCGTTGGGGTACGCGAAATCGAGGCCTTCGATCAGCCGTTCGGCGGCCCCGGAGATCGCGTCCGCCACGAGGACGAAACCCGCGACCCGCGCCGGGGGCAGGCCGACCAGCTTCTCCCAACCGGACGGGCCGGAGTCGTCGTCGGGCAAGGAGTCCGCCGATACCTGAAAGACGCGCACTTCCGCGCCGCCGAGGGCGGCGAGCGTGATGCTGACGCCCTTCTTGCGTTCGAGTTCGCGACCGCCCGCTGCCACACCCGCGGCCGTGCAACCGAGAATCTCTTTGGCGCCGGTCAATTCCGGCAACCGGGCTGCGACCGCGGCCTCCTGCTCGACCGAGTACCCGCCGACGAACACGAAGGCGAGATCGGCGGGCGTTCCCCCTAAGGCCTCGTTAGCCCGGCGCGACGCATCGGCGACGGCGTCAGAGGCGTTGGCGGCGACGCTTAGAGCGGTGCTCCATTTCATGATGCGATCGGACTCCGGGAGACGACGAACTGCGCGTCCGAGTGTAGTACGTAAGGCGGGCGAAACCGGCGACAAAAAGAACGCGACCCCGCACGACCGAAGGCCGTACGGGGCCGCAAGTACCAGCGACTGGACTTGAACCAGTGACCCGCGGCTTATGAAGCCGCTGCTCTAACCAACTGAGCTACGCTGGCGCACGAACCGTCCGCGAACCTCGCGGCCGCTCGTTGCTTGGGGCCGGGTTTTACCAGCGGCTCGGAGCAACCTCAAAGTCGGGAGCGTAGGAACGGCGAACGACCGACGGATCCCCGCAGGGCGTGCGACGTAGAAGCCGCGCGAGAAACTTTCTCGGCGAATCGAGAAGCCGACCACAGGCGCGACATAAGCCCGAGCATATCCAAGACGATACAAGGTGTGCCCAGAAGTGTCGCGCGTCAAGCTCCCCCCCGACTGCGCGACACGGGCTTGCGTCCTCCCCCTCCTCCTCCTGAACACGACCTCCCCCTCGCTTCCCACCTCCGGGGAGGTCCGCAAGCCCAGATCGCGAGGCGCCCCTCGGTGTGAACCGCGGGGCGTCTCTTTTTTTGCCTCGCCTTGCTTCTCGCCGCTAACGACGAGTCGCGATCAGTGCTCGCGGGCTTTGTTGATGTTCCAGGCCGGGATCTCGACGACGACGTCTTGCGTGCCGTCGGGGACGCACTGGCAGCCGAGGCGCGAATTGGGAGTGATCGCCGGAGCTTTGTCGAGCTGGTCGAACTCGTCGTCCGTGGCGGCGTTGCAAGTTTTGAGACCGGCTTTGACGACGACATGGCAAGTGGAGCAGGCGACGACCCCGCCGCACGCGTGATCGAGCGGCACTCCATGGGCGAGCGCGATGTCTAAGATGCTGCCGGGTAGCCCGGTGCGGCCGAATGGGAGTTTGGCCGGATCGACGACGACCTCTACCCCGTAGTCCGGGAAAGAGAGCTTGTAGGGCTTGGCCGGCTTCCGAAATTCGGCCGGCTTGATGTAAGGGTTCGATCCGCCCATGGCTGTCTCGTGCACCGCGCGTTCCGCACGTGCGCGGAAACGAATTGGGTTCTCGGGCGTTGTATCGCCTGCGATCTTCTATGAACAGGACGTTGAGCGACTCGGAAAGGGAAACTGGGCAGGTCGACCTCGGCCTGTCGGATCATCGACGGACTCCGGCGTCAGGCAAGACGGCCGCGGGGTCGCGTTGCGGCGCGATCCTCTTCCGGGCGAGCCTCGGCTCTTTCGCTGCGGTCTTTCTCTGCGATGCGGCGGGGGCTCTCACCGGCCGGGGAGCCCTCGAGGCGGGCGTGCGCACGGGCGGCGTCTTGGTCGCCGTCGCCGGATATGCAGCACTTGTCGCTCTTCCGGTCGGGGGCACGGCGGCGGCCCTCGGCCTCCTCGGCCGATGGCTCGCCCGGCGTTTCGAACGATCGCAACTCTTGCGCGGCCTTGTCTCGTCGTTGCCCCTCTCCGTGCCGCTCGGGATCGCGTCGGCGTTCGCTCTTCGCCATCTACTGGCCGGCCGCGGCGCCAAGATCTCGCCGTTTTGGACGTTGCTGCATGACGAGGCCCTCCTCATCGCGCCGGTCGCCGTCGCTCTGGCGGGATGCCTCGCGGCCGTCGTCGTCCGAAGCGCATGGCAGGGCGGCATGCGGCGGATCGCGTTTCTCATCCTCGGCTTCGGCGCCGTTCTGGCGACCTTGCTGTTCGATCTCGACGTCCACCCCGATCGCTATCCGGCCGCGCATGCCCTGAGTCGGCTTGCCGCGGCGCTCCTCGGTGGCGGACTGGGTGCGGTCTACGGCGCCGATCGCCCGCTCGGCCGGCTTGCACGCGTCGGCGCGATCGCGGCGCTCACGACCGTCGGGATCTTCGCGGTCATCGGCCCCACGCCGTCGGACGTCCGCGCCGCGGCCTTCCGCGACACGGTCTTCCTCCGGTTAGCGCTCCGCTACCTGACTCCGGTTCCCGATCTGCGGACGTCCGTCGATCCGACGGCGTTGGCCAGAGTCGCCGCGCAGAAGGCGATCGATCCCGCCGACCTCGACCGCGCATTCCCGCTCCGCCGCAAATTCAACGTCCTTTGGTTCACCATCGACGCTTGGCGCTCCGACAGCGTCATTCACCGCTACGGCGATCGACCGGTGATGCCGCACGCCGCCGCCTTCGCCCGAACAGCGCTCCGGTTCGACGCAGCGTGGACGCCCTTTCCATCGACAGGACAGGCCTTCGCCGCAATCTTCTCCGGGCGCGAAGCGACGGCGACCGACGTCGGGCGCACCTTCGCCGAGAGCCGAAGAATCCACGGCCCGCATCGCTCGGATCCGGTCCTTCCGGAACTTCTCGCTCAAGGCGGATACCGCACCGAAGCGACGGTCGGCTTCGACGAAAGACTCGTCGGTTTCGGCTTTCCGTTCCTGAGGCAAGGCTTCGCTCATTGGAACGAAGACCCGCGGCTCAAAATCCCGCCGCTCGACGCCCGACACATCGCCGCCGCAGCACTTCATGCGCTCGATCGCGATTCAGGCCGGCCGTTCTTCCTCTGGGCGCACGTCTTCGATCCGCACGATCCCTACACCCCTGCGGTCGAGGCCTACGGCACGACCGACCGCAACCTCTACGACGCTGAATTGAGCCAAGCCGACCAAGCCTTGGGGCTGGTCCTCGACGGCCTCGCAGCGCGCGGCTTGGCGGAAACCACGTGCGTCGTCGTCTGCGGCGATCACGGTGAGGAATTCCGCGACCGCGGCACGCAGTTTCATGCGACGGCGGTCTCCGACGCGCAACTCCATGTGCCGCTGCTCGTCCGCGTGCCCGGCGCACGCCCGGGCCGGGTCGCCGCACCGGTGTCGTTGATCGATCTTTTCCCCACCATGCTCGAGCTCGTAGGACGCCCGGTCCCCCCTTCGCACGGTCGGTCGCTGCTCCCCGCGATCGCGCGCGGCGGCGACGTCGAGGGCGGCGCGGACCGCACGGTTTTCGCGGCCCTCGTCGGCCCCGATCCGCAACACGATCTCCGGCGTTACGCGATCCGGTCGGGGGCGCTTAAGTTCCACCGCGACGAAGACGGGGGCGTCGAAGGCCTGTTCGACCTCGACGCGGATCCCGAGGAAATGCACGATCTTTCGGGGGAACGCCCGGACGAACTCCTGCGCATGCGCCGTGCGCTCGACTTGATGCGCGTGCGGGCCGCGCTTCCCCCGGGACCTTCGGCTCCGCGTTAGTGCGCAGATCCGGTGAGCGCCCGCGCGGTCGCCGCATGGCGATAGGCGAAAAGCGCCCGCAATCGGGAACGCACGAACGGGAACAGGAGCGGTGCGAGGAACGAGGGCTTCGGCCGCCATTGCACTACGTCGATCAGCCGGGCGCCCGCCGGACACGGCTCCACCAAATGCGTGTGCAGCCAGTAAGCGAACGGCCCTGACCGCTGGACGTCCGCGAATCCGCGGCCCGCTTCGAACGCCGTATGCTCTGCGACCCAACGAATGCCGACGAACGGCAGCGGCCGGAGCTCGAACACGACCCGCGCGCCGACGGCCAACCCGCCGATCCGCTCGACCACGCGCATCGGCGGAAACGGCGGGGCCAGAAGCTTCAGGACGTCTTCGCGCTCGTGAAAGGCGAACAACGCGGCGGGGGTCGTGGCGATCTCGATCGTGAACCGGTCTTCCCGGCAACCGGGCGGGCAAGGCGGGGGCTGCATGGCGCGTATGATGCTTTCATCAACGCGAGAACCCTATGTCGCTCGAACATCTCAAATCGGTCGTCCGCGACGTCCCCGACTTCCCGAAGCCGGGGATCCTTTCCGCGACATCACGCCGCTCCTCGGCGACGGCAAAGCTCTCGGCGAGGTCATCGACGCCTTAGTCGCGATCGCCCGCACGTCGAAGGCCACGAAGATCGCGGCGCCTGAATCCCGCGGCTTCATTTTCGGCGCGCCCACGGCCGCCAAGCTCGGGATCGGATTCATCCCGATCCGCAAACCGGGCAAGCTGCCGGGCAAGAAGCGCCGCGTCACCTACGCTCTTGAGTACGGGACGGACACCCTTGAGATGCACGAAGACGGCGCCGCTCCCGGCGATCGCGTCCTCTTGGTCGACGATCTTCTCGCGACGGGCGGAACTATCCGC
>SXGT01709555.1_pt1 | contig 15565 bp, 16 predicted proteins | sample 3176221 | NCBI WGS metagenome assembly SXGT01 (sample SAMN11356862, study PRJNA531348) | freshwater metagenome | isolation source: freshwater sample F1-120 | place: China: Fuxian Lake, Yuxi | collected 2017-12-25
GAGGCGTTGAAGTAGACCGCGGGATAACCATGGAACGGGAAGACGAAGTTGCAATCGGCGATGACGAAGCCACCCGGCTTCAGGATGCGCCAGATTTCTTCAGCCGCCCGCCAAGGTGTGTGGGGCCTCGGCAACATGCTCGGCGGCCTCGTCGCCGCGTTCATCTTCGCGCAGTTCATCTCGGTGGGCGGCTTCTTCTTCGCCATCGAGTGGGGCTACGTCATCGCCTTCGTGTTCTTCATCGCGGTGATGTTCTGGCGGCCGCAGGGCATCCTGGGGGGCAAGTAGTGAAATACCTGCCCTGGATCGGCCTCGCGCTGCTGGCGGCGTTCCCGCTGACGGCGCCGGGCAACTACCCCCTGCACCTGGTGATCATGTGCCTGCTGTGGGGCTACGTGTACACCAGTTGGTCGATCATGGGGCGCCTCGGCATGGTGAGCTTCGGCCACGGCGCCTTCCTCGGCATCGGCGCGTACTCGGTGGTGATGCTGTGGAATCACTTCGGCGTGTCGCCGTGGATCGGCGCGGTCGCCGGCGTCGCGGTGTCGGTGGTGGTGGCGCTGGTCATCGGCTTCCCGTGCTTCCGCTTCAAGATCGTCGGCCACTACTTCGCGCTGGTGACGCTGGCCCTGTCGGAGGTCACGCGCCTGGTCATCGTCGCGCTGCGCGACCAGACCGGCGGGTCGCTGGGCTCGACGCCGAACACCGCGCTGGCGCAGGGCAGGACCGTCGACGTCGTGGCGATGCAGTTCCAGGACAAGGTGGTGTGGTTCTACATCATCCTCGCGATGTGGCTGTTCGCGCTGTGGGTGTGGGCGCGCGTCGATCGTGGCATGACGCGCCTCGCGCTGGAGGCGATCAGCCAGGAGGAGGACGCGGCCGCATCGATCGGCATCAACGTCACGCGCTCGAAGCTCTTCGTCACGCTCATCTCGGCGGTGATGACCAGCCTCGGCGGCGTGCTCTACGCGCAGTACCAGCTCTACATCAACCCGGAGACGGTCTCGGGCATCGGCATCAGCCTGCAGATGGTGTTCGGCGTCATCGCCGGCGGCATGTACGTGATGCTCGGGCCGACGGTCGGCGCGGTGTTCACGCTGATGCTCGCCGAGGGCCTGCGCCTCGCGCTCGGCGAGCACTTCAAGTCCTTCCCCGCGTTGGACCTCGCGGTGTACGGCCTGATGCTGGTGCTGTTCATCATCTACATGCCGAAGGGCATCCTCGGCGCGGCGATGGAGCGCTGGCAACGTCAGAAAAAGTGAACAAAGTGAACGTGACTTTTTCGACATTTGTAGTGCATCGGCGCAATCGAATGGCGGGCAGCGCCCGACAAACCGGCTGGAAACTGTAGTGCTTTCCTGATTGTCCGTGCGGCGGGCGCCGCTTACGCTGGGTCTCCAGCCCTGTAGGGCGTTTCGAGTCCCGGATGTCCGCCTCCACTTCCACCATCGATGCATCGCAGTCCGCGCCCGCGGGTTCGCGCCACGGCCGTGCACTGCGCGCGCTCGCCCTCCTTGCCGCGGCCGCTTTCTTCGCCGCCGTGCCGCTGTATCCCCTGCCGATCTGCGCGTGCGCCACGCCCGCGCAGGCGGCGATCTCGCCGGATTGGGAGGCCTGGGACCCGGCCGCGCGCCGCGCCTACCTCGACGACCGGCTGCCGCGCGGCCTCACCGAATCGCAGGTGCGCGATCGCCTCGGCATGGCGCAGTACGACCAGTACTGCCGGCAGGGCAGCATCCAGAACTCGATGCGCTGCGATTTCCCGCACGAGGGCAGCGCGGTGCGCACCAACTACGCGGTGCTGGTGCTGCGCTACGACGACGACCGGCGGCTGCTGGTGACCAGCCTGCTGCCGTTCTCGCGGCCGGCCTGGGACTAGCCTTCAGGCGCCCTGCAGGAGCAGGGGACCCACCTTGTGGGTCTCGCCGAGGATGTAGCCGGCGAACTCCTCCATCGATTCCTCGGTGATCGCCTCCGGCACCAGCCGGTGCTCCGCCGTGCCGAAGCGCTCGACGTTGCGCAGCCGCAGCCGGATCGTGCCGTTGGCGAAGTCGCCCTCGAAGGCGGCGAAGCACAGCACCTCGCAGGCGAACACGAAGGTGGTGTTCCTGAGGAAGCCGCGCTCGTCGCGCGCCTCGCGGGCCTTGAACTCGATGCGGTAGTCGGTCAGCGCGCGCTGCACGCGGTCGCTCGCGGGGCTCTCGCGCACGATGCTGAGCTGCTTCTCGCCGGAGATGCGGTAGTTCAGCGTGACCTGCTCCCAGAGCTTGGTGTCCTTGTCGACCTCGCGGGCACGGAAGTCCGCCCGGCCGCCCTTCCACGCCAGCCCGGAGAATTCGGGCACGCCGACGATGGTGTAGCCCTTGGCGAACGCCGGCTTCACCACGTCGAGCTGCTCGGCAAGCTCCTTCAGGTACTTGTGCGCGCGCTGCATCGCCGACGAGATGCGTTCGTTGATCTCCTGCTGCGGGTCCACCTTCTCGGGCTCGGCGAGCTTCGCCTGCGCGAGCTCGCGCAGGCGCGCGAGGCGGCTGGTGCCCGCGGGCGCGGCGGCTGCAGCGGGCGGTGCGGCAGGAGCCGCGGGTGCGGCGGCGGATGCGACGGCCTCCGCGACGTCATGCGCGGCGGCCAGCAGCTGTTCGAGCGATTCCACGCTTTCGCCGGGCGGGGCGACGAAGCTCAGGCCGTGGCGGTACCCCTTCCCCGGCGGCACCTCGACCGACGAGACGATGCGCGCGCGCGCCTTCAGCATCTTGGGCGGCTCCTTGCTGCCCGAGGCCGGCTGCGCGAGCAGCACCGTCACAACTGTGCCGGTGAGGTTGTCGTGGTCGCTGATGATCGCGGCTCCGCCGCTCGACATGTCCACCGTGTGGGTATGCAGGATCGGCTTGCCGTCGGATTTGTCGAACACCACGGCGACTTTCCAGCGCGCCGGGTAGCGGTTGGCCTTGCGGCGATGGTCTTGCTTCTTTTGCATTTCCTCACGGTGCCCCATCGAAAACCAAGGGCGGATCGTAACCGAGAAGCCGCCGCAAGCGGACACTACAATGGCGGGATGATTGCCGAAGACCCCTTTGCCCGCTCCCTTTGGCATGCCACTGCCCCGGCTGCCCCCGCCACGCGCGCGCTGGAGGGCGAGGCGAAGGCCGATGTCGCCATCGTCGGCGCCGGGTATACGGGGTTGTCCTGCGCGCTGGCGCTGGCCGAGGCCGGCGTGCGGGCGGTCGTGCTGGAGGCCCGGGAGATCGGCTTCGGCGCTTCCGGGCGCAACAACGGGCAGGTGATCCCGACGCTGTCGCGCATGGAGCCGGAGGCGTTCGCCGCGGCCACCTCCGAGCGCTTCCTGCAGCTCGTCTGCGACAGCGCGGCCCTCACCTTCGACCTCATCCGCCGCCACGGCATGGACTGCGAGGCGGTGCAGAACGGCTGGGTGCAGCCGGCGCATTCGCCGGGGCGCGTGAAGCTCGCCGAGCGCCGCGCCGCGGCGTGGGCGAAGCGCGGCGCGCCGGTGGAGGCGCTCGACCGCGCCGGGGTGGCGCGCGTCACCGGGTCGGATTTCTGGCACGGCGGCTGGCAGAACCGCACCGGCGGCAAGCTCAATGCGCTGGCCTATGCGCGCGAACTCGGCCGCGCGGCGATCGCGGCCGGCGCGACCGTCAACACGCAGAGCCCCGCTACCGCCATCGAGCGCAGCGGCGCGCAATGGCGCGTCACGACCCCGCGCGGCTCGGTGCTCGCCGACCGGGTCGTCATCGCCACGCATGCCTACAGCGACGGCCTGTGGCCGCGCCTCGCGCAGACGGTGTTTCCGGTGCGCAGCTACCAGATGGCGACGGCGCCGCAATCCGAATCGGTGCGCAAGTCCGTGTTGCCGCAGGACCATGCCTGCTCGGACACGCAGGGCGACCTGCACTTCTTCCGCTGGGACGCCAACGGGCGGCTGGTTACCGGCGGCGGCCTGGCGATTCCCTGGGGTTTCGATGCGCGGCTGCGCGCGCGTATCGGCGAGCGCGTGGCGAAGGTCTTCCCGCAACTCGGCGTGCCCGTGTTCGACTACCTGTGGCACGGCTTTGTCGGCGTGACGATCGACAAGGTCCCGCACCTGCACGAGCTCGCGCCGGGCGTGCTCGCGTGGGTGGGCTGCAACGGCCGCGGCGTGGCGCTCGCCACCGCGCTCGGGCCGGAGCTGGCCCGCGCCTGCCGCGGCACGCCTGTCACGGAGCTGGGCCTGCCGTTCACGCCGCTGAAGCCGGTGCCGGGGCATTTCATCGGCCGGCGCATCGCCTCGCTGGCGCTCGCCTTCTACCGGCGGCGCGATGCCACGGAAATCGCAGGGTGAGCGCATGTGGGAGCTTGCCGCCATCTTCGCCCTCTTCGCCATCACCTTCGCGTGGGTCGACGGCATGAAGGCGCGCGAGCGCGCGGTCGACGCCGGGCGAGACGCCTGCGACCGCTACCAGCTGCAATTGCTCGACGACACGGTGTCGTTGTCGACGCTGCGGCTCGCGCGCGACGAGGAGGGGCGCGTCCGGGTCCGCCGCACCTACACGTTCGAGTTCTCGGACACCGGCAACAACCGGCGGCGCGGCGCCATCGACATGCTCGGCGCCGAGGTCTCCGACCTGCACCTCGAACCGTACCGCCTGCAATGAGCGGCTGGTTGAAGGGGACGGTGGTCGAGAACCGGCATTGGACGCCGCACCTGTTCTCGCTGCGCGTCGAGGTGCCCGGGCTCGGTTTCGAGGCGGGGCAGTTCGTCAGGATTGGCCTGGACATCGGCGCCGAGCGCGTCGCGCGGCCGTTCTCGTTCGTCAACGCGCCGCAGGACCCGGTGCACGAGTACTACGGCATCGTGGTGCCGGATGGCCTGCTGTCGCCGCGCCTCGCGGAATTGAAGGCCGGCGACGCGCTGCACGTCGCGGACAATCCTTCCGGTTTCCTCGTGCTGTCCGAGGTGCCCGATGCGGACGTGCTCTGGCTGGTGTCCACCGGCACGGGCCTTGCGCCGTTCCTGTCGATCCTGCGCGCCGACGCGGTCTGGCGGCGCTATGGCCGCGTGGTGCTGGTGCACTCGGTGCGGCACGCCGCCGAACTGGCTTATGGCGCCATGATCTCCGGCATCGCCGCGGCGCGCGCGGCGCGCTTCTCGTTCGTCCCCATGGTCAGCCGGGAACGTCTCGCGGGCGCGCTGGAGTGCCGCATCCCGGCCGCGATCCAGGACGGCCGGCTGGAGGCGGCGGCCGGCGCGCCGCTCGAGGCGGGGCGCGCGCAGGTCATGCTCTGCGGCAACCCGGACATGGTGCGCGACGCAATCGCCGAGCTCGCCGCGCGCGGCATGAAGAAGCACCGCCGGCGCTCGCCCGGGCAAATCACCACGGAGGCGTTCTGGTGACCTGGCGCCGCCTCCTCGTCGCGGCCGCGTTGCTCGTCCTGTCCGGGTGCAGCGCGGTGCAGCTCGGCTACCGCAACGCCGACACCTTCCTGCGCTGGCAGGCGAACTCGTACCTCGATTTCGAGGGCGCGGAATCCGAAGAGCTCGACCAGCGCATCGCGTCCTTCCTCGCGTGGCACCGCGGCAAGGCGCTGCCGCAGTATGTCGCGCTGGTGGAGGACGCCGCCGTGCGCGGCGGCCGCGGGCTGTCGCGGGAGGACCTCGTTTGGGGGTACGATGCCGTCAGGGAGCAGGTGCGCGAAGGGCTCAGGACGGCGGCGCGCGAAGCGGCGCCGATGCTCGACCGGCTGCGGCCGGAGCAGCTGGCGCACCTGGAACGGCGTTTCGGCGAGGACAACCGGAAGTTCTCCAGGGACTTCCTCTCCGGCACGCCGGAGGATCGCCGCAACCGCAGGCTGAAGCGCAACATCGAGCGGCTGGAGGACTGGGTGGGCACGCTGACGGAGGCTCAGGTGGAGCGGGTGAAGCAGTACAGCGACCGCCTGCCGCCGAACGAAGCCCTGCGTGACCGCGACCGCCGGCGCCGCCAGGCGGAACTGCTCGCCATGCTGCGCGCGCGAGAGGCCGGCAAGCGGCTGGAGGACTGGGCCGCGCATTGGGACGGCGGTCGCGACCCGGCCTACCAGGCCGTGGCGAGGGCGCAGGTCGCCGAGTACATGAACCTGCTCGCCGACCTCGACAAGTCGCTCGCGGCGGCGCAACGCGAGAACCTCGTGCGCAGGCTGCGCGGCTACGCCGCGGACTTCGCCGCGCTGGCGAAGTCGGGGGCGAAGTGAACGACCGCACGGGCGAACCCGTCGGCGCGGCCGGCTTCGCCGGGCGCACGCGCTACACGCTGCTGGAATACGAGGCGGTGCTCGCCAACGCGTCGATCGGCGTGGCGTTCACGCGCGACCGCAAGTTCTTCCTCTGCAACCCGCGCTTCGCCGAGATGTTCGGCTGGTCGCCCGAGGAACTGATCGGGCAGCCGGGGGAGGTGGTCTACTCGTCGACGGAGAGCTACCAGGCGCTGGGCCAGATCGCGGTGCCCAGGCTGGTCGCCGGCGAGCAGGTCGACATCGAGTGGGAGATGCGGCGCAAGGACGGCAGCACCTTCCTCGCACGGGTCATCGCCAACGCGATCAACCCGTCGCAGACGCAGCAGGGCACGGTCTGGATCGTCGACGACATCACCGAGCGCCGGCGCCAGGCCGACGAGGTGGCGAGGCTGGCGCGCGAGCAGGAGGCGATCCTCGACAGCGCGTCCATCGGCATCTGCTTCGTGCGCGACCGCGCCATCGTGCGCTGCAACCGGCGCTTCGAGGAGTCGCACGGCTACGCGCCGGGCGAGATGATCGGCATGCCGACCGCGTCGACCTACTTCCGCGACGAGGACTACCGCGCGGTCGGCGAAGGCTACGCGAGGCTCTCCCGCGGCGCGTCGCACACCGCGGTGTCGCTGTCGCGGCGCAAGGACGGCAGCAGCTACTGGTCGCGGCTCACCGGCCGCGCGATGGATCCCGCCGATCCGGTCAAGGGCTCGGTGTGGATCGACGAGGACATCACCGAGCAGAAGCGGGCCGAGGAGGACCTCGCGCGCGTGCTCGCCGAGCAGCAGGCGCTGATCAACAACGTGGTGGTGGGCATCGCCTTCATCCGCGACCGCCAGGTGCAGCGCGCCAACCGGAGGTTCGAGGAGCTGTTCGGCTACCAGCCGGGCGAGGCCAACGGCGCGCCGACGCGGCAGATGTACTTCACGGACGAGGAGTACGCGAAGTGGGCGCGCGCCGAGGACGAGCTCGCCGGCGGTCGCATGCACGCGCGCGAGCAGTGGGTGCGGCGGCGCGACGGCTCCGGGTTCTGGTGCCGGCTGTCTGGCCGGGCGGTGGATGCCGCCGACGCCGGCAAGGGCCATGTCTGGCTGTTCGAGGACGTGAGCGAGCGCCGGCGCGCAGACGACGCGGCGCAGCGGCTGTTGCGCGAGCAGAACGCGCTGCTGGAGGGCGCCACGATCGGCATCGCCTTCATCCGCGAGGAGCGCGTGGCGCGCTGCAACCCGCGCTTCGAGGAGATCTTCGGCTACACGCAGGGCGAGCTGCTGAACCAGTCGGTGCGTCCGCTGTACGCGGAGGAGGAGGACTTCGAGGGCGGCGAGACGCTGCACGAGAAGGTCTGGCGCGGCGAGACCGTGCGCCGTACCTGCCGCATGCTGCGCAAGGACGGCAAGGAGATCTGGTGCCAGGTGTCGCGCCGGCCGATGCAGCCCGGCGACCCGGCGCAGGGCTCGGTGTGGCTGTTCGACGACGTCACGCTGGAACGCCAGGCCGACGAGCGCGTGCGCCACACCTACGTCGAGCAGGAGCTGATCTTCGACTATGCGACGGTCGGCATCGCTTACCTGCGCGAGCGCTTGATCCAGCGCTGCAACCCGAAGATGGGCGAGATGTTCGGCTACGCGCAGGACGCGCTCGTCGACAGGAGCATCGGGGTGCTCTACCCGGACGCGCAGTCGTTCGAGGCGGCGGGCGTGGAGTCGTACGCCGGGCTCGCCGAGGGCGGCGCGTTCATCGCCGAGCGGCAGTTGAAGCGCAAGGACGGCAGCACCTTCTGGTGCAAGGTGGTGGGCAAGGCGATCGACCCGGCCCGCGCCGCCGAGGGCACGATCTGGATCTTCGACGACGTCACCGCGGAGCACGCGACGCGCGAGTCGCTGGTGGCGTCGCGGGAGGCGCTGCAGGCCTCGCAGGAGGCGCTCGAGAAGGCCGTCGCCGAGCGCACCGCCGAGCTGAAGGCGACGAACGACCGGCTGCAGCAGGAGATCGCCGAGAGGAAGCAGGCGGAGAGCCGCGCGCAGCACCTCGCCGACCACGACGCGCTGACGGGGCTGCCGAACCGGCGGCTGCTGGAGGACCGCCTGACGCAGGCGTTGGCGCTGTCGTACCGCAACCGCAAGCTCACCGCGGTGATGTTCGTCGACCTCGACCGCTTCAAGACCATCCACGACTCGCTCGGCCATGCCGTGGGCGACGTGCTGCTGAAGGAGGTCGCCGTCCGGCTCGGCAAGCAGCTGCGGGTCGGCGACACCATCTGCCGCATCGGCGGCGACGAGTTCGTCATCGTGCTGCCCGAGATCAAGCGCAGCTCGGACGCGGCGAACGTGGCGCAGAAGGTGATCGAGGGCCTGTCGATCCCGATCCGCATCGAGGACCACGACCTCACGGTGACGCCGTCGATCGGCATCAGCGTGTTCCCTGACGACGGGCGCGACGCCGAGACGCTGATCCGCAACGCCGACGCGGCGATGTACCACGCCAAGGAGACGGGGCGCTGCAACTACCAGTTCTTCACCGACCAGATGAACCTCGCCGCGTCGCGGCGCCTGGCGGTGGAGAACGACCTGCGCCGCGCGCTCGCCAAGGGCGAGCTCGAGGTGTTCTACCAGCCGATCACCGAGCTGAAGACCGGCGGCTTCGTCTGCGGGCACGAGGCGCTGGTGCGCTGGCGGCACCCGACGCGCGGGCTGGTCGCGCCCACCGAGTTCATCCAGCTCGCCGAGGACACCGGCCTGATCCTGTCGATCGGCGAATGGGTCCTCGAGCAGGCCTGCCGCTGGACGGTGTTCATCGGCGCGGAGCGCGGCATGGTGATCGCGGTCAACCTGTCGGCGCGGCAGTTCAACGACCCGAAGCTGGTCGACACCGTGGCGCGGGTGTTGCGCGAAACGGGGCTGCCGGCGAAGCAGCTCGAGCTGGAGATCACCGAGTCAACTGTGATGCGGCACATCGACGTCACGCAGGCGACGCTGAAGAAGCTGAAGGACCTCGGGGTGTCGATCGACATCGACGACTTCGGCACCGGCTACTCCAGCCTCGCGTACCTGAAGCGCTTCCCGGTGGACAAGCTGAAGATCGACAAGTCCTTCATCGCCGACATCCCGGGCGACAAGGACGACACCGCGATCGTCGCCGCCATCCTCGGCCTCGCGCGCGCGCTGGACCTGGTCGTCGTCGCCGAAGGCGTCGAGACCGAGGCGCAGATGGAGTTCCTGCAGCAGTACGGCTGCGACTACATCCAGGGCTACCTGGTCGGCAAGCCGGTCGACGCGAATACTGCAGCGAAAGAGTACGTCTAGAGCCTGCGCAGCACGCGCGTCTCGCCGTGCTTCATGAGGAAGAAATCGTCGGCCTCGAGGCCCGCCTTCTCGCGCTCGCGCGCGAGCACCTGCGGCGGCTCGTAGAGCGACTCGTCCGTCAGGTCGTCGAAGGTGCCCCAGTGGATGCCGACCGACTGGCGCGCGCCGACGTCGCGGTGGATGCGCACCGCCTCGCCCGGGTCGACGTGCATGATCGACATGAACCAGCGCGGCGCGTAGGCCCCGACGGGGATCGCCGCGAGGTCGAAGCCGCCGAATCTGGCGCCGATGTCGGCGAAGTCCTTAGAGTAGCCCGTGTCGCCGGCGAAGAAGAACGAGAACGACGGGTGGCGCAGCACCCAGCCGCCCCACAGTCGCCGGTTGGCGTCCCACAGCGAGCGCTTCGACCAGTGCTGCACCGGCACGAATGTGAAGCGCACGCCGCCGAGGTCGGCGTCCTGCCACCAGTCCATCTCCTCGACGTTGTCGATGCCGGCGTCGGCGAACCATTCCTTCATGCCGAGGCCGGCGAAGAAGCGCGGGGGTCCGCCCGGCTGGTTGGCCAGCGCGACCACGGAGTCGCGGTCGAGGTGGTCGTAGTGGTCGTGCGAGATCACCACAGCGTCGATGTGCGGCAGCCGGTCCAGCGCCGGCACCGGCGGCACCACGCGCTTCGGGCCCGCGAACGCCACCGGCGAGGCGCGCTCGGAGAACTGCGGGTCGGTGAGGATGTTGAGGCCGCCCATCTGCACCAGCAGCGTGGCGTGGCCGATCCAGGTGACCGTCGCGTCGCGCCGGTTCTCGTGCAGTCGGCGTTCGTCCGGGCGAGCGGTCTCGAAGCGGTATCCGTCCGCCGGCTTGTGCGGCAGCCCGAGCTTCCACTGCTCGAGCTTCCAGTCCCAGAACCCGCCCTTCTCCGGGTGCGGATAGCGGTTGCGGAAGCCGTCCGCGGTGTGGTGCGGAGGCTTGCCGGGAAGGACGGTCGGTTCGGACCAGGCGCTGGCCGCGACGGCGAGCGCCGCGATCAGCAGCGGCGTGAAGCGGTGCATCTCAGGTGCTGCGGCCCCGCTTCTGCTGCAGCATCTGCTCGACGCCGCGGATGTTCATCTCGACGCCGAGCATGTTGGGATTGACCTCGAGGGCGCGGCGCCAGGCCTCGAGCGCCTTCGGGTAGTCCTCGAGCGCGTACCAGACCTGGCCGTAGCCCGACAGCGCGCCGAAGTGCTCCGGGTTGCGCTTGATCACCTCGTCGCAGTCGGCGAGCGACTTGCGATGCTCGCCGGCCAGGTAGTGCACGGTGGCGCGCTTGTTCCAGGCCTCGGCGAAGTCCGGGCGCCTGCCGATGACCTCGCTGAAGGTCGCGATCGCCTTGCGATGGTTGCCCGACTGCATCTCGTCGACGCCGCGCGCCATCAGCCGGTCGATCGCGGGGTCGCCCGAGCGGCCCCACAGCACCCACAGCCCCTGCTCGGCGAAGCCGCGCACGAACGGGCTCTCGTCGCGCAGGCGCTTGTGCAGCAGTGCCGTGTCCTTGATAGTGCCGTGGTTGGCGACCCAGGTGACCGCTTCCGCGCGCCGCTCGGTCTGCGCGTCGTCGAGCCACGCCAGCGCCTGCTCGCGGCCCGCGGGCGGCGCGGCGGACGCGACGGCGGCGCACAGCGCGAGGGGCAGCAGGAGGTGTCTCAAGGCAGGCATCATGGCGAGGGTCCCCGAATCCGCAAGGCGGGCTTGCGCGTATAGGATGGCACAGGGAGGAGAACACATGAAACCCCGGATTCGTTCCATCATCCTCGCGCTCGCCATGGTTTCTCCGCCGGCGCTGGCGGCGGGCGACCCGGCTGACACTGCGGCCCCGGCCGGCGACCCGGTCCTCGAGCGCTACGCCGAGGCGAGCGCGCGCAAGGACTGGGCGCGCGCCGCGGGCATCGCCAACGAGGGCATCGCGCAGTCGCCGCGCAACGCCAATTACCACAACCTCTATGCGTACGCCCTGCGCAGCGGCGCGAAGCCGCCCATGGACCTCGTCTTCCGCCACTACAACGAGGCGCTGCGCCTCGACCCGAAGCACCGCGGCGCGCACGAGTACCTCGGCGAGGCCTACCTGATGGTGGACAACCTCGCCAAGGCGAAGGAGCACCTCGCCGCGCTGGACCGCCTGTGCACCTTCGGTTGCGACGAGTTCGCGAAGCTGAAGAAGGCGGTTGCGGCGCAGGAAGCGCGCAGGAAATAGCGGAACGGTCCGCGCGGCGCCCTCTGCTATCCTGCAGCGGCGCATGAAACCGAACTTCGTCTTCATCATGGCCGACGACCTCGGCTATGCCGACCTCGGCTGCTACGGTGGACGCGCCATCGCAAGCGATGGCGCGGGCGGCCGCTCGAGCTGTTCGCCGGAGCTCGACCGCATGGCGGCTGGCGGCCTGCGCTTCACCGACGGGTACTCGAATTCGCCGGTGTGCTCGCCGACGCGCTTCGGCCTGATCACCGGCCGCTACCACTACCGGCTGCGCGGCAGCCACGACGAGCCGATCGCCACGCGCGCGCGCGGCAACCCGGTGCTCGGCCTGCCGCCGTCGCATCCGACCTTTCCGTCGCTGCTGCGCGACGCGGGCTACCGCACCGCGCTCACGGGCAAGTGGCACCTCGGCTTCCCGCCGCATTTCGGCCCGCTGAAGAGCGGTTACCAGGAGTTCTTCGGCCCGCTCGCGGGCGGCGTCGACTACTTCTCGCACCTGGACAGCGCCGGCGTGCACGACCTCTACGAGGGCGACGCCGAGTCGGCGAAGACCGGCTACCTCACCGACCTGATCTCGGACGCGGCGGTGGACTTCATCGGCAGGCAGCGCGGCGCAGGCGCGCCGTTCCTGCTGTCGGTGCACTACACGGCGCCGCACTGGCCGTGGGAGACCCGCGACGACGAGGCGGAATCGAAGCGCATCGGCACCAGGATCAGCCACACCGACGGCGGCTCGGTGAAGACCTACCAGGCCATGATCCGCCACATGGACGAGGGCATCGGCCGCATCCTCCGCGCGCTGGAGGACGCGGGCGCGGACGGGAATACGCTCGTGGTCTTCACCAGCGAGAACGGCGGCGAGCGCTTCTCCGACACCTGGCCGCTGGTCGGGAAGAAGATGGACCTGCTGGAAGGCGGCATCCGCGTGCCGTACATCGCGCGCTGGCCGGCGCGCATCAAGGCCGGCGGCACGACGTCGCAGCAGGCGATCACCATGGATTGGGCGGCGACGTTCCTGGAGGCCGCGGGCGTCGCGCCGCACCCGGACTATCCGCTGGACGGACGCTCGCTGCTCGCGGTCCTCGACGAGCCGTCGCGGGTGTTCGAGCGCGAACTCTACTGGCGCATGCTGTTCCGCAACCAGAAGGCGATGCGCGAGGGGCCCTGGAAGTACCTGGTGCTCGACGGCGACGAGTTCCTCTTCGACCTGTCGAAGGACCAGCGCGAGCGCGCCAACCTCGTGCAGCGCGACCCCGCGCGCGTTGCGGCGATGCGCGCGCGCTACGAGGCGTGGGTGAAGACCATGCCGCCGATCGCCGCGGACGCGAAAACTTCCATTCCCTACACCAGGGCAGACCTGGCGCAGCCCTCCTAGCGGGCGCCGCCATGCCGGTGTTGACGGCTGGCCTTCATTTCGAGTATTCTGGAATTATGGAAATGACAGCCGCCGTCGAAGCCCTCGGAGCGCTGGCGCACGGTCACCGCCTCGCCATCTTCCGGCTGCTGGTGCGCGCCGGCGCGGAGGGCATGCCCGCGGGGAAGATCAGCGAGGCGCTCGGCATCCCGGCGGCGACGCTGTCGTTCCACCTCGCGCACCTGACCCGTGCCGGGATGGCGAGCAGCCGACAGGACGGGCGCTACGTCATCTACGCCGCGGATTTCGACGGCATGGGGCATCTGCTCGCCTTCCTCACCGAGGATTGCTGCGGCGGCAAGGCCTGCGTGCCGATGCCGATACAGTTCGTCGTCAACCGTCCGCGCCGCCGCGCGGGCGCCTGAAGGGGCCGCCATGCCGCTCAACGTCCTCTTCCTCTGCACGGGCAACTCGGCGCGCTCGATCCTCGCCGAGGGCTACCTGAACGCCGCGGGCGCGGGTCGCTTCAAGGCCTGGAGCGCCGGCAGCTGCCCTGGCGGCACGGTCAATCCGTTAGCGCTCGAGCTCCTCGCGAAGCGTGGCATCGCCACCGAGGGCATGCGCTCGAAGAGCTGGGACGAGTTCGCGGCGCCCGGCGCGCCGGCGCCGGACCTCGTCTTCACCGTCTGCGACAGCGCCGCGGCCGAGGAGTGTCCCTACTGGCCCGGGCAGCCCGTGACCGCGCACTGGGGCGTTCCGGATCCCGCTGCGGTGCAGGGCAGCGACGAAGACAAGCGCCGCGCGTTCCTCGCCGCGTTCACCGCGCTCAGCGCGAGGATCAACCTGCTGCTGGCGTTGCCTGTCGAGCGGCTGGACCGCATGGCGCTGAAGGGCCGGCTCGACGACATCGGCAAGGCCGCGGGCTGAGCGAGCCATGGACCGCAACGACGCCGCCCGGAATGCCGCGGAAGCGCTCAACGCCAGTTGTCGTTGCGTCACCGTGGACATCGACGCGTTGCGCGCGGAGGTCGGTGCGCGGCTGCAGGCGGCGGGGCTCTCCGCGGACCTCGCGCAGTCCCACCCGCATCTCTTCGCGCAGGTGCCGGTGTTCGTCTCCGCGCCGCACGCGCTGCGCATGGCCGCGGTGGTGCGTGCGGTCGAGGCGGCGGTGGACCTGCCGGCCTACCGCGAGGCGGCGCTGGCATGGGCGCCACCGGTCGCACGCCACGACACCGGCGCGCGCGGCGCCTTCCTCGGTTTCGACTTCCATCTCTCCGCCGCGGGACCGCGGCTCATCGAGATCAACACCAACGCCGGCGGCGGACTGCTGGCGGGCATGCTCGCGGATGCCGCGCTCGCCTGCTGCGGCGAGGCCCTCGCCACGGCCGCCGATGCGCCCGGCGCCTTCGAGCGCAGCGCCGTCGGCATGCTGGTCGAAGAATGGCGCCGCGTCGGGCGTGCAGGACGGCCGGCGACCATCGCCATCGTCGACCAGTCGCCCGAGGTGCAGTACCTCTACCCGGAGTTCCTGCTGGCCGCGCGCGCCATCGAGCGCGCCGGCATGAAGGCGGTGATCGCGGCGCCGCAGGACTTCACCTTCGCCGACGGCGTGTTGCGCGCCAGGGGCGAGGCGGTCGACCTGGTCTACAACCGGCTGTGCGACTTCCCTCTCGAAGCCGAGGACAACCGCGCCTTGCGCGAGGCCTGGGTCGCGAACGCGGCGGTGGTCACGCCGGACCCGCGTGCGCATGCGCTCTACGCCGACAAGCGGGCCCTCGCGCTGCTGGGCGACGAACAGTGGCTCGCCGCAGCGGGCCTCGAACCGGGCCTCGCCGCGCTGCTAGGCGAGTCGGTGCCGCGCACCGCCGTCGTGCAGGCCGCCGACGCCGAGGGCGTGTGGGCGGCGCGCAAGGGCCTTTTCTTCAAGCCCTTCGCCGGCTACGGCAGCCGTGGCGCCTATCGCGGCGACAAACTGACGCGGCGCGTGTTCGAGGACATCCTGCGCGGCGGCTACGTCGCGCAGGCGCTGGTGCCGCCGAGCGAGCGCATCGCCGCCTCGGCCGACGACCTGCCGCTGAAGCTCGACGTGCGCAACTACGCCTACGTCGGCGAGGTGCAGCTGCTCGCCGCGCGGCTGTGGCGCGGCCAGACCACCAATTTCCGCTCGGCGGGCGGCGGCTTCGCGCCGGTGTTCGTGCTGCCGTGAGGCGCCGCGCTTGAACGTCTTCGAGCGCTGGCTGTCGCTCTGGGTGTTCCTCTGCATCGGCGCCGGCGTCGCCCTCGGCCAGCTGCTGCCGGAGCCGGTGCGACTGCTCGGCCGCATGGAGGTGGCGCGGGTCAACATCCCGGTGGGCTTCCTGATCTGGGTGATGATCGTGCCGACGCTGCTGCGCATCGACTTCGGCGCGCTGCACC
>SXGT01584399.1_pt1 | contig 15564 bp, 14 predicted proteins | sample 3176221 | NCBI WGS metagenome assembly SXGT01 (sample SAMN11356862, study PRJNA531348) | freshwater metagenome | isolation source: freshwater sample F1-120 | place: China: Fuxian Lake, Yuxi | collected 2017-12-25
GGGCAGCGGGTCGAACAGTCGAACGAGATAGGGATTGAGTTTCATGATTTTCTCCAGAGGTTGTTGAGATTCCCTGGCGAAAACCGCATCCAAGATGGAGCAATTTTTTCTCACGCTTGACCCACAGCCACCCGGGGCGGGTGGTCTGGGTGGTGTTCAACACAGCAATTGCCTTCATGCTGATGGAAATGAACGTGTTTGAGGCGCTAGGGGACGTGCTGGGCCTGTATTCCAACATCGCCATTGCCTGGATGATGGCGGTGGTAGCCGATTTGGTGATCAACAAGCCGCTGGGCCTGTCGCCGGCGGGGATCGAGTTCAAACGGGCGCACCTGTACGACATTAACCCGGTGGGTGTGGGGGCCATGGCGCTGGCGTCGCTGCTGTCGGTTTCAGCGCATCTGGGCCTGTTCGGGCCTCTGGCTCAAGCGTTTTCAGCTGTGATAGCCCTGGTGACCGCTCTACTGACCTCGCCGTTGATCGCCTGGGCCACAGGTGGGCGCTACTACCGCGCACGCCGCAGCCCGGTTCAGCAACCGTCGCAGCAACCAGTGCAACGCTGTGTGATCTGCGAGCGCGACTATGAGGGGCCTGACATGGCCCATTGCCCGGCCTATCAGGGGCCGATCTGTTCGTTGTGCTGCACCCTGGATGCGCGTTGCGGTGATCTGTGCAAACCCCACGCCAGCTTGACGACGCAGTGGTCTGCCACGCTGCGGCGCTTGATGCCCCGCTCACTATGGCCCTACCTGGACCGCGGTCTGGGTTATTTTCTGCTGTTGATGCTGGTGATTGCGCCTCTGTTGGCCAGCGTTTTTGGTTTGCTGTACCACCAGGAGCTGCGTGGGCTCGTGCCCATGCAGACCGGCGAAGCTCTGTGGCTGGCGCCACATGCCGCGCTGTACTCAGGCTTTGTCAAGGCCTACATGGCCCTGCTGTTGACTGCTGGTCTGGTGGCTTGGTGGGTGGTGTTGGCCCACAAGAGCCGTCAGGTGGCGCAGGAAGAGTCCAACCGGCAAACCCATTTGCTGCTGCGCGAGATCGAGTCGCACCGGCAGACCGATGCCGAGCTGCAAAGCGCCCGCCAAGTGGCCGAGCGGGCTCGGGCCGCCGCTGACCAGGCCAATCAAGCCAAGAGCCGCTACATCAGCACCCTCAGCCACGAGCTGCGTACACCGCTCAACAGCATTTTGGGCTATGCCCATCTGATGGGCGAAGACGTCACGATTCCGCCGCACCGCAAGCAGGCGGTGGCGGTGATCCGGCGCGGCGGTGAACATTTGCTGTCGCTGATTGAAGGCACGCTCGACATTGCCCATATTGAGAGTGGCAAGCTCACCTTGCAACTGAGGCCAATGCACTTTGACAGCCTGATGGCGGAGGTGGCGGCCATGTTTGAGCTGCAGGCCCAGGCCAAGGGCCTGTCCTTTGAGTTCAAGCTCGAGGGCAGTCTGCCGGCTGTGGTGCGTGGTGACGAAAAACGGGTGCGCCAGATCCTTATCAACCTGCTGGGCAATGCCATCAAGTTCACAACACAGGGCCGGGTGAGCTTGCGGGTGCGGCATGGGCGCGAGATGGCGGTGATCGACATTGAAGATACAGGCCCGGGCCTGTCGGACCAGGATAAGGCGCGGATTTTCGAGCCCTTCAGCCGTAGTGCCAGTGCTGGCGCCGAACCTGCCACCCCTCAGGGGGCTGGGCTGGGCCTGACCATTGCCAAGATGCTCACCGATTTGATGGGCGGCGAACTCAGCTTGAACAGCTCGCCCGGCGCCGGTGCGGTATTTCGCGTCAAACTGTTTTTGCCTGAAGTGCGGCTGGGTGCGCCAGATGCCGCCGAGGTGTTGCGCCTGCGGGTCAAAAAGCCGCGCCTGGGCTACGCTGGCCCGCGCCGGCGTGTGCTGGTGGTGGATAACGAAGAGGCCGACCGCGAACTGCTGTTGCGCCTGCTGCGGCCTCTGGGTTTTGAGTTGCGCACTGCGGCCAGTGGGCATGATGCGCTCGACCTGCTGGCCACCGGCTACCGGCCGGATGCGATCCTGATGGACCTGGCCATGCCAGGTATTGACGGTTGGGAGACGATTCGCCGCCTGCGCTTGCTAAATGGCGGCGCGGCGCTGCCTGTGGCCATTGTGTCGGCCAACGCCTTTGACAAGGGGCTCGACCACGACCTGAACGTCCCGGCCGAGGATTTCATCCTCAAGCCCCTGCGGCACAGTGAATTGCTCGACTGGCTCGAGCGACGCCTGGGGCTGGACTGGTTAGAGGTGGCCCCCGAACTGGCATCGGCCCCCGAGACCCCGTTGGCAGCTGAGCCGGTGCTGTCGGCGGCGGCCCTGCAAGCCTTGTTCGAAGCCGCTGAGCTGGGTTTTTACCGTGGCATTCTGAACACGCTGGCGCAGATCGAGCGGGAGCAGCCGGGCTGCCTGGTGTTTGTAGCGCGCATGCGCGATCTGGCGCGGCAGTTCCAGTTCGAGAGCATGACCCGGCAGCTCAGGCCGCTGCTGAGTCTGCCTGACCCGACCCCTGGCCCGACCCCTGACCCGCAGGTGCCTTGATATGACCCGCGTCAGCCTTGACGACCCACTGGACCGCGCCCACAGCGATGTGGTTCTGATCGTCGATGATGTACCCGACAACCTGGCGGTGTTGCATGACGCGCTGGACGAGTCGGGCTACACCGTGTTGGTCGCCACCGGCGGCGAGTCGGCGCTACAACGCACGGAGCACGTGCTGCCCGACATTGTGCTGCTGGACGCCATGATGCCCGGCATCGACGGCTTCGAGGTGGCGCGACGGCTCAAGGCGTCCCCGCGCACCGCGCACATCCCGATCATCTTCATGACCGGTTTGACTGAGACTGAGCACCTGGTGGCTGCGCTGGAGGCCGGTGGCGTGGACTACGTGACCAAGCCCATCCGGCCCAAAGAAGTGCTGGTCCGCATGGCGGTGCACCTGCAAGGCGCGCGCGAAAAGCGCCAGGCCCGCAATGCGCTGGATGCCTTTGGCTACGCCAGCATCACCGTGCGCCTGAGCGATGGCCGCCTGATGTGGCAGACCTCGCTGGCGCGCGAACTGCTGCTGCGCTACTGCGGCACCGAGGCGCCGCGCACGCCTGAGCCGGTGCTGGACTGGTTGCAGCAGCACGCCACCGACGCGCTGGCCCAGGTGGAGCCACCGCGCCTGAGCATTGAGCAGGGCCCGAAGCGTCTGAGTTTTCGGCTGCACCAGCAAATTGGCGACTCAGAGGGCGGTGGCGACTGGTTGATCATCATGCGCGAGGTGTCGGACGAGTCTGTGATCGAAGCCATGTCGCTCAGCTTCAAGCTCACCCCGCGCGAGGCCGAGGTGCTGTACTGGCTGGTCAAGGGCAAGACCAACCGCGACATCGGTGAAATATTGGGTGCCAGCCCGATGACGGTCAAAAAGCACTTGGAGCGGGTCTACGTCAAACTCGGCGTGGAAACCCGCACCGCCGCCGCCGGCATGGCGATGCGGCGCATCCGCCAGCTGCACCCGCAGTTTGAGGGCTGAACCCGCGTGGGGCTGAGGCCCCGACCGGCGTGCTCTGCCAAAATTAGGCTATGGCAGACCCCGACGACACCGCACCCGCGCCTTCACCTGTGCTTGCACCCCGCCAGCCCCGGAACCCTCTGCACGGCCTGACGCTGGAGGCGATCGTGGCCGAGTTGGCGGCGCATTACGGCTGGCCAGGGCTGGCTGAGCGTGTGCCCGTGCGCTGCTTCACACACGAGCCCAGTGTTGCCTCCAGCCTGAAATTCTTGCGCAAAACGCCCTGGGCGCGAGACAAGGTGGAGAGCTTGTACCTGTTTATGTTGAGCGAGCGCAGGCGTGGGGTCCAATAGCGCCATGACACCACACCAAGACCATGAGCAACGCCTGACCAACCTGGAGATCAAGGCCGCCTTTTCTGAAGACCAGCTGGACCAGCTTGACCAGGTGATCGTGCGTCAGCAGGCGCAGATTGATGCGCTGATTCACCAGGTCCCGGCGTTGCGCGAGCGGCCCTGAGGCAGGGGAGTCGGTCATCTACGACTCGGCTTTGATACTTTAGATCAACACAGCATCTGTACTTCTACAGATTTGTATTTTTTGACCATACGGGAAAACCCAAGAGCTGGTGCCACCACAGGCAACCGACGACTCATGCCACAAGTGGGCCTAACAGTTCCTCCACCGCCATGGCAGTTTGCAGTAGCAGCCTGTCCGTGTTGGCGCTAGAACAAAGCTGCAGTCCGACCGGGAGACTTGCACCAAGGTGGCCTATTGGCAGCGAGATGCCACACTGGTTGAACAAATTGGCTGGCCGGGTGTTCCTGGTGGCCAAGCGATTCCAATCGGCTACCGCTGATACCGTCTTGAAACCTGCGGTGCGCTCAGGTAGCAACGGTACCGTGGGAGTGATCCACGCGTCGATACCAAGCGAGCGGTCATAGATCATCACCTCCAATACCCTTTGCCGTGCGACCATCTGCACATACTCGTCAGCCGGAAGGGTAAACGCCGCCTGCAACCGCTGTTGGGCGACCGGGTCAAGCCTATCGGACTGCAGGCGCAGGCGTTCACGCCCTAAAAAAGCCAGGACGTCAGCGGGAACAAGGCGACTAAATACAGCGTCGATTTCGGCGGCCTCAGGAAGGTCGATATTTATGATGCTTGCACCAGCGGTGCGCAAGAGATTGAGAGCTCGATTGAAGCATTCAGCAACTTCGGGATCAAGCTCACTCATAAAGTGATGCCCTGGCAACGCGAATTTAAATGTAGCAACCGCTCTGACGGGAGCCAACGCGCGGTGAGCGAGTCCAGCTTCCACATAAGCGGCGTCACGAACGCTTCTGGTGAAGATGCCCACGCTGTCGAACAGCGGTGACATCGGAAAAATACCCTCGCGGGGCCAATGCGTCGTTGTAGCTTTGTAGCCAACCACGCCGCACAGAGCAGCGGGCTGGCGTACCGAACCCCCTGTGTCTGAGCCAACCGTAAAAGCGGCCAGTCCTGCGGTCATTGCCACGGCCGACCCATGACTTGAGCCGCCAGTCATGCGTGGCTCCTCCATGTCTGTGGGATTCCATGGGATTGGTGGGCTCATGTTGAAGCCGCCGAGCGCGAACTCGGTCGTACGCGTCTTTCCAATCAGCACACAACCGGCCCGATGCAGCATCTCCACGAAACTGCTTTGAGGTGGTACAAGGTCTTGGACGTCGATTCGCGAGCCCGCGGTCGTTGGCATGCCATCAATACTGAACAGATCTTTAACGGCTACTGGCAGCCCCATAAGCGGCCCCAAGTCAACTCCAGCTGCGCGCAATTGATCGATCGCTCGTGCAGACCTGAACATCCTCTCAGGGTCAAGGTGCGAAAAAGCCTGCAGTTTTGACTCCAGCAAATCGATTCGAGCCATTGCGGCATGAGCGAGGTCAACCGCCGTAGCAGTTCCGCTGCGCAAGGCGACGGTCAGCTTGGCTAGTGGCTGCGCATCAAGAGCCAGGGGAATCCGCGCTGAACTCAAATCGTAGTCCTTCTCAAGTTCTTAGCATCATTGGAATCACTCCATAGGCGACCAGGAACAGAATCCAGAAGCTCCCGGGTATAAGCATGCTTAGGATCAGCATATACATCAGCAACAGAGCCGAACTCAACTATTCGTCCATATCGCATCACCGCGACAGAATCGCAAACCTGACTAGCTACGCGCAGGTCGTGCGTGATGAATACAACCGTAAGTCCCAAGCGCGCGCGAATGTCGGCGAGCAGGGTCAGCACTTGTGCTTGCACTGACACGTCAAGGGCAGAAACTGGCTCATCCGCCACGAGAATTTCTGGCTCCAAAGCAAGTGCTCGCGCCAATCCAATGCGCTGACGCTGGCCGCCTGAGAAGTCATGCGGATAACGATCAGCTGCGCGCTGGTCAAGTCCCACTAGTTCCAGCAATTCCAAGGTGCGGGCCTGCGCGTTAGCCACGGTTACGCCGTGGACGATGGGCCCCTCCTGTATCAGTTGTCCGACGGTGCGGCGAGGGTTCAGAGAACCAAAGGGGTCTTGAAATACCATCTGGACACGCTTGCGTATCGGCCGCAACGCACGCTGATCTAGGCTAACAATGTCCTGGCCGTTGATCAGAATTTCCCCGCTGTCGGCGTCCAATAAACGGACGATGCAACGCGCAACTGTGGTCTTTCCTGAGCCCGACTCCCCAACAATGCCCACCGTCTCTCCCCTGCGGACATTAAAACTGACACCCGCCAAGGCGTCAACGCGACGCTCTGCGCCGCCAAACCAGCTGCTGCCGGTACGAAAACTCTTGTTCAGATCCTTGACGCCCACAACCACGGCCGCGGTGCTGAAATCACGCTTCGGACCCGGAGTGAGGCTCGGCACGGCCGCTAATAGGGTGCGCGTGTAATCGGTGCGTGGCCGACTCAGCACCTCGTCCGATGTGCCTTGCTCGACGATCCGGCCATGCTGCATCACCGCGATTCGATCTGCAACTTCGGCCACGACACCGAAATCGTGCGTCACAAAAATAACACCTATGCCCTGTTCGCGCTGGACTTCCCGGATTAGCGCGAGGATTTGCGCTTGCGTAGTCACATCCAGAGCCGTCGTGGGCTCGTCAGCAATCAAAATGTCCGGTTGCAAAGCCAGCGCCATTGCGATCATCGCTCGCTGCCGCTGCCCACCGGATAACTGGTGCGGATAAGCCGCGAGAATTTTTTCTGGATCTGGCAGGTAAACAGCTGCGAGCATTTCGAGCAAGCGTACTCGACGTGCCATTTTGTCAGCTGTCTGGTGCACTTCAAGCACCTCGTCAATCTGCGCACCAATGCGCAGCACCGGATTAAGTGCCGTCAGTGGCTCCTGAAAGATCATTGCGATGCGATTACCCCGCAGCGCGCGCAAGCGCTCGGGAGCTGCTTGCAGCAGATCCTCACCTTTGAAGAGAATGCTTCCCGCGCAGGGCATCACATGGCGCGAAGCGAACAGCCCAAGCACAGAACGTGACATCACAGATTTTCCAGAACCGGATTCGCCCACTACGCAAAGGATCTCGTTGCGCGAGAGGCTCAGACTTACGTCTTCCACGGCGTAACGCCGATCTGCATTGGCCGGCAGGCTGATGCTCAGGCCCTCTATTCGCAGCAGCGGTGGCACCGTCATAGCGAACGCAGACGCGGGTTGAGCGCGTCGTTCAGGCCGTCGCCGACGAGGTTGATCGCCATCACTGTCAACAGGATGGCCAGACCCGGTGCGGCGCAGATCCACCATGCCGTGCGCAAGACGGTGCGTCCCGAGCCGATGATGAAGCCCCAACTCATGGTGTTGGCGTCGGACAGCCCCAGGAAGGACAGGCCCGACTCGATGAGGATGGCGGTAGCCACCATCAGCGAGCCTGTGACAATAATCGACGACAATGTGTTGGGCAGGATATGCACGAGGATGATGCGCGTATGCCCCATGCCCAGGGACACGCAGGCCTGCACGAACTCGCGGTTGCGCATGGCCATGAACTCGCCGCGCACCAGGCGCGCCATCGGCGGCCACGAGACCACCGCGATGGCGAAGATCACGTTGCGGATCGAGGGCCCCAGCACGGCCACCAGCAGGATCGCGAACAGGAAAAAGGGAATGGTCTGGAACAGTTCGGTGAAGCGCATCAGTAGGCTGTCCAGGCGCCCGCCGAAGTAACCGGCCAGGCCGCCGATGGCAACGCCGAAGACGCAGGCGATGACGGTGGCAACCACGCCCACCAGCAAGGTGGTGCGGGCGCCGTGCAGCACGCCGGCAGCCAGATCGCGACCCAGCGAGTCGGTGCCCAGCGGGTGTGCGCCAGAGGGCGGCTGAAACGGCTTGCCGACCATGCCGAACGGATCACCCGGATAGACCGTGCCGGCAAGCGCCGCAGCCAGCAGCACACCCAGCAGCAGAACCAGGCCGGCCACGGCGGGACGGTGCCTGAAGAAACGCAACCAGCCGCCTTTCATGCAAGCACCTTGAACATCATCGCAACTCGATCCGCGGATCGAGGAGCGAGTAGGTCACGTCGACCACCAGGTTCACCACGACCACCAGGCAGGTGCAGATGAAGAAGATGCCCAGCAGCAGGTTCAGGTCGCGCGCGAACAGCGACTCGTAGGCCAGCAGTCCCAGTCCAGGCCAGGCAAAGACGGTCTCGACCACCACCGCCCCGCCCAGCAAGCCGCCCACCTGCACGCCAGCCATCGTGAGCACTGGCAAAACGGCATTGCGCATCACATGGCGGCGTGCGATCTGGCGCTCGGTCAAGCCCTTGGCGCGCGCCGTCACCACATAGTCCATGGAGAACTGCTCCAGCACCGAGGCGCGCATCAGCCTAGCGTACAAGGCCAGGTAAAACATGGTCAGCGTCAGCACCGGCAACACGAGGTGGTGCGCAATGTCGCGCAGCTTGGCGCTGCCCTCGTGGAAAGCCGCCACCTGCTGCATGCCGCTGGTCGGGAACCAGCCCAGCTTGATGGAGAAGACCACGATCAGCATCAACCCGGCCCAGAAGACAGGCGTGGCGTAGGCCAGCACCGTCAACATCGAGATCAGGTTGTCCTGCCAACGGTTGAGGTGGCGAGCGGCGAAGGCGCCGAGCAGCGTGCCCACCGCCACCGAGATCACCAGCACGCTGACCATCAACAGCAGTGTCGGGCCCAGGCGCGAGGCGATCAGATCGGTCACCGGCATGCCGTGGCGGAACGAGTAGCCCAGGTCAAGGCTGACTACCTGCTTCATGTATAGCAGCAACTGCACGCCAAGCGGCTGATCCAGTCCGAAGGACTTGCGCAGTTGCGCCATGAACTCCGGCGTGGCCGAACCAGCCTCGCCAGCCAGCACATCGGCAGCGTCACCAGGGGCCAGCTGCAGCAGCAGGAAGTTCAGCGCAACGATGACGAGCACCGTCGGAACCGCTTGGCCCAGCCGCCGCAAGGCGTAGGCCAGACTGCGTCGCCACAGCATGGGCTGAACGTCCTTGCGCCGGGCCTACTTGGCGAGCCAGACCTGATCCATCGACGAATACAAGCCCAGCGGGCTAAGCGGGAAGCTATTTACCTTCTTGTTGTAAACGGTCACGAAGTCCACCTCGTGCATGAAAACCAGGGGGCTGGCTTCGACCACGCGCTTTTGCAGCTCGTGGTACAGCGCGGCGCGCTTCTTCGGGTCGCTCTCGACGTTGGCCTTGTCCATCAGCTCGTCGGTCTCCTTGGAGCTCCAGCGCGAGTTGTTGACGAACACCGTGCCCGGCCTGATGGAGCCCGAGTGGTAGAGGCGATGCGCGCCGATGGCGGGGTCTGCCAAGGTCTGGATCCAGTTGCTGGTCAGCTGGAAGTCGTAGTTCGTGTAGACCCGGCGCAGCCAGGTCGGCACATCCTCGTAGCGCAAGGTGGCCTTGATGCCGATCTTGGCCAACTGCTGTTGCGTGTACTCGCCAAAACGGCGCCACTCTTCGCCGTAAGGCGTCAGGTCATGCACGATCTCGAACCGCACGCCATCGGGGCCGCGTTTCTTGCCGGCGTCGTCGAGCAGCTTGTTGGCCAGTTCCACGCCGTTGGGGACGTTGTAGTTCTTCACGTCCGCGGTGTACAGGCCATTGGCCTTGAAGTTGGAGCTGACCGGCCCCGTCGAAGGGCGTCCGAAGCCGAACCAGATGTTGTCCAGCACAAACTTGCGGTCCATGGCGTAGGCCACCGCCTGACGCACCTTCACATCGTCGAACGGCGGCTTGGTGGTATCGAAGTCCAGCTGCAGGATGGGCGCCTGCATCTCATAGCCCTTGGCCGTCGCCTCGACATGCGGCAAGGCCTGCAGCCGCTTCACGTCCACCGGGGGGATGGCATTGAAGCCGCCCATGTGCGCCTCTTGTGTTTAGATCGCCGCCGAGCGCGTGCCCGAGTCGGCGATGAAGCGAGCGACGATGCGGTCCAGATGCGGCAGGCCGGGCTTGCGGTAATCGGGGTTGCGGTCAAAGCGCATGAATTGGCCCTTCTGCCATTCCACGAACTTGAACGGGCCGGTTCCTACAGGCTGGTTGGCGTTGGGGTGGCGCGTGATGTCACCCGAGCCGAAGACATGCTTGGGCAACATTGGCGACTCGTACGACGACAGCGCCATCATCATGTAGGGCGCCGGCTCGCTCAAGCGAAAGACTGCCGTCAGAGCGTCGGGGGTGTCCACCGCCGTCACCGAGCGGAAGGTGTTGACGCCGCGCGGGTGGTGCTTCTTGAGTACGTCCATCACGGTGAATTGCACGTCGGCGCTACTGAATGGCTTGCCGTCATGAAACTTGACGCCGGGCAGCAGCTTGAACGTCACGGTCTTTCCGTCTGCACTGACGCTCCATGACTGGGCCAGGCTCGGCGCGGGCCTGAGTTGGAAGTCGTATTCCAGCAGCCCCTCGTACACTTTGGTGGACACTTGGCCGATCGGGCCAGCGGTGCTCTGATAAGCAGCCAGGGTGGGCGGCTCAGGCTGGACCAAGAGCACCAGCGTGCCGCCCTTTTGCGGGGCGCTCTGGGCGAATACGGGCTGGGCGATCGCCAGGATGAGGGCAGCGGCAATCGCCAGGCGACGGGGCAGAGAGTTCAGGTAGGTCATCGATATCCTCTTGGGTGAAGTGATTTGCGGTGAAAGTGGTTGATCTGGGCGGCAGCGATTCGGCGTCACTGAAGAACGGTGTGCAGGTTCACGCCGCGAGTGGAGCAAAGGTGGAGACATAGCCGAACAAACCTGCCGCCCCGCCAGTATGCACGAAGATCACGTCCTCATCAGGCGCAAAGCGCCCGCTGCGGACCATCTCCAGAAGGCCGGCAAGCCCTTTGCCGGTGTACACGGGATCGGCCAGGATGCCCTCGGTGCGGGCCAGCATCGTGACGGCCTCGACCATCGAACTTGTCGGGATGCCGTAGCCGTCGCCGATGAACCGGTCGTCGGCCACCACCCGGTCCCGCGGCAGAGGTTGATCGACCCCCAGCAGGCTCAGCACACGCTGCGCGAGGTCAAACACACGGGCTTCCTGGGCCTCTTTGGGCGCCCGCACGCCGATGCCTGTGACAGGCCAGTCCAGGCCCAAGGCGTGGACACCGGCAACCAGCCCTGCCTGTGTGCCGGCGCTTCCGGTAGCGTGCACCAGATGCGGCTTGCGCAGGTCCATGGCGGCGCATTGGCGCTGCAGTTCGAGCACGCAATCAACATAGCCCAGCGAGCCCAGCGCGTTGGAGCCGCCGCCCGTAATCACGTAGGGCTTGCGGCCCTGCACACGAAGCTTCTGGGCCAGCGACTCCAGCGCCGCATCCATGGCGGTGCCGCCGGGCACCCGATGCAGACGCACGCCGAACAGGTGGTCGAGCAGCACGTTGCCAGACTGGTGGTAGTGCGCAGGCGCGTCCTTCACGCGCTCCTCCAGGATGGCCTCGCAGGCCATCCCCAAGAACGCGGCCGCCGCTGCGGTCTGGCGCACATGGTTGGACTGCACAGCGCCCTGGGTCAGCAGGGTGTCGGCGCCCTGATGAACAGCCTCTCCGGCCAGGAATTCGAGCTTACGCGTCTTACTGCCGCCGGTGGCCAGGCCGGTGCAGTCGTCACGCTTGATGTACAGGCGGTCAGCGCCAAGTCGGCGCGCCAGGCCCTTCATGGGCTCGAGCGGCGTGGGCCAATGTCCGAGTCGGACTCGGGGGAAGTCTTGCAGATTCATAGGGACTCGGTTGGGCCGCATCGTTGGTTGACACAGCGAGACACAGTCTAGGGGCGTCAAGGCAGCACTGTCCAATGACTTTTTGGCGCACTCTATGCGCGGCGCTCATAGATCGGCTTTTAAAGCCGGCCTAGCTCCGTCATCCGGCCTACCTATGTCTTGGGTCAGGCGCCGCGCCGCAGCACGCGGCCGGGTCGCTCGTCGTTGCGCAGGCCGTGACTCACAACCGCCCGGCCATTCACCAGCACATGAACAAACCCGGCCGGGTGCGCTCTTGGCGCGGTGAATGTGGCGCGGTCGTTGACCTGGGCGGGATCAAAGGCGACAAGGTCGGCATAGGCGCCTTCACGCAGCAGGCCGCGGCCGTTCAACCCAAGTCGGGCCGCCGGACGGCCGCTGATGCGGTGCACCGCCTGGGGCAGCGTGAGGGCGCCGCGGTCGCGCGTATAGTGGCCAAGCAGCCGCGCCGTCCAGCCATAGCCGCTGAGCGACCCGATCATGCCCCGCAGAGGCCCGCGCGGCGAGACTGCAAGCGTGTCGGACATGACGCTGCACTGAGCGTGCTGCAAACACTAGCAGATGTCGGCGTCGTCGAAGTTGCGCGCTGTCCACATCATCTGGGGCATGGCCGGGCCCTCTGCACGCAACAGATCGAACATCACGTCATGCGGATCGGCGTTGCGCAGGCGGCCAAGCTGGGCGAAGTCCATCCCCACAAGCTCGGGGTGGGCGCTCGAACTCAGCAGGACGATGCGCTGCCAATGCTTGTCCGTGACCAGGCGCCAGATCGGGCGCGGATTGTGTTTCATTCGTTCGCGCTGGACCGGATCGGCCAGACGGGCCAGCGTTGCTGCCGTGCCTCCTTCGCGCGCCCAGGCAGGCAGCGCGGAGACGACGACCGTGTGCGCCCAGTCGTGCGGAATCACGTCAAAAGCCGCATCGACGCCATCGCGCCGCGCCTGCTCGATGGCCGCCAGCGCCTGCTCGATGGCGCCGCTCGGGGCCCCGTACTTGGGCTGTATGTGCGAAATCTGCAGGCGCGCACGGCTGCGCCGCGCGGCACGCAGCGCTTCCGCAAAGCCCTTTTCGCAATCGACATCGCGGTTACGCACGTGCGTGGCGTACAGGCCGCCCCAGCGCGCGGCCACTTCGGCCAGCGCGACGATCTCGTCTTCATCGGCTTCGCTGCCCGGCCAATACTCAAGGCCGGTAGAAAAACCGATGGCCCCCTCTTCAAAGGATGCCTCGGCAAGCCGCACCATGCCGGCGATGTCGCCAACGGCAGCCACCCGCCGCAGGGCGCCATGCCCGACAAAGGCCGCGACGTTCACGGCTGGCTGGGCTTGCTGCAGCCGTTCAAGGTAGTCGCCAAAGCTGCGCCAGTCCAGCGCGACGCCAACCTCGACATGTCCGATCAGATGGCTGGCATCGCCCAGCGCACCCATCGGCGCGGCGCTGAAGCCGCATTGACCGATGACCTCCGTGGTCACGCCCTGGCAGACTTGGCTGTCGGCGCGGCCATCGACCAGCAGCGTGAAGTCGGAATGGGTGTGAATGTCGATGAATCCCGGCGACACCGTCAGGCCCGTGGCGTCCAGGCGTTGCTGGGCAGGTGCCTCGCGCAGGTTGCCAACGGCGGCTATGCGGTCACCGCGAATGCCGACATCTGCCGTAAAGGAATCGGCGCCCGTGCCATCAATGATTTCGGCGCCGTGGATCAGAATGTCGAACATGCTTGGCCTGCCGTCGCCGGCGTCCGTAGGTGAAGAGTTGAGAACATGGCAAGGCGGCTCACTCCATGCCGAGCGCTCACTGAAATGCCATTGCCCAAGGGGCTGCGGTGCTGAGCCCCTTGGGGCGGGTCGGCGACGATCATGGCTCGCCCCATGCCGCCTCGTCAAGCGTGTCTGCGGACAGCCTTCGCACGCGCTCCCACAGCCCGTGCAAGGGCCCCTCCTGCAGCGCCTGTCCGGCAAACATCCGCACACGCAAGGGAACGTCCAGCGACGCCGGGCCGGCGCGCACCAGCCTCTTATGGTTCAGGTCATCGGTGACCACGCTGCCGGGCAGCCAAGCCACACCCAGCCCCTCAAGCGCCGCGGCCCGCAACGCTTCGACCAAGGCGCTCTCAAGCACGGAGTGCAAGGCCAGGGGTGGCTCGGCCGTGTCGATCGCGAGCTCGACCAGCCGACCCAACTGGGCGTCGGCGCTGTAGCTCAGCCAGGGCACGGCGGCGCCAGTGCCCGGCCGCAGGGCATGCATCGGGCGGCCATCCGCGCCAGCCCTGGACACGGGGGTCAAGACGTCGCGGGTCAACGTGAGGGAGGGGTAGCGTTCGGCACTGATTTGCAGCGGCAGCCCCAGATGCGTGTAGCACACCAGCAGGTCAACGCTGCCTTCTTCCAGATCGCGCACGCAATCGTGCAGGTTGTCAGCATGCACCTGCACCAGCAGGTCATCGGCGGCCAGCGGCAGCCTGGCCAACCAGCGCGCCAAAAAGCCGCTGGCCAGCGAATGCTGGATCGCGATGCGCAACAGGCGGCGGTCGGCTCGCGCCGCCTGGCGCAGCTCTTGCCGGGTGTTCAGCAATGACGCGGTGGCCTCGCGCGCCGCCGCCTGGAACCGCCGCCCTGCGGCTGTGAGTCGCGTGGGATAGGACGAGCGGTCGATCAGCGCCACCCCCACCCACTGCTCCAGAGCCTTGATGCGGCGGCTGATGGCCGACTGCGTAATGTGGCGTTCCGCCGCGGACAGCGAAAAGCTGCCGGTGCGGGCCACGCTCAGAAAATCCTCAAGCCACCTGGCTTCCATTCACGGTCCTTCCTCGCGGCGCCTGCCCAGAGAGAGGCAGCACTCAGGTGCTGTCCGCAGTTGCCGCAACACCGCCGAGCGCGCCAATGCGGGTTCCTTGTCGTTCAACGTAGCGTCTCCACGTCTTGCCGACTATTTCACTCATGTTTTACCTCCGTTAAGTAAGCGAAACTTGTGGACAAATTGGAACCGTAGAAACATGCCGTAAAGTGAATCCCATAAGCTAAACAGTTTAAAGGTTTGTTTAAGCTGTACTCTGGTTGATGCTATTTGATGACGTTGCCCCGGTTTTCTGGTTTTGAGACTTTAATTTTAAATGGCTGGTCGGCAAGCGCAAGCGCGTCGAGCCGTAGGCTCTAAATCGGGGAGCGGTGGGCAACTGGGTTCTGTCGCAATAGTGGAGTCTGGCCAAAAAGAGTTGCGTCGGTGACCTGGTGATCATGCGGCAAGGCTGTAGAACTGGTTGGCTGCCGACATGGTGTGGCCGCCGGGACACTTCATCTGCCCGTATGGTCAAAAAATTCATCCGAGCCAATTCCCAAAAAAACCGGCGTTTTGACTGCCCTGCCAACCCGGCCGGTCTGCGCCAGCCGAGCGACGATATGCCGCCGCATTACTGAGGGCCTGCACACCGGCCAGCCGCCGTTTTGCCGGCGCAAGACCTGGGCTATGCCTTCCCGCAGCGCCGTCTGTTCCACCAGCTGTCGCTCGAACTGCCGATGGGCCACTGTGCTGGACTTGCCCGACTGATCGGCCGGCAAGCGGCCGATGCTGGCGATGCCCGTACGCCACCCGGCGTATTTCCCGATTGACCGGGCCTCTCTACAGCCAAACCATCGTCGCTTCGAGGGCTTGCCAAGTTGTCAACCCAGACGCGACGACCTGGTTTTTCAACTCCTGGAGAAGCACACTATGCAACGTCGTTTTACCCTCAAGGCGCTTACCGCTGCCGTCGCGCTGTCAAGCCTTTCGGCCCTGCCAGCATTTGCTGCCGACACCATCAAGGTCGGCATTCTGCA
>SXGT01831414.1_pt1 | contig 15559 bp, 15 predicted proteins | sample 3176221 | NCBI WGS metagenome assembly SXGT01 (sample SAMN11356862, study PRJNA531348) | freshwater metagenome | isolation source: freshwater sample F1-120 | place: China: Fuxian Lake, Yuxi | collected 2017-12-25
GCGAAAATCCCACGGAGGCTCACCCCATGAGCAGTACATCAATGCGTACACACCTTTGTGGAGAGTTGCGGAATGCTGATATCGGCAAGACTGTCACGGTTTGCGGTTGGGTGGGTCGTCGGCGTGAGCATGGCGAGCGTTTGGCATTTCTGGATATTCGCGACCACTCGGGCATCATTCAGTGTGTCGTTGACAATGACGTAGACGTGCGAAGTGAATATGTCGTGCAGATAAAGGGAACAATCCGGGCCAGACCAGAAGGAACAGTAAATGGCACTATCCCAACTGGTGAAGTTGAGATCGGGGACTGTGTCGTGGTCGTGCTCAATAATGCCGAGCCTCCTCCATTTGCAATTGACGCCCGCACCGACGATGTTGACGAATTGACTCGTCTTAAATTTCGATATTTAGATATACGCAGGGAGCGTCTGCAAAAGAATCTGCGATTGCGGGCAGAGATTAACTCTGCCATCAGAACTGCAATGGAAATCCAGGGATTTGTTGAAGTAGAGACTCCGATGTTGATGCCGTCAACACCAGAGGGGGCGAGAGAATTCTTGGTCCCCTCGCGGAAAGAACCGGGCTCATTTTATGCCCTCCCACAATCTCCTCAACTGTGGAAACAATTATTGATGCTGGCTGGCGTTGATAGGTACTACCAGATTGCGCGTTGCTTGCGTGACGAAGACTTACGCGCCGATCGGCAGTACGAGTTTATGCAACTAGATGCCGAGATGTCTTTTGTGAATCAAGATGACGTGCTAACAGCGATCGGAGCGGCAGTTACTGCGGCTGCCACGGTGGCAACTGGCTCGGCGCCACCTGAAATAGAGCGAATGACTTGGCGAGATGCGATGGAGAATTACGGCGTCGACAAGCCTGACCTGCGATTTGAAATGAAGTTGATTGACGTTACGTCAATTTTTTCCTCGACTGAATTCAAAGCTTTTGCTGGAGCAGCCTCAATAAAGGCAATCTGTGTTGACTCAGTCACCTATCCAGATGCCGCCGCATCTGGACGAAATAAGTTGGATGCATTTACTGATCGTGCCAAAAAAATCGGAGCCAAGGGTCTGGTTTGGATAAAAGTCGGTACTGATTCAGCACTTGACTCTCCTGTGGCAAAGTTTTTGTCAGACCAAGAAAAAGTGGAGTTGTTGCAAACAACAGGCGCGACCCAAGGTGATTTGATTTTGATCGTTGCAGATGAATGGTCAACGACATGCGAAGTTCTAGGTCAATTACGAAACGACATCGGACGTCCACCTGTACATGTAGGCCCTTATCGGTATGTGTGGGTGGTGGATTTTCCACTATTTGTCGGGGTTGATCCCGTTACTGGAGCACCCCGACCTGGACATCATCCGTTTTGCCATCCTCACCCGGAGGACATTCACCTCATGGAGACAGATCCACTCAAGGTTCGAGCGCTGGCCTACGATCTTGTGTTGAACGGCTGGGAACTCGGGAGTGGCTCGATTCGAATTCATGAACCAGAACTACAGCGCAGGGTTTTTAACTTGCTTGGAATATCAGACGAAGAAGCTGATAAAAAATTTGGGTTTTTTCTGCAACCATTCAAATATGGAGCTCCTCCCCATGGTGGGTTTGCTTTCGGCATTGATCGCCTCACCGCCGTGCTGGCAGGAGAAGAAAATATTCGAGAGGTGATTGCATTTCCTAAGACTCAAAGTGGCACCGACCCGATGACTAATGCGCCGACGGTGGTTGACGCCAAACACTTAACGGAACTTGGTCTGCGCGTCCTTCCTCCTCCAGCATCGGCGTAGGTCGCAGCGCTTCTTGCGACTGAGGGCATGGCATTGGGCAGGTTTCCTCCAGTGCTTCCCGGCCAAGCAACAGCAATATTTAGATTATTCGGTTGCCGATGTGAGCGATTACCGCAAGAATGACCTTGTTAAGTAATGACAGCCCCAGAAAGTGAAGTTTGTTGTGAAAAAGTTGTTTTGGTTTGCGCTCGGTGCTTTGTGCGGCGTGTTTGGATACGAAAGGACGAAGCGCTCCGTTGCAGAATTTACAGAACGCCTCACGCCGGCGAATATGGCAAGCAATCTGATGGAGCAGGTGCTTAAAATTGTCGGGCGACTTGGTAAAGCCCTTCGCGCCGCTACTGATGTCTTGCTAGGCGATGACACTCCCTAGTCAACTTGGGCTCAGGCAATAGTATTTAGGTTGTATGGCAGAGGCAAAAAACACCCCTTCATCTCTGCGCTCGGCCAACGACCTGCGCTCTATTTTCACATCATTTTTTGCATCGCGAAATCACACTATTGTCCCATCGGCGAGTCTGATTCCTCATGACCCGACATTGTTGTTTACCGTCGCCGGAATGGTTCCGTTCAAGCCTTTTTTTGTGGGTGATGAAGTGGCGCCTTATCAGCGGGCTGTCAGTGTTCAAAAATGTGCTCGCGCAGGTGGCAAGCACAATGACCTCGACGAGGTGGGAAGAACTACGCGACATCTCGTTTTTTTTGAAATGCTCGGCAACTTTAGTTTCGGGGATTATTTCAAACAAGATGCAATCCCGTGGTCATGGGAATTGGCAACAGAGGTCTTCGGATTTGATGGTGATCGTCTCTGGATAACGGTTCATGAGAGCGACGATGAGGCTGAGCAAATTTGGCACGATGTTGTGGGCGTGCCGATGAATCGCATTCAACGCCTCGGCGATAAGGATAACTTTTGGCAAGCAGGGGAAACGGGTCCCTGTGGACCGTGTTCAGAAATACATATTGATCGGGGACCAGCATTCGGTCCAGAAGGTGGCCCACTCAATGATCCGGCAGGAGATAGGTTTCTTGAGTTTTGGAACCTTGTATTCATGCAGTACAACCAAGCTTCTGACGGATCGCGAACTGCTCTTCCAAAACCCAGTATCGACACTGGAGCTGGTCTTGAAAGAATATTGGCGCTGACTCAAAATGTTGGTTCCGTCTGGGAAACCGACGTACTTTATCCATTGATTGAACAAGCTTCCTTGGCAACAGGAGCGTCGTATCAAGTTGGCGACTATGGGGACCGTGCCAGTTTCAGTTTGCGGGTGCTTGCCGAACATGCAAGATCAGCAACGATGTTGGTAAATGATGGCGTGTTCCCGTCAAACGAAAATCGGGGGTATGTTTTGCGGCGTATTCTGCGCCGTGCCATCCGACATGCATACCTGTTGGGAACTGAAAAGCTTGTGATGCCCGGTTTGGCGCAAACCGCTATTGGCATCATGGGCAATGCATACCCTAATTTGCATCACAACGCAGATTTTATTTTGGGAGTCATCACTAAAGAAGAGGAACGTTTTCGCCACACCCTAAAAAATGGTCTGGGCATCCTTGAGTCTGATCTAGCGAGCGGTCAGAAAGTGTTATCTGGCAAATCCACTTTTTTGCTCCACGATACGTACGGATTCCCACTCGAACTAACCCAAGAAATCGCCCAAGAGCGTGGAGTGGAGCTGGACATCGCCGGTTTTGAAAAAGAAATGGCGGGCCAACGCCAACGAGCCAAAGACGCGCATAAGACGGGCAGATCTGACGTCGATCGTGTGAGTGACTACCGCGAGATAATTGAGCAAACTGGCACCACTGAGTTTGTTGGTTACACGCATGACGACGCCGAGGCGACGGTCGTTGCGGTCATCGAGGGTGATGATGGTGTGCTTGAGATCTTTCTAGATCGAACACCTTTTTATGCCGAAAGCGGTGGTCAGGTCGGTGACATTGGGCAGATCAAATCCGCCGACGCACTTGTGCGCATTGTTGACACAACGTTTGCACTTCCTGGATTACGACGACATATTGCGGTTCGGGAAAATGGGATGGTTGAAGTCGGACAATCAGTAACTGCGTCCATTGATGTTGATGCTCGCTTGGCTACTCGCCGTAATCACACTGCAACCCATATTTTACACTGGGCACTAAGAGAGGTATTGGGCGACCATGTCAAACAGGCAGGATCAATGGTCTCTCCAGACAGACTTAGATTTGACTTCAGTCACTATGACGCTCTTTCAAATGATGAGATACGCCAGATTGAGGTTTTGGCAAATCAAGAAGTGCTTTTAAATACAAGCGTAAGCGCGATTGAGACAAACAAGGAAGAAGCATTAGCTGCGGGAGCGATTGCTTTTTTTGGCGATAAATACGGCGATCTTGTGCGGGTTTTGCGGGCCGGTTCGTCAACTGAACTATGCGGTGGCACTCATGTGAGAGCAACAGGTGACATCGGCGCAATCAAGGTTGTCTCCGAGGGCTCAATCGGATCAAATCTGCGTCGCATTGAGGCAGTAACGGGACAACAGACGATCGCCTATGTGCAGCGTGCAGACACAATGGCAGATCAAGTTGCTGAACTTGTCGGGGGGCGCCGGGAAGACATAACAGCCGGAGTTGAGCGTCGATTAGACGAGATGAAATCAATCCAGGATGAATTGAAATCTTTGCGCTCCAAACTTAATGCGTCAAAGGCGATTGAGTTTGCAAACAAAGCCGTTGACGGTGTAGTCGTTTGCCGCGTTGACGGCATATCGGCATCTGATTTGCGGGAACTTGGCGTTGCAATTCGGCAGCAGCCCAACGTTTTGGTGGTTGTTCTGGGCGGAATAGCAGATACCGGGGGCGTATCTCTCGTGGCAGCGATTGGAGCGGGCATAAAAATGACGGCACAAGAGATCATCAAGGATGCGGCGAAGAAAGTTGGCGGAGGTGGCGGCGGCAAGGGCGATGTTGCGACGGCAGGTGGTAAAAACATTGAAGCAATTGATCAAGCCCTCGAGATAGCACGACAAAATGCAATGTCTGCAGTCGGTGCTCGCTAAAGCAGATGCGTGTTTTGGGTCTGGACCTAGGAACAAAGCGCATTGGGATTGCGGTGAGTGACCGCAGCGGAACGATAGCGACACCATTTTTGGTATTGCAGCGAAAAAAAACAAGAGATCAAGACCATGCCGAAATCCTGCGTTTAGTTTTAGAAGAAGAAGCGGAAGCCATCGTCGTTGGAATGCCCTACACGCTGCGCGGTGAAATGGGTGCAACGGCAAAATCTGCAGAGGCAGAGTGCAGTCAACTTATGAAAGTCGTTGGTGTTCCTGTCTATTTCCACGACGAACGCTTCACCACAACTACTGCAGATAATGCTTTGATGGAGGCTCGTATGAAAGCCGATGCAAGGAGACGCGTAGTTGACAAAGTTGCAGCGGCGGTGATGCTGCAGTCGTGGCTTGATGCCCGTAAAAATCGAGGGATGCCATGAGTGATTCAATTGGAGACCCGCTGTTAGATAGAGAAAAAAATGTTTTGGGGAGTCCCCATGACCTAGCCGCTGATTGGGAGAAGGATCCGTGGGACGAAGAACGAGTCGTTTTTGTTGAAGATGTTGAGGAATCAACCCCTGAGGTTCCCAAGAGCGTCCGATTGGTGGTGCGTACAATTCTGTTGGTTTGTCTTGTCGTTGTTCTCGTTGTAGGTGTCGCGGGTTTGTGGTTCGTACGCCAAATTAATCCCGGAGGTGTGGTAGGTACGCCAACAAATTTCACAATAAATGAGGGTGACACATTGACGAACGTCTCTGATCGATTGGAAAAGGATGGAATTATTGTCAATGCAACGCTATTTCGCTGGTATGTAGCGCGTAAAGGCGGAATCTCCCTGCAGCCCGGGTACTACCTCTTGCGGCCCCGCGATACAGCCGGCAACATCAGCCGTGCGCTCAACACTTCTCCCGCACAGACGTTTATAAAAGTCACTTTTCCAGAGGGATTCACTGTGGCCCAGATGGCAGATCGCCTCGGAACAGAGGTCTCATATCTGTCAACAGAAGATTTCAAATTGGCAATCACAGACGGCACGATTCGTTCTGAATTTCAACCCGAGGGGGTTTGGAATCTCGAGGGTTTATTGTTTCCAGACACCTATCAAGTTTCTGGTGACGACAACGAAACACGTGTGGTTAAGAGAATGGTTCAACTAATGGAGCGAGTTGGTCGTCAAGAAAAAATAAATGAGTCCGAGGCACGTGTCGGCTACTCGGCCTACGAGGTTTTGACTGTTGCATCAATGATTGAGCGTGAAGCAAAAGTGCCACAAGATAGGGCCAAAATTGCGCGCGTGATTTATAACCGTCTCGCCCTGGGAATGCCGTTGGGGATTGATGCCACATTGCTATACGGCGCACAGCCCGAGGCAAACTTTGGGGACCTAAAAGCAAATGACGGGCCATACAACACCTACACCCGTAAAGGTCTTCCTCCGACACCCATTGCCAACCCAGGAAGGGCCTCCATCGCAGCAGCCCTTGCCCCAGCGCCAGACCCCCCGCTCAGCGATCCAATATGTCAGGGTGCTCCTCGGGGTTCGAAGTGTCAGTATTTGTACTATGTACTTGCTGATACTCAAGGTCGTCATGTTTTTGCCGCAACGTATGAGCAGCATCTCATCAATGTCGAGATTGCCCGCGTTGCGGGATTGCTGAAATGAGTGTCGCCCAAAGACCGGTTGCTGCTGTAATTGGTACGCCTATCAAACAAAGTTTGTCACCTTCAATTTTTAATGCTGCGTTTGCCAACGCTGGTCATGACTGGCTGTATTTGAGTATTGAATCTGATCTTGAATTGGCTCACCAGACGGTTGCCGACGCAATTTCCAAAGGCTTCATCGGATTATCGGTCACCATGCCCCTAAAAGAAGCAGTCATCAAAACTCTTGATGAGATAGACCATGTTGCGAGCACATTGCGCGCCGTCAATTCAATACGCATTGCCCATGGACGCACGTTTGGATTCAACACGGATGGGGATGGTTGCTGTGATGCGTTGGTCGCTCGTGGTGATGCCACGATTGAGGGGGCATCAGCCGTCGTCTTGGGAGCGGGTGGAACCGCACGATCAGTTGCGCTGGCGCTGGCGCGTAGGGGTGCAACTGTAAAGATGACCAATCGCACTCCCGCAAATGTGCAACGAGCAGTGGAACTCGTGCGATCGCATCCAGAGGCGGCAACTTTTGATGTTGGCGTTGGAGATGAGCAAGCTCTGGAGTTGGCATCCATAGTCGTGAACTGCACCTCGGTTGGAATGGCTACTACTGGTATCTCACCGATTAACTCACAAAGTATTCGAAAAGATGCAGTCGTATTGGATGCGGTATACCAACCACTGCAAACGGAGTTATTGAGATCAGCCCAAGCACGCGGTTGCACGGTAATTGACGGATTGTGGATGTTGATTTACCAAGCAGTGCGTCAACATGAGGCATGGTGCGGAACCGCACCCGATGTGTCGGTCATGAGAACTGCTGCGGAACAAGAACTAAGTCGGAGAGAGCGGTAGCCTAGGCATGGTGTTGCGCTTCTTGACCGCTGGAGAATCCCATGGACGGGCCCTGACTGTAATTGTGGAAGGGTTGCCTGCTGGCATGCCAGTGTTGGCTTCTGATATCGAGGCAGAAATGGCGCGTCGGCGCCTGGGCTACGGAAGAGGTCCTCGCCAGCGCTTTGAAGAAGATGTAATCACTTTGGTCGGCGGAATTCGCCACGGAAGGACATTGGGTTCTCCAGTTTCGATTGAAATCCAAAATTCTGAATGGTTTCGTAGCGACAAGTGGCATACCGAGATGTCTCCAGAACCTGGTGCCACCCAAACACCCCTCACTCAGCCGCGTCCTGGTCATGCTGATTTAACCGGGATGCAGAAATACGGCTTCACAGACGCGCGCGATGTGCTTGAACGTGCAAGTGCGCGGGAAACTGCGGCGCGGGTGGCTGCAGGTGCACTGGCAAAACTTCTGTTGTCTCATCTTGGTGTATCGGTGTTTAGTCATGTCATTCAGATTGGTGCGGTGCGGGCAACGGGGACCTCGGTTCCACGCCCCGAAGACTTGTCAGCAATAGATGCGTCTGAAGTGCGATGTTTTTATACGGATGCTGAGGCTCAAATGATTACCCACATTGAAGATGCCGCTCGAGATGGGGACAGCCTCGGGGGCATAGTGGAAGTGTTGGCATACGGAGTCCCGATTGGTCTTGGCAGTTATGTGCATTGGGACCGCAAAATTGATGCATTATTGGCCCAGTCAGTGATGAGCATTCAAGCCGTCAAAGGCGTTGAAATCGGTGATGGCTTTGAAGTCGCTGGACTGCGCGGAAGTCTGGCTCATGACGCCATTACATGGGACTCGACGGACCGCACCTACCACCGCCAGACTATGAAAGCAGGCGGCACAGAAGGGGGCATGACCACGGGTGAACCTCTCGTCGTTCGCGCTGCAATGAAACCACTTGCCACTCTGAATCGACCAACTCTCAAAACAGTTGACACGATGACAAAACAGGAGACCGTGAGTTTCAAAGAGCGCACCGATGTCACGGCGGTTCCAGCAATGGGTGTAATCGCTGAAACGATGGTGGCCCTTGTGTTGGCTTCTGAGGCACAGCGCAAGTTTGGCGGGGACTCACTTGGGGAATTCGTGCGCAATGCCCGTGCATTCTCTGACAATCTGTCGCTATGAATCAGGCCCTATCAACCCATCTCGTGTTGATTGGTCTCATGGGAAGCGGAAAAACGACAATTGGTCGCCGTGTCGCTACTGAGACAAGTAGAAAGTTTTACGATACGGACGAAATGGTGGAAGAGGATTGCGGACTCAAAGTGCGCCAAATATTTTCGCAGTGGGGCGAACCAGAATTTCGGCGTCTTGAACACGTAGCTCTACTAACAGCACTAGCCAAAAAAGAGCCGGGAGTTATCGCGGCGGCCGGGGGTGTCGTTGTGTCAGAGCTCAATCGACAGGTCCTAAAGAGTGCGCGTGATGAGGGTCGAGTGCGCATCGTCTGGCTCAAAGCCGACACATCGGTGCTTCTTTGGCGGGTGCAAAATGGAGTCCATCGACCCTTGCTTGACGGAGATCCCGAAGTTGCCATGAAAGCCATGCATGACCAGCGTTCGCAGTGGTATGAGAGCCTGGCTTCAGCCGTTATTTCGACCGACAAGCAGTCGGCATTACAAGTTGTGTCTGCCGTTGTGTCTGTCATGAACGAAGGGATCTCTCATGTCTGAGATAAAGACGGTTCAAGTCGACCTTGCAGACCGCTCGTATCCTGTTTTTGTCGGCAGAGGTGCTCGTCATGAGTTGGCAAGACTAATCAACCCCCAGGTCCGCCGTGTCGCACTGGTAAGTCAGCAAGATGTTCCTGCAGCGCTGATGCCAATTCTCAGTGGGCTTGAATCGCACGTATTTATGATCGGGAACGGAGAGTCTCACAAGACCCTCGATACGGTGCAGCAACTTTGCCGCTCGTTTTCTGATGCCGGAATTACTCGCTCTGATCTTGTAATCGGAGTTGGCGGGGGACTTGTGACTGATGTGGCTGGATTCACTGCTGCCGTCTACCACCGCGGTCTTGAAGTGATGCATGTCGCCACCACTTTGCTTGGAATGATTGATGCTGCAATCGGGGGTAAAACAGGAGTCAATATTCCTGAGGGCAAAAATCTTATTGGTTCGTATTGGCAGCCCCAAGCAGTCGCTTGCGACATGGATGCCTTGCTCACACTGGGCACTCAAGATATGCAATGCGGTTACGGCGAAATGGCCAAGTATCACTTCATTTCTCGACAGGATCTTTCTGTGTTACCACTCGCCGAGAGAATCGCGCGCTGTGTTGAAATAAAGGCTGACATTGTTGCAAGTGATGAGCGAGAGTCAGGACAAAGGGCACTTTTGAACTATGGCCACACGTTGGCTCATGCACTTGAAATCGCCAGTGAGCTGACCATGCCCCATGGAGTTGCCGTGTCGGTGGGCATTTTGTATGCGGCACATCTTTCTCAGGTGATGGGAAGAATTACTACGGACCGAGTGCAAGAGCACTATGACATTGTGCACGGGATTTACAACCTCCAAACAAGACTGCCCGCGGGGCTCGACTCGGCGACTGCCATAAATTTGATGCGTCGAGACAAAAAAGCCCTGTCTTCGTTGACGTTTGTGCTGGATTCGACCGATGGCTTACAGATAGTCGAGGGAATCAAAGAACAAGACCTTGAAAAAGCCTTTGAGTTACTGCGAAGCCGCCAGGTCTAGGGGTTCGGGCAATATCGCCGTGTTGTTGTGTCGGGCTCGTACTACGGTGGGGATGTGAGTGAAATAAGAAAAGTATTGATGATTCACGGGCCGAACCTTAATTTGCTGGGCCAACGTGAACCTGAGGTCTACGGAAGTGCAACTCTCGCTGATCACACTAAAACAACCAAAGACGCTCTTGCAAAGCATGGTGCGTCACTGCAAACTATGCAATCAAACTCAGAAGCCCAAATTGTTGATGCGGTTCATCAAGCCCGTGGAGTTGTCGACGCGATCATCATAAATGCGGGTGCTTTTACTCATTACAGTTGGGCAATCCATGATGCCCTCAAGTCTTTTGCGGGTCCGATAATCGAAGTGCATCTTTCGAATCCTGCAGCACGAGAAAAATTCAGGCATACAAGCGTCATTGCGCCGGTCGCACTTGGAACCATCGCCGGTTTTGGTGGACTCGGGTATGAGCTTGCAGTGCAAGCGCTCTTTTGCCATCGTCAGTAAGGTTTTTGTGGCCAATTTAAAAAAGTTTGCTCCAATTGATGTTCGTGATCGCGTATTGCGAACGAGTCAAGCATTGGTGTCTCAAAATCTGCGTTGGACATTGCTTCACAATCTGACAAACATTCAGTGGCTTACCGGATTCAACGGAAGCGCAGGCGTGGTGTTGATGGATTCCACAAGTGGGGCACTTCACCTCTTTACGGATGGTCGCTATGTAGAACAAGCCCTGCAGCAAACAAAAGATGCCAAAGCCGCGGTGCAGGTGCATCATGTTGCAACGATTGCCGAGCGATGTGGACTAATCGCAACCCTCGTAGGTGGGGCAACAGTTTTTGTTAGTTCAGCAGATGTCACTGTGGCGCAATTTGAAACTATTCAAGAGCACTTTCTGGTTGAAACAACCCAACAACATCTAGTCTTTGCAGAATTACGTCGCATAAAAGATAAACCCGAGATGGAGCGCATAAATAATGCGGCAGCGATTGCAGATGAAGCCCTCCAAAGGGTGGTGTCTGCGGGGCTTTGTGGCTTGACAGAGAAACAAATTCGAAATGAGATCGATAGAAACATGCAAGACCTTGGAGCTGATGGTGTTTCGTTCGACACAATCGTGGCCACAGGAACAAACGCCGCGCTGCCACATCACCGGCCTGACTCCACAGTGGTCATGCCTGGACACTTGGTAGTCATTGATATGGGAGCACTAGTTGAGGGCTATCACTCTGATATGACACGAACAATTAAAGTAGGGGAACCAAGTCCTGAGGATTTAGTTGTATTTGATGTGGTTCGTAAATCGCAGTCTGCGGGTGTTGATGCTGTTGCCCCAGGGGTCAGCGCACTTGACATTGATTCGGCATGCCGCTCGATTATCAACGAGGCTGGCTTTGGTCAGTATTTCACTCACGGCACAGGGCACGGAGTTGGGTTGCTGATTCATGAAGAACCGTTCCTCAATAACAGGTCCCAGCAAGTCTTATTGGCCGGGGAAGTAGTGACTGTGGAGCCTGGGGTCTATCGTGGAGGGGTCAGTGGTGTTCGGATCGAAGATCTAGTGGAAGTCACTAGTAACGGATGTCGCGTAGTTAGCCAGACTCCCAAGGATTTGTCATGCCCGCCATTTCAACGAACGATCTCAAAAATGGCATAAGCCTGTTGCTCGATAACGGTCTTTTCACGGTAATTGAGTTTCAGCACGTAAAGCCCGGCAAAGGTGGTGCATTCGTGCGCACCAAATTGCGGAATCTTCGAAACGGAAATGTAATCGAGAAAACGTTCAATGCCGGTATTCGGGTCGAACAAGCAATTCTTGACAAGCGAGATATGCAGTTCTTGTACAAAGACGGAGACGACTTTGTATTTATGGACACGGAGACCTACGACCAGTTGACTGTTGCGCCTATTGCGCTTGGAGACGCCGCTGATTATCTTATTGAGTCTGCAACGGCTGTGATTGCAATTTTCAATGAAGAGATTGTAAGCGTCGAAATTCCCGCATCAGCCGAACTAACAATTACTGATACTGAACCAGGCTTACAGGGTGATCGGGTTTCTGGGGCTCGAAAGCCGGCCACTTTGCAAACTGGAAAAGTGATTCAAGTTCCATTGTTTGTCGTCATCGGTGACAGGGTCAAGGTAGACACACGCTCCGGTGAATACATCACGCGGGTCTGATGTCAGTTCCAGAGTCGTTCGAGCCACCAAAGCGTAGTGATGATCGGTCGGATGCCCGAGAACAAGCACTTATTGCTTTGTATGAGTCAGAACAGCGGGGAATTTCTCTCGTTGAAACGATGCAGGACCGACCCAAATCAACGGAGGATCTTGCGCGTTTCATTGTTATGGGAGTTGCGGAGAATGCCAAGGACATAGACGCCTTGATTACGACGCACTCCAAAGGCTGGGCACTTGATCGAATGCCGGCATTAGATCGCGCCATTTTGCGGATGGGGGTTTTTGAACTTCTTCGCAGAACAGATACGCCGATTGCTGTTGTAATTGATGAAGCAGTCGAGCTTGCAAAACGTTTTTCAACAGACGACTCCGGGCGTTTTGTGAATGGCGTGCTTGCAGCAGTTGCCAGGGCATCGCGACCTGCTGATTAACAATTGCCTAAAATGACGAGGTGCAAGTCGTGTCGTTGTTGTCAAAAATTTTGAAGCCGTCACGACGGGGTTTGTCAATAGCAGCGATTTTGTCGGTCGTCGCATTTTATGCCTGGTGGTTTTCAGTAGTCACAATTGACACGCATCGTGGTCTTGGCACCTCGGCCTATGACATAGGCCTATACGACCAGGGCATCTGGCTTCTTTCGAGATTCAAGGCCCCTTTTGTCACGCTGATGGGGCGAAACATGTTTGGAGATCATGCTTCGCTGATACTGCTTTTCTTTGTGCCCCTGTATTGGTTGTTTCCCGGCTCGGAGACACTTTTGGTCGTGCAGTCAATGGCAATCGCCTTAGGAGCCATTCCTTTGTATCTGTATGCGAGGAAGCGTCTTGAAAGTGACTGGCTGGCGGTTATTGCTGGAATGTGTTTATTGCTCCACCCAGCAGTAGGACTGAGCAATCTTGAAAACTTCCATCCTGATTCAATGCTTGGATTATTTGTGCCTCTCGCACTTTACGCAGCACTCGAAAGAAAGTGGCGACTGTACCTTGTGGCGGTAATTTTGTGCGCATTAGTCAAGGAAGACGTTGTACTTGTTCTTGTGCCATTGGGGATTTGGGTGGCAGTAAAGCGCGACAGGCGAATTGGTTATGGAACAATCTTCATCAGTTTGCTCGCAACTTTGGCGGGCATGTTCGTGCTGATGCGGAGTTTGATCGGTGTGCCAACTCGCAATGGTTGGCGCATTCCTTTCGGGGGAGTCGGTGGGTTTATCAAAAAGTCAGTGACGAGCCCATCAAGTGTTCTGGAATACCTCACAAGCGAGGGTCGACTTTTTTATCTGTGGCAAATGGTTTCCCCCGTGGGTGCAATATTTTTGTTGATGCCCGACCTTGCTCTTGTCAGCGGCTTGGTACTGCTCGGCAATATTGTCAGCACGTTTTGGTATCAATTTCATTTGGGTTACCACTATTCTCTCGTTGCGGTGCCCGCTCTCGTTTTTGGATCCATTTACGCCATCGGTCGTGTGTCAAAAAAAGGCAGAATAATTCTGTGTAGCGCAATGTTGATCTGCAGCGTGACGACTTCAGTGTTGTGGGGGTCATTTGGTTTCTCGCGACAGCCCGGATACCACTGGCCTGCCTCTCATCCAATGGCAGTTGCTGCTCGCGACATCAGCAAAGATGTCCCGCGTAATGCGGTGATCTCGGTGTATCACAGTCTTGCTCCGCATCTTGCCCATCGAGAAAAGATTTACATGTTTCCAAATCCTTTTCGGGTGTTGTTATACGGAACCGATGTTGCCATCGAGGGATCTCGACTTCCCGAATCAGCCCTCGTTGAATATGTCTTATTGCCAGTCCAGAGGGATGAGCAAATGACCAAAGATTGGCAGGCATTTAGTGCAGAATATGAGTTGTCCCGTGCCAACTATGGCTTTGAGTTGTATCGGCGAATCAGCGGTCCGGCTCCTAGCGACTGAGAAAGGCTGTGCCAAAAAAATCTGTTCGGGCCTCTTGTAATGTCGGTCGCGGTGCTGTAATCTGTTATCAACCGTGAAGTGAGTCCTGTGAGACTCAGACGGAAGGAAAATTACATGACGGCAGTCAAATCGAATTCGCTACGCCCCGCGTTAGGGGCGTTTTTGCTGTCTGGGTTCAATTACAGGTGGCAGTCCTGATGACTTCGGCTGGCTCATTTGATGGCGCAGTGGTGCTGACTGGTCAAGACATTAGTCGCGCCATAACGCGTATTGCTCATGAGATTTTAGAGCGCAACCGTGGCGTGGACGATGTGGTTTTAGTGGGTATGCAACGAGGAGGGGTCTGGATTGCTCAAGCAATAAGGGCAGCGCTGGAGCGTGTTGAATCTGGCGTGGTGGTGGGGACAGGTTCAATTGACGTGTCGATGTATCGCGACGATGTTGGAATACGTCCCATAATTCCTGCAGCGGCAACCAAAATAGCAGTTGATCTGTCAGGCCGAACGGTGGTGCTTGTGGACGATGTTCTCTTCACTGGTCGAACAGTGAGAGCCGCTCTTGAGGCACTGAATGACTATGGTCGTCCGCGCGCTGTGCAACTTGCAGTTCTTGTCGATCGCGGACATCGAGAGTTGCCGATTCGACCGGACTATGTGGGCAAAAACATCCCAACACACTTTGACGATGAAGTCGCAGTCAGCGAGTCGGGCGTGGTCGTCACTCTCGCTAAACATTCAAGAGGGAAGGTCTCGTGAAGCATCTTCTTTCGGCTCAGGACCTGACGCATGATGACATTATTGCCTTGCTTGACATGGCAGATCACATGGCCGAGATCAACTCACGACCTGTTCCCAAGGTGCCAGCGCTACGGGGTAAAACTGTTGTCAGCGTCTTTTTTGAAGACAGCACGCGAACGCGCCTTAGTTTTGAGACGGCTGCGAAGCGTTTGTCGGCGGACACGATGACTTTTAGTGCAAGTACATCAAGTCTCAATAAGGGTGAGAGTCTGCGAGATACCATTGAGACATTGTCGGCAATGCGTGTTGACGCATTTGTGGTTCGACACAAGTCGAGTGGGGTGCCACTGCAAATAACGCAATGGACGGATGCCAGCGTCATAAATGCGGGCGACGGCTGGCACCAACATCCGACGCAGGCCTTAACTGACGCATTCACGATTACTCGATCGTTTGAGACACCACACACACTTGCTGGCAGGACTATTGCCATAGTGGGAGACATCCTGCACAGCCGAGTAGCGCGGAGCAATATCGCTGTTCTGACCAAGTTGGGCGCCAAGGTGGTTTTGGTCGGGCCCAACACGCTTATTCCAGTGCATGCCCAGCAGTGGCCTGTGGAGATCGTTTATTCCCTCGATGAA